>JAESFN010000711.1_pt1 | contig 23585 bp, 31 predicted proteins | sample 9269411 | NCBI WGS metagenome assembly JAESFN01 (sample SAMN14505399, study PRJNA617100) | algae metagenome | isolation source: Iphinoe sp. HA4291-MV1 and co-occurring heterotrophs from trail next to... | place: USA: Maunawili Falls, Hawaii | collected 2009-07-25
CCAAGATTTCAGCCCACGGTTTTCTAGGGTTTCAGCCGCAGAATAATACAACATATTATAAGTACTTATACTTAGATTTTTTGCGCAAGCACACATCCCCTCCAGAATCGGCAATACGACGCGATACGCCACAAAATGTCAAATATATTCACTTTACTTCGACATGCCTTGTGGGTACGTTAGCGTGGCGCTAATGGTATTTGATCAACGGGCAACTGAGAATGACCACACTCCATACACTAAAGAATCCCCACAACCACATCGGAATGCAGGGGAAGTACCAAAATAAACCCCTCACCTGTTGAGGGGTGTGTAGGAGACGATAGAGGAATTAAAACCCGCTTGTTCGGCAGAGCATGCGGGTACGCGTGTGTTTACCTTCCTCTAACTAGGTGCAAACCAATTAAGGTTATGCACCTATTAGCAACAGAGGTAGAGGTAGTAGGGGTGGGGACAATTGTAAAACTGTCTGAAAAAATGGAAGGAATTTGGAAATGAGAGAATGATAAATGGTTTTTATTACTAAGTCATTCGTTAACTATTTGAAATGACACCATGACTACTCCTGAACAATCGTCTTCTCGCTTTCGTTCCGCTACAGAATTTCCCAAAACAATTGACAGTTTTAGTCCTTCTGAGGCTAATAACTTGTACGTAGAGATGCGAGAGTGTCTAATTTTCACAAATCGCAGTCGCTCACAATTAATCCGTAGAAATGAAGAACACAAACTTCGCTTAAAAGTAGATGTAGAGCGTCTACAAGTCATCATTAATCAACTCAAGTTGGACAAAGAACAACTTGCTGAAAGTAACAGACAGATTGTTACAGACTTGGAGTGTGAGATTAAATTAATGGCTGGACATTTAGAGCAGCTTTCAGTAGCATTTGACTCTGTTTCAGATATTGAAAATCCAAACCAAGCTCAATGGAGTTATTTAGCATTTCCTAATCGTTTCTTCAAATTCTTACGAGCAATTAAAGCAATTGTGTTGTGGTGGCGTGAGGAAAAAGGTGAGGGGGCAGAACTGACCCAAGTTACAGACATATCCCAATCTCATCTTCCTGGTGAAGTTAATGTTGATGAGGAGCGAAGGGAAAGACCACAAATGTACACGGATTCCGCTTCACAAGGACGTTCGCTTTTAGATAGGTGAAATTCATGGGGAAAAAACGAATTACTCAGCTACTAGAGCAGCTAAAAGACAATCAGCATAAGGAGTTACAGAATGCCGCAGTAATTTATACGGTTGCGACTGTTGCCGTTAATGAACTGCTTGAACAAGAATCGCAGATACCTGAACCGCCTATTGGGCTGTTGCCTTTTGCTCCCAAGAAAATTGATAAAGTAGAGCTACTTAAGCAGTATGGCTCTTATAATGCTTGCCGTCAAGCAGCTAAAAAACAAGGGATTAAGTTCTCTCGTACTCCGAGTTGGGAGCAATTAGCAGCAGGGTTTAGCTACGCAGAAGCATTCCGACAAGTTATTAAAGCTTATGTAGAAACACATCCAAGTCCAGGACTTAAAGGCACTAAATTTGAGTTAAGTCTTGAATAGTTTCTACAATCTTGAGTTTTCATATTGGGGAGAAAAATGCTTCGCACATCTTGCGTTCTCGATTCTCAGTTAAAATCCTTTTCCTGGCTTTGTTCTCCTCAGCTACACTGAAAAGGAGTGTCAGATTTTTTGCAGAAAATGTCGGAATTTACCGCAAGACAGCAGGAAGCCATTAGACTGCTTTCACAAGGTTGTACACAGGCACAAGTGGCGGAGCAAATAGGTGTTTCACGCAGGACTGTGGAGAGATGGATGTCCCTTCCGGAATTTCGCCAATCCGTCAACGATGTCGGACACGAGGTGACAGAACGATTGATATTTGACACAGCAAGCGAATTAAATCGATTGCTTCCTCTAGCATTTTCAAATTTGCAAGAGATATTACAGAATCAAGACGTGAAAACTAGCGATAGGTTGAGGGCGTGTCACATTTTGGGAAGTTGGGCTGGTCTGAGTCAGCCCAAAACACAAAAACAGGAAGATGCATCCGATTTAGACCTAAAATCCTACTTGGCTCATTTAGCTAAAAAGGAATCAAATAATGGAAAGCACTAGTGGGTTACCCAAATTTGATAAAATCTGATGCCTTCCCTCTACCCCGATTGTGTTGATATCCTAGTTGCTTTTCTAAATTGTAATTAATCACTTGGTGTAAACCTTCTGGAGATTTGAGATACTTTTCAACCACTGCTGTACGACAATTGGTCAATTCTTTGAGGACAGAACTATTGATAGCCCACATATCCTTAAAACTGGCTTGACGTTCGTTATAGACTTTGATAGCTTGTACTGCTCTTCTAATTTTCTCTTCACCAGTGTTGGGAGCGTGAGAACCGAATAGTTCTTCATTGGTCATTTCTGACGGGTCTTTTTTTGGTTGTTTGGTTTTAGCTGATGTTTGCACTTCGGTTTGTTTTGTAGTTGTTTCAGTTGTGGTAACAGGTACTTCTACTATCTTTTCAACTGGTTTCTCTACCACGGTCACAACCTCTTTCACTAACTTCCCTTCTTCAAACTGTTTACCTATCTTGGCTAGTCTTACCAATTCTTCTAGGCGTGATACGCGATCGCCAAAAGGTAAAAATTCTTGGTCGTCTATCACTGCTCTAGTTGCAGCAGTCGCTCTCATTTGCATATTCACTATTTGCGCTTCCATTGGTTTGTTCATTTCTTCTCCTATCCGTTGCACCCATGCCCCACGTGTTAACGGTTTTTCCTGGTGGTCAGTAACTTGATAATCTTCATAAGCTGTTGCTGTGGCATCACTGGTGTGTCCCAAACGTTCTTTGATAAAAAGGTTCGTGGACATTGCGTGAGGACAGAACAAGTAGATGGCTATAGCCGCATAACTCGCCCGTAAGTTCTTGGCTGATAACTCTGCTTCGCCATGTGGCGGATTGATAAGTGGTGTGAAGTGCTGTTTGATTGCAGCGTTCATCTTGTTGTTCTTGCCAGAATCAATTTCTGCTAAAGTAAGTTTCTTGATTGCTTTGATTTCGGGCATTCTACGCAACCGAGCAAGACTATCAATGACCTTAGCTGATTCAACGAGGGTGTATGTGGGATATGGCTCCCTCTCCTCACCACGGGTTTTCAATTGTCCTGAAAACATTACTTCAAATTGACCAACCTGTTTGAACTCAGCAGTTCTGTAGATTTCACTTGGTCGTCTACCTGTCGCTGCTATTAATCCAGCTACTAATTCTCTATGGTCGGTAGAAGTTAATAACTCATCAATTTTGGTTTGATACTCATCAACACAATTGATGCTTTCAAGATTACGCCGCTGTTCGTCCTTCTTAGCTTGCTTAGCTTCTGTGTTGGGTTGATTGTGGGTGTAGGTGTACTTCATGTACAACAATGCCAGATGTTGAACAACTACACCATCCTTGGTTTCTTGTAGATAATTGATGCTGTCATCAAGTGTCTTATTCTGACTCCAAGCTATGATTGCTTTTCTGATACCACTCATGTAGCTGGTGCTCGATTGTTTCCAGCTATGCTCGTTTACATGGTTGCGGTCTTCTTTGGCGCGTTCTTCCGCTTTAATTTTGCAGATATCACTGAACTCTTGTAATTTGGTTTGACAGTACCGTTCAATTTCTGGTTTGGTTGCTTGATTCTCTAAACCTTTGAGAAACTCAACTGTCCAAGTCTTAACCCACGCGGTGCGAATATTCTTCTCTACAAATTTGTTGTAAGGTGTAGTCATAAACTTTGTTCACTAAACTTTGTCCACATCACCATACTAGCTACAACTTTGTACGGTGTCAAGATAGTGGACAAAGTTTTTCATTTTTGATAAGTAGACTTTATTAACGTCATTACCTTTTTGTTGTCAAGCCCTGTTGACCGATTGTAACAATGTTGTTATATTTATTTACATAAGATAACAATTACAACAAAAAGAGGAACGAACTATGTACACCACTGTTAACGAAGACGGCGTTATTAATAACTACGCGACAAAACCCAAAATATACTATGCCGAGTATCCTGCAATTTGGGAACAACGCAAATACGTTGTACAAGGTGTATTCGCTACATTACTTGTCACCACTTTAGTTCTGGTTGGTTTGAGTGTTAGCTAAGATTTTTTGGATTTCAGTATCGGTACTTATTGACATTTGGCTTTATCCTGTCTCTTACCTCGGTTTAAAGTGCCGAGGTTTTTTGTGTTTTCTATTAGCCAAAAGCCCGGTCACTTTGAACCGGACTTTAGTAGGGTTATATTTCCCCAAGGCTATTTATAGAAGTTAGTTATAAATCAGTGCTCTGATAATAACTACCATACTTAGCTTGTCAATTTCGGAAAGTTAGAACTTCTGTTAGACATCCATTAGTCTTAGTGCGCTGCTGTCATTGGGTCTAGCCCTCAAATAACGGTCGGTCACAGAAATATTGCTATGTCCCAAGGTATCTTTTACTAATACCGGATTAGTACCGCGTTCAATAGCGTGTGTACCGTGCGCGTGTCGCAACCAATGGGCTGACACCTTCTCACTTAATCCAGCATCCAGAGCTCGCGCCTTCACAATTGGATGCAAGTTTTGACGTTCCAAGTGTCCTCCTTTCTGGCTAGGGAACATTGCATCTGTGGCTAGAGCATTCCCTTTAAATTCCATCAATTCAGCCCACAGTTTAGGTTTCAATAGAATAGTACGGGATTTGTTACCCTTACCTTGCCTGACATAAACTTGACCGCTATCACCTCTAGTAGAAAGGTCACCCCATATCAGATTGCAAAGTTCCGATGCCCTTAGTCCAGCTTGGTACAGTAATTTAATAATCAACAGGTTTCGACGGGCAGTGTACCGCCGTTTGGGGGTACTGGCTCTTTCTAGTTGTTTTTCTGCCATCCGAACCATCAGCTTAACATCAGCCTCATCCAAGTAACGCTCATTGATAGCATCCGGCATATCACCCAGTTTCAAAGCCATACCAACATTAAAAGGGATATAACCAATTTTATGAACAAACGAAATTAAGCTCTTGATAGCAGCAAGGTACATCCTACGGGTATTTTCTGCTTTACCCGTGAACTGGGTTGCGTACTCTACCAAATCCTCATAGGTCACATGCTTAAGCGGCTTACCCAAAAACTGCAAAAAATGCTTGGTGTAGCGCTGGTACGCTCTAACACTTGACTCTGCTTTCCCATCCAACCACAGCGCAATCAGTTTCGCCTCAGCATGAGGAGTCGGCAATTCTGCTATAGCCTTGCGGTAGTTTTGAACGTGGACGAGAGAAAGGGTCATATTACCTACTGACTAACAAATCAGACTTAATAAGACTTTCGTCTTGTTTTATACTGTCTGATTTTCTATTCTCCCATCACTAGTAGCCATTGTGGATATGAAAGACTGATTTATTAATTTCTGTAAACACTCTACCCGACTACTCTAGTCAGGTTATATACACCTTAACTGTCCTTGCGTCTTTGTCAAGATTTTGAGATATTAAATTGAAAAATTAATTTAGATAGAAACTTATGACAACCGAGCAAGAGCTGAAATCTCTTTTTAATACCTTAGATACCGATAAAGACGGTAAAGTCTCCCTTAATGACCTTTTTTTAAGTCCTGGCTTAAGTGCAATCATCTCATCAGAAACAAATACCACTAGTCCCCAGGAGTTACTAGTACAGTATGATTCAGACGAAGACGGTAGTATTACTTTTGAAGAGTTAAAGGAAGCAGTTGAGAAAGCAAGTAATTTAAACTAACAGTCAAAAACAACTTGAATCTCTTGCTGTGTCAACACTTTGACTTTCCCATGTCGATTGATTCATAGCCTACAACTGATGTGGTACAAATAAAGTGTAAAAATGCTCTTCCAACACGAAGAGCATTCCATGCGTAGAACTAGAAACTGGCGACTCCCATAGTTAGCCAGTTTTCAACTTTAAGCTTGCTGACGTTTAATTTCTTGTATCAATACTTGACAACGTTTCATAGCTTCCCTAGCTTGTTGTCTGAATTGTTTAGCTTGCTCTCTATCTGTCAAACACAACTCTGTTGCTTTGTGCATCAATTCAACACCTTGTCTGCTGAGTTCGTTGGCACGAGTCCTTAAATCTTCAATTGTTTTCATCGCTCCTCCAGTTCAGAAAGCACAAATTCCAAATTTTCAGTTTCTTCATAAAGTCTATCCGCTCTACTCTCTAGTAAGCTAGCATCCTCTAAGTCATTATTTTCTAAGGCTTTTTGTGATGCTGAGTATAAATCCTCAATGATTTGATGTAGCTGTGCGTAAGCTTTTAGCAACGCCTCTCGTGTTTCTGGTTTCACTTCATTTCCTCTGTAGTATTAGCAGGTATATCTTGTGATGTTGATACTCGCATTGAATATCCAACGAGCAATCCTACACCCAAAAGTGCCACCAGACCACCAGTAATGAGTCTAGGTGATAACGAATGATTACACTTGGAATCGTAGCGACTAAACATCCAGAGAACATGCGCGTACTGCCAAGGTAATAAATCATGCCACTCACGAGATTTAATCAGTTTGACATTTCGGTGCTTAAATTGCCTGTGTAGCAACACTTCAATCTCAGACATGTCTTGAACGTAAATTGCTTTGACTACTTTATAGTTGCAAGGTGGCTGACTTGAATGCAGTGTATCCAATCTATTCTCTACTGAGCGAGTGAGACCGATTTTGCATCTGTGAAGATAGACGCCCGGAATTACGCCGTGGAACCCTTCAGCCTCAAGTAAATAAATCCAACCGGGTACGTGGTCGTCGCGATATTGGTAAGACATACTTGCAGAGATTCCTTATAAATTGGAAAATTTTTGAAGCACTAGCAGTCGATACCCGTTAGTGCATTTTAATTTAAAGGTCGATTCCCCCGTCAAACTCTTCTGGGTCATCACTCTCTATCACTACTGACTTAACTTCCACTGATTCAATACGACCATTCAAGCTTGCAGTCGTAGCAACTGGCGTTATGGGTACAACAGGGTACTTTCCTTCTAAGAAACGCAGATAGAAAGCTATTGCATCTTCCACAAACCTGCTCTCTGTAAGTAAGAGCGCTTCACACCACTCTTGTACTTTAGGTTGTTGGTACTTCTTGATTCTTACTTTCTCGACAGTCATCAACCGACCTCCGCTATCAAACCAGTGAGGTTATCAAAAGCGCCATTGTCAGAAATCAAGAAACCTTTTTTCTTCAGTGCAGCGTTCAGCAGCGGAAGTTTAGAACCTCCTCCGATTATCAGAATCTGGTCACCGCCTAACTTGTACTGTTCTAACTGCTTGATAACTTCCCTAAGTCTGCAATTGATGAAGTCCTGTAACTCAACTTCATACACCTTGTAGAAGTTCATAACTGAATCACCGTAAGCCAGAAACGGAATTTTTTCACCTGACTCTGACTTCTTGAACTTTACACCTATCTCAATGCTACGGTTGATGACATCCTTATCGGGTGCTTGCTTGATTAATGCTTTGAGGTCAGAGTTACAAGCGATTTTCTCAATCAGGTATTCCGCGCCAAAGTCCTTAACTGCAACTTCACCGACTGGCTCAGAGTTAAAGAATCGACTGATGGACGTGTTACCGCCTCCGATATCACAGATAGTTACTGCTCCGTCTAGCTTTTGACTCTTGAGCGCTGCAAATCCTTCTGGTAATACTGATTTAATAGAGATGATTACGGTGCAAGGGACGCCACACAATTCTACCTTATGCGTCCCTTCATTAGTTCTGATAACTGGTTCATGACGTTTAACATCATTGGTAGTCACGGTTATTTCCAAATTCATCTCAGAATTGACCTGTGGTAAATGAGCCAAAGTACCTAAGAAATACTCAAGCCAGAGAGATGACTTGCCCGTGTAGTCCTCCACTAATCTCATTAAATCACTGCTACCACTACGAACGGCTTGGTTACCAATTAGCCAGCACTGATTGATTAAATCTGAACGGACGCCATCGACATAGCGAACATGACCGGGTAACTTATTGGAAGTGTTGGATAAGCACCGAGTATACCAGCTAGGTTCTCTCACAAGTTCGTAGCCTTCGACATATGCTTTAATCCAATGATTACCAAGGTCTATCACGCTTTTGAACAGCTTCTTGTTTTTTGCTGGAATTTTAGGCATTTTTACTCCCCCTATTCTCTGGGTACTTTTGGGTACATTTGATGTTGTTTCGTCGGTCTTATAAATCGCCATAAGTCTTACTCCATATACGTTATAGATTGTTTTGATAGTCGAAAATGAAAGGTGATGAAAGAATTGTACCCTAATGTACCCAATTTTTATCTAACTCTCGGAAGTGGTTCATAACCAAACTCGTTTCTTAAATCATTAATTAGCTCAAACTCTTCATCGGACGTGAAGTACAAACAGACTTCTTGACCTTCAATCAAATGCACTTCAGCATGGGTTAAATCATTATGGTCTTTGCAACTCCAATGAATGATAACAATCTTTTCACTATCAAAAGTTACTCGGTTGTTTCCGATAAAATGAGTCATGTGATTTATTTCCTAACAATTAAAAACGAAAACGTTGGATAAAGTCCGTAAAAGTCCGTGAACCCCCTATAGGGTGAAAGTCCGTCCGTCAGTCCGTAAAAGTCCGTGGCTGAAAACCTTACGCAGCAAGTATTTCAAAAATAAGAGTCTGTAGAAGTCCGTAGCAGTCCGTTAGGTTCTCTTTAGGGAGTCTGTAAAAGTCCGTAAATTAAAATGGTTGCGAACTCTCTACAAATTCATAATTACTATTAGTAAATAGCTATAATTTCTTCCAAGTCTTATTACAGTCTAAACATCTGTGATATTCCTTGTTCTTAGAACCAACTCTTTGAGAACCACATTTAGGACAAGTTAAAGCACTAATATCTGACCGAGAAACGATTTGATTTTCAACCTCGTTCGTTACCTCATTTAAAATGTTAGGAATTAGGAAATTTTGAGTATTTGTACTCAGTGACTCTTCTTTTTCAGCCATCACATCCCAGTAGTCGTAGCTATCGAAGTCTGGAAGTTGAATAAACTTCGGTAGTCCGGTCAATGGAACTGCTAAAGCGAAACGATACGCGCCAGGGTCGGTAAAGATATCTAAGCTCAATTCCTCATTCTTCCTGTCACAAAACTCTTGAATCTTCCGGTACTGCTCAAGTAACTTGGTCTTGTCTTCACTCGATATCGTCTTAGCTTTATCAATCCATATCCCAGCGTTAGCGCCAATGTGCAGTTGAACCGCGTTATTCCAATCACTCCAACTCATACCAGGAATAGTAGAAGCATCACAAGCTTGACCAATATAGATAGCGCCGATATTCTGGTGACTGGCTTGCTTAAGGGAGTAAGTCACTTTGTCTCGAAAATAGTAATAACCGTTGTTCTCCCGTTCTTGGGCAATGGTCGAGTCCACCTCATCAAAGATGTACAAGATAAATGGATGATCACCTTTCCACTTGGCGCGATGGTCTAATAGTTCGCACAGTTCACTCATTCCGGTTACGTTATCCTCATGACTAGTTCCTGCTTTGGGCATACTCCAGAAGTCTTTCTTAGAACCGTCTTGTGGGTCGTACAACCGTATCTCACCCTGTCCTTTGCGACTTTTCATGATTGCCAGTGCTAAGTTCTTGGCTGTTGGTGACTTACCTCCGGTACTGCCTGCGGTGATTCTTACCCGCTCCCAATTCTTGACATAGCTTTCAAACTTTTCGACTGGAATCCAGATTTTATCTATGTCACCTTTGGGTTCCTCTTTCTTAACTGGCTTCCGTAGAATAACTTCTAAGGTTATGAGACTGTGTTGATAGTTAAAGGTAAATTTGGGCAATGTCCCTTGTAAACTGTTGGTGAATGCCGCTAGCTGTTCCCGTGTGTTGTGGGGTAGTAGCTCAGTTTCAGTTAAACCGGGGTTACGTCTGGTGGCAAACAAGATAGTGTACCCTGTTTCGCTTTCATCCCATTGGATAACGTCCAACCGATAGCCGTAATTTTCGTAGTAATACATTGCTATCCGATTGGCTACTTGAGCGTAGTCTGATTTACCTGTAGCCAGTAACGGTTTCTGCAACTCTTCATTCTGTTTAGTCAAGTCATCAATCACAAGATTTCGTTGCTCAAGCAGGTCAAGCAACTGAGCATGGATGTTGTTATTGTTTAATAGCAGCGCTTCATACTTTTCAGTAATCCGTTCATCAACTTCATCCATCCCAGCCCGGAAGCGCTCAAGTGCCACATCTTTAGGCATAGAGTTGTCAAGTGATTTACGCATCTCTTTACTTTCAGCTTTGATTTCACGCGCCCGAACATCTTTCCATCGTGTCTTGACGTTTAAGAACTTGTTGTCAAAGGTGAAAATATGGTCAAGAATTACCTGAAAATCAGTAATCTCAAGTTCTTTAATCACTTTGAGTTCATCTGTCAATTCTGTTTTTAGGCGTTTGATATCATTGATTCTTGTCTCAAAGTTTTTACGCGCTTCCTCACTTACATCTGGATTATCATAAGCAGCTTCTAACCGTTTTTGTATGTTGTGAATGTCGTTGTAGCGTAAAGAGAAAAAGTTGCTAACGTACCCTCTACAATCTTCTAGGAAGTCCTCAATCCTGGTATCCTTAGCATCTACAATGTCTTGCAAAGCTCTGATTCTCAAATCCTTATCGGATACTACTTTGAAATAGTCAGCAGCCTTTTGGTTCAATTTGTCCTGTAAGTCTGTTATCAGGTTAAGATTCCTGTCTTTATCAAATTCAAGAGACCTAATTCTACTTTTGAGTTCATTAATCTCAATCTTAAGCCCGTTAATTTCACGGTTTTTGACACTTAAATTATCCTCTAACTTTTCCTCAAAATCTCTCTTGAGTGATTTTGCTTTACCATCATAAGCAATACCCAAACCCAGAGAAACTAATGCTGAAGCAGCGCCACCCACACCAATAGTGCCTGCTATCTTTCGAGTAAGTCCTTCTGTGTTCATGGATTGAACTAGACCTACAGCGCCTAAAAGAGATGAACTAATGAGCAATCCGAAGTATACTTGTTTAAACATATAACTTTTTATCCGAAATATTACAAAGTGATAAGCGTGGTCGAATTTGACCGCGCTGTTTTGTTTAGAAACCTGCGGTAAATTTGGCTTCTGTTTCTTGTCTGATGCGCTCTTTCTCGTATTGGATATTTTGGATTTCGTAGCCTTGTCGCTCAATTTCCTCGCGTATTTTGGCGACTTTGAGCACCTCTTGTTCCCGGATAAGTCCTGTCTGATTTTGTGTTCCTTCTGTCCGTATTTGTTGCTGTACAAGTAACTCACGGTCTTGTTCAAGTTTTGATAATTCCGTATCCCTACCAACTTCGGCACGACGATATGAAACAGCTTTTTTCTCGTTGGTGACATGTGCTGTCTTACCATCAATCAGGAGTCCGATTAATCTTTGCTGTTCTAAATCAAGTGTTGCTAAGTCCTGTTTGAGTTTAGTATTTTGAATCGCAACGCCAACATAGTTTCGCTGTCTGGCAATGATTATGTTTCTTTGAGTTGCTGTAGCACTGTCAAGTTGTGGAACATTAGAATCTATTTCAGCGCTAGCACTTGCCAAGATTTCAGAACTGTTTACTTTCCCATCGGTAACAGCTAAAGGGTTACGGTCTGTATCGGTTGACTTGATGGCATCCCCTATCTGACTTGTATAACGCTGAACGGTAGAAATCGCATTAGCACCACTCTCAATTGCCGATACTGCACCATTGCCAATCTCTTGAAGTTTCTCTACTACATTAGGTGGTGTTGGAGAATCTAGGCTGATATCTGCAATGGGTGTCTTAGTTTCTCCTGTCACTCTTTTAGAGCCTGTCAGTCCACCCTTTTTACCTCGGTTAGTTTTTTCTAAATTTGCGCCGGTTACCGTACCTTTTTTTGTTACCATAATAAGTCTCATGATTTAGTAAATAAGGGAAGAAGCGATTGCTAAATTTTGTTGAAGCAATCGCTTCATTTTCAAGATTCATCAATGAAGTTTTTAGCTCTTAGTAAAGCACTCTTGGCTGTTTTAAAACCTCCTTCAGAATCCTCTACATCAACCCCACGAATCCGATAGGCATAAGTGTTTTTGGTTGGTTTGTTGATGGTAATTCGATAGTTTTTGTATTCGATTTCGTAATCTTGATTTTCTGTTAATCTCATGAGCAACCTCTTGATTTGATGTCGGAAATACGTTCACGTTGTTTTTATTGCACTGGTCGAGAAAGACTTTGTGAGTAACGATAAATTGCACTTCCTGTACAAATAACTCCAACCAAAGAAAAAGTGATTATCAATCCCATAAGACCCGATGCTACTATCCGAGTAAGAATTGGGAGCTTTTCAGGTTGCTTAAGTGATTTTTGAGCAGTTCCCCACAGCATCCGTCCGCATATTGTAGCCAGGTCTAGCAGTTCAGCTTTTGATTCTGGAAAGTAGAACTCATTTTCGTAGTCATGAATTGGAGGGATACGCATATCACCCTGTGCTTTAAATGCCTCTTTCAGTGTCCACTCATGAAAGATTGCTTCATTAGAAATTCTCCATAACAGACCTAATTGAAACGGTGAAAGTTCGGGTAAGATTTCAAAAATTTGCCGCATAGTTATGACCAACCCCTCATTTTTACGTCTAAAATACGTTCGCGTTGTCTGGCTTGGTACTCTTCTTGAATTGCTTCTAAGTCTTGAACATTGATGTAAATAGGCTCGATAATTTTGACTGGGAGCTTGATTCGATTAGTTGAAGTACTTATCTGTCCGTTGTTTTCAGGGGTCTGCATGACTTTACTATCTTGGATTACTTAACTATTGGAACGATTGTGAACGCCACCTCAATTGGTACTTCCGCCACAAATTCCAATGTGACAACAAATTTCAGGTAACGTGGTTTTTCGCAATCAACAGCCAACATTGTGTATACAACTTTTGTTATTGCGCTTGAATAAGGTTGTCCAGGAATATTGGTGATACCGATAAGGTCTTTCGTTTTTGGAAGTTCTGGAACAACACACTCCGCAGCAGCTATAATGCGCGTTTTAGTTTTATCCAAAAGTTGAAAACTGCACAGGTATTTCATAAATTTACAATTCCTTTGTGAGAAAATCTAAACATTTAATTTCTTCAAGAGCCTTAACCTCCGACCAACATTTTTCAAGAGTCAGACCTACTTCTTTCATCTCTTGTTTGTCGTAGGTAAACGTAAATATCCCCCACAGTACATCTGAAAATGTGAAAGCATGCTCGTTCAATAAAATAGTCAAAAGTTCGTCGAAAAACTTTTCACTTGCATAAAGACGTGCTGCATTTACCACATCTTTTAGCAATGACTCGTTGTCAAATGCAGGCATTATTTAACTCCTAAAATAGTGTTGGTTTGATTTTGTGTGTGGTCTAATTGTTGAGATACACCTACTACTAGAAATGCTGATGCAGCGCAGAACGAGACGAATATCAAGAGCAGCAGCATTGGTGCGGGAACATGAGCTAGATGAGATTCATAATTTGAGCGACTGCGGTATCTCTGCCGTTCTGGCTCTCGGTTTTCCCCACAGACTCTAAAAAATCCCTAGTGTTACTGCCTCGTAGTTGGTCAATGCTCTCTAGTGTTTGTTGAGCAAAGTCAGAGAGGAAAGTGTTAATGCCGTGGTTAACGCGATGGGTGTAAATCTCACGAAAGTCTTGGATAGTCTCGTCAGCAGCTACTAAAGCAAGCGCTCGGCTAATTTTGTTGAGGTTGAGTACTTGGTCAGGCAAGCTCAGTTCAAGTTGCATTCGGACTTTCTCTTCTACCTGTTGAGTGGTGAGGTTGGTAGTCTCGTCAGTAGTCGCCAAGTCGCTAGGTTCCTGATTTTCAGGTATGTCAATTTCGGTTTGGTCTGCACTTGCTAAGTGTTCAGCTACAGTATTAATAATGTCATTGGCTTTTGGTAAGGCATCTTTATCCTGTTCGGAGTCTGTCTCTAAATGTTCGGAGTTAACCTCGTAATGTTCGAAGTTAACCTCGTAATGTTCGGAGTCTGTCTCTAAATGTTCGGAGTTAACCTCGTAATGTTCGGAGTCAAATTCCTGCTTAATCTCTTCGTCCTGCTCTAGAGCGCGTTCTTGTAGTGCCTGAACAATCGCTTGGTAATTCCTCATGCTGATTCGCTTCATGATTTCCCACTTGGCTGGGTACAGTGGCTTGAGAAGGAGTCTGAATTGGCTTTCGGGTAGTCCAAGTTGAGTGCTGGCATCAGATACTGTAATCGTGGTCTGTTTTGTAGTCATGGTCTATGCTCCATTGGCTGTTAAGAGGCGTCTGCCTCATGACAACCAGTGAAATGGTTTTGGAAAACCCCCAGCATGAGCGCTAGGGGTACATTGCATCTATCTCTATGATTTGCGGAACACCGCAGACAACTACCATCCATTCGATGGATAACTCACGTCGTTGGTAATTGTGGAATTTTGGCAAGCACGGCAGTCAAGGCACTTGCACCAGCCACACCTATGTAGCCTGTGAGGAGTTCATTTGCACTCTCAAGTTGTGGGTTGTTGGATTGTTCTGTGAGCGTTGACTTGGTTGTTTGGTGCTCATGAATTAACTGTATATTAACTGTGCACAGTTAATGCATACTATGTGACACTCTTTTAACTGGCACAAATTGTGCATTTAGTGTGTACAGCAAATGTCATTATGTGAACAATTCGGTACATTAAAGGAACTGTTAATTATGTTGCTATCAGTGGCACGAAAACCTAATCCTGAAAAAGGAAATGATAAAAGGCTAGTTGTATATGTATCGCAAGAAATGTATGAAGAATTAGAACAACGTGCTAAAGACGAAGATAGAAGTGTTAGTAACTTTACTAGAAATTTAATCGCCCTTGCACTTGAAAAAGGAGTGATACAAGAGTGATTAACCCTTCAGACATCAAGTTAAACACCCTTCCTTGGCTACCATTAGAAAAAAACAGGTAAAGTCTAAACATGAAAACCGAACAGCAAAGACAAGAAACCATTCAAGCTATCAACGAACTCTTGAACCAAGCTTACGATAGTACTCTAGATGAAATACTCACCTTATTAGAGCGGATAGAAACGGAAGAGGACGAGAACGATTTAAAAGCATACCACACAGCTAAAAATGACCCAGAAAATCAGATCACTATACCTTGGGAAGATATTAAAAAAGAAATTGCTAATGAGAAAAAAACGAGACGTGGCGTGACCTTGCCACTCTGCTACCCTAAAGGTAAAGACTTTCTTCATTAGAAAAAAGAGGTGCTGTGATGGAAACCACAACCAAAAGACAAGCATTATTAAAAGCTATCTACGAAAAGTTAGAACAAGCTTACGAAGACACTTTAGAAGATGTCATAGAACTTTTAAACCTATCACTTACAGTATAAAATTACTATTACTAATATCAAGAATTTATGGTCAGTATATATCTTATATCCTGTGTAAGGAGTTTTTAATAATGGACTTTTCAATTTATGATGACCCTAATGTTTTGGTGGGCGACCCTAAAGTGGAACGATATGCTATTGCTAAAAGTAATATCAATCTTACCCTCGATTTAATGCCTGTCAATGGCAATACGTATGACGAATTCGTACAAATTTTGAAAGAATGGTACGAAACAAAGAATTATACAAAATGGGTGCAAGCTTTTGATTATTTCAGTACCCTTAAGATGAAAGATTATTTGTGGTTACTCACATATTTTCCACAAATATTTTTAAAAAAACCTCCTAATACATTGGATAGTGAAAGAAAAAAACTTTTTAAAAATTACTCTGATGGTTATGTTTGTTGTTCAAAATTACTGGCTTCGGATTTTTTAGGATACGATATCCCACCTAATCCACTTCTTAAGGGAGAAATTTTTAAATTATATAAACCTGAAGTTAAAGTCAAATTTGAAAAATTAAATTTATGTCAAGGATTAATACACCATTCGTTAGGAGAATTTTTTAAGGGTACGTTCGTTCATGGTGCTAATCTTTGGTTCTGGTGGGAAGTTTCTGATTGTTTGAAGAAAGTAGATAATTTATTAAATCCCAAAGATGTTAATAGTATACGTTCAAAAAAGATTTTAAATGATGTTGAAGGTAAAAGAGTTGATTACTTGGCAGGATTTTCAAGAAATACAGATATTTATTTTAAAGAAATAAAAGGAATAAAAGATTTATTTTACCACTTAGGAGATTTTGTAGAAAGCAATTGCAGAGCAATCGCAAATCAAGATACTGATTTTCAAGATGGTGTGCTGACTAATTATGAGTCAGCACGAAGAATCGCTAGACGTACACATTATAGAAGTAAAGAATATCAATATGTTTGTACGTATTGTAATCAAGAAAAAATAGAAGTTTTTATTAGTACTCAAGGACGAAAACTACCATTTCGCAAGAACTGAAGAACATTTGTAACAAAATATTACAACTTTGGCTTATCATCTGCGCATTCGTCACAAGGAATTTTCATATGATTTGATAAATTCATCGAAATAAAAAACTAAAAACCCCTACAGATATAAGGGGTAGAAAGTTTTTTTCGATTTTAAAACTTTGTTTCCCGCTCAATAGCGGTACTTTTTCATGCCTAATATTTTATTTGAAAAATGCCCAAAATGCAATAATTCTAATTTCATCGAGAGTATCCTACCACCTGGTAATATTCATCACGGCAAGCTTTCTTGTGATTCCTGTGGCAAATTTGTGAAGTGGCTTCCCAAGCCAAAGATGACTGAAATTTCAATTATGCGGCTTTTGCAGAATCCCAATTTGGAAGAATGGGAGTGTAGATTTTTGAAGATGCTTTCTTACCGCCTTCCCACCAAGGCTGAAGTGATCGTGCTTGAAGCAATACAGGCAAGAATCAATCCCGTATTTGAAGGTCGGGGTACAGGGTAGTTACGAGACTATTTTCAAATCTTTTCGTGCTATTCGTTCAAGCATATCCGCGAGAGAAATCTCGTGTTCTTGAGCTAGTTCTTTGAGATTTTGCCAACCAGTATCAGTTATGGATATATTTCTTTGGCGTTTCGGTTCACCATATCTAAGTTGGGGAACGGATAAGTTAGCCAAAGAAGTCGGATGTGTACCACGTGCCATAAAGGTTTCACTTAATAATGTCAAAAATATTTCTATATACCATTATATAGCCTTGACGATTCTAGACAATAGAGTATAGTATAGGTGTGTCGAAACAAGAAGGATAAATCATGCCTCGCAAAAATACTCAAAACTCCTTTCCATATCCAACAACCGAACAACCTAAAAAGGCTAAAGTTATGCAATCAGAACAAACCTTCAAGCGCTCATTCGCCCCACTGACCAGTAAGAAAGATGGGACAGCTAGACTCACATTTGCAGGCTACAAGCACTCAATTACCAAAAATGGTCGTGAACGACCATTTTTTAGCATTATTTTTTCTTGCATGGATGTTACCCGCGAAAGTCCTGCAAACATTAGCGTTTTATCCCCTTATCGGTACAGTGAATCCAATATTTTGGGTAAATTGCTCAAAGCATTGGGGTATGTAGGTGGCAACCAAACCGAAACCATCTTAGATGAAAATGATGAATTTGGCTATGTTGTAAGACAAGATTTATCAAGGATCTACGATTTTCTAGATACCAAGCGTGGTTTGGTTTTCAAGGGAGTGATGATCCTAGGTGAACGCAACCTCTACCGGATTGAAGTAGAGACACTAGAACCATTGGCAGGTAAAGACGGTAAGCAACAGCGTGACTATACTGCTGATGAGGGACTTTCTGAAAAAGAAATCGCCATAGACCTAGAAGCCGATGGCGGTGACAACGAATAATTTTGTCTGATAAGCCAGACTGATGGTTGTGTGTTGACAGCATACAGCCATCTTTTTCAAATATAAGCTTATCGGACTCCTGCAACTGTAACTTTCGTAATGACAGGAGTTTTTAATGTTAAATGAAAATCAATTTTCTAATTTAGATAATACTTCAATTGTAACATCTGAAATTGATGAAGATGATGAATTTGGCGATGCAAAAGTGACACCTGCTATGCTACGTGCCAAGATTGCGTTACCGTCACAAGAAACAGTCATTGAACCAGACTGTACGGACGACCAAGAAGACGAGTTTGGTGGTGCTAGGGTAACACCAGACATGTTACGTAACAAACTTCCAAAACCAAAAGTTGATACCGAAACGGATGAAGAAGCTGATGAAGAAGATGAGTTTGGCGGTGCTAGAGTCGATGTCAATCAGTTGAGAAATCGTAATTCAAATGTTAAACAAGGTGTAGTAAAAGAGAAATCAAAAACACCTAATAACAATGTTGAAGAAACTTTAAAATTACCTATTGGTTGGGATGAAGTAGGGTTTGATACAGAATATTTAGCAACAACAGACCAACGAACTACACCATTTTGTATCTCTTTATTTAGTGCTGGAAATCACGCAGAATATCTTCACCCTGATAGTCACCCTGCTAAATTTCCTCCTATCATGGTTGATGTTAGAAGAAAATTGAAAAAAATAGGTGAACAAGATACTTTACAAGTTTTTGAATCACCATTCGTTATCTTAGATTTTTTGAATGATAAATACAACATTGAATGGCGACCGATTAAAGACTTACAACGTAGAAGAGTTCATACTTTAAAAATGTATTTTTTCTTCAGCTTCAAAGACTTGGAATTCCTTTGGGCTAAAAACACTGATTTTCAATATTACTGTCTACAATATCTTGAGAGAATTCGACGTATTACCACCAAATTCAATAAACCTTTAGCACTACCGTACGAGATTTTATTACCTACTCAAAAGGGTATGAAATGGCATTGTTTATCAATTGAATTGATTGATATTGCTGCTATGCAGGGTGCTAAATCTTTAAAAGTTTACTTACAAAACGTGGGGTTACCCACTGATGACAAAACAGTTTGGGACTGGAATAAGAACAACAATCCTCTAGATTTCCTGATACAGAAACCCAAGGAGTTCATCAAATATATTAGAGGTGATGTCAAGTATCTCAAGCTCGTGCATGATAAGACCATAGAATTTTACAATGATATTGCCTCTACAGTAGGCGTAACACCTAGTAAGGATTGGGGATTGAGTACGGGCAAGATAACAGCAAGAATCGCTTCAGAGTGGCTTGCAACGCGTCCTAACGTGATGTTGCCGACAAAGGAAGATAAGACATCCGGGATAAAACCTTTGTATTGGTACAATCGATTGGCAAGTCCAGAAGCAATGAAACAATTATCTCATTTAGTAGGTAATCAGGCACTACTTTATTTAGGAATGACAGATGGAGGTCGGTGCGTTAAAGAACGTTCGACTATAGATGTATTAGATGGTGTACTAGTCGATATTGATATCAACGGGTGTTACGGCAATGGATTGAAAAATCAAATATTCCCAATTGGCAATCCGTCCATTATCGCTACGCCAATGAGTTTTGGCGAATGGGAGAAAGAGTATAGTAAACACCTCATACCTGGTTTATGGGTGGCTCGAATTAGCTGGAAAGACGCCCCATTTAAGCAAGATTTATTGTTGTCTAAAGAAGAGAAAGCATTCACTTCATGGGATTGGTATCAATCACACTTTGCTGAAAATAATAGTGATGCTGATAAGCAGTACGATGCATCTATGTACATGAGTACAAACCAAGTACATATGGCTGCGTTTACTCATGATTTGTACCAAGTTATTCTTAATTACACTTCTGATAAAGTAGAATTGCCTTGGATTAGAGAAAATGCAATTGTAGAGTGTTTTGCTTATTACGATAAACGCGATGAAATTGAGAAAGTCGTTCCAGAAATGTGTGAAGTTAGGAGTATAAAAGATATCGGAATTTCAGGTCTTACATGGTGTACCAAGTGGGTAAGAGTTGAATTGAAAGATTTAGCGGGTACTTTGATTGACAGAAGAGCCACACATAAAAACAAAGTTAAACTGTACAATAAACACTTTGGGAAAAACAACAAAAATGCTAGTGCTGATGACATACCTGATAGTCAAGTTATAGACGGTGTTGAATTTAGTAAAACTGACTGGTTGTATCAAAGTTCTGTTCAAGAGTTTATCAAACTAATTGTCAATACAATTTATGGCTGTATTGCTTCAAGTTACTTTGCTGGTGATGGTACTGGAATCAGTAATTTCATTGTAGGCAACAACATTACAGCACGAGCAAGAACTCTAGCATGGTGCATGGCTAAAGGATTGTATAGTTTGATGTCAATTACCGATGGTGGTGTATTTGATGTTAATAAGGTTGCTTACTACCGTCAAAAATCTTTGAATATATTTGCAAATTTGGGTTTGGAAATTTTTAAAGGTAGCGACCGTCAAACAGTTGTAGAAATCAAACCACTATTTGATTACGAAATTTCACAAGATGAAACCATGTTTAAAATTTTAGACAATAAAAATCATGTCCAAGATTTAGCATGGAAACACCTCAAAGAACAATTTGACGAATTAGATATCTTCAGGTTCGACCAATTTAGTTTTGAGGTAAAGAAACTTTACACAGATTGTGAAATTAGAAATAAATCGGATTACCGTCTTCGCAATCGTATTACTGGTGAAATAAATTCTAAAATAAGAGGATTGTCTAAGAAAAATGGTAAAGATGGAGATGATGTAGCATCTTGTATTTTTGAAGACATCGCTAACGGAGATAATCAAATTCATGAACTGACAACTAAACGTCTATTAGGATTGTGCGAATGGCGTGAGATGAACAGTGAAAAACGTAAAACTCTTATGCCTCATGATGAAGTCTCTGAATCCAAAAAATACTACTCTTTCACGCCACTAGGATGTAAATTTGTAAGTTCAAAACATCGTAAAGATGTTCTCAAACTCTATGAACAATTAAGACAATGGGAACGTCCTGAGTTAATGGAAGATTTGAGAAAACTTGAGAGTGTAACTGATGAATTAGAGTATAATCGCATCAAGAAAGAAATTTGTAAAGAAGGAAAAAAGAAATAAATTAATCAAGACTATATAATTCCATATAACAGTTGATACGTTCTTTGGAATATTAATTGTTTATACATTCTCACCACTTTTTAATATAGAAGTATTTTTAGATGCTATTTCCGCAAGTTTTGAACGTAAATCCTTACGTAATAATTTAGCTTGTTTTGTAGTTAACTCTTTTGGAGCAGATTTTTCATCCAACCCTGTTATTCCCGAATGTCCATTCGCACCTGGACGTTTATCTCTAATACACTGTTTATCAGTATATTTATATAGAAAAACCCAAATAACATTAAGGATATTATTATACGTTCTTCCTTCTCCAGAACAACCCACTATTTCACGTATTTCTTGAACAAATAAACGAAGTACTAATTTTCTTTGTGAATTTGGTGTATTTTCGGTAAGAAAATTGTATGCTTGCTCATGTGTTGTTAAAGAGTCTACCCAAACACTTAAATGAGGTGGATTAGACTGTTTATCTTGTGTAGACAGTTCAAACTCTCCATCTAACTGAATTGCTAAAACCTTTCCTTTTTCAGAAAAATCTTTAGGAAGTCGAGCTAATCGAAATACCCAATAATCATTTGAAACGGAATCTAAATTGCATGGACGGTTAAACATTTTTAACAGATTACCATGCAAAAAATGTAAGTTTCTCCAAAATGGCTGTAGAAAATCCTTGCTCAAATGTTGTATCTTCTCCCCAAACATAACTATTATTTCTATTGCGATAGAAAAACTCTATCTCTCCAGTACCAAAAATTTCACATTCTAAGTAGTGTTCTGCTTTAGACCAAGTATACATAAAATTATTATTTTCACCAGGACAAGCATCAGGTACTTCTAAACATAAATCTATTGAAAGAAAATAACTTCTCAATTTATTCCAAACATTCCATGCTATTTCAAGCATTGATATTGTAAATTTAGTTTCACCAACATGTATTACTTCTGTTTTTAAAGAATCAAGATATTGGTGGAGTAAATTGTGACGTTCATCATTTTGTACTTTGTATGAATCAAGTATTCTCTTAAGTGGTTCATCCTTTTTTATACTATTTATTTTATCCTTAAGTTTTTTTCCATCAAAACCTTCAGATTTCGATTCTAAAGTAGAACTACGTACAAAAGAATAAGTAAATTGTGAAATAATAAAAGTAGGCATCAATACAACAACTCCCTTGTTTTATCAGTTATACAACCTTCAAAAATCTCATTTTTACGAATACGAAAATTTTCCAATATATTCCAATAACTATTATCGTGACTAGAAATTTTGATGTTACTAAATAAATCAATATCCAATAAAACTGATACTGAATTCTCTTTATCAGAAGGTATTATTCCTTCATTAAGTACAAGCATTGCATCTAAGTCAGTCTGAGGAATCTGTAATTGCATAAAATAATCACTCAGACCTTGAGATAATTTTGGTGAAATCTCTGGTAGTGTAAGTAAAAATTCTTTGAAATCGTTAAAAGGATAAGGTAAATCTATACGATTAATGTAACGTACAGCCACACGGGTTACCGTCTTTGCATCAATAGTTTTACAATAAATCTCCCATAATCTACGTGCTTCATCTCGAAAACTTTCCCATTTATCATATGGTGCTAACCGACTAAATGTAAAACCATTTAAACGCAGTTGAATAACTTGTTTATTATCGGTACTAAACACACGAAAACCAGTATATTTCTGGGTAATTGTAGTTGTAGTTGTCAAACTAGAATCTAATTGAAATTGACTTTGAAAATCTAATAAATACTCATGTTTTGGATAATCAGATTTCAAATCATTCAAAAATTTCGTAAGAACTGATACATCCTTCTCAGACGGTACTTCAATTTGTAAATCTATTAAAGCTTCTGTTATGGGAACTCTTGTGTATTTTGATGATTCCATATCACAATCTTTTGTTTACCCACTTATTTTAATAGATTTGTAAAACCAACACCCCTTAATACATCTAACCATCCTTTTTATTCCTTCCCATCCACATTTCCCTCATAATCCGATGAGGTTGTGGGGGGATTGTGGTGTGTGAGGAGGAACATCTACGTATAAACATCGTACTGAGTATTAATTATTATAAAATCATTTTGCCCCTCATCCCCTTTTGTAATATGTGTAATTTACACGACAAGGGGCAGTAAAAATCGCGGGCAAGCGCTTGGTGTATAAGTTTTTCAAAAAATGGGGTGATATAGGGGTATAGCGCCACTTACCACGTAGATGTCATGTAGCGTATTTTAACGCACACCAACCCTTTAGAAACCTCACCTTACCCCAATCGAGTGTCAGCAGTTTGTCCAGCCAGCGCTACCAGGATAAACCACAGCATACCTCATTAGCGCCACGCTAACGTACCCACAAGGCATGTCGAAGTAAAGTGAATATATTTGACATTTTGTGGTGTATCGCGTCGTATTGCCGATTCTGGAGGGGATGTGTGCTTGCGCAAAAAATCTAAGTATAAGTACTTATAATATGTTGTATTATTCTGCGGCTGAAACCCTAGAAAACCGTGGGCTGAAATCTTGG
>JAESFN010000712.1_pt1 | contig 23582 bp, 22 predicted proteins | sample 9269411 | NCBI WGS metagenome assembly JAESFN01 (sample SAMN14505399, study PRJNA617100) | algae metagenome | isolation source: Iphinoe sp. HA4291-MV1 and co-occurring heterotrophs from trail next to... | place: USA: Maunawili Falls, Hawaii | collected 2009-07-25
CCGTCCTGCAGCTGCACCTCCGGGTGGGCGAGGAAGCTGTTGTACCAGAGCGGGTTCTCCGGGGCGCCGCCCTTCGACGCGATCGCGGCGTAGGCGCCGTCGTGCTCGACCCGCATCACCGGGGTCTTGCGCACCTTGCCGGTCTTGGCGCCCTTGTAGGTGATCAGCACGATCGGCCGGTCGTACACCTCGACACCGTCCGTGGTGCCCTGCGCGATGATCTTCTCGATCTGCTTGCGGACCCAGTCGGTGGGGCTCAGCTCGTAGTCGCTCATGGTCGGTCCGAACGCGCCGGGGCCGGTGCGCATTCCACCCGGGCGGGCGATACCGGCCGGGCCCGGCTCGGAGCCAGCGCGACGCGACGAGCGGGGCCCGGCGAGCGACCGGCGGCGTCCGCCGGCCGAACATGAGAGACCCTGGCCCCGGCGTCTCATCCGGCTGCTCCAGACGGCCCAGTCCGGCGGGCCCTCGGCGCTCGCGGGGCGCCGGTGGTCGACGGACCGCAACCTCGGCTCTCATGTTGGTTCCGCACGCCGACCGAGATCCCTATGGTCGTTACCAGTTCGAGACCTTCGTCCGCACCGGCCGACGCTCCCCTGCTCGCCTCCCCACGAGCAGCTCGGCCAGGTGGTCCCCGGCGAAGGCGGGAAAGGTGAGTAACGGTGCAGGAACCTGCTGTCCCCAGCCAACGCAGCGGAGATCACGACAGCCGGCACAGCGGAAGCGACGACAGTCGGCGCGGGGGTGGACGCCACCGCAAGCCGGCGCCGCCGGTCCCCGGCGCCGCGGTGATCACCACCGGGGCGTTCGCGCTGGTCCCGCTCGCGCTGTCCACGGGCACGGCGGCGGCCGCCGAGCCGGCGCCGAGTGTCGCCCCTGCGGTAGCCGTCGCGCCGGCCCCCAGCGTCGCGCCCGCGGTAGCCGCCGCGCCGGCCCCGAGCGTCGCGCCGGCACCCAGCGTCGCGCCGGCGCCGAGCGTGGACTGGACCCCGATCATCAAGTGCGAGTCCGGGCACAACCCGAAGGCGCAGAACCGCTCGTCCACGGCCAGCGGGCTGTTCCAGTTCCTGGACTCCAGCTGGAAGGCCTACGGCGGCGGCAAGTACGCCTCGCGGGCCAAGGACGCGTCGGTCGCCCAGCAGACCGAGATCGCCGAGGCCGCGTTCCGCCGTTCCGGCCTGTCCCCGTGGAAGGCCTCGCAGCACTGCTGGGGCGGCAAGGTGAACACCAAGGCCAAGCCGAAGACGCTGCCGGATCCGGCCAAGTCGGTCATCCGCGACGTGTCGCAGCCGATCAAGCCGGCCACCCCGGTCGCGCCGGCCATCCCGGCCGTGGCGCCGCTCGCCGTCGCGCCGGCCCCCACCGCGCTGCCCGCCGCGCTGACCGGCCTTGCGTTGCCCGGCCTGCCGCTCCCGACCCAGCTGCTGCCCAACGCCGGGCTGCCCAACGCCGCACCGGTCAACCCGGCGCCGGCCGCCCCGGCGCCGGCCGCCGACCGCTACACGGTCAAGCCCGGGGACAGCCTGGTCAAGATCGCCGCCGAGCGCGGGATCTCCTGGCAGTCGCTGTGGGAGGCGAACAAGGGCGCGGTGCCCCGGCCAAGCCTGCTGCACCCCGGCGAGCAGCTGCAGATGCCCAAGGCGCCCGGCCAGCTCTGATCGGGCCGGCCCTCCCCCGAGCCACGCGGGTCGCGTCCGCGCGGTCGGCTGACGTCTCAGCCGGCCGCGCGGGCCCGTTTCACCAGCGCCACCATGGCCTGCCGGACCGCCATCGGGGTGTCGCACGGTTCGTCGAACACCATCCGCAGCGCCCGCCGCTCGCCCCCGCCGTTCTCGGCGGCCGCCGGGTCGTCGGCGGCGAGCACGTCGAAGCCGTAGCGGTCCACCGTCACCATCCGCGCCCACCCGGTGTCCGGGCGCCCGGCCAGCCGGGTGCAGAACAACACCAGCGCGTCGGCGTGGTCGTCGTTCATGTGCTCGATGATCCCGGCCGCGTGAGCGTGCAGCGGGTCGGCCTCGGCCTCGGCGTAGGCCAGGGCGTCCACCCAGCTCATCCGGCCGAAACCGCCGACGTAGCGGACCGACCGGATCTCCAGCCGGTAGAGCCGGAAGTCGGCGAACGTCGAGTAGAACGCCCCCGGGTGCGCGTCCCGGTAGCGGGTGTGGACGTCCTCCCGCTCGGCCTCGGGCACCTCGACGAGGTCGCCGACCAGGGTGGCCCGGGCCCCGGCCAGCGGGTCGGACCCCGACTCCGTGATCGCCGCGACCAGCAGCGACGCCCTCGGGTCGGCGGCCAGGTTGATGCTGTGCTCGGCCAGATCGCTCAGGCACAGCAGCGGCCGCCCCGCCGCGTCCGGGGCGTAGCCGACCAGGGATCCGAACGGGTCGCCGCCCTGGGCGCCGACCGTGGCCAGCGTGGCGTGCCGGGCGTACTCGAACAGCGTGCGCGCCCGTTCCGCGTCCGTCGGCTCCCCGCGCAGCCCCGGAGTGGCGGCCAGGGTTCGCTCGGTCTCACCGGCCTGCTCGGCCGACACCTGGTGCGCGTCCACGGGCCGAACGCTAGCCGGTTTCCGACCCACCCGCCCGCGGATCACGTGGCCTGGGCGATCCGCGGTACGCTCACCGCTGGTCGTTCGGTTTCAGTGGTTGTGCTATGCACGAGCGCGGGAGCAGCCTGATCCGCTCGTGACATCACCAAGTTGCTGCTCAGAGTGGTCAGGCTCGGCCGGGGTCCCCACACGGTGTGGGAACCCACCAACCTGCTAGGAGCAGAACGTAATGGCACAGGGCACTGTGAAGTGGTTCAACGGTGAGAAGGGCTTCGGCTTCATCTCCCAGGACGACGGCGGCGCCGACGTCTTCGTGCACTACTCGGAGATCGACGCCAGCGGCTACCGCAGCCTCGACGAGGGCCAGCGGGTCGAGTTCACCGTGGGCCAGGGCCAGAAGGGCCCGCAGGCGCAGGGCGTCCGCGTCATCTGAGCCGCTTCACTGACGAGCTTCCGCTCGACACACCGAGCCCCGCCTCCGATCACCGGAGGCGGGGCTCGGGTCATTCCGCGCCTCACGCCGGCGGGCCACGGCCTTGGCCGCCTCGCACGCGATCTCCACATCACTCATCCCGGCCGCGTTCGGGAACCGGCGCAGGTGCCGCTCGGCCCTGGCCTGATCGGTGTCCCAGTCGATCGTCGGATTGACCCGCTCGCCCGTCACGCCGCCCGCCCCGAGGTGTCCGCGCAGGTCCGCGCCGTCGAGGTCATCGACTCCGCATCGGCTCGGGCCCGCTCCCACAACCCGCGCAGCTCGTGACGGTCCCCCGCGGCCAGGCCACCCCAGATACCCCACCGGCCGTGCTCGGCCAGGACGTAGGACAGCGCCAGACACCCCAACCGCGCCGGACATCCGTCACACAAGCGCTCGGCCAGCTCACGCTCGGCCCGGCGCTCCCGGGAGCCGGCTGCGCACTGGTTCGGGCTGCCCGCATTCGGCCACCACCGCCCTCGACGCTCCGGCTCCACCCGCCCACACAGCCCCTGCTCGCGCACGGCGTCCACGAGGAAGACCGCCGACTGCCCGGCCAACCACGCCGCCGCCCGGACCGACAGCTCGGCCCGCACCAGCTCCGGGACCGAAGTTCTTGGCTTGCTCTGGGCCTCGCTTGCGCTAGCCATCACCTGGGGTCTCCCTAACGCTTCCGGGGTCACGAGGCCTCGACCGGCTCGCGTCGTAGATGATGCGCTACTTAAATGACTAATTCAAGCTTTAATTGACTACTTGCCTTGGATGAGCGACACTTGGATCGGCTGCGCAAGGAGTGCCAGGCCGGGGGAGGAGACTCTAGAGATGATGCTGCGACGACACTGCCCGCACGATCCGCACTGCCCGGAGGTGAAGAGAGTGGAGGAGGGTTATCTGCGGATCACCGGCTGGGAACCCGGTCAACCACGCGATGAACACCACGAGCGCGACGTCGACGTTCCGGCGTCGCTGCTTCCTGAGGTCGCGGACCTGGAGATCCGGGATTTCGTGACCTACCGGGCTCGGCTGGCTCGTCCCGGCGGCGACCAGCTGCGGATCCAGACCTTGCGCGCCTACGCGGTCGAATCCGATCGGGACTTCTTCGATCGCTATCACAGCGGCGGTCCCGGCCCGACCGCCGAGGAGCTTTCCGGCCCAGCCCAGTACCTGGCCGACGAGGCTCGCGCGGGAAGGACCTACCGCAACCTGCACGTCATCGACACCCGCGGCGATGTAGGCATCGGGGACTACCTGCGGTACGCCTTCGAGTGGGGCTACCAGTTCAACACCGCCCACGGGATGGACGTGCGGATCCTCGACCTGGCCGACCACCCAGCCGCCGGCGTCGTGCAGCGGATGGGTGACTATTGGGTACTGGAGGGCTATCACGTAGTGCTGTGCCGCTACGACGCGGTGGGACACAACGAGGGCTGGGTAGGAGTCGACGACGGAGGCCAGCGCGGCTACGTTGCCGCTGCCGAGCTGGCCTGGTCGCTGAGCACGCCGTTCAGCCAGTGGTGGGCCACCCACCCCCAGTACCACCGAGCCAACGCGGCGCAGGTCGCGTAAGGGATCAGGGAGCACATGACGGAGGGACCCCCCGGCCGAGAGGACCTCGCCGCCGCACTGCGTGAGCTGCACCGGGCTGCCGGGGGGCCATCCACGCACAAGGTCGCCAACGCACTGACCGCCTTGGGGACAGAGGTATCACAACCAACGGTGTCCCGTTGGTTGTCCGGCCGCACCGTTCCCCAACCCGACGTGGCCCGCCGTTTCGCGTCACTGCTCGCGGACCTCGCCGGCCTCGACGGCACCGACAGGACCGATCAGCTGGAACACATCGCGGAGCTGACCGGGCAGGTCAGGAAGAACACCCGCCGACTGGTCGTCTCCCGCGATCCGGCCGCCACGCAGCGCAGGATCGGCGCGGTCGAGCGGCAGTCAAGCCTGATCCGCGGGGTGACCGTCACGACCCTGCCGGGGTGGTTGCAGACCGAGCCGTACGTGCGGGCGGTGATGGGCGGCGACCACCGCGCCGCCGAGCAACGACTCCGGAACCAGCGCAACCTGGAGCTGACCGATCGCACACGCCAGTGGGTCGCCGTGATCGGTGAAGCCGCGCTGGGATGGTCCCGCCTCCCCGACCATCTGATGGCCGAGCAGTTGGACCACCTAGCCGCGCGGTGCGAGCGCCCTCCTCACCGGATCGGAGTGATCCCGTGGGGTCAGCAGATGCCGACCCTGCCTCCCCACTCCTGGGCCCTCTACGACGACCGGCTGATCCTCACCGGCGGCCTCACCTGGTCGCTGGACCTCAGTGCGGCTGACGACGTGGCCGCTTACATCGAGCTGACCGACCAGGTCGAGGCGGCCGCCGTCTGGGGCGAGCAGGCCCGAGCGATCATCGCCGGCGCGGCCGATCGTTACCGGGTGGAGCAGTAGAGTCGCTACGCCGCAGCGGCGACCGACACGGGCCGCTCCGGGGCCGCCGCCGGCTCCCGGAACCGGATCGCGCACCAGGTCATGAAGGCCGCGCTCCCGGTGGACAGCACGGCCAGCACCAACCACGGCCAGGTGCGGAACTCCGGCCCGAACCAGCCGATCGACGCGGTGAACCAGGTCAGGCACATCACGGTCAGCGCGGCCGGCTGCAGCGGCGTGTAGCCCCGCACCGAGCGTCGCCGGGCCATCGAGGCCAGCCCGAAGATCGGGTAGGCGATCAGCGCCACGCCGAAGGTCCACACGTAGAGGTCGTCGACGATGTAGGCCTTGAGCGACAGCCAGGTGCCGGCGGCCAGCACCACCCCGCCGGCCACCGCGGCGAGCCACTGGCGTTGGGAGAGGAACGGGGCGAACTCCTCGCGGCCGTACTTCACGAGCTGCGCGGTGAACGCCAGCTCCCAGGCCACGGTGAGCACCAGGGCCACCCAGAACAGCTTGGTGTACCAGTGGTCGTAGCCGGTGAACCACTTGTCGAACTGAGCCACGTACGACGCGTCGTGCACCAGCCAGAACAGCGTGCAGAACACCGGCATGGTGACCATCCGGAGCCGCCGGCTCTGCCGGAACGACTCGATGAACAGGGTGTAGTTGGCGATCATCGACCCGGCGCAGATCAGCAGCACCGGCACGGCGTTCTGGTCCATCCGGTCGAGGAACTCCCTCGGCACGTAGACGGTCGGGTCCATGGTCAGGTCCTCCAGCTGATGTTCAGGGTCGCGGGGCCGCGGAAGTTCATCACCTCGGTGTCCCACACGATGCCGGTCATCCGCAGCTCGGGCAGCCGGGTGTAGAGCGCCTCCAGGGCCACCTGGACCATCATCCGGGCCATGTGCGCCCCCGGACAACGGTGCGGGCCGGCACCGAAGGCCAGGTGGTCGGCCGGGACCGGGCGGGCGGTGTCGAACTCGCCGGCGTGCGGGCACCAGGCCTCGTCGTGGTTGGCCGCCGACAGGTACATGATCACCGGGGTGTCCGGTGGGACGGTGTGCCCGCCGAGGGTGATCTCCTCGCGCAGCAGCCGGTGGGTGCCCTGCACCGGGCCGACGTAGCGCAGCACCTCCTCCACCGCGTTCGGCCAGCCCTCCGGGTCCGCCAGCAACGCCGCGACCTGCGCGGGGTGGCCGTCCAGGGTGGCCACCGCGTTGCAGATGGTCCGGGCGGTGGTGTCGTGCCCGCCGACGAACAGCGTCCAGGCGTTGGTGCACAGCTCGTTCTCCGACAATCGCCCGGCGTCCGCCTCGGCGATCAGCAGGGTCAGCAGGTCGTCCTCGACGGGCTCGCGGCGGCGCTCGGCGATCAGCTCGGTGAAGTAGGCGTCCAGGCTTGCGACGGCGTCGTTGGCCTTGGCCAGCTGCTCGGGGGTGAGCGGGAGCAGCTGGACGGACAGCAGGAAGCCCTCCATCCAGTCCAGCATCAGCTGCTCGTCCTCGTGCGGCACCCGCAGCAGCTGGCTGATCGCCCACATCGGCAGCTCGGAGGCGAACTCGGACATCAGCTCGCACTCGCCCCGGGCGGCGAACCGGTCGATCAGCCGGTGCGCGGTGTCCCGCACCGGGGTCCGCAGCAGCTCCATCATCCGGGCGCTGAACGTGCGCTGGAAGGTGCCCCGGACCCGGGCGTGCTGGTCACCGCTGATCATCAGGAGGCTGTTCACGTTGCCCTTGCAGTACGGCTCGTGCTCCACCCCGGGCCCCATCCGGCGCTGCTGGAACTCCACCCAGCGGGTGTCCCCGTCGCGCCGGCGCAGCATCGTCGAGATCGGTGCGTGCCCGGTGACCAGGAACCCCAGCCCGGGCAACGGCAACACCGGGTCGGCCTCGCGCAGCGCCCGCAGGATGGGGAACGGGTCGCGGGCGAACGCCGGATCGAGCGGGTTGAACACGGGCGTATCCGCCATGGCCGACCCTCCCTGCTGTGGTGCGCATCACTGTACGGATGTACAGTGACGGCGTGCAAGCCTCCACCGTCCGCTCCCGGCGCGGCAAGGGTCTGAACCGGACCGTGGTGATCGAGGCCGCGCTCGGGCTGATCGACTCCGACGGCCTGGCCGCGTTCAACCTCCGCCGGCTGGCCGCCGGGCTCGGCGTCACCACGATGGCCCCGTACAGCCACTTCACCGGCAAGGAGGAGCTGCTCGACGCGGTCACCGAGCACGCGCTGGGCGGGCTGGGCGACCGGCTGGATCCGGACGCGCCCTGGGACGCCCAGGTGGAGGCGGCGATGGTCGGGCTGCACGAGGTGCTCTCCGCCCACCCCGGGGTGGCCGACCTGATCCTGGCCCGGTCCGAGGGCGAGCGGCTGACCGACCTGCGGGACCTGCTGGTGGCGGTCACGGTGACCGCCGGGCTGGCCGAGACCGAGGCAGCCGACGCGCTGCGCGCCCTGGTCAGCTACGTGCTGGGGTTCGCCGTGCTCACCCGGGCCGGGCGCCCGGTGACCGTCCGCCGGGGCTCCCCGGACGCGTTCGAGTACGGCCTGGACATGCTGATGGACTCGCTGCGCGCGCGGGTGCGCTGATGCCGCTGCCCACCCAGCCGGGCGAGACCGACCTGATCTTCCCGCTGCCGCCGCCCGGGGAGACCTGGGACCCGTGCCTGATCCACACGCACTACTTCGGGTTCTGCGTCCCCGAGCACGGCATCGGCGGGCTGACCTACATCCGCTACCAGCCCGGGTTCCCGCTGTGCGGCGGCGGCGTGCAGTTCTACCGGGGCCTGGACAACCTCACCCTGACCACCGTCGAGCACATCGACTACGAGCTGACCATGCCCTGGCCGACGGTCGAGGGGAACAAGGTGACCACCCGCAACGGGCTCTCGTTCGACTTCGTCGCGCCCGGCGAGCGGACGCTGATCAACTACGTGGCGGCCGACGGGAGCGCCGCCCTGGAGCTCATCGCGGTGGGGGTGACCCCGCTGTGCGCGCGGGGCCACGTGCTGCCCGACGAGGAGCTGCACACCGGCCAGGCGCCCGGCGGCAGCGAGCAGTTCATGCACCTGACCGGGACGCTGCGGATCGGTTCCGAGAGCTTCGCCGTGGATTGTCACTACATCCGGGACCGGTCCTGGCGGCAGGTCCGCCACGAGCGGCGGGACGCCAGCCTGTACCCGCCGATCATGTGGACGCCGATGTACTTCGGTGAGCACCTGTCGTTCAACCAGATCGGCTTCGAGGACCCGGCGTCGGACCCGGTGTGGGCGGGCGAGTTCGATATCCCGGACGGGGCGCCGCACCACAACTGGGGCTGGCTGTGCCGTGACGGCGAGCTGCTGAACATCGCCCGAGTGCGGCGGCGGGTGCACCGGCTGCACCCCGTCCACCTGTGCGCGCTGGACCAGGAGATCGAGGTGACCGACGAGCGCGGTGACGTGCACCGGGTGCACGGTGAGGCGATCGGGTTCGCCCCGATCCCCGGCTGGCACAACCTGTGCTCGGTGGAGACGCTCACCCGGTGGACCGACGAGACCGGCGCGGTCACCCACGGCCCGGCCCAGACGTTCTGGGGCCCGCGCGGCGGCCGCGCCATGCGCCGGGCCCAGCGCTGGTCATTGAACGGTTAGAAGTCGGTGCCGCCGTCGATGTTGATCGTGGCGCCGGTGACGTAGCCGATCCGGTCGGACATCAGCATCGCGGCCAGGGCGCCGACCTCGGCCGGGCGGCCGACCCGGCCCAGGGCCAGCTTCATCCCGTAGTTGTCCTCGGCGTACCGGTAGAGCGCCTCCTCCTTGGGCACGCCGTACTTCGCGACCAGTGCCTCCCGGTCGGCGGACACGGCGGCGGTGTCGATCATGCCGGGGCAGATGCAGTTGGCCCGGATACCCGACGGCCCGTACGTCTTGGCGATGTTCTTCGTGACGCTGACGATGGCCGCCTTGGCCGCCGTGTACGACACCATCGGCGGCTTCTGCGCGCGCACCGAGTAGGCCCCGATCGTCACCACCGACCCGGCCCCGCGCTCGACCATCGGCGGGATCGCGGCGCGGCAGCAGCGGACGGTCAGCATCAGGTGGTGCTGCAGGTGGGCGTCCCAGTCGACGTCGGTCAGCGCGAGCACGTCGCCGTAGGTCACCACCGGGCCGGCGAACACCCCCAGCCCGTCGAGGCGGCCGTGGTCGGCCAGCACGGCCGGCACCACCTCGTCGACGCCCTCGGGCCGGCTGGGGTCGGCGGCGTACCCGGTCACCCGGACGCCGTGCGTCGTGGCCAGCCGTTGCGTCACGTCGTTGAGGCGCTGCTCGCCCCGGGCCACCAGGGCCAGGTCGCCACCCTCGGCCGCGATGGCCTCGGCGGCGGCCAGCCCCATCCCGTCCGACGCGCCGACCAGCAGGTACGTCCTACCCCGCAGTCCCAGATCCATCGCTTCTCCCGTTCGGGGTGAAGACCAGCGGCAGCTCGTCGACGCCCTTGATGTGGCCGAGGTGGCGGCGCACGGTACCGCCCGGGGCCAGCCGGTAGTCCGGGATCCGGCGGTGCAGCTCCTCGAACGCCACCCGCAGCTCCACCCGGGCCAGGTGCGAGCCGGGGCAGCGGTGCGGGCCGTGGCCGAAGCCGAAGTGCCGGTTCGGCGAGCGGTCGAAGCGCACCTCGTCGGCGCCGTCGAAGGCCTCGGGATCCCGGCTGGCCGAGCCGAACAGGACCATCACCCGGTCACCCTTGCGCATCCGGGTGCCCCTGATGGCGACGTCCTCGGTGACCGTACGCCCGGTGGCCAGCAGCGAGTCCCAGCGCAGGAACTCCTCGATCGCCGCCGGGATCGTGGTCGGGTCCTCGACGAGCCGGTCCCGCTGCTCCGGGTGCACGGCCAGGTAGGAGAAGGCGTTGCCCAGCGCGGCGTTGGTGGTGTCCAGCCCGGCGATGAGGAAGTTGAACACGATGTCCAGGACCTCGTGGTCGGACAGCCCGCTGCCCATCAGGTAGCTGACGAAATCGTCGGTGGGCTCGGCGGCCCGCTCGGCCATCATCGCGGCGAAGTATCCGTACAGCTCGGCGCCGGCCCGCTCCCGGATGGCGGCGTCGTCCACCACCCCGTCGTCGCCCCGGATGATCCGGTCGGTCCACTCCAGGAACCTCGGGGCGTCGGCCATCGGCCACCGCATGAACTGGAGGAACACGATCGGCGGGAGCTGCGCGGCGAAGTCGGCGATCAGGTCGCAGGAGCCGCGCTCGACGAACCCGTCGATCAGCCCGGTGACCGCGCGGCGGATCTCCGGCTCCAGCGCGGCCGCCCCGCCCGGGGAGAACACCGGGGCCAGGATCCGCCGGTAGCGGGTGTGGTCGGGCGGGTCGGCCTCGAGGGGGATCATCGGGCGGGCCTGGCCCATGTTGGCCGGGATGGCCGCCGGGTTGGACGAGAACACCTCCGGGCGGCGGCAGGCCTCGGCGATGTCGTCGGCCCGGGACAGGATCCAGAAGCCGCCGTGCTTGTCGCTCCACCCCACCGGGCATTCGCTTCGGAGCTGCGCGTAGACCCCGTACGGGTCGTCAGCCAGCGCCGGGTCGTGCACGTCGAAGCCCCGCTGGAGGTCGCCCACCCCGGCGACCCTAGAGCCGGCGGGGTGGACGGGAACCCGATCGTTCCACCCGCCGGACCGCCCGGGTCAGCCGAGCTGCTCGAACAGGGACACGACGATCCCCTCCGGGCCGCGCACGTAGGCCATCCGCACGCTCCCCTGGTACTCGCCGACGCCGCCGACCAGCCCGTAGCCGTCGTCCGCCAGCTCCGCGAGGGCCGCGTCCAGGTCGCCGACCTCGAACGACACGTTGCGCAGGCCGACCTCGTTGGCCATCGCTTTCGGCGAGCCAGGCAGGTGGTCGGGCGTGACGAAGCTGGCGAGCTCCAGCCGGGACCCGCCGTCCGGCGGCCGCAGCATGACGATCTCGCAGTGCGCGCCGGGGATGGCGCAGACCGTCTCCACGAACTCCCCCTGCACGGATCCGGTGCCCTCGACCTCGAGCCCGAGCTTGGTGAAGAACGCGGTGGCCGAGGCGAGGTCGGCGACGGTGATGCCGATGTGGTCGAAACGTCGTACGTGAGCCATGGGGTCCATCCTCCGGTGGTCGTGCTTGCCGATTCACCCCTGGGACGGAGCCGGGAACGCGATCTCGACAGGCTCGCAGGACTTGGGCGAACCGTGCCGTTGACCAGGTGTCGGCGGGTCGAACGCTTCCGGGTAGATGCGTTGGTAGGAGGCGGCCACGGCCAGCAGCACTCGTTCGTGGCCGTGGCGTGCGACCAGGTGCAGCCCGACCGGGCGTCCCGAGCCGTCGAGCCCGGCGGGCAGGCTCATGGCGGGATGCCCGCTGATGTTGAACGCCCAGGTCAGATCGGTGTTGAACCGGCTACCTGGACCGGTGTGCGGATGCGGCGGTCCCGGGGTGGTCGGGGTGGCCAGCAGATCGACCGCCTCGAAGGCACGGGTCAGCTGCCCACGGTTGTGGTTCCGGACTTCGTCTACCTCGGTGGAGCCGACGCCGGTGCGGGCGGCCGTCCACACCGGAGCGGGATCACGTAGCCGCAGGTCGTGGTCGTGCTCGATGAGCTCGTCTGCGTCGAGCAGTCGATCCAGAGCGGCGCGGGCGATCTCCTGTTGGTCGCGGTCCACGTCGGCGAACCCGAGGTCGCTCGACCACCCGACCCGGGCGGGCCGCCGCGGAACCGGCCGGTGGGGGGCCGGCCCATCCATCAAGGCGTCCAGGTAAAGAACGGCGTCCCCCGTCTCATGGCACAGCGGCCCCGGCGCGGCCAGGCCACCGCGGTCCCGGGTAGCGAGCACCCCTGCGGTGATCTTGAGGCCGAGGACGCCGCACCAGGCGGCCGGTATGCGGATCGAGCCGGCTCCGTCGATACCGGTGGCCAGGTGCACGACCCGCGCCGCCACGGCCGCCGCCGACCCGGCCGAGGAACCGCCCGGGGACAGCCCTGGAACCCACGGGTTCTCCGTCCGGCCACGCTCGGTCATCCCCCAGGTCTGCCAGGCAGTACCCGGCCCGGGCACGGAGGTCGCGCCCAGAGCGACGCAGCCCGCCGCGCGCAGCCGGGCAGGTTGTACGGAGTCCAACGGTTCGACCGCCTTGACCGCCAGCGGGACTCCCGCCAGCGGGAGCCGTTCACCGCCGGCGATCCGGCGGTCCACACTGCCGGCCTCGCGCAGCGCGACGTCGGGCCACCAGTGACGAAACGCCCGCAACGTCGGCTCGTGGACCTCCAACCGCTGCAGCGCGGCCCGCACGACCTCAACCGCGCTCAGCTCGCGGGCGTTGACGAGGTCCGCGATCCGCCCGGCGCTGGAGTTCGAGTACCACGCAGCGTCCAATGCAGTCTTCCCTCTCCCGGGATTACCTCGGAGGTAATCGCGTCCCCGCCGTCCGGACCGCCATGATCGTCCCATGAGCGATCCCACCGAGCAGGTGCACCAGGCCATGCCGCTGACCGCCACCCTCGGCATCCGGGTGGACCGGTTCACCCCGGACGAGGTGGTCCTGCGGCTGGACTGGGCCCCCGGGCTGTGCACCAGTGGCGGCATCCTGCACGGCGGCACGATCATGGCGCTGGCCGACTCCGCCGGCGGCGGCTGCGCGTTCCTGAACCTGCCCGAGGGCGCGGTCGGCACCTCGACCATCGACTCCAGCACGCACTTCCTGGGCGCGGTCACCGGTGGGACGGTCACCGCCACCGCCACCGCCACGCCGCTGCACCGCGGCCGCACCACCGTGGTGGTGGAGACCTCGGTGCGCGACGAAGGCGGCCGGCTGGTCGCCCGGACCACGCAGGCCCAGCTGGTGCTGCGCGCCTAGTCAGTGCTGAGCACTCACGGGTCTTGACCTTGCTCCGGTGCCCCGGCTGACGCAGGATGCACTGGTGAGTGGGCAATGGAGCGGGCAGGTCGCCTTCGTCACCGACGGGTGGGAGGGGCTCGGCGCGCGGGTCACCGACAGCCTGCTCGCCCGGGGCGTGCAGGTCGGCGTGGGCCACCACCGGGCCGACCCCGCGCTGGACGAGTTCGCCGAGGCCCGCCGGGACGCCGAGGTGAGCTTCCACCAGGGTTCGCTGGCCGTGGCCGACGACTGCCACCGGGTGATCCGGGAGCTGGTCGAGCGGCGTGGCCGGCTGGACATCCTGGTCAGCCTGCTGAACTTCAACCCGGCCGGGATCATCAGCACCCGCCGCACCCTGCGCCGGCTGGGTGACCGGGAGTGGCAGCGCACCTGCGAGGTCAACCTCTCCGGGGCGTTCTACCTGGCCCAGGCCGCGCTCCGGCACATGAAGCGGGCCGGGTACGGGCGGGTGGTGTTCGTGCTGGGCACCAGCGGGGTGGGCGACGGGCAGGCGCACTACGCGGTGATCCGGGAGGGGCTGCGCGACCTGGCCCGGGAGCTGGCCCGGGAGGTCGCGCCGGTCGGGATCACGGTGAACCGGGTGTCCACCGGCGCGGTGGACCACCCGATGCTCGAGGCGGTGCCCGCCGACGCGCTGACCGGCGCCCTGGACCGGATCCCGGTGCACCGGCTGGCCGACCTGACCGAGATCGTCCGGGCGATCGAGTTCCTCGCCCACCCCGACTCCGGCTACCTCACCGGCCAGGTGCTGGCCGTCGACGGTGGCCTGTCCCTCGACTCGCGCTGACCCTCGACTCGCGCTGACTCAGCCCTCGCGGTAGTGGGAGCGGTCGTCGGTCAGGCGGAAGACGCCCGGGCCGGGTTGCGGGGTGCCGGCCTCGCGTAGCTCCCGCCAGATCGGCCGCGACCACGCGGTGAGCGGGATCGAGTCGACCACCTGCACGTGGTCCGGACGGTGCCCGGGGGGCAGCCGGTCGCAGACCCGGTCCAGCTCGGCGGCGGTCAGTTCGGTCCCCGGCCGGAGGGTCAGCGACACCACGAGCTCCTGGGCACCGCCGGCACCCGGCACCCCGTAGGCGACCCCCAGGTCCACCGCCGGGATGGCCTCCACCGCGCGCCGCGCCACCGCCGGAGCCACCGGCCCGTGCACGGTGTCGACCAGCGCGGACACCCCGTCGACCAGCCACAGCTGACCGTCGTCGTCCAGGGTGAACAGGTCCCCGGTGGACTGCCAGGCGTCGTCGGGCTCGAACAGGCCGCGGTAGAGCGGGTCCGGGGCACCGGCGCGCTGGGGCTCCACGTCGACCGTGCCGGCCCGGGCCAGCAGCAGCCCGACCTCCCCCGGCTCGCACTCCCGGGCCAGCCCGTCCGGGCCGAGGGCGATCTCCCGGGCCCGCTGGTCGAACGCGACGATCCGGACCTCGACGGTGCCGGGCAGCGGCGTGCCCAGCGAGCCGATCGGGGTGCCGGCCAGGTTGGCCAGGATGGCGTTGCCCTCGGCGGAGGCGTAGAACTCCAGCACCTTGGTGGTGGGGAAGCGGTCGGCCACCCGCCGCCACAGGTTGGCCGGCATGCCGGAGCCGATGAACATCCGGATCGGGTGGTAGCGCTCGGCCGGGTCGGCCTTGGCCAGGGTGATGTCCCGCAGCGACGCCCAGGTGTAGGAGACGTGGGTGGCGCCGTAGCGGCGGGCCTCGGCCCAGAACGTGGCCGGGTCGGTCCCGCTGGCCACGGCGAACCGGGCCCCGGCCGCGACCGCGCCGCCCACGCTCATCAGCAGCGCCGAGGAGTGGTGGTGCGGGGTGGTGCTGTAGACGGTGTCGCCGGGGCGCAGCGCGGCCGCCGACGCGGTACCCAGCGCCGAGCGCGCCCACCGGCCGTTGCTGATCTCCAGCGCCCGGGTGCCGCTGCCCTCCCCGGCGAACAGCACGAACGCGGTGTCGGCGGCCCGCTGCGGGTTCGGCCGGTACCAGGCGGGCAGCTCCACCGCCTCGACGTCGACCAACTCCAGGTCGACCACCCGGGCCACCACCCCGGAGCGGTCCGAGCCACTGTTGCCCAGCACCGCCCAGTGCACCCCGGGCAGCGCACTTGCCCCGTCGGCGTGCTCCGGGTCGGAGATCACCCAGGTCGGGGCGGCCAGGGTGGCTTCGGCGACCAGATCGCCCTCCGGACGCAGGAGGACGGCGGTGGCCCCGATCCGGCTGAGCGCGGCGACCACGGTGAACGAGCTCGGCCGGGTGCCCATGAGCACGCCGACCCGATCCCCCTGCCGCACCCCGGCCCCGATCAGCCCCCGGACCACGCTGTCCACCCGGTGCTTGACCTCGTGCTGCCGGTAGGCCCGGTCGCCGAACAGGAAGCACACCTCGTCCGGGTGTTTGGCGGCCTGCTCGTCGAGCAGCAGCCCCAGGGAGATCCGGGTGTTCGGCTGCAGCTGCTGCAGCCGGGCCAGCCGGGGCAGCTGCGCCGGGGCGGCCCCGACCAGGCTGCCGGCGGTACGCACCGCCCGCTTCGCCGAGCGCACCGCGATCCGCCCGGCGTCCAGGTAGAGGTCGGCGGCCTGGCCCAGCGCGGCGGCCGCGGCCCCCGGCGGGCGGACCTTGGACTCCACCTCGTCGGCGGGCTTGACGTCGTCCGGCAGCTCCGCCTCACCGGACCGCCAGCGGGCCCAGGCGGCCACCGCCGGCCAGGTGCGCCGGCTCGCGGTGCCGCCGACCACCAGCCCGAAGTGTCCGGCGTTCAGGGTGAGCTCGTAGACCTCGGCGCGCGGCGCGGCCCGGCGGATCGCGCGCACCGAGTCCGGGTGGCCGATGTTGTCGGTGGTGCCCACCACGGACAGCACCGGCAGCTCGATGTCGGCCAGGGTCACCAGCCGGTCGTCGATCACGAAACCGCCCTCGAGCATGCGGTTGTGCGCCACGAACTGCTCGAGGAACTCCGCGATGGCCGGCCCGGCGTAGGCCGTCCAGCCCTCGGAGTCGAGGAACCGGCGCTGCCGCTCCCGGGGCAGCAGCGCGTCCCGGTCGTTCAGCGCGAGCAGGAACTTGACCCGGCCCTGCACGGTCTTGACCGGGTCGAGCAGCTTGAAGCCCAGCCGGGTGGCCCAGCTGGGCAGCGCGATCCGGCGCAGGATCCCGGAGTCCACCACCTCGGCGGCCAGCCGGGCCACCCGCTCCGGGGAGATCGGCACCGGCAGCGGCGCCGTCGTGTCCACCGGGGAGCCGAAGGTGATCAGCGAGTCGATGTGCTTGCCATGACGAAGCGCGGCGGTCTGGTAGCAGAACATGCCGCCCTGGGAGTAGCCGCCGAGTAGCAGGTCGACGCCGACGGCGGCGTGCACCCGGTCGACCGCGTCGCTCACCGCGAGCACGTGGTCGGTGAGGTTGCGCTTCAGGCCGCCGGGCTCGTCACCGGGGTCGCCGAAGTCCACCACCCAGGGGTCCAGGCCGGCGGCGTGCAGGGCGGCCACCGCCGAGGTCGCCGGGGAGACGTCCCACACCTCGGCCGACATCATCAGCGGCGGGACCAGCAGGACGGGTCGGCGCCGGCCGGCGGTTCCGATCTCGGGCACGTCGGCGAAGTAGTGCCGCAGCCGGTAGTTCAGCTGCTCGGCGACGACGGTGTACGGCGAGGACTCCTCGTCCGTCTGCAGCCCGCCGAGGCGAACCACCTCGGCCACGTTCCGGGCCGTCGAGACCAGCCGCAGCGCGCGGTCCAGCGGTGTCATGGGTCTACTCCTCGCCGGCACCTCCCCGGGGGCCGGCCGCGAGCCTACGGGCTTTGCTCTGCCTACATCGGCGCACCACCGGGTGCGTTGCGTATCTGTATGCAGAGCAAAGCCGTCCTCCGGGCCGACCGACCCGGGTCGGGTCCCGATCCGGCCCCTCGTCCGGGTCGGGCCCCCAATCCGGGTCGGCCGGCCTCCCCCGCCCTCAGGCGGCCGCGTCGCTCGGGGTGCGCACGGCGGGCGAATCGTCGCTCGCCGGAGCGGTGCCCACCGGGATCCGGGCGGCCCGGATGGCCGGGTAGGCGCCGGACACCAGACCGACCAGCAGGCAGGCCCCGAAGGTCAGCGCGATGGCCTCCAGCGAGATCGGCGGCAGGCCCAGCGCGTAGAGCGCCGAGATGCTCGGCAGCACCTGCCAGGACACCACGATGGCCAGCACCCCGAGCACGATGCCGATCACCGCACCCACCCCGGCGACCACCACCGAGCCGACCAGCACCTCGCCGATGATCCGCCCGGCGCTCACCCCGGTGGCGCGGCGGTAGCGGATCCGGGTCCGCCGCTCGGCCACGGTGATCAGCATCAGGTTGGACAGCCCGAAGATCCCGACGAACAGCAGCGCGATGGTGGCGCCGACGGCGAACCAGCGCGGGACGCTCAGGAACGACTTCATGAACGGGACGAGGTAGGTGTACGAGGTGATGGCGTAGTCGCGCTTGTCCGGCTCCTTGACGAAGCGCTCCTGGTCCAGGATGGCCTGCAGGTTCGCGGTGGCCGGGCTGAGCGCGTCCAGGTTGGTGGCCAGCGCACCGATCGCCACCACGTTGTTCAGCCCGCCGTAGAGGTAGGAGCGGGAGCTGGTCAGCGGCATCAGCACGGTGTCGTCGTCCACGCCGTCGCCGCTGGTCACCCCGATGACCTCGAACCGCTGCAGGCCGACCCGCAGCTCCGAGCCGATCGCCGCGTCCGGGTCACCACCGAAGAACCGGGAGACCAGCTTCGGCCCGATCAGCGTCACCCGGGCCTTGTTGTCGTACTCCTGGTCGGTGAACATCCGCCCGGCCGCCAGCGTCATCAGCTTGAGCTGCAGGTAGCCCGAGTTGGACCCGACCACGCCGATCGAGCCGTAGTCCTGCTCGCCGCTGCGGATCACCGCGCGCCCGTTCACCACCGGGACGATCTGCCGGACCAGGGTGCGGTCGACGTTCTGCTCGAGCGCCTCGACGTCGGAGTTGCGCAGCGCGCGCGGGGCGTTCGAGCCCTGCGCCGACGGCTGCTTGGGCGCGACCATCAGCGATCCGACGAAGGAGTCGATGCCGCTGTGCATCGTGTTGCTCAGCCCCTGGGCCATACCGCCCACCATGATCACCAGTGCGACGGCGATGGCGATGTGCGCGACCACCAGGCCGGCCCGCAGCCGGTGGGCACCGCGCCGCGCCAGCGGGGCGAAGTAGGTGTCCCGCAACGGCGTCATGGCGTACCCCTTTGGTCTGCGTAGGTCACCCGAGGCGTGCGCGCTCACCGGTGTGAAGACGGTATGCCCTCGATCGGGAAGGAGCAACCACTAACCCCACCGAAGGAGCAAGCGCTAACCCTCATGCGTAACTCGCGGCATGATGGGGCACGGTGCACACGTCCGAGGTGAGGCAGCCCACTACTGTGTGCGCCGATGAACCGGCGGTCCGGAGGTTCGATGAGCAGGCGGGTTCGATGAGCAGGCGGAGCCCCCGCTCGAGTGCCGAGGTGCGGCAGCTCGTGGTGGACGCGGCCACCACGCTGTTCGCCGAGCGCGGCTACGCCCGGGTGGCCACCCGGGACATCGCCCGGTACGCCGACGTCACCCCGTCCCAGCTGTTCGCCCACTTCGGCACCAAGGCCCGGCTGTTCGAGATCGCCTGCGTCGAGCCGTACGTGGTCGCGGTGTCCGGGTTCGCCGACCGCTGGCGCGACCAACCGGCGCTCTCCGACCAGCTCTACACGACCCTGCTGAACGAGCTGTTCGACGTCATCGGCGCCCGGCCCGGGCTGATGACCGCGCTGATCATCGCCCAGGCGCACGAGGAGAGCCTGGTCGAGGAGATCGCGCCGAGCCTGCGCCCGGTGGACGAGGCGCTGCGTCCGCTGGAGCAGATGGTGCGCGACCCGGACTCGGACTCCCCGGTCCTGGCCGTCCGGCTCACCCACGGCGCGGTGGTGGCCGCCACCCAGTTCCAGCCGTGGCTGACCGGCCACCTCACCGACCGGGACACCACCGTCACCGCGATGACCGACCTGCTGCGCAACGGGGTGGGCCCGCTCGGCCCGCCGTCCCCTGGACCGGCCGTCGATCCGGTTCCCGACCCGGCCACCGGGGAGGGCATGCGGCCCCGCCTGCTCGACGCCGCCGCCGAGCTGTTCCGGCAGCGCGGCTTCCCCGGGGTGAGCACCCGCTCGATCGCGGCCGCCGCCGGCACCTCGGAGACGATCCTGTTCCGGCACTTCCCGACCAAGACCGCGCTGTTCGAGCAGGCGATCAGCGAGCCCTGGAGCCGGGCGGCGGCGGCGTTCCTGGCCCGGACGGCGGACAGCGACCTGACCGCGCTGATCGGCGAGCTGTACCGGCTGTTCCACCGGCACCGGCCGGCCCTGCTCTCGCTGCTGGAGTTCGAACGGCAGAGCGAGGCACCCACGGCGACCCCGGCGTCGATCACCGCCCTGACCGACCACGTGCGGCGCCGGCTGCCGGCCGACCGGGCGAACGCGTCGGGCATCGCCGGGGTGATCGTGGCGGCGGTACTGGGCGCCGCCGCCCTCGACGTGTGGCTGTTCACCGGCCGCATCCCGAGCGGCAAGCTGGTCGTGGCCGGACTGGTCGACCTGGTGCACTCCGGCTTCCCGCTGCGCTGAGTCACTCCCGTGGCCATGGCCGTGGCCGGTCGTGGCCACGCCGGCAGCGCGGCCACGGCGGGGTTGGCCACCGCCGGGTCGGCCACCGCCGGCCACGTCCGCGGCCACGTCCGCCACACCGAACCATGGCCACCGGCCAGATGAACGGCCACCGGACCTCGGATGGCCACCAGGCATCCGGATGGCCGAGGAACCGTGGCCGCGCCGGCGTCCGCCACGGCCACACCGACGGTCGGCCACGGCCGCCCCGGTGATGGCCGCGGCCACGGGATCGGTGGCCGACCGCCGGCCGGCCATCTCGGCCCGGTCAGCCACCGACTACGCCCCGGCCGAGCGCACCCCGACCGTGGCCACTACCCGCTCCGCGGCCGTTGCCGGGATGGCCGGGAGGTCGGTGGGGTGGGCGGCTGGGTCCGGCAGCGCGACCAGAACGTCCCGGAAGGTCTCCAGGGTGGCCTCCAGCCGGGACCGTTCGGCCGGGTCGGGCCCGGTGCGCCCGGCCTCCCGCAGTGCGCGGTCGAAACGGGCGACCTCACGACCCGACCAGAGCAACCGGGTCAGCGCCGGGGACGGCGGGCACAGCTGGGCCAGCGCGTCGATACGGGCGTCGAGCTCGCGGGCCAGCCGGGGCACCGGCAACCCACCGGACACGAACGAATCCACCGTGGCCAGCAGACCGTCGACGACGAACCGGACAGGTACCGGAGAAGAAGGAGAGGACAGGGGCACAGTCATCGGAGTTGTCCAGACATGCGGGGCGACCCGCGCGCAGGCGGGCGCAACCAGGCGAGAACTACGACCTGGTCCCCGTGGCTAACTCACACCGAGACCTCACCACCCGAACCGGGCGAACCCACCGGAACGAGCTGACCCAACGGTAAGCCCGTGATCAGGACGTGGTCAACTCCGCCGGTCCGGTGACAACATTCCGTTCTGACGCAAAAAACGGCCTGGTCGGGCGCCGGATCGTGCCGGGGTGATCGCCGCCGACTACCGTCAGGGACGTGTCCGAGCAGCCCGACGGCGTGGCCGTCACCGATGTGCCCGAACGGTCGCGTTTCGAGATCACCGTGGACGGTGAGCTGGTCGGGTTCGCCGACTACCGGCTCCGGCCCGGCCGCGTCGTGATCACCCACTCGGAGATCGACGACGCCCATCAGGGCCGGGGGCTGGCCGCCCGGCTCACCCGGGGAGCGTTGGACAGCGTCCGGGAGCGTGGGCTGCTGGTCACCCCGCTGTGCCCGTACACGGCGGAGTTCGTCCGCAAGCACGCCGACGAGTACCGGGATCTGGTCGACGAGCGGCACCGCCCGGCGCTGTCCTGACCAGGGCCGCGTCGCCCAGGGTTCACCGCGGCGGCCCTTGATCGAGGGCCTCGGCCTGGGGTAGTTTCGACTCGCCTCCGGGTGTTTGACACCGGAATGCTCGGGGCGAATCGGCCCGGTTCGACCAGTGCGTAGGTGAGCACATCGACCCGGCCGCGAAGCGCTCAGCGCGTTTCCGCTGATCAGCGCTCCGTAAGGGATCCCGTTCGGGAGGCCCTTGATTCCGCTGTCCCAATCTCGGGGAGCTTCCGGTGTCGTTCCAGGACCTGTCTGGTGGGCGGTGCGCAGTGCGCGCCGTCCGGCGGGCCGTGTCCGGGTTCGTGTCGGTGGCGGTGCGGTTGCCGCTCTCGGTGGTGGTGGCCCTGGGTGCTCTGGTCGTCGCGGGAGCCGCTCTGGGGGGCGGCTCGGGCGCGACCGGTGAGAGTGCTTCCGCCGGTTCATCGGTGGTCGAGGCGGCGGTGACGCCGGCCGCGTACAGCAGCCGGTCCGATCTGGCGCCGGCCACCGGATGGGGCGGCGAGGACGCGGGTTCGGGCGACGGTCGTTGCTCGGGTCCGGCGTGCGGCGCTCCGAGCGCGGTGTGGAGCGGTGGCGGTCAGCTGCCCGGCCAGCAGGCGGGCGGTTCCCCGTCCGGGCCGGGCTTCGGTGAGGAGCTCCAGCCCTCGGCCGGGGGCGGGTTCCTGAACTGGCTGTCGAGCCTGCTGGGGTTGCGGACCGGGGCCTCGGTCGGTGACCGCGAGTACGCCGGGATGCGGCAGAACGGCGTCGGTCAGGACGACGACGACCGGCCGTGGGCGGGCCGGTCCGGCTCGACGGGTGAGAAGAAGTGGCGGGGCTCCGGCCGCGAGGAGCACGGTCCGGCCGGTGAGGGCCCCGGGCCGGACGAGTCGGCGACCGGGGAGAGCGGTTCCGGCCCGGCGGGGTCCGGATCGGATCAGGACCCGGGCGCCGCGGACGATGTGGACCTGCGCGGGTTCACCCCCACCCCGGGGGCCGGCGACGGCGGCGAGGACCCGCAACTGAGTGGCACCGGCGGCGGGCTGCTGGCCTGGATCGGCGGGGTGGTGTCCAAGATCCTCGGGGCGGTCGCCGCGGTGATCGACCAGGCGGTGGCCGAGCTGAAGAACGCCCAGACCGGCGGCACCGACCCGGCCGCACAGATGGCCGGAGCGCAGGGTCAGGGTATGGGGTCCGCCCAGGACGACGGCGCGGCCCCGCAACAGACCGGCGCCCAGGCGCAGCTGCCGCCGGACGCGGATTCCGGCGAGCCGGCTCAGGCGCAGCTGCCGACGGACGCGCAGCCGGTGAGCCAGGACGGCCCGACGGGCCAGCCGTCCACACGGGTCCGCCCGGCCCTGCAGGACGAGCCGGCGATGGCGGGTCAGCAGGGCGGTGCGGGTCAGCAGGGCATGCAGATGGAGCCCGGCGGACCCGGCGCCCCGCAGAGCGGCGGCCCGCTGAAGCCCGGCATCCACAAGCCCGGTATCCACAAGCCCGGCGCCATCGAGCCCGGCATCGGCAAGCCCGGGATCCGCCTGCCGGGTGACGAGGAGCCCGGCCCCGGCGGACCGGGCACCGAAGAGCCCGGCGGGCCCGGCACCGAGGAGCCCGGCCACCCCGGCACCGGCCACCGGTTCAACCCGGCCGGGATGACCTGGCCCGCCCCCGGCGACCACGACGCCACCCCCCGCCGGCCCGCGCGCCCGCGCACCCTGCCCGCCTGGACCCCCGACACCGACCAACCCGCCGACCCCGGCCTCGGCACACTCCCCACCCCCGCCAAACTCCGCGAGCTCAGCCAGAACGTCACCCAGGTCTCCAAACAACTCCGCCGCGGCGCCCACCGCCTCGACCGCCTCGCCCACAAGATCGACCAACTGGCCGACACCGGCGGCCTCGGCGACGCCCCCCTCGACGCCACCACCACCCTGACCCGCCACCCCTCCGGCTGGAAGTCGACCGGCGCGATCGCCACCAGCGGCAACGGCCCCGACCACACCCCCAACTCGCCCCACGACGACCTCGCCGTCGCCACCAGCGGATCGGGCGGCTCCGGCGGCACGAACCTGCGCGGCGGCGCCCAGCAGACCGGCCAGGTCGACCACCGCTACGACGCCGCCACCTACCGCGGCCCGCCCCAGAGCGCCACCCGCGGCCACGGCGAACACGCCGCCACCGAACACCGCGACCGCATGAGCTGGCTATCCGCCGCCCACGGCCCCCACGACCCCGACGACACCGCCGGCCAAATCACCACCCAGACCGACCCCGCCGACACAGACCCCG
>JAESFN010000713.1_pt1 | contig 23575 bp, 16 predicted proteins | sample 9269411 | NCBI WGS metagenome assembly JAESFN01 (sample SAMN14505399, study PRJNA617100) | algae metagenome | isolation source: Iphinoe sp. HA4291-MV1 and co-occurring heterotrophs from trail next to... | place: USA: Maunawili Falls, Hawaii | collected 2009-07-25
TACTGATGACCGACGGCTTGGCCAACTACTACAACGGCGGCGTGAATGAGAACGCCGCTCGACAGGATTTGCTCAACGCGGCACAGTCCTGCGCCAACGAAGGCATTCCTGTCATCACCATCTGCTTGGGCGCGGGGGCCGACACCGCCGTCATGGAGCAGGTGGCCACGATGACCGGCGGACGCACCTTCGTGGTGCCAGGCGGCCAGACCGGCGCGCAATACGCCGCCGAGCTCACCGAAGTGTTCAAGGCCATTGCCGACAGCCGCCCGCTGCGGCTCGTGCACTAGGCCAACCACCCGCGCAACGTGTTCCTCCTCTGGGCTGGGGCGGAGCGGCGAGACCTTCTCGTCCGCTCCGCCCTTTTTCATTGCGCTGCTAGCACCCGCGCCGCTTGCCTGGGTGGCAGAAAAGAAATTTTCTCCCGAATCCGAATCGCCGATAAAAACTGCTGAGCGCGTACGGCTGGCGATTTCGCGCGAGGGTGCGCGCTGACCTGCCCAGGGAAGGGAAGAGCACAATGCGACGGGCGGATTTGGCGGCGAGCATCGTCGGCGGCCTGCTGCTCGGCTGCCCGCAGAGCTTGCTCGCCCAGCCCGCTCCGATTTCAAAGATCGAAAGCGCGCCGTTGGCTGGGGCCCTCTGGGCGCCGCAAACGCTGCCGCGCGCAGCGCCCGCGATTCCGGTCGCTGCGCCCACGCACTACAACCCCGCGCCGGTTTTCTCTCATCAGCAAGCGGCGCCAGAAACCCTGCCCACGCCGGCCGACCGCGTGACGGGCCCGCAGCCGCTCACGCTCAACGAAGTGATTCAAGGCTGTCTGCTCGGCGACCCGGTGCTGCGGGCCGGCATTGAGGCGGTGCGCCAGGCCAGTGGCGACGCCGTGACGGCGTCGCTCGCGCCGAACCCGATCGTCAACGCCAGCCAAACGCTCAATCCGCTCAACCGCAACTTCACGCCGATCCAACAAGGCGGCCCGCCGCAGCTCGATATTGGGCTGCAATACCCAGTCGATTGGTTTCTTTTTGGCAAGCGGGCCGCGGCGATGCGCGCGGCCGGCGCGGGAGTGCGCGTCAGCGAAGCGGACTACGCCGACCTCGTGCGGCTCCGTGTGTTGCAGGCCGCCGAAGCCTATTACACCGTGCTCGAGGCCAAGGGGCTGGTCGACCTGGCGCAGCAAGATGTCGACAATCTCCGGCAAATCGAAGGGGTGACGCAGCGCGCGGTGGAAGGCGGTGGGCGGCCGCAGGTGGAGCTCAACCGCGTGCGGCTCGATCGTTTGCGCAGCGAGCAAACCTTGCGAAATAGCGAATATGCGCGGATCGCCGCGCTCGCCTCGTTGCGCGCGCTGCTAGGCCTTGTCGACGACCAGTCCGTAGTAGATGTTGCTGGCAACTTGGACTTCGCGGTGCCGGCAACGGCAGTGACGCCTGACGAGGCGTTCGCTCAGGCGGAAGCGAATCGCCCCGACGTGGAGGGACGGCGCTGGGCCGTTGACCAGGCTCGCAAAACGGTGGTGCTGGAGAATCGGCGGGCGTACCCCGAGGTCGTGCCGTCGGTGGGCTTCACGCGTCAGTTCCAAACCGACATCGGCTACCCAGACGCCAATAGCTGGGGCGCCGGCTTCGACTCGACGTTACCGCTCGCGAATCGGAATCAAGGCAATCGCATGAAGGCCGCCTCGGTGATGATCCAACGCGAGCACGAGCTGCAGGCGCGGCTCGTCGCGGTGCGCGCCGAGGTCGAGCAGGCGGTGTTTGCGCTCCGCACCGCGGTCGCCAATAGCCAGGCCGTGGCCGACGAACAACTCACCCTGGCGCGCGATGTACGAGAGTCATTGAACCGCGCGTATGAAGCAGGCGGACGGCCGCTGCTCGACGTGCTCGACGCGCAGCGAAACTACCGCGAAACTTACCGGCTCTACATCACCAGCCGCGCCGACTACGGCCGGGCCGTCGTACGGCTCGATGCAGCGCTCGGCAAGCGTTACTAATCATGAGTGCTGATCCCTCATCATCGGCCGCTGAGAACGCCCCGGCAAAGCCTGAGCGACCGGCGATCCTGGCGGCGCCTAACAAGCCTACTGCGCATGCGCCCCACGCGCCGCGTGGCAGCATTTGGTCGAAGCTGCAGTTTGTGATCGCTTTCGGGGGAACGTTGGCCTTTCTGGCCTACCTGCTCATGGGCCCCAGCAAGCCGCATGAAACCGAGGCACCTAAGCAGACCGCACCAGAAGCCGTGAGCGTGTTGGGGCCGGGCCTGATTCAGGTTCGCGCCGGCGGCCCGTTCACTCAAAAGCTGACGTTGGCCGAAGTGCATGAGCGCGAGCTGTCGGAAGCGGTTTTGACAGTTACGGGCCGCGTGGCCGCGAGCTTGCGCCCGGGTTCCGGAAAGGGGACCGACTTTTGGCAGTTCGATGCGCCCGAGGCGCTGGTGGCCTACACCGACTGGCAAAAGGCGCGCGCCGACATTGCCTACTCCGATACTCAGCTCTCACAGATCAAACAACTGGCCTCGACGCGGCTCGAAGCGCAGCAGCAGCTCGTTTCGCGGCTCGAGAAACTGGTGGCCGCCGGCACAAACACGCCTCGCGAGTTGGCGGCTGAACGCGCCAACCTGATTCAGTCGGAAATCATGGGCAACAAAGAAGTCTATGAAGCCGAGACCGCTGCACGCGTTGCCCGCCGCTCCGAAGCCGCGACAGCACGTCAGCTTTTGCAGCTCGGCCTCGATCCCGAGATGTTGCAGTCGGCTAGTTCCGATGTCGACGTCGTGCTGGCCGACGTGCCCGAAGGGCGCTTGAACCAGGCACAAGTGGGCCAGGGCTGCCAGGCGACCTTCTTTGGCCTGCCGCACGAACGCTTCGTCGGCCGCGTACGCAGCATCGCTCCCGTGTTGTCGCGAGAGCGTCGTTCGTTGCGGGCGCTGTTTGTCATCACCGACCCGAAAGACCTGCTGCGCCCCGGCATGTTCGCCGAGATCGGGCTCGGCACCGATCCGCGCCAAACGCTGCTTGCGCCCACCGAAGGAGTATTGCATCTCGGCCGCAGCGACTACATGCTCGTCAGCGAGCGGCCCAACGTGTGGCGCGTGACCGAAGTGGAGGTCGGCGAACCTCACAACGGTGAAGTAGAGATCCTGTCTGGCCTGAAGGCGGGCCAAACGGTGATCGGCAAGGGGGCGATTCTCCTCAAGCCCCTCGTGGCCCGCGCCCTAGCGGCGCCCAAGGACGGCCAATGATCGCTTGGTTGATCGAGGCCTGCCTGCGCCAACGCTGGGTCGTGCTCGCGGTTGCCTTGGGGAGTTGCTTGGCAGGCGTGTGGGCGTTTAGCCACCAGCCAATCGACGCCTACCCCGACATCTCGGCCCAGGTGGTGCAGATCATCACTACCTTTCCAGGCCGCGCGCCGGAGGAAGTCGAGCGACAAGTCACGGTGCCCATCGAAATCTCGATGCGCAACGTGCCGAACGTCGACACCATCCGCTCGCGCACGATCTTTGGCCTCTCCGTCGTACAGCTCGTTTTCGACGAAGGGACCGAAAGCTATTGGGCTCGCCAACGCGTGCAGGAGCGGCTCTCGGCGGTGACGCTGCCGGAAGGCGCGGAAGCCGAACTGGGTCCGCTGGCCACCGCGTACGGCGAAGTCTATCGCTATGAACTGGCGACCGACGGCACCCACGACCTGATGGAGCTGCGCACGCTCAACGACTGGGTCGTCATTCCCCGCTTGCTACGCGCCAAAGGCGTAGCCGAAGTCATCAACTTCGGCGGACTCGAAAAGCAATATGCGATCACCTTTCGCCCGGCCGATCTCGACCGCTTCGGCCTCACGCTCAGCGATGTCGTCGAGGCAATCCGCACGAACAACGCTTCGGCCGGCGGCAGCGTGCTGTCGCGCGGCAGCATGTCGTTTGTCATCCGCGGCAGCGGCGCGCTGCAAGACTTGTCGCAAATCGAAAAGACGTTCGTCAAGTCAGTTGGCGGCACGCCGGTCTATCTGCGCGATGTCGCCAGCGTCGACCTGGCCTCGCGCACTCCCTCAGGCATTTACAGCAAGGACCTGAACGACGCCGCGGTCGAAGGCATCGTGCTCATGCGGCGAGGCGAAAACCCTTCGCACGTGCTCGAGGCAGTGAAGGCCGCCGCCGAAGAGCTCAACGAAGAGGATCTGCCGGCCGGCGTGCGGATTGCGCCCTTCTACGACCGCCAGTACCTGGTCGACAGCACGCTGCACTCGGTCGCCCACAGCGTCGCGCTCGGCATTACGCTCGTGATGCTGGTGCTGCTGTTTTTCCTCGGCCGGCCGGCGATGGCGCTGCTCGTGGCGATGACGATTCCGTTTTCGCTGCTGTTCGCGCTCACGCTGATGTACCTGACCGGCGTGCCGATCGGCCTGCTGTCGATCGGCGCCATCGATTTCGGCATCATTGTCGACGGCGCGATCATCCTGTCGGAGAACGTGGCTCGGCGGTTGGGCGCCGCCACGCATTCCGGCGGGCGGCTCAATGTCTTCGCCGTGGTGCTGCGGGCCGCCTGCGAGGTCGAGCGGTCGGTCTTCTTTTCGATCGTGATGATCATCGTCGCGTATCTGCCGCTCCTCTCGCTTACGAGCATCGAAGGGCTGCTCTTCCGCCCGATGGCGCTTACGATGGTCTATGCGCTGATCGGCGCGCTGCTCTTCGCCCTGTTCGTGCTGCCGGTGCTGGCGACGATCTTCTTTCGCCGCGGCTACGACGAATGGCACAATCCGCTCATCGAGCAGCTCCGCCCGCTCTATTCACTTACCCTGCGGGCGATGATGCAGGCCCGCTGGCTCGTGCTGGGTGGAGTGGCCTGCATTGTGGTGCTCGTGGCGATGAAGGTGCTGCCGCGTCTCGGCATCGAGTTCTTGCCGTACATGGACGAGGGAGTGGTGTGGGTCCGAGCGAGCTTTCCCGAGGGCACGTCGCTGCAGCAAACCAGCGACTACGGCCGCAAGATTCGCGAGCTGGCTCTCGAGTTCAAGGATGTGCGTTTCATCTCGGCTCAGGCCGGCCGCAACGACTCGGGCACCGATCCGTTTCCCAGCAGCCGGCTGGAGATCATGATCGGTCCCAAGCCGCGCGACGAGTGGACTCAGTTCCGCACCAAGCAGGAGTTGCTGGCCGCCCTGGGTGCGCGGCTGCGCGAGGAGTTTCCCACCACCCGGTTCAACTTCACGCAGCCGATCATCGACAGCGTGACCGAAGACACCAACGGCACCTCGGCCAACCTGGCGGTCGAACTCTCGGGCCCCGATCCGGCCGTGCTACTCGATTTGGCCGAGCGGACCGTGAAAGTGCTCAGGGCGATTCCGGGCGCGCAGGACGTGAATATCGAGCAGGAAGGGCCGCAGCCCCAGCTTATCGTTACGCCCGATCGGCAGTGGTGTGCGCGGCAGAACGTGCATATCGACGCCGTGAACCAGTTGATCGACACCGCGCTCGGTGGGCAGGCGATCGGCAACCTCTATGAAGACGAGCGCCGCGTCGACATCACGGCCCGCGTCGACCGCGATGTGGCCAATTCGCCGCTGGCGCTCGCGCGGCTGCCGGTGGCCAGCCAGAGCGGCGAGCCGGTGCCGCTGGGCCAAGTTGCGCGTGTCGAGCTCGTGGATGGGCAAACGATCATTGCCCGCGAGAACGGCCGGCGCAGGCTCACCGTGCGGGCCGACATCGTGGGCCGCGATCAAGGGAGCTTCGTCCTCGAAGCTCAACAGAAGTTCGACGAACAGGTCCGCCCGCTCGTCAAAAAGGGCTACCGCGTCGCGTGGCTCGGCATGTTCGAGAATCTGGAGCGGGCGAAGCGGCACTTGGCCATGGTGATTCCGATCACAATCGCCCTCATCTTCGGCCTGCTGATCATCACCTTCGGCTCGCTGAACGCCGCGATCCTGCTGCTGATGTCGATGCCGTTCGCCTTCGTGGGCGGCGTGCTCGCGCTGTGGGTGCGGGGGATGAACCTCAATGTGTCGACCGGCGTGGGCTTCGCCGCACTGTTCGGCGTTTCGATCATGAACGGCGTGCTGCTCGTGCGCTCGATCGGCGACCACCGCGTACTCGGGCACCCGCTCCGCGAATCGATCCTGCAAGGCGCGCAAGACTGCCTCCGGCCGATCCTGCTGGCGTCTCTCGTGGCAATCCTCGGCCTCCTGCCCGCCTCACTGGCGACCGGCCTCGGCTCCGACGTGCAACGCCCCCTGGCGACGGTGATCGTGTGGGGCCTCTTCAGTTCCACGCTGCTCACGCTCTTCGTCGTGCCGGTTCTCTACTCGGTGCTGTGCGCGAAGCCGATTCAGCACAAGGGGAGCAGTTCGCCGCTGGGGGAGGTGCTGTAGAGCTGAGAGCAGTGCGATGGCCGCGAAGCTGTTGCTCATTGGCATCGGCTCGATGTTGCCTATTCCGTGAATACGACGCTTCAGTCGCGGCCGCTGGAATTTGGAGCGTCACTCCGAGGTCTGTTGCACTGGACGCACGTTGTCGGTGTTCCAGTCTGTCTTGGACAGACTTAGCGCATGGCCTCCACCCTCGGTCGAGTCCGCGGCGGTTAAGGGGCCTTTTGGCTTTGTCGTAGCCTGCACTCTCCGAGTGCAGACTGCTTGAAGACTGTTCGAAGTGCCAATCGCCGTTGGTGAGTATAACGGGTCGGGCACTCCGCACTCGGAGAGTGCGGGCTACTTTTGCGCTAACTCTCGAGCACAGCAATCATCTTCTCGCCAACTCCTTTGGCGGATGCCGGGTTCTGTCCGGTGATGAGTTTTCCATCCGCGATGCTGAACGCTGCCCAAGGGCTCGTCTTGTGGAAGATCGCTCCCTGCTTCGCTAGCGCCGTCTCCAGTTCGAACGGCACATCGGCCCGCGCGTAGTTCGACTCCTCTTCGTTGGTGAACGAGGAGATGTTCTTGCCGCTCAACAGATACGAGCCGTCGCCGAGCTTCACATTGAGCAGCGACACCGGCCCATGGCACACCGCGCCGACCACTGCGCCACGGTCCCACGTTTCGCGGATCACTTGCTTGAGCAGCGGATGCTCAGGCATGTCGACCATCGGCGCGAGCCCGCCGGGCATGAAGATCGCGTCGTACTGGCCGACATCTACTTCCGACAGCTTCTTCGCTTTCTGCATATCGGCCCACCCCTGACCGACGAGAAAGGCCAGGTTGTCGGGATCGTTGGCCAGGTTCAGCGCGTCCAAAAACGGTACGTCGCCGGAGAGACTTGCAAAGTCGACGTGGTACTTCGCGCGGCCGAACTCCGCGAACGGGTGGGCGACTTCCGGCAAGTAGTTGCCGGTGCGCCGACGCTTCGGCCCGATCTCGTGGGCGTTGGAAACGATGAACAGCACTTTCTTCGGCATGCCGTTAGTCCCTTTCTTGGTCAGTTTAGCTGACGGTTAGATCTGCCCCATCCCGCCATCGACGTTCAGCTCCACGCCCGTAATGTACGAGGCGTCGCTCGAAGCCAAGAAGGCCACGGCGAGCGCCACCTCCTCTGGCGTGCCCATGCGGCGCAGCGGCACCGATGACGCGAAGCCGTCTTTGATTTCTTGCGCCGCTTGGGGCGTCATGTCGAAGCGCGTGAAGATCGGCGTGTCGATCGGTCCTGGCGCAACGGCGTTCACGCGAATGCCCCGCGGGGCGAGCTCGCCGGCGATCGAGCGGACCAGCGACCGCAGCCCCGCCTTACTGGCGGCGTAGACCGAAAAGTTCGGAAAGCCCTTGTGCGAGGCGACCGAAGTGTTGATGACGATCGAGCCGCCGTCGTTGAAGATCGGCAGCGCCTTCTGCAGCGTGAAGAACGTTCCCTTTAGGTTGATGTCCATGATCTCGTCGTAAAACGCTTCCGTGCTCTCCTCGAGCGAACCGAAACGCCCCACGCCGGCGTTGGCGAAGAGCACGTCGATCGAGCCGAACTTGGCCTTGGTTTCGGCGAACAACCGATCCAGATCCTCGAGCCGCGACACATCTGCCCGCACCGTCAGGGTTTCGCCCGCGATCGACTTAGCGGCAGCGGCCAACGTTTTCTCATCACGCCCGCTAATGACGACCTTGGCCCCACGCCGCGCGAACTCTTGCGCGGTCGCGAGCCCCATCCCGCTATTGCCACCGGTGACGACCGCAACCTGGCCTGCAAACGAGCTCATAACTTCCTCGGCGAGTGCGCACTGAACGGTTGATGGTGGTTTCCGACCGGAAATCGTAAGTGGGGGGCCCTGGCGGTCAAGAGTTGGCAAGACTGACATTGGTGAAATGTCCTTGGGCTCGATTCACCAAGCGCCAGGATGTGGACATTGGCCTGGTGCGCGGTCCGAGCGGGTGACGGTGCGTGCGTGAAAAAGATGCTCGCCTCTCCCTAACTCGCGATTCCGGTTAGCGTCCCCGACCTGCCCGTGTCACCGATTGGCTCCGCGCAGCATCTAAACCAGAGAGCCGTACAGTGGCGTAACTCCATCCGCTAGGGTCAGGCAGTGGCGTTGCTGCGGTTTGGGGGCTTTGGTACGGTTGGGGCGTACGGCTCCCGCACCTTCTGGAGAACTAGCATGTCGACCGCTCCTAACCGTTTGCCCGGACTGGCGTTGCTGGTCGCCTTGGGGATCGCGGCCGTGCCGATGTGGGGCTGCGGCGGCACCCCGGTGGCCGTGGGCGCGGCGGCCGATGCAAAGACGGCCGGCAAGTATCTGGTGCCCAAGGGGACGCCGGAACAGGCCCTCGAATTTGCTGCGGAGCTCGATGCCCGCGATCTGGAAGGGGCGACGCCTGACGAGCAGCGGGCAGACTACATCGCGCAACTAGCCGGCATGTTGGCGGCAGCCGATCAGGTGCTGGCCAGCAATGCCTCGGCGGAGCTCAAGACGCGGGCCTATGGATACAAGCTCAAGGCCCTCATCACGCGGTTCGCCAAGTTCGATCAGCCAGGCAGCCGCGAGGCGCTCGAGAAGTTTGCCGCGGAACTCAAGACGAATGACAACAAGGACCTGGCCGAGCAGGGGCAGTACGTGCTCGATCGCCTTGATGTGTTTGCCCTACAGGCCAAGATCGATCGCATGCTCTCGGGCAAGCCGGAACTGGCTCCCGAGGTGTTGGCGGACCTCAAGACCTACTTCAAGCAGCACGGCGCCTCGGGCGAGGCCGCGGACCTGGCGCTGAGTTCGGCGCGCATGCTCGAAGCAAGTGGCAATGTGCCGGTCGCGCGCGAAGCCTATGCTCTGGTTCAGCAACAGTACAGCGGCAATAAGCTGCTCGGCCCGCGGCTGCAGCCTGTGCTCGACGCCGCTGAAAAACGGTTGGGCGTGTTCGGCAAGCCGCTCGAAATCGTGGGCAACACGGTGCAGGGCAAGCCGCTCGATTGGAATGCCTATAAAGGCAAGGTGGTGCTCGTCGATTTCTGGGCGACCTGGTGCGGCCCCTGCGTGGCGGAAATCCCGAACATGAAGGCCGCCTGGGATCGGTTCCATAGCCGTGGGTTCGAGATCGTAGCGGTGAGCATTGACGACGACCGCGCCGATCTCACCGATTTTCTGAAGAAGAACCCGGTCCCCTGGACCGTGGTGCATAACAAAAGCCCCAGCTCGCCCAATGACCCGAATGCCGACAAGTACGGCGTAGAAGCCTTGCCGACGATGTTTCTCGTCGATCAAGCAGGCAAGGTAGTCGCCCTGCAGGTCCGCGGACCGCAGCTCGAGGAAGAGCTGGAGCGGCTGCTCGGTAAATAGCGGGGAGCTCTGCGATGAACCGGCGGCGCTTGTTCATAGCCCTCGGCGTCGGCATCGGACTGGCGTTGGGCGCGCTTCTGGTCACGCACCTACAGAACGTGCGCCGCCATCGGGCAGCGGTCGACATGGTGCATCGCTTGGGCGGCAAGCATTTCTTGGATGGGTATAAGCTGCCAAAATTCCTCTCGAGAGCGAACGACAAGGGAATTCGGGAAGGCCTGCAATTGCTGCTGCCAGCGCCCATCAAAGGAGTGTGCATCGGCATGCCGCCGCCAAATCGGCTGCGGGGCAGCGCATGGCGGGGGTTCGAATGGCAGCCTGGGCCACCGATGAAGGATAGCTACGCGGTTGCTCTTCCTATGCATGAGTCCCGCATACCTGCCAGTGATGCCGACCTCGCGATTCTGCGAGGGTTCGAGAGCCTCGAGTATGTAGACATCGAGTTCTCGGAGGTCACGGATGCGGCGATCGACGACTTGTGTTCCTTGCCGCAGCTCAAATACCTTCGACTCGGCGGCAGCAAAATAACTCCACAAGGCATTGCCGAGCTGCGGCGTCGAAAGCCCAACCTCGCGATCGCGGTGCTGCGCCCTCAACCGCCGTCGATCGATAACTCAACCCTCGGCCCCGACCGCTTTCTGCCGCTCGAGGTTGAGCAAGAACTCTTTGCGCCGTAGCCCGCCGCCGTAGCCGCCGAGGCCGCCGTCTTTGTTGATGACGCGGTGGCAGGGAATGACGATCGCGATTCGATTCAGCCCGTTGGCTCGTCCCACGGCTCGCACGGCCTGTGGGTTGCCGATCGCTACGGCCAACTCCTGATACGAGCGCGTCTGGCCGTAGGGAATGTCCAGCAGTTGCTCCCAGACTTGGCGATGAAACTCAGTGCCTGGATAGATCAGCGGCACAGTGAATCGCGTAAGTGTGCCGGCGAAGTAGTCGTCGAGTTCTTGCTCCAGCAGTTCCAGATGGGCATTCGTGCCCGGCACGACCGGCGCCTTGATCAGCCGACGGACGGCGGTGAACTGAGCCTCGAGCATTCGTCGATCCGAGAACTCGAGCAGGCAGATGCCTTCGGCCGTAGCGCCGGCGACCAGCGGCCCCAGCGGGCTCCGCATCCAGGCCAGCCGCACGCAGTCGCCATTGCGAGCGCCGCCTGGGGCCGCGCCGAACAACTTGGCAAATGCCTCGCGGAAACCGCTGTGCGAGTCGTATCCACTTTCGAGCACCGCATCGTCGAGCGAGCCCCCTTCGCGAATCTGGGTGAATGCCTCCGACAGTCGTCTGGCGCGGGCAAAGGCTTGAAACGTCATGCCGTACTCCTTTTGAAAGTAGCGCCGTACGGTCGCCGGGTCGACGCCGCGGGCCCGCAGGTCCCCTTCGGTGATCCGCGCGCCGGCGTCGCGCTCGACCTCGGCGATCAGTTCCGCCGCCCAGGCCGGCTGCTCGTCGATCTCCAGGGGCTTACAGCGCTTACACGGGCGGTAGCCCGCTACCATGGCCGCTCTTGGCGTCGCGAAGTACTCGACATTCTTGGGCAGCGGCTTGCGGGCCGGGCAAGTCGGCCGGCAGAAGATGCCGGTGGTCCGTACGGCCAAGAAAAACAGGCCGTTGTACGCAGCGTCGCGGTCGAGATACGCCCGCTGCATTTCGTCGATCGGAGGCAAAGTGCTCATGCTCGAAGTCTAGGCGTGCGGCTGGGCTGCGTTCCACCGAGAATCGGGCGCGGATGTGGATTTGCCGAACGAATTCGGCGCTCAACCTGGCTCAGAACCGCAAATGCTTGACGGGCCCTAGGGGTCAGCGGAAGATATTGGCTTGCCCTGTCTTAGAGACTCACGCCGCTCCCCTTGGTCCGCATCGCGGACCCTACCGTAGGGTCCGCTATGCGGGCCAAGGGGGAACGCTTCTTACAGCGAGCTGTCATGCCCCGCCGATCCTGCCTTGCCGGTTGTTTTGCTCTGATTCTTGTCTGCGGTTCGAGCTGGGCCGCCGATCTCGGACATCTGCCGCAAGCGGCCGACGGACGCCCGCTAAACCTCGACTTCGAATCCGGCGATCTACGCGATTGGACGGCCGAGGGCGAAGGCTTCGCCGGCCAGCCGATCAAGGGCGACACCGTTTCGCCGCGCCGCGACGACATGAGCAGTAACCACCAGGGGGATTACTGGATCGGCGGTTTCGAGCCGAAGGGGGCCGACGACGCGGTCGGCACGCTCACCTCGGCGCCGTTCAAGGTGACTAAGCCGTTTGCCAGCTTCCTGATCGGCGGCGGCTCGCACAAAGACACGCGTGTTGAACTGTTGCTCGCCGGCGGCGATAAGCCGTTTGCCCAAGTCACCGGCCAAGAGTCGGAGACGATGCGCCGCGTGGTGGTCGACCTCACGTCGTATCAAGGCAAGGACATCATCGTCCGCCTGGTCGATCGTCACCGCGGACCGTGGGGCCACCTGAACTTCGACGACTTCCGCCTGCACGACGAGAAACCTCAAGCGGCCACGCCCTCAGGCGAAGCCAGCCCCGATGACTACCTCTACGCGGGGCTGTCGCCGGAAGAAGCGGCCAAGGCCATGACCGTGCCGGAGGGCTTTTCGGTGAAGCTGTTCGCCGGCGAGCCCGATGTTACTCAGCCCATCGCGATGGCGCTCGACGACCGTGGCCGCCTGTGGGTGGCCGAGGGGCACACCTATCCCCGCCGCGCGGCCGAAGGCGAGGGCCGCGACCGCATCGTGATCTTTGAAGACACTAATGGCGACGGGCACTTCGACGAGCGCAAGATCTTTGCCGAGAAGCTCAACCTAGTGAGCGGCATCGCCGTCGGCTTTGGCGGCGTGTGGGTGGGCGCCGCGCCGTATTTCATGTTCATTCCCGACGCCAATGGCGACGACGTGCCCGATGGCGAGCCGAAGATCTTGCTCGACGGCTGGGGCTACGAAGACACGCACGAAACGCTCAACACTTTCATCTGGGGCCCCGACGGCTGGCTCTATGGCTGCCACGGGGTGTTCACGCACTCGCGGGTCGGCAAGCCCGGCACGCCCGACGACCAGCGGCAGCCGATCAACGCCGGCATCTGGCGTTATCACCCGGTCCGGCACGAGTTCGAGGTCTTCGCCCACGGCACCAGCAACCCTTGGGGCGTTGACTTCAACGATCGCGGGCAAGCCTTCCTCACCGCCTGCGTGATTCCGCATCTGTATCACGTGGTGCAGGGCGCACGCTATGAGCGGCAAGGCGGCGTTCACTTCAACCAACACACCTACGACGACATCAAGACGATCGCCGATCACCGGCACTACGTGGGCGCCAATCCGCACGGCGGCAACAACAAGTCGGACTCCGCCGGCGGCGGTCATGCCCATGCCGGCGCGATGATCTACCTGGGAGGATCTTGGCCGCAGAAGTACCGCGGGCAGATCTTCATGAACAACATTCACGGCCAGCGGATCAACATGGATACGCTGAAGCCGCAAGGCTCCGGCTACGTCGGCAGCCACGGGCCCGACTTCTTGCTCACCGGCGATCGCTGGTCGCAGATCTTGAACCTGACCTACGGCCCCGACGGCCAGGTCTACATGATCGACTGGTACGACGAAAACGCCTGCCACCACGGCAATCCCGAGGGGCACGACCGCTCGAACGGCCGCATCTTCAAGGTCGTGTATCAAAACACGCCGGCGGTGAAGGTTGATCTGTCGAAGCTCAGCGACGAGGAACTCGTCAAGCTGCAGCAGAGCGACAACGACTGGTACGTCCGCCATGGTCGGCGCGTGCTGCAAGAGCGGGCCGCGGCTGGCAAGCTCGCCGCCACGACAACTGCGGCGCTCGCACAACTTGCCACGACCGACAAGGAAGAAACCCGCCGGCTGCGCGGCCTGTGGGCCTTGCAGGTCGTGGGCGGATTCACGAAACAAATCGCCAAGCAGGCGCTCGCTGATTCGAGCCCCTATGTGCGGAGCTGGGGCATTCAGTTGGCCAGCGAAACACCCGGCGACGCGGCGGCCCTCGCGCCGGAGCTGGCCATGCTCGCGGCGGAAGATCCGTCGCCCGTGGTGCGGCTCTACATTGCCTCGGCGCTGCAGCGGATGCCTCTGGCGAGCCGGTGGGATGTGCTCGCGCCGCTGCTGAGCCACGTGGAAGACGCCGGCGACCACAATCTGCCGATGATGTACTGGTATGCCCTCGAGCCGCTGGCCGAGGTCGATCCGGCCCGCGCGCTGGCGCTCGCCGAGTCGTCGCCGATTCCGCCGCTGGCGATGTTCATGGCGCGGCGCGTGGGGGCTTTGGACTTGGCCGGCAAGTCGGCCCCGGCGCTCGTGCTCGAACACGCGGCCGCCGCCGACACTTCGGCTCGCCGGCTCGCGCTGTTGCAGGGCTTGAACGCGGCGCTCGCCGGCCGACCCCGCGTGTCGACTCCGGAAAGCTGGCCGCGCGAGAAACTGCTCAGTGACGTCGATCCGAAGGTAACGGCCGAAGTTCGCAAGCTCGCCGTCACCTTCGGCGACCGCCAGGCAATCGCGGAGCTCAAGTCCACGCTCGCCGATCGTCAGGCACAGCTCACCGCCCGCCGCGAAGCGCTCACGGCGCTCCTCAAAATTCGCGAGGCGGGCCTTGGCCAAGAACTCCGCAAGCTGCTCGGCGAACCGGGGCTGCGGGCCGCCGCGCTCCGCGGCTTGGCATCCTATGACGACAGCGAAACGCCGGCGGCAATTCTCACTCGCTACGCCGAGTACACGCTGCCCGAAAAGCGCGATGCGCTGAGCACGTTGGCGGCCCGTCCCGCGTATGCCCAAGCGCTGCTCGAAGCGGTGGCCGCCGGCAAGGTGCCGTCGTCCGATCTCTCGGCCGAACTCGTGCGGCAGATGCTCAACCTGGGTGATGCCGCGGTCAAGGAGCGCGTCGACAAGGTGTGGGGCGCGGTGCGGGAGTCGACCGGCGACAAGGCCGAGCAGATCGAAGCCTATCACTGGCTGCTGGGCGCGAAGCCGTCTTACACGCCGGATCTGACGCTGGGCCGCGCGTTGTTCGCCAAGACCTGTGCCCAGTGCCACACGCTCTTCGCCACGGGGGGCAAGGTCGGCCCCGACCTCACGGGGTCGAATCGCGCCAACCGAGACTACTTGCTCTCGAACGTGCTCGACCCCAGCGCAGTAATGGCCAAGGAGTACATGCCGAGCATCATCGCGACGCAGGACGGCCGCGTAATCACCGGCATCGTTCGCTCGGAAACACCTGACGCACTGACGGTGCAAACGGCCAACGAGCTGATCACGCTGCCGCGCGGCGAGATCGACACGCTCGAGCCAGCGAAGACTTCGATGATGCCAGACGACATCTTGAAGCCGCTCTCGGACGACGAGGTGCGGTCGCTGGTGGCCTATCTAGCGAGCCCCCGGCAGACGCCCATGTTGGCCACGGCCGACAACGCAGCCAACCTGTTCAACGGGACCGACCTCACGGGCTGGACCGGCGACCCGGCGATCTGGAGCGTGGAAGACGGCGAACTCGTCGGCAAGACGACGGGCATCGACCACAACGAGTTCCTGCTCAGCGACCTGGCGGTCGGCGACTTCCGCCTCACCTGCGATGTCAAGCTCACGCCTAACGCCGCGAACTCCGGCATTCAGTTCCGTAGCGAGTCGCTGCCGGAAGGCGAAGTGAAGGGCTACCAGGCCGACATCGGCGCCGGCTGGTGGGGCAAGCTCTACGAAGAGCATGGCCGCGGCCTGCTGTGGGACCACTCCGGCGAGGCGCATCTCAAGCCCGACGATTGGAACCACTACGAAATCGTGGCCAGCGGCGGCCAGATCCGCACGTTCTTGAACGGCAAGCCTTGCGTCGACCTGGAAGACCCCGCAGGCGCCAAGCGCGGCATCCTCGCCATCCAGGTCCACGCCGGTGGACCGACCGAGGTGCGGTTCAAGAACTTCAAGCTCGAAGTGCTCGATCCGCCGGCGGAGCGCAAGACAGAGAAGGCAGCGAAGTAGTCGCTGGCAGTCCGCCTAACACAATGGATAGGTGCGCGTGCGGCGCAGTTGCGGTGGATTCACCCCCCGTCATTGACGGGGGGCTAATGAGCCGAGCAGCGCTGTCATTAGCCCCCGGCGAGTCGCCGGGGGGACGAGCATCGTTGCGGCGGAAGCGACGGTAGAGGCGGATTGTGTTAGGCCCTCTAAGGGCGCGTACAAGCGTGTCATGGCGGCCGGCGTTGCCCAGGCCGCCATGACGCCTATAATTGGGCTCTCGAGGCCACGACCTCGCCCATATCGGGACGATTTACCGGGACGACCCGGCTCTTTGCTCAAGGAGCGTCGGGTATGGCCTGGCTGCTGCTCTTTTTGGCTGGCTGCTTGGAAGTGGTGTGGGCCTACTTCATGAAGCAGTCTTCTGGCTTCACGAAGCTGTGGCCGTCGGTCATCACGCTCGTGACAATGATCGCCAGCTTCGCAATGCTCTCGATTGCGATGAGAACGTTGCCGCTCGGAACGGCCTACACCATTTGGACCGGCATCGGCGCGGTCGGCTCGTTCGTGGTCGGCGTGGCCGTGCTGCACGAGTCGGCGGGCGCCCTGCGAATCGTCGCGGCCCTGCTGATCGTCGCCGGGCTAGCGCTCATGAAGCTTGCTTCGCCGAGTTGAAGGTTTGCTGCCAGCTCGGCGACCGGCGAAGCGCGTCCGAAAGCCGGAGTTCATCGGGCTCGCGCGCCGCAACGATCCTTGTCCCCCCGGCGACTCGCCGGGGGCTAATTATTAGCCCTCCGTCAATGACGGGGGGGAATTCCGCCGTAACACCCGCGCTCGCGAATCAAGCGGTTCTGCTAGGCGTTATACCCCGACCAGTGCTCGTCGGTCGCACATGCGGCGGGCTTGCTGCATGATCTGAGTGGCGGCGTCGCGGAGGTCGAACTGCTTGTTCACATGTCCTTCCGTGAACGCCACCTTGTTCATGCCGTAGACATCGGAGCTGTCTTCGTTTTGACCGAGCACGTAGCCGCCTGCGGCGCGGATCGCCCTACAGCCGTCGGCGCCGTCGCGCCCCATGCCGGTCATGATCACGCCCAGGCAGTACTTGCCGTACAGTGCGGCGGCCGACTTCATCAGCACGTCGGCCGAAGGCTTGTGCCCGCTCACGTTCTCGCTATCGACGAGCGTGGCGACGACCTTGCTGCCGCGCCGCGTGAGCTGCAAATGCTGGCCGCCGGGGGCCACGAGCACTTTGCCGGGCTCGAAGATGTCGCCATTCTCGGCTTCTTTGACGCTGAGCGGCCCCAGCGAATCGAGCCGCCAGGCCAAGGTCTTGGTGAACCCTGGCGGCATGTGCTGAACGATCGCCACCGCCGGCAGCGGCGGCCGCAAGGTTTCGAACAGCCGCGTCAGGGCCGGCGGGCCGCCGGTCGAAATGCCGATCGCAATGCAACCCCGTGCGAGATCTTCAGTCGGAAACGAGGGCGCCGCTTCCACCGGGGCCGCGGCACGCGTGGGAGCGCGTTCTTTGCGCTCGCGGCGAATCCGCAGCAAACGGGCGACGTCGGTCCCCGCCATGGTGCGGATCTTCCGCAGCAGCTCGTCTCGCAACACGCTTTCGGTCTGCGCGCTGCTGGCCGGCTTGGCCACATAGTCCACCGCCCCGCGTTCGAGCGCCTCGAAGGTCGTATTGGCGCCCAACTGCGTCAAGGCGCTGACCATGATCACGGGCAGCGGCCGGCGGGCGAGCATGGCGTCGAGCGTCGCCAGACCGTCCATCTTTGGCATCTGTACGTCGAGCGTGACCACGTCGGGCTTCGCCTCGTCGAGCATCGCCAGCGCCTTCTCGCCGTCGGCCGCGGTTCCGGCGACTTCCATATCCGGCGCCGCCCGCAGATTGTCGCAGATCATCTCGCGCATGAGAGCCGAGTCGTCGACGACCAACACGCGGATGGATTTCTTCAGAGGCATGGGAACTCGACTAGGGTGAGGCCTGGCGGGGCAAGACTTTGGCGGGCGGGCCATGCCGGAAAGGTTGCACATTCCGACGAACGGGCCTCCCAACCATAGCTCGCAGGCTGCGCTAGGGATGCCCGTATAAGCTCTGGGCATTCCGCGGCATTACCCTGAGCGGTATGCTCTGCGGAACTCCCAACACGATCCTCCGAGAGACCGCGTCGTCCGCATGGCCGTCGATACACCTGCCAAAATCGCTATCTTGGGCGCGGGGCCCATTGGGCTCGAAGCCGCGCTGTATGCCCGTTTTCTCGGCTACGAAGTGGCTATCTACGAGCGCGGCCGCGCGGTCGAGAACGTGCGGCAGATGGCGCACGTAAAGTGGTTTACGCCGTTCGGCGAGAATGTTTCTCCGTTGGGGCGGGCAGCGCTCGAGGCCCAAGGCGAGCACGGCCCGCTTCCGGCAATCGACGCGCTCCTGACCGCAGGCGAACTCATGGCGGCGTATTGGGCGCCCCTTGCGCAAAGCGACCTGCTGATTGACGGTCTGCGCGAGCATACCGAGGTGCTCGCCGTCGGACGTGGCGAGTTGCTCAAAGGTGAGCTCGCCGGCGACGAAGCCCGTCGCGAATTTCCGTTTCGATTGCTGCTGCGAGGTCCGGATCATCGCGAGTGGGTCGAAGAGGCAGACGTGGTGATCGACGCCACCGGCGTTCAGCCCAATGCTTGGGGCGCGGGGGGAATCGCCGTTCCCAATGCCGCGGCCGCACATAGCCGCGTTGAGCACGGATTGCCCGATGTCCTCGGCAGTGCACGCAGTGAGTACGCCGGAAAGCACACGCTCGTGATCGGCGCGGGATTTTCCGCAGCGACGAACGTGGTCGCGCTCGCCGAGCTTGCTGGCGCAGAGCCGGCGACCCGCATCACTTGGCTCGTGCGCCGTGAAGGCGAGGCTGGCCCCGGTTTTCCAGTGGTTTCGCCGAGCGCGGCACCCGCAGCACAGCTTCGGTTGGCCGAACGAGCAAACGGCCTGGCGGCCGCGGGGCAGGTGAAGCAAATCGCCGGCCGCAGCGTGGCCAGCGTTGTGGTTGCCGACGACGGCGCGCTGGAAATTGGCCTCAGCGGCGAGCCCGGCGAAACCCTCACCGTCGACCGCGTGTTGTCCAACGTTGGCTCTCGGCCCGATTGGAGTATCACCAAGGAATTGCAAATGAAGCGTTGCGGCGTCACCGATCGACCGAGCCTCGAGTCTGGATCGATGGTCACTTCCGAGCCGGACTTCTATGTCATCGGCGCCAAGAGTTGCGGACGGGACGGCCGATTCGTCATTGCAGACGGTCTCGAGCAGGTGCGGCAAGTGTTCAGCGTGATCGGCGATCGCGCTGATCTGAATCTGTATGCGACGATTGGGCGGGCTCGGCTGTAGCGGGCGTTTCTCCGCATAGGCCGCACAACTCGCGCAGGCCTACTCGCCTAGGCACATTCCGCGCGGTTTCGCGGTTTTCTGGTTTTGCGCCCCATACTTGGTCGGCCGCTTCATCGGCCCGCGTCGCTGCCTGCTTACACTCCTACCGAAGCGATTCAGAACCCATGGCCACCGCCGTCGCCCCGAACGCCGCCTTGCCGACGCAGACCGACCCCGTGTTGCTCAAGGCGATTCTCGACTCCGTGTCGAACGCCCTGATCATGTGCAATGCGTCGGCGCGGTGCGTGGGCGTGTCCTCGGTCCCCACGCGCGATCAAGGGCTGATCACGGGCATGATCGGCATCCACGGCAAGGTGTCGGGCTTCATCACGGTGAACTTGTCGGAGAAGTTCGCCATCCGCGCGGTCGAAGGGCTGCTGCAAGACAGCTACGGCACGCTCTCGTCACAGGTGATCGACGGCGCCGGCGAGATCACAAACATCATCGTGGGGGGCATCAAGAGCACGCTGGCCAACAGCCAGTGGGGCTTTTCCCACATCACCGTCCCCAGCGTTATCGTAGGCACGGGCTACCAAATCGCCTACTCCCGCGGACTCGAATTCCTCTGCGTGACCTTCGAGCACCAGAACGAGGAGTTTCTCATGCTTTCCGATCGGTTGCTGCAGGTCAGCGTTTCGATGCTGAAGCTGTAGAGCCGGTTGGGGCTTTTTCGCGCCTTAGGTACTCGTCCGCCGCGCTTGCACGTCTCTGCCGATTCTGCCAACCTAATTGTTTGGCGGTGCTGGGCAGACGGTGGCCGGAGACGGGACGCGTGAAACTACTCTGGGTGATCATTCAGCCGACGAAGCTGCTTTCGCTGCGCGAAGCGCTCAACAAGATCGGCGTCACGCGCATGACGGTGTGCGACGCGCAAGGCTATGGCCGGCAGCGCGGACGCACCGAAATGTATCGCGGGCACGAATATAAAACGAACCTGCTGCGGAAGATCGCCCTTGAGATCGTAGTGAACGACGATTTCGTCGACCGCACGGTCGACACCGTAATGGCCGTGGCCCGCACCGGGCCAGAGGGGGCAATCGGTGACGGCAAGATCTTCGTGCTCCCGATCGACGACGTTATTCAGATGGGCGGCAACGAGCGTGGCAAGAGCGCGGTCTAGCCACGCCCCGACCTGCTCGACGGTTGAACTCATGCCTGAGCTGCTTGCCGATGAGCCGCGCCGCAACTTCGCCCTGAGCGTGGCGAAGCAGTTGCGCGAACATGGGTATCTGGCGCTCTGGGCCGGCGGCTGCGTGCGCGACGAGTTGCTCGGCAAGACGCCCAAGGACTACGACGTGGCGACCGATGCCGTGCCGGAGAAGGTGCGGGCAGTCTTTCGCCGTCGTCGGACGCTCTCCATCGGCGCGGCGTTTGGCGTCATCAGTGTGGTGGGCCCTAAAGGGGCTGGCCAAGTCGATGTCGCCACGTTTCGCGAGGATCTCGACTATCGCGACGGTCGCCGCCCCACCTCGGTCTGCTACAGCACGCCGGAGCAAGACGCCCTGCGACGCGACTTCACGATCAATGGGATCTTCTTCGATCCCCTCACCGGCAAGCATCACGACTACGTTGGCGGCAGGGCCGATCTCGAGGCGGGCATCGTCCGCGCGATCGGCGAGCCGGCGCAGCGCTTTACTGAAGATAAGCTGCGCATGTTACGCGCGGTGCGCTTCTCGGCTTGCTTGGGCTTCGAACTCGAGGCCGAGACCCGTCGCGCGGCAACGGCCATGGCTAGCGAGCTCGCCGCCGTCAGCCCCGAGAGGATTGCCGCAGAACTCAGAAGGATGCTGGTCGACGCGAACCGCGTGCGGGCCGTTGAAATGCTGCGGGAGACTGGCCAACTCGCGGTGATCTTTCCCGAGCTCGAGGCAGTCTCGGCGGCCCCCCTCGCGTGGTCGCGCAAACAGACCTCGCTCGGGGCGCTTGCTGATCCCAGCTTCCCGCTGGCGCTGGCGGCATTGCTACGCGGCTTGCCGGCCGACACAGCGCGCGACACCGGCCTACGACTGCGGCTCTCCAATCAAGAGGTCGATCGACTCGCCTGGCTCGTCCAGTTCGACGGCGCTTTGACGGCCGCCCGCGAACAGCCCTGGCCGCGCGTGCAACGGCTGTTGACCGAGCCGGGGATCGAGGAGTTGCTCACGCTTCAGGAAGCGGTGGCCACGGCGGAAGAGCGCGACCGGTCCGATACCGAGTTCTGCCGCGAGGTGCTGGCCCGGCCGCGCGCGACTTGGGACCCGCCGCCGCTGGTGGGCGGCGACGATTTCAAGCAGGCTGGAATCCCGCCGGGATCGATCTACCGCCAACTCTTGAACGCAATCCGCGACGCTCAGTTGCTGGGGCAGATTACGAGCTCGGCCGAGGCGATCGCCCTGGCGAAGCGGCTTGCTGGCGCTCCGCCAGAATAGCTCCTGTCGCACGCGGATTTATCGTCGCTGCCGAACCTGAAAAAACTTTCACGATTCGACGGCGCGCGCTCCCCTCTGGCGATCGCGCCCATTCCAGCCATAATAAAGGCTTCAGGCGATTAAAAACGGCCGCGGCCCCTACGTTCCAGGAGGAACGATGCCGCCGGGCCTTTGCTCAAGCGCGGGAGATCCTTCGAGATGCGTTCTCGTCCTGTCGCACGCGTCGTAGCTGCTGCCGCGCTGCTCGTGGCCGCTAGTTCCTCGGTCCTTTCCTCTCGTGCCGCGCAGCCGAAGCCAGACTTCACGGCTGCCCGCAATGAAATGGTCGACGAGGAGATCGTGAAAGCGGGGGTCAAGAACCCGCGCGTCATTCAGTCGATGCGAGATACGCTGCGTCATGAGTTCGTGGCGCCGGGCCAGCGCGATATGGCGTACCTCGACATGGCGCTCCCGATCGGCGAGGGGCAAACCATTTCGCCGCCGTTCATCGTCGCCTTCATGACCGAGCAAATCGATCCGCAACCGACTGATCGCGTGCTCGAGATTGGCACCGGCAGCGGCTTTCAAGCCGCCGTGCTCAGCCCGCTGGTCGACCGCGTCTACACGATCGAGATCGTGAAGCCGCTCGGGCGTAAGGCGGCCACCGTGCTCAAGAAGCTCAAGTACAAAAACGTCTATCCCAAGATCGGCGACGGCTACAAGGGCTGGGAAGAAAACGCTCCCTTCGACAAGATCATCGTCACCTGCTCGCCGGAAAAGGTGCCGCAGCCGCTGATCGATCAGCTCAAGGATGGCGGCCGCATGATCGTGCCCGTCGGCGAGCGCTATCAGCAAGTCCTGTATCTCTATCGCAAGGAGAACGGCAAGCTCGTGCCCGAGGCCCTGCGGCCCACGCTGTTCGTGCCTATGACCGGCACGGCGGAAGACAACCGGCAGGTCTTGCCCGACCCGACCAATCCGCAGGTCGTCAACGGCGGCTTCGAGGAAAAACGCAAGGACGGCGACGCCGCCGGCTGGCATTACTCTCGCCAACTCGAGGTCGTCGAAGATCCCCAAGCCCCCGAAGGCAAGCACTTCGCGCGCTTCACCAATCAGGAATCAGGCCGCGGCGCGCAGGCCCTTCAAGGCATGGGAGTCGATGGCCGCCGTGTCGCGTCGCTGGATGTCTCGGGTTGGGTGAAAGCCACCGGGGTTCGTCAGGGGCAAGTTCCCGAGCATCTGGCCTCGGTCGGGATCATCTTCTACGACGAGCGACGCGCGCAGGTAGGTCATGCCTGGATTGGCCCTTGGCGCGGCACGTTCGACTGGCGCGAAGAGAAGGGCAACCTGCGCGTGCCGGCCGCTGCCCGCGAAGCAATCATTCACGCCGGGCTGATGGGCGCGACCGGTGAAGTGTGTTTCGACGATTTGAAGATCGAAGCCGTGCGCAAACCGTAGAATCGGCGGCACCGGAACGTACCTTGCGGCGACGTTAGGTTTCTCCGCGCAATCTAGGCATTCTTGCCGCGCGCAGCATCCGGTTTTTTCCTGCTTTACGATCGCCGCGATGCGTAAACGCATCGGGCCGTTCTAATCGCTTTTCGGCCCGCTCGCGCGGCGCAACTCGCTTGTGTATTGGCTGATGCGCTGGCAGCGCGCGCAGCCTCAAAGCCGACCGTCATAGTCTACGCACCCCAAATCTCTTGCCTGGGCAAAAAAAACAACGCAGCTTGCTTGAACTGCAAGCTACGGTTGGTATGTTTTCGGGGAAGAAAACGTCCAAACACGCTAAAAGTCTAGTGGGGGGAGTACCTTACATGTTCGTGCGTAGTCTGAAGAAGTTTGCGATCGCTGCGGCGGCCGTAGCCACGACTGGCTGGGGTTTGACCGGCGTCGCGGAAGCTGGCTGGCGTCATCACGGTAGCTGGGGTTCGAGCGGCGGCTATTACGGTAGCTGGGGCGGCTCGAGCGGTGGCTCGTCGGGCGGCGGCTGGGGTTCCAGCGGCGGCTACAGCGGTTGGGGTTCCAGCGGTGGTTCTTCCGGCGGCTCGTCGGGCGGCTGGGGCTACTACGGTTC
>JAESFN010000714.1_pt1 | contig 23461 bp, 21 predicted proteins | sample 9269411 | NCBI WGS metagenome assembly JAESFN01 (sample SAMN14505399, study PRJNA617100) | algae metagenome | isolation source: Iphinoe sp. HA4291-MV1 and co-occurring heterotrophs from trail next to... | place: USA: Maunawili Falls, Hawaii | collected 2009-07-25
AACCCGGACAGAACACTAAGCGGCCGCAGCGTCGAACCCCGGCAGCACGAGCTGTTGTGCCGGCGTCTCGCGATCAAGATAGCGGCGGCGGTAGTTCTCCGCCAAATGCACCAGCACTTCGACCACCAGCAGATCCGCCCGCGTCATCACGTGTCGGGCGCTGCGGGTGCCGAGGCCGCGAATCAACTCCTCGAGCACGCGCAGATGCAGCAGCATCGTTTGCTGAGCGCCAATGCGGGCCGAAGCGAACAGATCGGCCAGCAAGTTCATTTCCGCGCCGAGATTGCCAGAGCCCATGATCACGTGAGCGCGGAGCAATTCGCGATAGTGATTGACGAGCGACTCCGGAAGTTCGGCCGTAGCGTGGTCGGCGTCATGGCTGCGCTGTCTGTCGTCGGCCGTCTGCTTGGCCGGCGACACTCCGGCCAGTTCTTCGAAGTCGGCCAACAATGCCCGTTGCTGAGCCAAGAGACGATCGACCTCATGGTGTTCATGCACCAAGCGCTGCCGATCAAGTTGCTGCAGACGGCGGTTCTCGCGCAGCAGTCGCTGCCGTTCGATAGCGCGGGCCACGACCCAAATCAGCCCGCGCGTGGTAACGGTGTTGACGCACACGTACCCGTCGGCGCCGGTCTCGTAGCACAGCGGCGACAACTCTTGCTCGCTCTGTTCACCTAAGATCACGACCGGCTCGTCGGCCCCACCGGCGCGGAGCCCTTCTACCAAGTTCAGCGCATCGAGCGTGCCTGGCTCGTGGCTCACGAGCACGGCGTCGAACGCTTGATCGCGGAGCCGCGCCATGCCGGCCGCGGCCCCGGCGACTTCCTCGAGTTCCACGTTGGCCGCGCTGTCGCCAGCCAGCGCCTCGGCAAGCCACCCGCCGGTGCGATGCGGCGTCGTCACGTAGAGCACGTGCATGCGCGCAGGCATGCCGCGCCAAGCCGGCGCCAGCATCGACTCAGACGATGGCCTGGAGTTTTGCGACATGCGGGAAAACGAAGGGAGAAGTTTCAGCGACGGAGCGGACTGCAATCGCCGCGACGGGGATGCAGCCATGCGCGGGCGAATCTATAGCCAAACTGGCAGAACGGGTCAATTGCGGCGGTGGCGTCGGCGCTCTAAAAAGGTCGCCTGCTTCCACATCTTCCGCCTGTTGTTTTCCCATGCAGCCCAACTTCAACGACTTTGGCCAGCCGATCGGATTCCCCCTAGAAAGCTGGCAGGGTGCAGCGGTTCCCGAACGTATCCCGCTCGAGGGCCGCTACTGCCGGCTCGAACCGTTGGACATCGAAAGGCATGGACCCGCGCTCCACACTGCTTTTAGCGCGGCCCTTGACGGCCGGAGTTGGACGTATCTCCCTTACGGACCGTTTCCCGACTACGACAGCTATCGGGTCTGGCTTGAAAGCACCTGCCAGCGTGCCGACCCGCTGTTCTTTGCCATCATCGCGCAAGATGGCAACGCGCCGCTGGGGATCGCCAGCTACCTGCGGATCATGCCGGCGGCCGGCTCGATCGAAGTGGGCCATCTGCATTTCGGCCCGGCGCTCAAACGCAGCCCGGCCGCGACTGAGGCGATGTATCTGATGATGGAGCAGGCCTTTCAACTTGGCTATCGGCGCTACGAATGGAAGTGCGACGCGCTGAATGCTCCGTCGCGGGCAGCGGCCGAGCGGCTCGGGTTCACCTTCGAAGGCATCTTCCGCCAAGCCACGGTCTACAAACGCCGTACGCGCGACACCGCCTGGTTCGCGATCATCGATCGCGATTGGCCCGCGCTCCAAGCGGCGTTTCAGGCCTGGCTGGATCCGGCGAACTTCGACTCGGCCGGAAAGCAGCGGCAGCGGCTGAGTGAGCTCACAGCCCGCGCGCCGCGCTGCAGTTAGTCCAGATCGCGCTCGGCATCCGGTTCAACCGGCGACGGCTGTTCGGCCGCAGCCAAGATCGGCTGCAGCTCGTCGACGAAATCGCGCACGTCCTTAAACTCGCGATACACGCTGGCGAACCGCACGTAGGCCACCTGATCGACCTCGCGGAGCTTGCGCATCACGAGTTCGCCCAAGCGATGGGTTTCGATCTCGCTGTCCGCTTCGGCCAGCAGATCGGTCTCGACGGCGCACACCAGTTCTTCGATCTGCGCGTCGCTGACGGGCCGCTTGTAGCAAGCTTTTTCCAGACCGCGGCGGATCTTTTCACGCTCGAAGGGCATGCGCAGGCCGTCCTTCTTCACCACCTTGAGCGCCGGCTCTTCGAGCTTCTCGTAAGTGGTGTACCGCCGCTTGCAGGCCAGACATTCCCGCCGACGGCGAATCGCGAAGCCGTCTTGGCTGGCGCGCGAGTCGATCACGCGATCGTTGTCGACTCGGCAAAAGGGGCAACGCATGCTAAAAGTCCGCGCGGAGCAGAAACAGCCACCGCCCCACTATAACAGGCCGCCGCGCTCGAGGGCGACCGGAAGCGCGCGTCAATCGGCCGTATGCGGCCCCAGTGCTAGCGAGCGCTTCGACACGGCTGCCGGCGACTCTCGATAGGCCTTTTCGACGACCTCGCGGCCGTAGCGGCGTTCCAAAGCCACGATGCCGAAGTGGTAAGTCGCCACGCGATTGAAGTGGTCGGTGAAGGCGGCGTTGATAAGCGCCCCCAAGGCCGCTCCGACGATCGGCACACTCTGAGCCGCGAACTTTTCGGTCACGGCAATCTCGAAACGCGAAGCGACCGTGTTGATGAGTCGCAGCACGGCCGGCGCGGTGCCGCTCGCCAAGGCCTCGGCCACCTGCTGGCTCGTGCGGCCGGCGACAAACTGGCTCGCCTGGCGAACGGTGGTGGCCACCGCCAGCCGCGTGCTGAAGTACGAGAGCTCCATATCCTCGAGCGGCCGGCTGCCATAGCTCAACACCGCCAGACACTCGAGACGCGTAGTGGGATCGCTCAGATTCGCCCCGCGCTCGGCGGCGATGCTGGCGATGGAGCGCAAGATCACCATGGTCGTTGTCGGCAATTCGACGACGACGCCTGGCATGCCGAAGAAGCCGCCTCCCGCGCCGCTGAGCGCCGCGAGAGCCGTGTGGCGATGGCGATGCCACGCGCCGGCCAAGCCAGCCTTCTCGGGGAGAGCGTCGGGCGTGGCCGCTTGGACGCCGTTCTTCTCGGCCGAAGGCAGCGTGCGAATGGACCACTGCAGGCCGGTCTCGAGCGCGTCGTGGGTCGCATGCGAAATCGCCTTCCGCGCTTGTTCAGGCAGAGCGCCGAGCAACGACTCGATCGGCTTGCCGACGAGGTTCGCGATCCGCGTCAGCAGCGTAGGGTGTTCCAGGTACGCCGCGGCTTCGAGCAAGAAGCGGCGATCGGCGTCGCTCAGCGGAGGCTGGGGAAGGTCGGACAACGCGTTGCTTTCGAATTGAGGGATGAAATCGGGCGTGGGGCCAGCTTCGACAATTGTATGCAGGTTCGACAGCGCCATGGGGATCGGTTGCCGCCTCGAACGAGTTTCGCTACGGTGCGCAAGCGGTTTCCGGCCCCTTTCACCCTGCCGACGGCGTTCCATGGCAACCTGGTTCAATAGCCCCTGGTTTCAGCGTTTGGGCGGCGGCGTGCTCGAGCGGACCGCGATCGGCTTCATCTCGGGCGTGCAGCTTCGTCTGCTCGATGCCCATAAGGACCGCGGCACAGTGGGGCTGATCCGGGCCATCCGCCGGCAGCGGCGCTCGCTGGTCACGGCCTACGAGGCGTACACCATCTACTCGCTGGCCCTGGCGCAGAGCCGGCTCGAGGGGGAGATGGCCGAGGTCGGCGTCTACGAGGGGGGCACTGCGCGCATGATTTGCGAGGCCAAGGGGGAGCGAACGCTGCACCTGTTCGACACCTTTGCCGGCCTGCCCACCAGCTCGACGGCCGACCGGGCCGTCCATCGCGAGAACCAGTTTGCCTGCAGCCTGGAATCGGTGCAGGGCTACTTGAGTGGGCAGCGGGGTGTCGAGTTCCATGTCGGTCGGTTTCCGGAGTCGGCGGCCGGCCTCGAGGAGCGGCGCTTTTCCTTCGCGCACTTCGATGTCGACCTGTACGAGAGCACCCGCGGCTGCCTGGAGTGGTTTTATCCGCGGATGGTTCCGGGCGGCGTGATGATCTCCCACGACTACTCCGTGCTGGCGGGGGTCAAGCAGGCGTTCAACGAGTTTCTGGCCGACAAGCCGGAGGGGCTGATCGAGCTGCCGTCGACGCAGTGCATGGTGATCAAACGCTGAAACCGCCACTTGCGCTAGCCGGCCCGGCGCAGCCTGCCTATCTTTAAGGGGCGTTTTGGGCGGCGTCGCAGGCCGCCTCTTTTCACCTCGGGTGCAACTGTTCATGACGAGTCTGGTCACTTGGTGGACCATCCTGCGGATCTGCCTCGAGGAACGGCTGGTCTACCGCGGTGACTTCGCCCTGGGAACCCTGATGCGGTTCCTGCCGATCATCACGCAGATCTTTCTGTGGGGGGCCGTGTTCGCGGCCACCGACCGCACACAAATCGCCGGCTACACCGAGCGCGACTTCATCGCTTACTACCTGCTCACCATGGTGGCGCGGGCGTTTTCGAGCATGCCGGGGCTGGCGTCGACCATTGCCGCGCAGATTCGCTCGGGCGAGGTGAAGAAGTATCTGATCCAGCCGATCGACATGATTCGGTTTCTGTTCGTCAGTCGGCTAGCCCACAAGCTGGTGTACTACGGCGTGGCGGCCGGGCCGTTCGCCTTAGTGTTCTTCGTCTTCCGCAGCTATTTCTCGGGGTGGCCGCCGCCGACGGTGTTGGCCGCGTTCGTCGCCTCGCTCGTGATGGGCTTCCTGCTCGGCTTCTATCTCGAAGCCACGCTGGGCATGCTCGGCTTCTGGTGGCTCGAGATCAATTCGCTGCTGTTCGTGTACATGCTGTTCAGCTTCTTCTTCTCGGGCCACATGTTCCCGCTCGACATGCTGCCGGAGCCTTGGTCGACGTTCGTGAAGTTCACGCCGTTCAAGTACCTGGCGTTCTTCCCGGCGGCCGTATTCCTCGAGAAGATCCAGGGGCCAGACCTGGCGAACGAGCTGCTCGTGGAACTGGGCTGGGTCGTGGGCTTCGCCGTGCTCTGCCGCGTGGCCTATGCCCGCGGCGTACGGCGCTATAGCGGATTTGGAGGCTAAGCCATGTCCGACAAACCGCCCAGCTACGGCCGCGTGTTCCTCACCTTCGCGCGGAACAGCCTGATCCGCGACATGACGTTTCGCAGCAACTTTCTGCTCGACTGCGTGGCTTCGCTGTCGTGGGTGGCGATGAACCTGGGCTTCTACGTGCTCATCTATCGCTATACGCCGGCGATCGGCGCAGGCGAGGAATGGGGCAAGTACCAGTTCTTCGTGTTCCTCTCGACCACGCTGTTCGCCAACAGCATCGTGCAGGCGTTCTTCATGCCGAACGTGGAAGAGTTCAGCGAACTGATCCGCACAGGCGGGCTCGACTTCGCGCTCGTGAAGCCGATCGACACGCAGTTCCTGGTATCGCTGCGGCGGATGGAATGGTCGGCGCTCGGCAACTTCTTTTTTGCCGGCGGACTCTTGGGCTATTCGTTGGTCGAACTCTATCGTCGTGAGAACTTCGTGCCCTCGCCGGCCGCTTGGGTTCTGTACCCGTTATATCTGACGTGCGGCGTGGCGATTCTCTACAGCGTAATGATCGGCCTGGCGGCGACCAGCATTTGGCTCGGTCGCAATCAAACGCTCTACGATTTCTGGTTCTACATCACGAACTTCTCGCGCTACCCAATGGAGATCTATCAGGGCCCCTTCGGCACCCCGCTGCAGTGGCTGTTCACCTTCATCGTGCCGGTGCTGGTGGTGGTGAACGTGCCGGCGCGGCTGCTCGCCCGACCGCTCTCGTCCGACCAGTGGCCGCTGGCGATCTTCGCCCTCTTCGCCACCGCCGGCAGCCTCTGGGCGTCACGCTGGTTCTTCAGGCTGGCGCTCGAATCGTACCGCAGCGCAAGTAGCTAGCGCGGCCCTGAGTAGCCTGCCTGAAGTAGCCTGCTCTCTCCGAGAGCAGAATGCCTGGGCCGCGAGCTGCTTTAGGTCGGCGATCCCGCAGCCCCGTTAGGGGCGACAGAAAGTCCAACGAGATCGATCTCTTCTGTCGCCCCTCCGGGGCTCTTTGTACCATTCGCCCTTTAACCCCCGGGCTGCGTCCGGCTCGCGCCGTTCTTGCCCGGGCTATTTTCGGTCGCCCCTCCCGGGGCTGCACAGTCGCCTTGAACGACCGCACCACTCCGCACTCACTCCCCCAAACGGTATGATGGGGAAAAACCAGGGCCCGGCCGCCGGGCCGTTCGAATTCGTGCGAGGCGCCCCATGTCGCTCAGTGAAGATTCCATCCGCGAGACTCTCAAGCAGGTCATCGATCCCGAACTGTTCGTCAACATCGTCGACCTGGGGTTGATCTACACGGTGACGCTCGAGCCAGTGCCGGAGAGCGAGAAGTCAAAGGTCACGATCGAGATGACGATGACCAGCCCGGCCTGCCCTGCCGGGCCACAGTTGCTTGGGCAGAGCAAGGACTTCGTGGGGCGCATGGAAGGGGTGGAGTCGGTCGACGTAAAGCTGGTGATGACCCCGCCGTGGACGCCGGATCGCATGACCGAAGACGCGCGCGACCAGTTGGGCATCTTCTAGTCGGCGAACCTTCCCCGCTAGGGGCCGCTCCCTCTCCTCGAAGGCCGTTTTCCATGGCCGCTCCTCTGGTCTCCGTGGCCGATGCGCTGGCGGCCATGCGCTCGGCCGTCGGTCCGCTCGCTCCACGTCGCGTGCCGCTGAGCGAAGCGCTCGGTGCTGTACTCACTGAGCCGCTCCGAGCCGACGCCGATTCGCCGCCCCATCGCAAGGCGATGATGGACGGCTACGCGGTCGTTGGCGCGGATCTGGTCGACGGCGAGGGGGAGTTCACGATCCTGGAAGAAGTCACCGCCGGCCTCACGCCAACGCGCCCCGTAAAGGCCGGCTTTGCGACACGCGTGATGACCGGCGCTCCAGTGCCAGACGGCGCGAACGCGGTCGTGATGATCGAGCGCGCGGGGGAGATCGGCGGCGCAGCGTCCTCTCGCGTGCGCTTGCGCGATCCCGCGTTTCGCCCCGGGCAACACATCATGCAGCAGGGCGAAGTCTGGCGCGCAGGCGAGACCGTGCTGGCCGAGAACGTGCCAATCGGGCCTGCTCAGATTGCGCTCGCCGCCGAAGCGGGCTACGACGCGCTCCTCGTGCGGCCGATCCCCCGCGTGGCGGTGCTCGCGACCGGAAACGAACTCGTGCCCCCGGGAACTTTGCTTACGCCAGGAAAGATTCGCAATTCGAACGGTCCGCTGATGGTCGCCATGGTACGGCAGGCAGGCTGTTCCGTCGTCGATCTGGGCATCGCCCGCGATGACGCCGCTGCACTCCGCGAAGCGATCGCGCTCGGGCTTAGCTCGGCCGACGTGCTGGTGCTCTCAGGCGGCGTTTCGGCCGGCGTGCTCGACCTGGCGCCCGCGGCGCTCGCCGCCTGTGGAGTCGAGCAAGTGCTGCATCGCGTGCGCATCAAGCCGGGGCAGCCGCTCTGGTTCGGCGTGCGCAGGGGTGAAAACGAGCAGCCGGTATTCGGCCTGCCAGGCAATCCCGTGAGTACGTTCGTGTGCTTTCAGGTCTTCGTGCGTCCGCTGCTCGAACAACTCGGCGCGCCGCGAACCCTGCCGAAACTCGTGAGCGCCGAGTTGACCGCCGACTTTCGCCACAAAGGCGATCGGCCAACATACTTTCCGGCCGTGCTCGAGCCAGCGAAGAGCAACGGCGGGCCCCGGCAGGTTCGCACCGTCTCATGGCGCGGCTCGAGCGATCTGCGCGGCCTCGCTCAAGCCAATGCGCTGGCCGTTTTTTCCGCGGGAGATCGCCAGTTTTCGGCCGGTGAAGAGGTCGAAGTGCTGCCGCTCGATCGCTTCTACTAGCCACGCGGTGCATCAACGTCTCTGCATTTACTGACGCCGCGCTAGCAGCTCTTCGCACACATCGCCCGCAACCCGTGCTAGCACAACATGTTGTGCAGCAAGGGCAGTTGCTCGCCAAAATATTCCCGCCTCTTGAAATCCAATTTCGGCCTCGTAAACTCCCTCGAACTTGCTTTTCTCCGGGTGACAAACGGAAGGACAAGTGGACTGTCGAGGCGGGTAGTCGCAGGGATCACACGCACCCGACGGAGACCCAGGACGGGATCTCACGGACAGGAATCGAACCGCTCATAGGTCGAGAACGCATGCTCGACTGGCCGTTCGGGTCAAGGACGACTCCGGCTTCTTTCGAAGCCCCTTCGCTCTCATTGGCTCCACGGTTGGTTCGCCAGTCGTTTTCCGCCTGCAAGCTCTTCGGCCTGATTCGTTTTTCCTCGCGCATGGCAGCGCGCTGGGCGACTCCAACGAGTCCACTTGCAGTTTGCTTTTCGTCGTCGCAAGACGTGTCACGACCAGAAAAGGAGTTTCTCATGTTCGCCGACAAACCGATCATCGCTCTCAACGCCGATTTCCGCGCCTCCACCAAGGATGCTCCCGCATTCAGCTACGTGGCGGCCGGCTACTACGACGCCGTGCTCAAGGCCGGAGGCATCCCGCTCATCCTGCCGCCGGTGACCGAAGACGACGATCTGTCGCGCTTGCTCGACTTGGTTGATGGCCTGGTGCTCGTAGGCGGCGCCGACCTCGATCCCCGCCGCGACGGCTTCATGCTCCACCCCACGCTGCGTCTGCTCGATAGCCGCCGCGAAACCTTCGATCGCCGTTTGGTCGCGGCCGCGGCCGATCGCCGCCTGCCGGTCTTCGGCATCGGCGCCGGCATGCAGTTGCTCAACGTGTCGCAAGGCGGCAACCTGTCGCTGCACATTCCCGAAGACATGCCCAAGGCCCTGCCGCATCGCGATGCGATGGACCCCGCCCATCGCCACGGGCTGGAAGTGGTCGCCGGCTCGCTCATGGAGCGCGTCTACGGCGACGGCGAGATCCGCGTCAACAGCATGCACCACATGGCCGTTGACGATGTGGCCCCCGGCTTCCGCGTCACTGCCCGCTGCCCGGACGGCGTGGTCGAAGCGATCGAGAGCGAGCGCGACGACTGGTTCGCCATGGGCACGCAGTTCCACCCCGAAGCCCACTCGGCCTCGGCGCTCGATCTGCGGATCTTCGAGGAGTTCATGGCCGGCATCGGAGAAGGCGCTCGCCAACTCCGCGTCGCCGCCTAGCAAGGCTGGAAACGTGAACGCAAAAAAAGAGTGGTCTGCGAGCACCTAGCTCGCAGACCACTCGAGTTCACATCGCGGTCAGTATGCTGCTGACGCGTTACCGGCTGCCCGGCTGCGGGTTCGGAGCGGGAAGCGTTTCTCGACTGGGCGTCGAAGCATCCGGGCCCTTCTTCAACACTTCCTCCAGCCGTTCCGAAGCCTGATCTTCCGGCACCGCCTTGCGCACCTCGGCCAATTGGTCGAGAGCCGCTTGGCGTTGGCCGCTGAAGCCCAATTGGTAGGCCAGCAAGAAGCGCTCGGCGGGCGAGCCTTCTCCGTTGCCTTCCACCGCGCGTTTCAGCGTCGACAATTGGCTGTCAAAGGCGGCCTGCGAGGAATACAACTCGCGGGCGTTGGCCGGAACCAAACCCCACTGCTCCTCAGACAGCATCATGAGCGATTGCTGCACTGCCGCGGCAGCCTCATCGTACTGCTCAGTTGCAAAGAGCGCCTGCGCCAGCAATTGAATCAGCACGCCGTTCTGCGGGTCTTCCACCAAGGCGTGGCGGAAAGATTGAGCAGCCTCACGGTACTTTCCTTCTCGGAAAAGGGTTTCCCCTTCGTCGGCAAAGCGATTCGAGTCAGCAGAAGCAGTGGCCGTAGCTGCTGCGGTCGGCGCCGGCTGATCGGCCGAGGCGGCTTGCTGATCGACATACGTCGGAGCGTAAGTGCTCTGATCGTAGTAGGTCGTCGACGGAGAAGACGAGTAGTTTGAATACCCGTAGGAGCCGTTGTTGTAACCGTAGTTGCCATAGCCGTAGCCATAGCCGCCGAACCACGGCCAGAAACGAATGCCGGGAACAAGTCGCGCCCAGGGCCACCAGGCCCAGCGATTCCAGCCCCAATTGTTCCAGCGGCCGCCGGCGAAACCGTAGTACGGCCGCCAGTAGCGGTAGCCCGGACGGTTCCAATTGTTGCCGTAGCGGTTCCAAGAATTCGAGCGCCAGGCATTCGGACGATTGTTGACGCCAGCCCAGCCGCCGGGACGGACTCGGTTGTCCAAACCAGGGCGACCAGCGTTCCAGTTCAAGCGATTGGCCGCGGCGATCCCAGCGGGTCTGGCCGCCCGCAAGCGAGCCGCGCGGATCGCGCTGGCGTTCCGCGCGCCGGCCAAATTGCCGAGGTTGGCGTTGGGACGAGTTCGGTCAGCCAGGCCACGTCCTACTGCAGCACGATTCGCTGCCGCATTCGGCCCAACGCGGTTCAGGTTTCCGCGCGCCGATGAAGTAGCGACGCCCCGACCACCTGCAGCCGCTCGGGCCGCCTGAGAAATCGCGCCAGGTCGCTGAGCGCCCGGCCGCGGAGCGATTGCTGCGTTCGGACGAGTTCCAGCGCGCGCGCCCGCCACTGCCCTAGAAGCTTGCGATCTCGGCGCTTGAGGGCGAGCAAGCTGCGGCCGCGCGGCCTGAGGTCGCGATGTTTGCGGACGGCTGAACTGGGGCCGAGAAGCCTGCGCTCGCGGCGCAGGCCGAGCGACGGACGATGGCCGACGCGGCGCTGCATAGCTTCGCGGCGCCGCTCGGGGCGCGGCGCGTGGAGCGCTTCTGCGCGGCGCGGCGCGAGCGCCGCTAAATCCACGAGCGCCTCCGCCCATGCCTCGCCCTCCCCCGCTAAAGCCCCCTCGGCCACCGCCTCCGCCGCGACCTCGCTGAGCGAAAGAAACATCCGGCATGGCGAGCACCAATGCCAAGAGCACCAAAATCAATCGAAATCCACCGCGTCGCATTGCTGCGCCTCCTCGACTCAAACGTCGCGTGCGAAGACGGGCGGATGGCTCTTAGGCATTCACGGCCGTGCTTCTCATTTTGTAGGGGCCGCCGCGCGCCAAAAGTCAAATTGACGCGGGCGTCCGCCGCAACGGCTTCGCAAGTTTGCGAAACGCGGCCCGCTGAAAGCGGGGGCGCGAAATCACCGTTTGGCACACGGAGAAGAAAGCAAATCGGATGCCCGGCGGCCGGCTGACAGGATCGCCAGCCTGCGATATTTTGCGCGGGTTTAAGAATGCGCGAGCAACGCGGTCGGGCGAAACACCGAGGCCTCGCTGGGCGAAAGGCCCGCCAAAACGACGCCGCGCAGGCAAGCGCCGCCTTGGCGAAGCCGCCGAGCCGTCTTCCTCGCGTCTTCTCGCGTGGTCATGCCTAGTTCGACAAGCATGTAAACCGCATCGGTCACTTGGGCACACAGGTCGCCGAGCGGTGCGCTAGCGCCCCCGGTCTCCAAGATCACGAACCGGTATTTGCGCTTCAATTCGGCGAGCAGCGTGCGCAAGGCTTCGCTCGTTACGCGGGTTTTTCGCCCTCCAAGCGGCAAAAAGTCAAGTCCTTCGAAGTCGGTGGGCGTGGTTGCAAGCTGCTGCGTCTTGCCGGAACCGAGCAGATCGAAGAGACCGGGGGTGCGGCTCATCGCCAGGCGGCGCGTGATTTCACGTTGTGTTGCATCGGCATCGATGAGCAGGATGCGGCCCTCGTCGCGTTCGGCCAAAGCACGAGCGAGTCCGAGCACCGCCGGCAACCGAGTTCCATGCCGTCCTGCGCCCACGAGCATCAGGCTGGCGGGCAAGCTGCGCGGCAGTTGATCGACCACCTGACGAGCCAGCCGATCGTGGTCTTCGCGCTGCAGCGGCGTTTCCATGAACGGCCAATGCACCACACTGGGTGTCGCAGGCGACTCCAGCGGCGGGGTAGCCGCTCCCGCCTGCTTGGAACTCTTCGGGGTCGACAGGGCGGGCGCTGGCGCAGGCGGCGTGGGAGCAACGCTCGCTTCTTGTTCGCCGGCAAACATTACGAAGGGTGATGCGTTGTTCGAAGCATCGGCATCACTACCGCGTGCTTGCTCGCGCAAGGCCGCGTGCATCAGGTCGGTTTCCGAATCCGTAAGGTTCGAAAACGCTTCGTCGCTCGGCATATCGACCGGCGGCCAGGCGTCTGCTGATTCAACATCGTCGGCGCGCTCGACGGGATCGTGCGCCGCACCATCGCCAGCCGGCGGCTTATACGCCTCGGTCGGGTGGCTCGGCGCGGTGCGCAGTCCGAGCGGGTCGGCGTCGAGCCGCAAAGGCAGCTCTTTGTCCTCTTCGAGCGACAGCAGGTACTCGAGCTCGCGCATGTCTTGCTCGAGTTCGTCGACCGTGCGGTGATCCGAACCGGAGCCGCCCAGGGCCGCAATCTCTTCGCCCGTCAGCACGCTCGAGGGCGGATCGATAGGCGCCAGCGGCGCCGCTTCGTGGGCTTCGGCCTCGGCGATCTCGTCGGCCGTCGGCATAGGCTGCGTCATCTGCGGCGGCGCGGCGTCGGCCTTGCCCCGCTTCTGATCGATCTGCTTGAAGGCGTTGAGCATCCTGCCCATGCGATCGTTCCTCCGTGATGCGCTCGTACCGGCGACTGCGTTGGGCGACTAACCGTGGCGCAAGCGGGCGAAAAGTTGTCCGAATTGGTTCTGCCGCACCGGCTGAGCTTTCGGCAACGGTGGCGGCAACGGAATCAGGTGGTGCTCCTCGACGACGATCAGATCCTCGTCGGGCTGCTCCTTGGCCGCGTGCCCGCCGGAAAGGCCGGAGCCGATTTGGCGGTCGTGCTCGGCCATCAGCTCACGGAGCCGTGCCTGGATCACATCGATCGGCAGCACGGGATCGGCAACGTCGTCGGCCAGCATGATACTGGCGGCCAGGTGCTGCGCGGCCCCTTCGGGCTCGAGCTGCGCCGCGGGCCCGGCCAGCGGCGACGCATTCGCTTGCGGCCGCGTTACCGTCCAGTCACCCGGCATGGCCTGCATCTTGCGCAGGTTGTCTGCCTGCAGGCGAGCGCAGCGGTCGATGATCAGTTCTTCTTCCGCGAAGGGCTCGCGAAAGGGATCGGAGGCCGAATCGATCACAAGCTCGACCTCGGGGCCAATGGAACCCGCCGGCACGAACTCCTCTTCGCTCGCGGTCTCCGGCTTGGCCGCCGGCATGCGGAAAGGCACGGAAGAGGGCTCTCCGGAAAACTCTTCGAGTTGTCCGAACTCGACCACGCCCGTGCGCCCTTCTTGATTCTCGCGTCCACGCGACCAGGGCGAAGGGAGTTGTTGCAAATCGGCCCAAGCTTCGTCGATCGTGCCGGAGTCGACCATCCGCTGCCCCGACACGCACGCCAAGAGGAGCGCGTGGTCGCAGACTTGGTTGATCAAGCGGGGCACGCCGTCGGTGGCTTGATACACGCTTTGCACCGCATCGGGAGCAAAGATTAGATCGCTGTCGCCGCCAGCCAACTCGATCCGGCGGCGCACATAGTGTTCGGTTTCCTGGCGATTGAGCGCCGAAAGATAGCAACGAGCAGCGAGACGCTGACTGAACAGCTCGAGTCGGCCGCTGGCGAAGCGTTCTTCCAACGTGGCGGTGCCGGCCAAAGCCACGCGCACGCGCGGTTCACCGCCGCGGGCCAGGTTGGCGATCAAGCGAATCTCTTCCAGCAGCCGCAGCGGCAACACGTGCGCTTCGTCGACCAACAGGGCCATGCCATGCGGGCAACTCGGGTGGCTCGTCAGATAGTCGATCAGCGCCAGCCGCAGCTCGCCTTCATCAAGGTCGCGAAAGGGCTGCCCCAGTTCGAACAGTACCGATTGCAGCAAGGCGCGGCGCGTGGAAAGGCGGCCTCCCTCGATCAAGACGACGCGATAGTCGGCGCGCAAGCTGGTGGCCAGCACTTCGAGCAGCAGCGACTTGCCCGTTCCGGCAGGGCCGATCACCAGTCCGGCGCCCGATCCGCGCTGCAAGCAACGCGCAAGGCTCTGTCGGGCGTCTTCGAGCGCCGTGGTCGGCACGTAGCGAGCTGCTTGCGGAGCGGCCCCGAACGGGGGAGAACTCAGGCCGAAAAAAGCCTCGTACATGCGGCGTACATCCTCTGCTGTCGAAAGTCGACGGGCAGCAGTCGCGTTTGCGGGAGCGACTGCCGCGTCGTGTCTACGGGAGCTGTATTAGGGCTGAACGAGCGTGATGAGTGGCTTGCGGCCGTAAGGATGCCGGCGCGTGACGCCCGCGGATCGTTCGAGTGACCTGACCGATGCGTGCGACGTTGCCGACTGCTAAGAGTAGGTTCGGTCAGCAACGGGGGCAGTCTATAACGGCGTCTGGTCGACCGACTGGCTTTTTCTCCTGCGCGCTCTTCGCGGCGCGATTTCGGCGATGAATGCGTGTCCTTTAACGCCCCAACAACCGGCTCGCGGCGTCGGCATAGGCGGCGAGCGGGTTCTCGAGCAATTGTGTGCGGAACGAAGGCTCCATGACTGCGAGCACCGCAAGACCACACACGATGCCGACCAGGATAAGCTCACCGGCCGCCGTCATCCGGGCAGCGATCATCGGCAGCACCTTGGGGCCGCGTGGCAAGGTGGCGCTGCGGCTGGCCAGCGCGGCCACCAGCGGAAGTTCGAGATCGTCTTCCACTTCGGTTGCCGATCGATAGACCTGTCGCTGCGGTCCCGTCATGCAGAAGGCGAGGCCGCCCACTGCGCCGGCCAAGAGCAGCGACCATTGCACGCCGTGCCGGTCCAACCCCTCGGCCGTGCGATAGTTCACGGTCGGAGCGGCCACGCGCAACACGGCCTGATTTGCTAGGACCGCTTGATGTTCCAGAGCCGCACGCTCTTGCAACACGGCCTGCTCGGCAGCTTCGCGAGTCGTCGACACGCGGGTTCGCAAGGCTTCGAACTCGTCGTTGAGCTGCTGGCGTTTGGCCGCCGCCGCTTCGACCGCCGCTGCCTGCTGCGCGGCAGCTTCTTGAGCAGCCGCTTCAGCCATCGCGGTGGCGTCGGAACTCGGCTCAGCCACGGTAGGATTTGGCAACGTTGGCTGCGGCACGGGCGTTGTTGCGGGCGTTGTTGCGGGCCGCGTCGGCGCTAGGATCGCGAGCTCTTTCTCGAGCCGCGCGATGTGCATGTCGACTTCTTGCACCTTGTAGTGGTACTTCGTGTACCGCACGAGCAACTCGCGGCGCCGCTGCTTGAGCGACTTGAGCTCGGCGTCGGCGGGCAGCGCTCCGGCGCTCGCCGTGGGCTCCTCGGGCTCTGCCTCGGCCACCGTCGGCTCGCTCGGCGCGGGGCTCACGGCCGGAGTTGGTTGGATCTTGGGCGCGGGCGGCGGCGAGCTCTCCGCAAGCGGGGCAGCGGCCGGCGTTTCGGCAAAGTGTTCGGCAAGAAAGCGGTCGAAATCGCGCTGGCTGTCTTCGGCTTGGGCAGCGGTTGAAGAAACGGCTTGCCGCGCCTCATTCACCGCTTGCTGTCCGCGCGCCAATGCCCGCGTGCGATAGTTGGCGGCGAACCCATCGGCCAGCGCCAGGGCAAAGGCCTGCGCCTGTTTCGAGTTGCCCGACTCCATGGTCAGTTGAGCGCCCGGCGCAGCGTCGGCCGCGTTCGGCGCGACGCTCGTGGCCGTCCGTAGCTCATCGAGCAGCACTGCTGCGCCGGCCGGCGATGCGTGGATGCCTGCGGCTTCGGCGGCCTGAGCCAACGCGGCGTCGTCTTTCAGGGCGGCGGCGAGTTGGGCCGCCAAGCCGGCGGAGTCGTGCGCCAGACCATCTTGCGACGCCTCGGCATCGCTCCACTGCGCGCCGGGACTGGCAGGCAACGATAACTCAGCCTGGGCCGAATAGGTGCGAACGGGGCGAACCGCTACTCCCAAAGCAACTAGCAGCGTGGCCAGACCGGCTGCTAGCAGCGCATGCACACGCGCCCCGATGCAGCGATCAGAAGTGCGTGCAGCTACCCCTCCGACATATGCTGTCTTGGGGGGCTCCGCGGGCGTATGCAGCGTGCTCGTCATCAGGATAGCCGGCTAACCAGAGGCTTCGATCGAATAGCGCAAGAATCTCCCAACTAGAGAGTCGGGTTAACGGAAGTCCGGACTTTAAGGCGCAGGCGGAAGTGTTTTACTGGGAAAACCGCAACGTTTTGCCAAGCTGCTTGGCCTGGCTAGACGACGGCGAATGGGCAAGGTTGTCGGCGGCTTTTTGCGCCGCGCCAGCAATGGCATCTGCAAGTTTGGGCCGATCAGGTAAACTGGCCGCCGCAACCAGAAGTCCTCCAGGAGATGCCCTGCCTGCCATGGCCAAGAAACCTCGCCGCAAGCCGGTGGCCGATGAGCCTGTTGCCAAGATTCCGCTCGAGAAGCTGCCTGACCGCGACCGCAAGACGCTGCGCGAGCTAACGGGCATGGCCGACGGCGTGGTGGCGGCCGTCGACCGCCGCCGCGATCCGTTTCTCGACATTCCGGCCCGCTCGCTCTCGAACGTCCGCTTCAACAAGCAGAAGCGGTTCATCGAGATGGGCAAGCAAACCAATAAGCGGCAGCTCTTCAACCTGTCGCAGGCCAAGAGCTACATGCAAACGCTGCTCGTGGCCAGCGGCTGCAAGTCGCTCATCGAGCAGCAGAAAACGACGAGCATCCGGGGACTTTACTACCTGCTCAAGCACACGATCGAAGGCACCAAGGAAGAGACCTTCGACCAACAGGCCGATTGCGATCCGATCATCGAAGACGTAGAGGTGACGCTCAACGCCCTGCGCGAAGAGCTGCATGTCTACGCAGATACCCGCGGCACGATGGTCGGGCCGCTCACGCTGATCGACTCAGGCGATGAGATCGACTGCTCGCGGCTTGGCTCAGGCGGCTACAGCATCCCCTCGATCTGCGAGCCCGAGGTCATTCAGTTCAAGAAGTGCGACGCCAAGTTCATCCTGCATGTTGAAAAAGGCACGGTCTGGCGGCGGTTCAACGAAGACAAGTTCTGGCAGAAGTACAAGTGCATTCTGACTCACGGCGCCGGGCAACCGCCGCGCGGCGTGCGCCGCCTGCTGAGCCGGTTGCATAACGAGTTGGGCCTGCCGATCTACTGCCTGCTCGATAACGACCCCTGGGGGTACTACATCTACAGCGTACTCAAGCAGGGCTCGATCAACCTGGCCTTCGAGTCGAAGCGGATGGCGATTCCGAACGTGCGCTACTTAGGTTTGCGCTCCATCGACTTCGAACGCTGCGAGTTGAGCCCGAGCGTCACGATCAATCTGAGCGACACCGACATCAAGCGCGCGAAGCAGATTGCCGCTTATCCTTGGTTCGCGGACAAAAAGAACTGGCAGAAAGAGATCGAGCAGATGCTAAAAAACGGCTTCAAGCTCGAAGTCGAGTCGCTGATCTCTAAGAACATCAGCTACGTGACGGAAGAGTACGTGCCGGCGCGGCTGCGCGAGCAGGATTGGCTGGATTAGCGGTCGCCGGATATTTCAACCACGGAGACACGGAAAGGAAGTAATCTGAACCACGAAGGCACGAAGACACTAAGAATTCGAGAAGCAATCGTATCTCTTATTGTCTTTGTGCCTTCGTGGTTCAATTCTACAGATCTGCTCCCTCTCCGTGTCTCCGTGGTGAAAGAACTTAACGGCGGCGCGCTACGCTCAGCCAACCGAGCGTTGCGAGCGCGAGCAGCACGAGTGTCGACGGCTCCGGCACGGCCACTGGGGCGCCGAAGTTGGCCTTGAGGGCGCCGAAGTCGTTCAAGTCGATCTTCCCGTCGCGAACGAAGTCGCCCTGGGCCAGCGTGCCCTCGACGCCGAAGTTCGCCTTCAAGATGCCGAAGTCGTTGAGGTCGACCAGATCGTCGCCGTTGGCGTCGCCCGTCCTGGTCGCGAAGAGCAAGTTGTCTAGCGCAAAGTAGGCCGGGGTGTTCATGCCGAACTGGCCGACATCGGTCGAACTGAGCGTGAAGCTCAGCTTAGCCGCGCCGTCGAGCGCCGCCAGATCGACCGTTTGCCAGTCTCGCACGAGGTAGTCGCCGCTCGACTCCTCGGCGCGATAGTCGGCTAAGTAAAAATCCACGCTGCCGATCGCTTCGTCGCCCGCGTCAATTCCGGTGATCGTAAGCTTGAAGTAGTCGGGATCAGCGCCGGTCGGTCCGCCGAATTTCTTGGCGAACGCGTCGCCGTGCAGCATCGAAAGCGCGGCGTAGGTGGTGTTCGTGATCCGAGTCGAGAGTACCCGCGCGCCAGCGGGCAGCTCGATTTGCGATGCGCTGGCGCTTTCGGTCGAGGTGAAGCCGACGCCAAAGTTCTCTGATTCGCCAGCGCCGCTGCCGGGCAGTGCGCTGTACTGGTTGTCGTTGCCAGATGTGGTGTTGTCGGTGACGTTCGAGTAGCTCCAGCCGCTCCAGCCGGTGAAGCCGCCGCCGAAATCGGTGAACGTGTTGTTGAACCTGGCGCCGCCGGTCGTGAACCCGCCGGCCATGTCGGCGCCGTTGTAGTAGCTCTCATCCTCGAGGCTCAGCTCTTCGAAGTCGATGACGCCGGCCGGGGCCGTGCTCGCGCAACCGATCGAAAGCATGGCCAGGGCAAGACGCGGCCAACGAGCAAAGTTCTTCGGCATTCTATTGTTCCTTTGAGTTCCGTGGTGAATCGCAAGGTGATTGGTTGTTCGCCGACGCAAGCGGCCGACGACGCGATGGGGCGTTACTCGAAGTCGCCCGTGCTTTCGCCCCCGGCGCGGGTGCAGAGGGCGGCCAGCACGCGCAGGTCGACCGCTTCGCTCAGGAAGCGGGCCGATCCATCGGCGAGCACGGCCTGCGCGCCGCCGGCGTGGTGGCTGCGGATATCGTTCTCGAACGGCGGCGCCTTGTTGATCGGAAACGCCTGGTCGAACAGGTTGCGGCCGTTGATCCATTGCCCGTCGGGCCAGGCCGAATCTTCCGCCACGATCAGCGTGCGGCTCGCGCCGTCTTTGATGTGCTCCAGGCGGATTGCTCGGTCGTAGAGCATGGTTCCCTTGGGCGGCTGATTCGGCCCAGAGATGCGTTCGCCGAAGATGCCGCCATAGTCACAGGCGCCGCGTCCCTCGACCCGCGGTCCTTCGCGCTCGGCGCTCGGGCACAGGTACACTTCGAGCACCGTGGCAGCGCCCGCGGCATTGGCCGGCGCATCGAACGCCTGCGATAGGTCGAGCGTTTCATACAGCGCCTGCTGCTCGACAAAGGGAAGCAAGAACGCGCTCCAGGCGAGCTGCCGCCGCTTGGTGTCGTCGCCCGTGCGCCATTCGATGCCCCCGGGCGGAAAGCTCTTCCAGGGCGCGTGGTAGGCCTGCAGGCCGAGACCGATCTGCCGCAGGTGTTGCAGGCAAGTGGCGGTCCGCGCGGCGCTACGCGCGGCAAGCACCGCCGGCAGCAGCAAGGCCACGAGCACGCCGATCACGGCGATCACCACGAGCAGTTCGACGAGCGTAAGCCCGCGGCGCGCAGGGTGGACCGACGGATGAAAGAAATCGCGCATGACCAGCCGTGCCTCGCCCCGGGCGGCCGCGCAGGCGCGCGACTATCCAGGCGATTCGTCTCGATGCCAGGAAATAATCCTCGTTCGGCGAGCCCGACCCGCGCGGACTAGCGCCAAACGTGCGCTGGTAGGTCTTCTGACTTCCGAGCTACTTTCGCCGGCCTTCTCACCGAGGGGGCGGGGGCAAACCCGCCGAATCGGCAATGGCATCAGAGTGGGCGAAAGCAAGACGCTCGGTCACAGCGGCGGGGCCGTCCCGGGTTTTCACCGGAGTTCCCTGTTCGCCGGCCGCCCAAACAGGGAGCAACCGGCCACCAGCGCACGCTGAACGCGGCAGTTTAGCGGGTAAGGGGGAGGGGGTCAAACGCCGCGGCTTTACGCGCGGTTACGACTGGGCCGGGGAAAACGATGTCCGGCAAAAGCAAAACCCCTTGCGAAGCAAGGGGTTCAAAGCGCGGACCGCGAAGTCGCTTTGATGTCGCTCGCCTCTAGCGACGTAAACCCGTAGACGGCATTCGCCACCGGCCGATGGGCCAAAACCGCGGCGAGGGACAAACGGGTCCGCGTGGGCCGGCACCGTAGTCGCCGCAGCCACGCTGCTGTGGTGAGAGCCTTGATGGCCCTATGCAGTACGCTGAGGTGTCCGGTGATTGTCTACCGGCCGTCATATGCCGAAATTTTGTTCTAGGGCAAGCCGGGTGGTAGAATGAGGCTAACGACAGCAAGTCACGTTGCCGAAGGATCTTATGTCGGATCATCTCTGCGCAATGCAACTCGGTTGCGGAGTTCTTGCCGCATCGTCCAGTGCCGATAAAATGCGGGGCTGAAAAAGTCTGGGGTGCCTCCACGGGAAGGACGTTGCATGCCGCTGGAGCCATATGACTGGAACGTGACAATTGTTGGCCAGTGGAATCGCGCCATCCTTACGCCACAGGGCATTATCACCAAGTTATTCGAAAGGCCTCCGGACACCGTTGTTCAAGTAGAAGTGCCAATCGACGCGATCGGGCCATATCGCGTCACCTTAGAGCGGTTGACTGTTATTGCCACAGGCGCACGGCTAGTGATCGAGCCAGAAGCAAGCAACTACGAAGAATTGTGGCGTGCGATGGAAATCGGGTGCGCGGCGTTGCGACGACTTCCGGAGACACCTCTACAGGCGGTCGGGATTAATGTCAATTTTAGGTCGGAATCTGAGACCGACGCTCTGGACTCACTTTTGGGTAGTACCTGGGACGACGAACTAGCTTCCGGTGACTTCGTAATCGCTCGGCGCGCGCTCACACGTGCAATCGAATTCAACTGCGGTGCGATCAACATCAAAATCGGCCAAGCGACTTCAGAACAAACCCTCCACTTCAACTTCGAACGCCGATCGACGGAGAGCGCTGACCACGTAGCGTGGCTCTCGACGGATAAAGATGTCCTTCGAGACGTAATCGAGCGTCTTCGTAAGACGACCGGCTTAGGCGAGCAGGACTTAAATCATGGCGAAAACTAGCAATTCGGGAAGCAAGGCTTCCGTGACTTACAAGGTTGCGAAAACGTCTAGGCAGTCCGGCAAATCCAACTCGAGCCAAGACCCTGAGCTCAAGTCTCGAACAGTGGTCACGAAGTCAAAGACCAGCTTGACTTTGCGATTTACGCCAATGAAGCCGGAAGTCGAAGACCTGTCTACGTCTACCTTCTAGCAGGTCATTCATTCGGACCGCAATCCGATGCCCGGCGCTCCAAGTCATTGGACCTACGACGGATTTGGCGAAAATGCCGCACTCTGTCAAGGGGACATTATCGGTCGAACCGCTGAACTGGAAGAGGAAGTGTTGCGACAAGCGCACTTGTATTTCCTTGACCCGAAGTATGTGGCCTTCATGGTCCTGACCCAAACCTGCGACCTTGTGCCAAGGTCCTCGGGGTCTTGTAAGACCGAGCACATCAGCCTGGCGGTCATTCGAGAATTGCACCCCGTACTCCCCGACATGATTCACCGAATTGCCGGGACGGAAGTTCCAGGCGTCTATCGGCAATCACTCAAAAGGCAGGCAATCGACCGGGTAAAGCGAGTTTTGAATCAGAATGAGACCGCACACGGCCTCTTCTATCTGCATCCAGATGGCGACGCTGGGATAAGCGTGGAATCTGTGGCGTTACTCAGAGTTAGCATTGCGGTCCGCAAAGATCATTATGCTATTCTGCAACGCGCGCGAACAGGCCGGCTAAGGCCCGAATTTCAGAACAAGGTCGGTTGGCTTTGTGGGCACTTATTTGCTCGAGCAGCCACGCCCGACTGGGAGCCCAACGACGCGGACAAGCAAGCTCGGACGCTAGTTCAGCAAGCGGCAGCCGACAAAACTTGGGTTCCTGAGAAGTGGTTCAGCGAACTCAAGCGATCGAATAGTTCGATCTCCGGGCTCGAGGCCGATGCAGCCTTAACGTTGTTGCAGTCAAAAGCGCCAAAGGAGCCGAAGGCGCTAGCTATTGAAAGGGCAAGTGTCTGCGCCGCGAAGGCGCTCGCCGGCCTTTACGCGGCTGCATTGAGGGCTGAACTTGCCAAAAGCGATGAATTTTCGGCTGCATTGTCAGTCAGATTGGAAAGCTGTTTCATCCAGGCTGACGTTGACGTTAAAGCCGCGCAAGGGTGGCAGAAGGTCGTTGATCTGGCCGCAGAAAGTTTCACCAACTCGTTGCGTCCCTACATTCTTCATTCGATTGAAGCGACGACGGGCGACCCCTCTGACGCAGTGTTGGCCGCGAAACCACCCTCGGCGATTCGAAATTGGATTCAGCAATTGGGGGGAACATTGGCCGCTGAGGTATCGCTTGCTGAAGGTAGTCTCACAGTCGCCACGGTAAGCGTAGTTCAAGAGGTCGTTGCTCAGATTCCCACGGACCTTCCCAAGAAAATGTCTAACCTGCTGAAAAACGATCCCGAGTTTAACAGACTGCTTGCTGAACCTGAGATAACCGTGTTCTCGGATGACGATTGAGGCCCAAGCTACTATGAGCCTCGTACGTCAACGAAAAGAGGGTAGGTCTTGATCCCCTGCGCTCGGACAAAGGTAATCTGCCGGGCAGCGCGGGCTCGGCTCGCGGGTCGCAGCTACGACGATGCCGCGCTCGCCTTCGAGTGCAACCTGGAGACAATGCGGTTGCATCGTCGCCGTGACCACACCCGACATCACGGACAGCGTGTTCGACGCGCTGCAAAAGTCCGGCTGAGTGGTTTCGGACCTTGGTGGATTCTTGGTGGAAGCGACCCACCTAAATGAAAAAACCCTTGCATAGCAAGGGTTTAGGTAGTGCGGGAAACAGGACTTGAACCTGCACAGCCTTGCGGCCACAAGGCCCTCAACCTTGCGCGTCTGCCAATTCCGCCATTCCCGCAGAATGCGTGGGGGCTAAATGCCCGAACCTTAGAGTCTATCCCTCGATGAACCACCGTCAAGGCGTGAACGGCCCGAATCACCGGGCCGAGCGGTCGCCGGGGTTCTAGTCGTGCCGGCTGAGCACGAGCACCGCCGCGTCGCCGCGGCGTTCTTCGGCCCGCATCGTCAGGGCGGCCAGAATCGTCTCCACGCGCTCGCGCGGGTCTGATTCTCCATGGACGGCCGCAGCCAGGGCATCGTCGAGCACGCCCGCCTCGAGCGGCAACTCGGCCGGCCCCAGGGCATAGAACACGAGCGATTCGCCAGGCGAGATCAGCCGCTCGTGCTGCGTGGGGCCATAGTTGGGCAGGCGGCCGAGCGTCGGGCTCGCCTGATCTAGGCGTTCGCAGCGGTCGGGGCCGACCAGCAGCGCGGCCACCGGCCCCGCGGTTGCAAAGCGGGCCACCCCGAGCAGCGGATCGAGCCGCAGCGCGCCCAGGGCAGCGCGGCGATC
>JAESFN010000715.1_pt1 | contig 23407 bp, 24 predicted proteins | sample 9269411 | NCBI WGS metagenome assembly JAESFN01 (sample SAMN14505399, study PRJNA617100) | algae metagenome | isolation source: Iphinoe sp. HA4291-MV1 and co-occurring heterotrophs from trail next to... | place: USA: Maunawili Falls, Hawaii | collected 2009-07-25
TGGTGAATCAATTCTTGCCGTCGCTCTCGCTGTCGTCGGACTCGTCGCGCTTCTTGATGGCGGCCTTGAAGATGTCGCCGAGCGAGGCGCCGGAGTCGGACGAGCCGTACTGAGCCACGGCCTGCTTCTCCTCCGCGATCTCGAGCGACTTGACCGATACCGCAATCCGGCGGCTTGTCCGGTCGACACTGAGCACCGCGGCGTCGACTTTGTCGCCGACATTGAAGCGCTCCGGCCGCTGCTCGCCCCGGTCACGCGACAGATCCGAGCGCTTGATGAAGCTCGTGATGTCGGTGCCGGCGAGCTTGACCTCGATGCCGTTGTCCTGAACGCCCACCACCTCGCAGGTCACCGCGTCGCCCTTCTTGTAGCGGGCGAGCGTATCGAGCGGGTCGCCGCCGACCTGCTTGATGCCGAGCGAGATGCGCTCCTTCTGGCTGTCGACGTCGAGGACGATGGCTTTGACCGTGTCGCCCTTCTTGTACTCCTTGATGACCTCGTCGCCCGACCGGCTCCAGTCGAGGTCCGACAGGTGCACCATGCCGTCGACACCACCGTCGAGCCCGATGAACAGGCCGAATTCCGTGATGTTGCGAATGGGCCCTTCGACGACCGAGCCCTTCGGGTGGACGGCAAGGAATGCCTCCCACGGGTTGTCCTGGGTCTGCTTTAGGCCGAGGCTGATGCGCCGCTTGTTGGGGTCGACCTCGAGGATCTGCACCTCCACCTGCTGGCTGGTCGAGACGATCTTGCCGGGATGGACGTTCTTCTTGGTCCAGCTCATCTCGGAGACGTGGATCAGGCCTTCGACGCCCGGCTCGAGCTCCACGAACGCGCCGTAGTCGGCGATGTTGGTGACAGTCCCGCTGAAGCGCGCGCCGATCGGGTACTTGGCCTCGATGCCCTGCCACGGATCGGCCTGGAGCTGCTTCATGCCGAGGCTGATGCGCTGCGTCTCCGGATTGATGCGAATGATCTGCACCTTCACCGTGTCGCCGACGTTGACGATCTCGCTGGGATGGTTGACCCGGCGCCATGCCATGTCGGTCACATGCAGCAGGCCGTCAATGCCGCCGAGGTCGATGAACGCACCGTAGTCGGTGATGTTCTTGACCAAGCCCTCGATGACCTGGCCCTCCTCGAGCCGCGCCACGATGTCGGCGCGCTGCTCGGCCCGCGTCTCCTCGAGAACGGAGCGGCGCGAGACGACTATATTGCCGCGACGGCGATCCATCTTGAGGATCTGAAACGGCTGCGGCTGGTGCATCAGCGGGCCGATGTCGCGAACCGGACGGATGTCGACCTGGCTGCCGGGCAGGAACGCGACGGCGCCGTCGAGATCGACGGTGAAGCCGCCCTTGACGCGGTTGAAAATGACGCCGCTGACCTTCTCGCCGGCCTCGAATTGCTTCTCGAGGCGGGTCCAGCTCTCCTCGCGCCGGGCCTTCTCGCGCGACAGCACGGCCTCGCCGAGTGCGTTCTCGATGCGCTCGAGGAAAACCTCGACTTCATCACCGACCTTGAGCTCGGACGGCTTGCCCGCCACCGCGAATTCGCGCATCGGCACCCGGCCTTCCATCTTGAGGCCGACGTCGATGACGGCGAGATCCTTGTCGATAGATACGATCCTGCCTTTGACGACGTTGCCCTCGTAGGCGACGTCGGCGGCGAGCGTCTCGTTCAGCATCGCGGTGAAGTCATCGCGGGTGGGGTTCAGGTCTTTTGAAACTTGCGGCGTGGCCATGAATACTCCTGAAGCGTGTTTCTGTGCGGGCGCCGGCCGAGCCGGCCGCCGGTTTGTGGGGTTCGAACGCTCGGAACTGCGGCCTTGCGTGCAACGCGCACGTACGGCCTCGTTACCGGCGCTCGGTGATGGCGCAGATGATGAATGTTGACCGCCGGCAGAGGGGTCTTCCCACCAACACGACTAGGGGCGCGGCCCTCGTGGGGCGCCCGGTTGGCCGATCTTCCTCTTGATCAGTCCGACAGCGGCATCGAACGCCGCTTCTATATCCAAGTTGGACGTATCGAGCAAGATGGCGTCATCGGCGGGCCGCATGGGCGAGTCGGTGCGCTCGGCGTCGCGCGCATCGCGGCGCAGGATCATATCGAGAACGCCGCTCAGCGTAACCGGCTCCCCGCGGGCTTTGAGCTCCTCGTGCCGGCGTGCGGCCCGCACCTCTGGCTCGGCAGTAACGAAGATTTTGATATCCGCGTCCGGACATACCACGGTGCCGATGTCGCGGCCGTCGAGCACCGCGCCCGGCTCCTGGCTCGCGAAATCGCGCTGTACATCGAGCAGCGCCTTTCGCACGAGGGGAAAGCGCGCCACGACCGAGGCCGCATCGCCGACCCCCGGCAGCCGCAGCCCCGGGTCGTTGAGGGTGGCGATATCGAGTGTCCGCGCTACCGCGGTCGCCGTTGCCTCGTCCTCGAGCGAGGCCCCGCGGGCAAGCACGTCGCGTGCCACCGCCCGATAGAGCAGCCCGGTATCCAGGCACGCAAAGCCGAAGTGCTCTGCAACGCGCTTGGCGAGCGTGCCCTTGCCGGAGGCCGCCGGTCCGTCGATCGCGATGATCATGTGGCGCCGGCCGATGCAATAGCTGCGCCGAGCCCGGTCATGAGGCTCTCGTAGGTGGGAAAGCTCGTCGCGATGAACGAAGCGTCGTCGATGACCACGGGTCGGTCGGCCGCAAAACCGAGCGTCAGGGCAGCCATCGCGATGCGGTGATCCATGGCAGTCACCACCCGCCCGCCGCCCGGCACGCTTTTGGCGCCCTGGACAACCAGGCAGACGCCATCGACGCGGCAGGCGACGCCATTGGCGGTCAGTGCCGCAGCCGTCGTGGCCAGCCGATCGCTTTCCTTGGCCTTGAGTTCCTGCAGCCCCTCCATGCGCGTTTCTCCATCCGCGACCGCTGCCACCGCCGCCAGCACGGGATATTCGTCGATCATACTGGGCGCGCGCTCCGGCGGCACTCGCACGCCCCTAAGCCGGCTCCCTCGCACCCGGATGTCGGCAACCGGCTCGCCGCCTTCCTCCCGCTCGTTGAGAAATGCGATGTCGGCCCCCATCTCACGCACGGTCGCATAGAAGCCGGTACGCGTCGGATTGATCAGGACGCCCTGGATGGTGATATCGGAGCCCGGCACGATCAGCGCGGCCGCAGCCAGGAACGCCGCCGAGCTCGGATCACCTGGCACGCGGACATCGCGGGCCGTCAGCTCGGCATCGCCTGCGATGGTGACGGCCCGGCCCTGCGCGTGCGGCGAGATCGAGACGGTGGCGCCGAAATGGCGCAGCATGCGCTCGGTGTGATCGCGCGTCGCCTCCGGCTCGACGATGGTGGTGGCCCCGGCGGCATGGAGACCGGCGATAAGAATGGCCGATTTGACCTGAGCGGAGGGGACCGGCAGGACGTATTCGATGGGCACCAGGTTAGGCGAGCCCCTGAGCGTCAGCGGCAGCCGGTCGCGGCCGGCCTCCACCACCTCGGCGCCCATCTGGATCAGGGGCTTCAAGACGCGGGCCATCGGGCGCCGGGACAGCGACGCGTCGCCCGTGAGCGTCACCGCCATGTCGTGGCCTGCGATGAGCCCCATGGCCAATCGCACCCCGGTGCCGGCATTGCCGAAGTCGAGGGCGCCGGCCGGCTGCGCCAGCCCACCGACGCCGCGGCCGAGCACGATCCACTCGTCCCCGGCCTTGGAGGCCGCTGCACCGAGTGCCGTGACGGCCCGTGCCGTGTTGAGCACGTCCTCCCCCTCGAGCAGCCCGCGGATACGGGTGCGGCCGCTCGCGATGGCTCCGAACAGCAGCGCCCGATGCGAGATCGACTTGTCGCCGGGTACCCGGCAGACGCCGTTGAGCGGGCCGCTGCGCGACGAGGCAAGGGGGCGGGACATCGTCGTGTGTGTCACCTGGGAACCGAGGGGTAGGGGCCAAACGGCGGCCAGCCGGGCAAAATCGCCGGCATTGAGCAGTCGTGACCGGAGGCTGTCAATGTTGAGAAATGCCGCCCGCCGCATTTGATTTTTGACAAGCCGGTCGGGCCGTGGCAGACCGCACCGAAATTTTCCACGCTATCCTGAGGAATGCCATGGCGAGCAAAGCAGCGCGGGGGACCAAGCGCACCTGTCAGAACCCGGAGTGCGGCGCCCGGTTCTACGATCTCAACCGGAACCCGATCGTGTGTCCGATCTGCGAGTCGGCCTACACCATCGCGTCCCAGCCGCTCGTTGCCGAGGAAAGCGCCGAAGAGAAGGCGGCGCGCCGGCCGCGCAAGCCGGAGGTGGTGCCCGAGAAGGTGGCGCCGGCCGAAACGGCCGAGACCGAGGAGGCGTTGGCCGACATCGAGGAAGGTGATGAAACCATCGTCGCTGACGATGACGAAACCTTCATCGAGGAGGAAGAGGAGGCCGGCGACGATGTGTCCGGCATCATTGGCGGCCCGGTCGCCGAAGGCGAGGAGGAGCCCTGAGGTCGCCGCGGCCGGACATCCGGCCCGCACTTCCTGCTTGCCTATCGGAGGGACAAGGACTACTTAGGCGGCGCTTGCGCGGCGCGTTCCGAAAGTTGCGGCGTCGCGAGCATATCCCAAGAGGTTCGGGGCCGTAGCTCAGTTGGGAGAGCGCTTGAATGGCATTCAAGAGGTCAGGGGTTCGATTCCCCTCGGCTCCACCACCATCAGTCCGTCTAGCCTCTTGGAACTAAGCCGCACGCGGCATGTCCGGCTATGGTCGCGATCTCATTGGCCGATTATCTAGCCTCAGCGAGCCGCTGCGCGGCGGGCTTGCGCAACCCGTGCGTCAAGCGGCGCTCCGGCAGTCCCGCCTGCCCTATCCCGTCGGCCACAAAGTCTCCGAACTCGATTGCTGGTGGAGGCGCGCCCGAATGCCGTCGCAGGATCGTTTTGACCGCGCCGGTCGGCCACGGCTCCAGAGTGAATGCTTTTCGTCGCGACCCAAGCACTATGCTTGGTTGAGCAGCGGCTCGACCACCAGATCGCCCGTCTGGAACCGCCGCGGGCCGAGCTTGGCGAGGACGGGGTCGTTGGTGTCGTTCTCCAGAATGAGGGCAGACATGATCCTCCCGACGGCAGGGGACGTCATAAGCCCGCGGAACGAGGACACCGCGACGTAGAGGCCATCAACCTTCGTCTCGCCGAGGATCGGCTGCATATCGGGCGTGATGCTGGACACGCCGCCCCAGGTCCGCAGCATCGCGACGTCGGCCACGCCTGGCAGGAGGTCGATGATCTTTGGTGCGGCGAACCCGATGAACTCCGGCGTGGACGCGATCTCGTGACCCTCGCGCGCACGAGAGACGACGAAGATGATCGAACCGCGGTCGACTTGATTGACCGAGATGTGGTGCTCGAGCGAGATCAGGATCGGCTTCACGCGCGGGGTGCAGGGCACCGTGACGATCGCTTCCTTCGGCAGGCTGACCACCGGCAGGTCGATGCCGAGGCCGGCGAGCAGTTGCGGCGCAGCCCAGTCGGTACACAGGAGAATTTTTCCGGCCTCGATCGGGCCGTTGGTAGTTTCGGCGCGGAACGATCCGTTCGCCTTCTCGATCTTCTCGACTCGCGTGCGGTAGCGCACCTCCACCTTTTCCCGTCGGCAGGCCTGCAGGAGAGCATCGAGCCAGCGAAACGGCGAGATGCTGCCGTCCTTGTGGCAATATGTTCCGCCGATCAGTCGGTTACGGCCGAGAGCCGGCACCATGCGGATACAGTCCTCGGCGTTGAGCAACTCGCTCGGGACGCCGAAGCGGTGCTGGGTCTCGATGGCACTCTGCAGATGCTTGAGCGCTTTCTCGCTATGGGCGAGGACGAGGTAGCCGTCCTGCTTCATATCGATGCCGCGCGGATAGTCGAGGTGCTCGTCCGCATGCTCGAAGAAGGTGGTGCTTTCCTGGCAGAGGCGGATGTTGAGATCGAGCCCCCACTGCATGCGGAAGCCCGCGCCGTTGCGGCCGGATGCGCCGCTCGCGAACTCGCCTTCGTCGACCACCATGATCGTGGCGCCGGTCCGGCGCCTGGCCATCCACCACGCACAGGAGAGGCCGTAGGCGCCAGCGCCGATGACCAGCACGTCGGTCTTCGCGTGGGTCATGGCGCTTCGACCCTCTGCTGGCGCGCCAGCGCGGCGAATGGGACCGGTCGCGCCAGGGGGCGCGGGGTCATCATCTCGGCCGGGGCCGAGTGCAGCTCGGCCAGCGCGGCGACCGACGGCAGGCAGGTTCGTCCGCCGCACCAGCCCATACCGGCGCGGATGTTGCGTTTGATGGCATTGAGCGATCCGTGGCCTTCCTCGATCGCGCCCATGATCTCGCAGACCCGGACATTCTCGCAGCGACACACGACAGTGTCGGGCGTCGCGATCTTCCAGAGCCCGAGTGGGACGCGCAGGCTCTCGCGCACGGCCGGCTGGAACTTCTGGTAGCGGGCGCGGCGCCGAAGCACTTGGGCGAGCTGCGGAGTGGCCCCGGGCTCGCCATCCGCGGCTTCGGATGCCGCCGCGCCGACGATCGTGCCCTCGCTCTCGGCGATCAGGGCGCCGCGCAGGCCAGCGCTATCTCCGGCAACGAAGATGCCCGGCACGCCGGTGCGGCCGTACGCGTCCGCGATTGGCACCCAGCCCGTCACGGCATCGCGCCGCATGGGTGCGCCGGCCATCGCGGCCAGCTCGCTGTTGGCGGCGAAGCCGTAGTTGACCGCGAGCAAGTCGCATTCGATCTCGTGCTCGGTGCCGGCGACGATGTTACCGGCCTCATCCGCTCTCGCCAGAACGACGGCTTCGACCGCCGTCTTGCCGAGCGCCCGAACTGGAACATGACCCGTGAGGCGGAGCACGCCGGCGCGGAGCACAGAGGCGGCATACTTGATGCCTTCGACAACGATGTCGCGGCCGTGCCATAGCGCGGAAAGCTCCCGCAGCATGACGGTCGGCGGGTGCAGACTGGCGAGTGCCGCAACGTCACCGCCAGCGCGCAGGAGCTGGGCCGCCACGACGATGGGGAGGGGACCGCACCCCGCGATCACCGCTTTTCTACCGGGAAGCACCCGCTGGGATTTCAGGATGGATTGGGCGCCGCCCGCGAACATGACGCCGGGCATGGTCCAACCCGGAAAGGGGACGGTGACCTCGCGGACTCCCGTCGCCAGGATGACGGCGTCGGGCCGCATGACCTCGGTGTGGTCGCCATCCGCAAAGTGCACCTCGCGGTTGGAAAATACCGCATAGACGGCGCATCCTGGCCGATAGACGAACCCGTCGCCGGCCGACGCAAAACGCTCCAGCACGGCGTATTTTCGCCGCAGCTCTGAAGGTTCAGCGAAGTCCTTGCCGGTGAGATCGGGGTCGGCCTGCCGATAGATCTGTCCGCCAGGAAATCGTCCTTCATCCAGGACGGTCACGCGGCAGCCGCGCGCGGATGCTTCCATCGCGGCTGCCATTCCGGCAGGGCCGGCGCCCACCACAACGATCGAACGGCTCACGGATGCACTCCTCGCTGCCGGCGAACAACCATGCCGGGGCGTGCCAGCGTCACGCAGGCCCGCGTGTCCGGAATGCCGTCGATGGTGCAGCGACATTCCCAGCAGTAGCCGATGCCGCACACCGCGCCCTTCGGGTTTCCGGCCTCGTCGAAGCGCAGGCAGCGCTCGCCGGCCTCCATCAGCGCCGCAGCGACGCTCTGGCCCTGCCGGGCGGGATAGGCGTCCCCTTCGAAATGGAATTCGAAATCCGCGTCCATGCAATCCTACCGACGTCAACCGTGCCCGCACCCGACCGGCTCCCGCATGTGCATCGCCCGTGCGATTTCTGCGATGTACGAGGGAGCCGCGCGATATTCCTATCAAGAAAAAAGGTTATTGACACGAATTTCGGACGCATGCGAGGCTCGTGTCAATAGCTGATGACTTTCGTCTTCCGTCTGAGTGGAGCGCACAAAAAGGTACGGAGTTTCGGCGGCATGGCGCCGCCATTTCGGTAGGAGGGAGTCGATGCGCATACCAGCACTTGCGGTACTCGTCGCCACGGCCGCTGGCGTAGTCGGCACGCCGGCATCGGCGGCCGAGGAGAGCGCGTGGCAGCAAATCCAGTCGACGAAGAAACTCATTGCGTGCGTGGTGCCGGCTTATCAGCCCTACTCGGCCAAAGATGCAGCCGGCAACTGGAGCGGCTTTGCGATCGAGATGGCCAAGGATGTCGCCAAGAGCCTGCGGGCCGAGCCGGTCTTTATCGAGACGAGCTTCAAGACGGTGGTGCTCGACCTGCAAAGCGGAAAGTGCCATGCCTTCTTCGGCTTCAATGCGACGCCCGAAAGGGCGTTAGCCATCGATTTCGCAGGTCCGCTCTACACACTTGGGTTCGGCGCCATCGATCGCGAGGGTTTCACACCAAAGGGCGACGGCTGGAAAGACCTCAATGATCCGTCCATTCGCGTCTGCTATGCGGTTGGCAACAGCTCCGAGCAGCAGATCAAGCGGTTCGCGCCAAAGTCGACGATGACGGCTCTGCCGCAGGCGGACGATTGCGTGCTGGCCCTGCTGTCGGGGCGTGTCGACCGCTACATCGACGGCATCATGGGATCGCTTGGCGCCAAGCAGAAGAACCCGCGCCTTGGCAATGTCCGCATGATGACGCCGGCCTACGCGCTGCCGAGCTACGCAGGCGTGCGGCTCGATGACGGCCGTTTCCAGAAATTCCTGCAGAAGTGGTCCGAGTACAATCGGGCCAATGGAAACATCAGCGCGTGGCTCGTCAATTCGATGGAGAGCATCGGCATCACGGCCGAGGCCATACCGCCCGAAGTCCAGTTCTGACGGTTTGGGGGTCTTCAGCGCACGCCAGCAACCCGCATGGGCATCTGATCTAGCCGCCCATGCCTCCCAGGAAGCTCAGCACCGACAGATAGCGCACGGGGGCACGGAGAATGCTCTCTGGTCCGTGAGGAACGACCGCCTGAAACAGCAGCGAGTCGCCCTCGGACATGAGGTAGGTCGCGGTACCGTGGCGGTACACGAGCTGCCCTTCGAGAATGTAGATGAACTGCGTGCCGACGCGGCGCAGCGACGGCATTACCTTCGATGTCGACGTATAAATCATGAGGTAGGGCTCCACGGCGATTCCCTTCGCCGTAGTGTGGCCAAGCACGCGGTACTCGTGCTCGACGGTCTGCCCGGTGCGCTGAACGAGGGCTCCCTGGCCGGCGCGGACGAACGACGCGTCCGTCACTTCATCAAATTCGCGAAAGAGCGATGTCACCGGCACTTGCAACGCGCGCGCGAGCGCGCGGATGCTGGAGAGCGACGGCGATATGGCGCCGTTCTCGATCTTGGATACCATGCCGGACGACAACCCGGCGAGCCGGGCCAGCTCGGCGATGCCCATTCCCCCGCGGTTGCGGAACTCGCGCACGACCTGGCCGAGCGCGGTTTCGAGGCGCATGTCGCCGGAAGCGTGTTCGTTGGTGCGGGACGGGCGGGAGTTCGAGACTTGTTTGATCTTGCGGGGCATGAGGTCCGAGCGGCGGAATTGGGGCGCGTGTCCTTTACGCGAAGGCACCGTACGATAATAGAATTTCCTGGCAAGACACTTTATTCTTGACGGAAAAATACGTGAAGGCCATCCTTCCAGAGGCAGGCGGGCGATTGTTCGGAGCTGAGTTTCTTCTCGGCAAGAGCTGAAGGGGCGCTGCATGCCCGATGCAGCTCGGTGCCCTGTGCGCTAGGACCAGGGCTTCATCAGCATGGCACGGTACGAGTGGGATTTCGGGGCGGCCTTTCTGCATCCGCACCTGTGGCTTCACGCACTTGGCATCACCGTCGGCTATGCGGCGGCCACCATCGCTGTCGGATTATTGATCGGCGTCATTCTCGGAATGATGCTGCTCAGCCGCTACTGGATCGTGCGGCTGCCCGCCGGCGGGTTCGTCCAGGTCTTCCGCTGCACACCACTGCTCATCCAGATCATCTGGTTCTACTATGCGCTCCCGGTCGCCATCAGCGTGACCATTCCGGCGTGGCTCGCGGCCGGAATGGGGCTCAGCTTCTACATGGGCGCGTTCTCGGGGGAGATCTTTCGAGCCGGGATCATGTCGATCGACAAGGGCCAGTGGCAGGCCGCCAAGGCGCTGGGCATGATGCCGTGGCAAGTCATGCATCGGATCGTGCTGCCGCAGGCCACGCGGCGCATGATGCCGCCGTTCGTGAACCAATCCGTGTTGCAGTTGAAGAATACGTCCCTGTTGTCGGTGGTCGCGGTGCCGGACCTCATGTACACGGCCCAGATCTTCGTGTCGGAGACGTTCCGGCCGCTCGAGATCTATACCGTTCTCGCCATCATCTATCTCGTCATCCTTTATCCGCTGCAGAAACTGGCCAAGCAGCTGGAACGCCGCGATGACATCTGAAGGGCGCGGCGAGGCCATGAACGGAACGGACAGCACGACGAAGGTGGACGTCCGGGACGTCCACAAGTCCTACGGTAAGATCGAAGCGGTGAAAGGGGCCTCGCTCCAGGTCCGGCGGGGCGAAGTGCGGTTCATCATCGGACCGAGCGGGTGCGGAAAATCAACGCTGCTTCGTTGCATCAACCTGCTCGAGGAGCCGACGAAAGGGAGCATCCGCGTCGGCGACACCAGCCTCACCTTCGGTAAAGGCGTGAAGCATATCTCCACCGCAGAACAGGCCCGCTACCGGGCGCGCGTCGGGATGGTGTTCCAGCAGTTCCATCTGTTCCCGCACATGACCGTGCTCGCCAATATCATGGAGGGGCCGCGCACCGTGAAGCGGATGCCGCTGGCAGAGACGCGCGACATTGCGGAGGCTCTGCTGGCGAAGGTCGGCCTCTCGGAGAAGCGCGATGTCTATCCCCGTCATTTGTCGGGCGGACAGGCCCAGCGGGTGGCGATTGCGCGCGCCCTTGCGATGGCCCCCGAGGTCGTGCTGTTCGACGAGGTCACCTCGGCGCTCGATCCGGAGTTGGTGGGCGAGGTTCTCGAGGTGATCCGCCAGCTCACCGTCGACGGCATGACGATGATCATCGTCACACACGAGATGAGCTTTGCGCGCGAGGTCGCGGGCCAGGTGACCTTCATGGAGGGGGGCGCCGTGATCGAGGAGGGCACGGCCGAGGAGGTTCTCGATCGCCCGAAGAGCCCGCGTATCGAGCAGTTCCTCCGTCGCTTCCGGCGCTGACAGAAGACGACGTCAATCGCTACGATGTGATGGTCGGCCGCGGCCATGACCTACATCGTCGAAAAAAGCAAACCGCTTGTCGTGATCGAGAAATGAGCTCCATGCAGCGCACCGACGGAGGACGCCTCGCGGTCGGCGGCCTCTGGCATATGCTGACAGATCATGTCAGCATGACGCTGACCCCCGGCTTCCATCCGCTGCTATGGCACGTTCGCAACGCCTGCTCGACCTCATTCAAGTGCTGCGTCGGCATCGCCGACCGGTGAGCGGCGCGTTGCTCGCGGATGAGCTCGGCGTGTCTCTGCGCACGCTCTATCGAGATATCGAGGCCTTGAAAGCGCAAGGCGCGCACATCGACGGCGAGGCGGGCGTCGGCTACGTGCTCAGGCCGGGCTTCATGCTGCCGCCGCTGATGCTCACTGAGGACGAGATCGAGGCGCTCGTGCTCGGCTCGCGATGGGTGTCCGATCGCGCCGATACCCCACTTGGGGATGCTGCCCGCAACGCGCTGGCCAAGATTGCGGCGGTGCTACCTGAGGACCTCAAGGAAAGCCTCGATGCTTCGGGCCTTCTGGTCGGCCCAGGAGACGCGGTTGCGGCAGGCGACGCGGAGCTCGCGTTGATCCGCGCGGCCATCCGCTCCGAGCACAAGCTCCAGATTTCCTATGCGGACGGCAAGGGCAGCGCGACCAGACGGACGATTTGGCCGTTCGCGCTCGCCTTCTTCGATCGGGTCCGAGTGGTCGTGGCGTGGTGCGAGCTGCGCGACGGATATCGGCATTTCAGAACCGATCGCATCAGGACGTTGAAGCCGACCGCCAAGCGGTATCCCCGGCGGCGCCTTGCACTCCTCAAGGAGTGGCGCGCGCACGAAGGCATTCCCGAGCAATGACTGCTGACAAAAATTGGCAGTATCATGGAGTAACAGTCTTCCCGTGGCTCCACCGATCCGGGGCCGAAGCGAAGGAGACTGGTCATGCCCGAATTCAGCTTCGTTCTCTTGTATGTCGACAATCCCGCAGCGAGTGCGTCCTTCTATGCGGATCTGCTTGCCGCGCCGATCATCGAGCAGTCGCCCACATTCGCGATGCTGCCTCTGCGCGGCGGCGTCATGCTCGGCCTCTGGTCGCGCCATACGGTCGAGCCTAAGAGCACGGGCAATGCCGGCGCGAGCGAGGTCGCATTCACGGTCGCGGATGCGGGCGCCGTCGAGGCGACCCACGCCGACTGGAGACGGCGTGGTCTCACCATGGCCCAGCCACCGACGCGCCTGGACTTCGGCACCACCTTCGTGGCGCTCGACCCCGACGGACATCGCCTGCGCGTGTTTGCGCCGGAGGCCGCTTGAGCACGTGAGTTCCGATCACCGCTCCTCGGGCGGCTTGATGTGGCGGAAGGCCCAAAGCAAGGCCAAGTCGTAGAGAATCTTGAGCACGCCGCAGATCACCAGCGGCCAGACCTCGAGACCGGCGGCGAACAACCAGCCGGCAATGGCTGGGCTCACGGCCGCTGCCAGGCTGCGTGGGACCGAGGTGACGCTGGCCGCAGCCGGTCGCTCGGGCGGCGTGACGACGGCCATGACATAGGACGATCGCGTCGGCACATCCATCTGTGAAAGGGCGGCGCGCACCAGCAGTAGTCCGAGCGCGACGTCCAGGCTCGGCGCGATGGCCGCCAGGATGAGGCAGAGGCTAGAGGGGATGTGCGTGAACACCATCGTGTTCACCAGCCCGATCCGTTGCGACAGCCAGGCCGCCACCGGAAACGAGAAGGCGGCCAGAACGCCGGACCAAAAGAAGAAGAAGGCGGCCGTTGACAACGAAAGGCCGAATTTGGCGAACAGCCACAGGGCCACGATCGACTGCACGACGAAGCCGCCGGCAAAGGCGTCGATGCTGAACAGGGCGGCCAGTTTGTAGACAACGGCGCGAGACGGCCCGAGCGTCGCCGCTGGCTCAGCCGCGGCCGGCGCGGGGTCGGCGGGAAGGCGCGCGTAGAGGACGCCTCCGACCACGCCGAGCAAGGCGTAGACCAGAAACATGCCCCTGAGCGCATCGAGACGGGCCAGGCCCAAGCCGGCAAGGAGGTCCGGGCTCCCTGAAGCCAGCGAGCCCACCGCTGCGGCGAGCGCACCGATCAGGCTGTAGCGCGCAAACATCCGGGTGCGATCGCCGTCGGCGACCGAGCGCGCCAGCAGCGCATGCTCGAGCGGCACAAAGATGCTGACGCTGCCGGCAGACGGATTGACGGTGCCGACCAAGGCAATCAGCAAAACGGCGACATAGGTCTCGGCGCCAGCAAAGGCGAGGCCGGTCGCCGTCATCAGGAAGCATGCGGCCAGCAGCAGTCGGCGCTGGTCGGCCTTGGCGCCGAGATAGCCGATGCCGAGGGTCGTCAAGGCTGAGCCGAGGAGCGCAAGAGTGGCGACAATGCCGACCTCGAAGGCGCCGAGCCCGATCGCCGTCAGATAGACGGGAAGCAGCACCGCGACGAACCCGTCGCCGAAATCACGCAGGGCGCGGCCGGCGCAGACATATGCCACCGGGCTGCGATGCCCCGCCCCGCCCGAATGCGCGAGATCTGCGGGCCACTGCATCCACATCGTCCCCTAGGCGTGCGCTGTTGTTGACCGAAGCCCAGCCGATCGATGGGCCCAAACAGGTTGAACCGCCAGATTGAACCGTCGCCCGATGGAACGCTAGCCGGCCTTGCGGCGAACGGCGGCGTTGCCCCCACGTCTCTTGGGCCTCGCCTCCGCGGGCCTCGGCTTGATGTGGGGAAAGGCTGGCGCCAGATCACGCGCCGTGCCCTTGAGGAGCACGCGCATCGCCCGCTCCGCTTCCGCCGGCATGCGCTTTCGTATGGCGTCGGTCACCGCCCAGTGCTCGGCGAGCGAGTTCTCGTAGGACTCGCGGGCATTATAGGAGACCACGAACGATGCCCTGAGCGCCGTGCGGATGACGGCGGCAAAGCGCGCCAGAAAGACGTTGCCGGCCGCAGCGATGATCCGTTCGTGAAGATCCAGGTCGTGTTGGCAGCAGGCCTCGACGTCATCGGGCAGAGACGCCGCCATGCCGCGGTAGGACTCCTCGATGTCGAGAACTTGCCGCGGCGACGCGCGCTGTGCCGCCAGCCGTGCGGCCGCGGGCTCGATGCTTGTTCGAAGCTCCAGGAGCGCCATCAGGAACTCTTGGTCGGGCGGGGCGTGCGCCATCCACGCCAGCACGTCGGGGTCGAGGATGTCCCAATCGCCCTTAGGCCGCACGATCGTGCCGCGCCGCGTACGCGTTTCGACGAGCCCTTTTGCGGCGAGCGCGCGCAGGCCTTCGCGGAGGGAAGGCCGGCTGACGCCCAGCTCGCGTGCGAGGTCGGCCTCGATCGGCAACAGCCCGCCGGGTCGCAGCTTGCCCTCGATGATGTCCCGGCCGACGGCATCGCACACGGCGTACCATTTGGGCCGGTCACGGCCGGGGCCGGAAGGCCGCCCGGCCGCCGCTATGGCGGGCGTTTTCACGAACTTTATGCTTTCTCCTGTCAGACAAATTATCGTATAGATCATGCACAAAGGATCACCAAGCCGGAATTCCGGCAGACTCTGGGGAGAGAAGCAGATGTTGACGGCTGATCGTTTCCGCAGGTTATCCGCAGTGGCATGGCTGTTGCTGGCGGCGCTCGGCGCCACTGGCGCGATGGCGGCAGAGAAGAAGGTCATTCGCATCAACCACGCCGGGGCCGAGGATATCGCTGGCACCGAGCATCAGATGTTCGCGTGGACGTTCGCCAACTACGTGAACAGCAAGTCGCCGACGCTCGACGTCAAAATCTTTCCCAACAGTGGCCTCGGTCAGTCACGGCAGGTGATCGAAGCCATGCAGCTAGGCTCCGGCGCCAGCATGCACGTCGGCGGCATGGCCGAGTTCGCCAACTTCTGCAAAGCGAAGTGCGGCGTCATCGGCCTTCCCTTCATCTTCTCGGGCTACGATCACGTCCAGCGTGTGCTCGACGGCCCGGTCGGCGCCGAGCTGTCGCAGGAAATGGAAGCGATCGGCTTCAAGGTGATCGGCTACCTGTATTCCTGGGGCTACCGCAACGTCGTCACCGCCAAGAAGGAGATCAAGACGGTGGCGGATCTGAAGGGTCTCAAGATCCGCACGATCCCGACCCCGGTCTTTGTCGGTGCCGTCAATGCCATGGGCGCGTCCGCGACGCCCATGAATTTTGGCGAGGTCTATACGTCGATGCAGAGTGGTGTCCTTGACGGCTACGAGCACACGGCAAGCACTACGGCATCATTCAAGTTCTACGAGATCGCCAAGTACTATGCATTGACCCAGCATCTCATCGACCCGACGGTCGTCGCCTTCTCGCTTTCGGAGTGGAATAAGCTCGATACGAAGGAGCAAGCCGTAGTGCTGGAAGGCGCCAAGCTTGCGACTGACATCGCCCGCGCCATGTCGCCGGTTCGCGATGCCGAAGGCATGGCCGAGCTCCAGAAACGCGGCATGACCATCACCCGCCCGGACATGACTGAGGCTCGCAAGGCGGCTGCCACCTTCCAGCAGGAGATGGCGGTCAAGCTCAAGGCCGAGCATCTCTTGAAGCAGATTCTGGCCCAGCAGTAGCGCTGCCGCTGCGGTTCGGCCGGAGCACCGGCCGGACCGTTTTTCCTTTTCTTCCAGTGGGCGATTGCGACGCGCCGTCGCGACAGGGCGTGCGGCCGTCTGCAAAGGGGCGAGCATGAAAGCGCTATTCGCGGCGATCGATCGGCTCATCGAGCTGCTCGTCGCGGCCATATTCGCGGGCATGGTGGCGGTCGGAGCCTTTCAGGTCTTCAGCCGTTTCGTGCTGAACTTCACGCCGAGCTGGAGCGAGGAGATTCAGATCTTCGGCCACATCTGGCTCGTCTTTCTGGCCATCCCGATCGCCTACCGGCGCGGCGCCCACATCACCGTCGAGGCCATCCGGCGCGTCATGGCATCGTGGATGAGCAAGTCGCTCGATCTGCTCATCGAGCTGCTGTGGATCGGGTTCGCTATCGCGACCGCCTACTACAGCTACCGCGTCTCCCTGGTCACCAAGAACTCCGTCTCTCCCGGTCTCGAAATACCTATGAGCTACCCGTACTACGGCATGATCTTGGGCAGCGCGTATCTCTTGCTTGTCGTCATCCGGCGGCTCGCCGGCGAGCTTCCAGCTCCCGATCCGGACGAGCTTCCGCCTGAGGTGACCACGCCATGATCACGTTTCTGCTCTCGTCCCTCCTCGGCGTGATGCTGGTGGGCATCCCGATCCTCATCTCGATTGCGTTGATCGGCTTCGTCGGCATGTTGCTGTTGCCCGGCGTCGTCATGCCGCTCTTCGCGCAAAAGATGTTTGGCCAGCTCGATTCCTTCACGCTTCTGGCGATGCCGTATTTCATTTTGGCCGGCTCGATCATGACCGCCGGCGGCATCAGCAAGCAGCTCGTCGATTTTGCCCGCGCGCTGGTCGGGCATTTCCGGGCCGGGCTCGCACACGCTTCTGTCGTGGGCAGCATGTTGATGTCGGGGGTTTCGGGATCGTCCACGGCCGACGCTTCCGCGATCGCATCGATTCTCATCCCGCCCATGAAGCAGACCGGCTACAAGCCAGGCTTTGCCGCCGCCCTCATTGCGACCGCCGGGACGATGGGCGCGATCATTCCGCCGAGCATGACGATGGTTGTCTACGGCGCCATCGCGCAGGTTTCGATCGGCGGGCTTTTTCTCGGGGGTATCATTCCCGGCATCATGATCGGCCTCGCGCTGATGATAACTATCAAACTCTACACCTATCATCCGGCCTATCCCGAGTTGCGCCAGGCGACACCCCGCTTCGACCTGTGTGCGCTGTGGCGCTCGGTGAGCTCGGCCTGGGCCGGGCTTCTGGCGCCGCTCATCATTGTCGGCGGCATTCTGTCGGGCGTGTTCACCGCAACCGAAGCCGGCGCCGTCGCGTGTGTCTATGCCTTTATCGTCGGCTACTTCTTCGAGAAGAAGATCACCCTGAGCAAGGTGCCCGACATCCTGGTCGATGCCGCGATCACCACCTCGATGGTATCGGGCATCATCGCGGTGTCCGGCCCGATGGGGTGGATCCTGTCCTATCTGCAGTTCGACGGGATGGTGCTCAGCTACGTCTCGACGTTGTCGTCCAGCCCGACGATGATTCTCTTCATCCTCGCCGGGGTGATGATCGTGCTCGGCACATTCGTCGACTCGCTGATCGTCCTCCTGGTGTTCGCGCCCGTTGCCGTCAACGTCACCAACACCTACGGCCTGGACCCCTTTCAGGTCGGCCTCGTCATGGTGATCTGCAATCAGATCGGAGCGGTTTCCCCGCCGACCGCGCCGCTCCTGTTCATCACGACGAGCATCGCCAAGACGCCGATCGACCAGACCAACCGCCACGTCTGGACCTTCATGCTGGCCGAAACACTGGTGTTGATGCTCGTCATCCTCATCCCGGGCCTGTCGTCTTGGATTCCGAACTATTTCCTGAAGTAGTGGGCTGTCCCCCGGTGAGCTACCGCACAGCCGCTCGCGCCGGCGCCCCTCACGTCGGCTTTGCAATGTCGGACGATCGGCTCTACAAGGCGGACGAACGGAGGATATTTCATGCCCACTATGTCGGACTCACGCCGCAAGCGCATCCAAGCGAAGCAGCGCAAAGCGACGAACGCACTCAAGCGAGCGGCCAAAGCCGCAAAACGCACCCGCAATAGCGCGAAGTCCCGCGCGGCGGTTCGCTAGGCCGGCATACCGCCGGTCGCACGTCAGCGGCGATAGAACTGGGTGCCGATCTTGATGCTGTCCCGCCCCGTGTCGCGGCGATGGCGGTTGGTGTCGCGCAGCGAGTAGACGCAGCCGCAATACTCCTGCTGGTAGAACTCTTCGCGCTTGGAGATTTCGATCATGCGGCTGGCCCCGCCGCCTTTGCGCCAGTTGTAGTCCCAGTAGCTGAGGCCCTGATAGGGTGCGGCTGCGCGCCGGCCGCAGTCGTTGATCTGCTCCATGTTCTTCCAGCGCGAGATGCCAAGCGAGCTCGTCATCACCGGAAACCCGTTCTCATGCGCGTAAAGGGCGGTGCGCTCGAAGCGCATGTCGAAGCACATGGTGCAGCGGATGCCGCGCTCCGGTTCCCATTCCATACCCTTGGCGCGGGCAAACCAGTTGTCGCTGTCGTAGTCAGCGTCAACGAAGGCCACGCCGTGCTTCTCGGCAAAGCGAACGTTCTCCTCCTTGCGCAAGTCGTACTCGCGCCTGGGGTGGATGTTCGGATTGTAGAAAAAGATCGTGTAGTCGATCCCGGACGCCAGCATCGCCTCCATGACCTCGCCCGAGCAGGGCGCGCAGCAGGAGTGCAGCAAGACCTTCTTCTCACTGGCGGGCGGCGTCAGGACAGGGCGGACAAAGTCGTTCATCGGCGCCTTCTAGCACGGGTTGGCGGTCCGGTCACCGGTCACCGCGGGAGTACCGTGCTCACGATCGACGCATCGAGCGCCTCGTAGTCGGAAAGGCCGATCGCGTCGTAAAGCTCGGCGCGCGTCTGCATCTGGTCGATCATACGGTGCGTTCCACCATCACGGGCGATTGCCGCATACAACTTTTCCTGCGCCTTATTGGCGACACGCAGCGAGCTTACCGGCCAGATGACCATCCGATAGCCCATCGCCTCGAATTCGGACGCGGTAAAGAACGGCGTCCTCCCGAACTCGGTCATGTTGGCGAGGAGCGGCACACCCGGCAGAGCCTTGGCGAAGGCCTGGAACATTTCGCCCGTATTCAGCGCTTCTGGAAAGATCGCATCGGCGCCAGCCTCCAGGTAGAGCCGGGCCCGGGCAACCGCCCCGTCGAGGCCCTCGCTTGCGGCAGCATCGGTGCGCGCAATCACGTAGAGATGACGGCGCGCTTTGACCGCCGCCGCCACCTTGGCGGCCATGTCTTGCGGCGTGGCGAGCTTCTTGTCGTTGAGATGGCCGCACTTCTTCGGCAGCAACTGATCTTCGATATGCACGGCGGCGGCGCCCGCGTCCTCGAAGGTGCGAACCATGTGCATGACATTGAGCGCTTCCCCGTAGCCCGTATCACCGTCGACCAGCACGGGTAGCCCACTCGCGCGCGCGACTTGCCGGATGAAGAAGGCCACCTCGTCGACCGTGATGATGCCGAGATCGGGCAATCCCATCGACGCGGTCATGGCGGCGCCCGAAAGGTAGAGCGATGCAAAGCCCGCCCGGCGCGCCTGGATGGCCGCCATGCCGTTGTGCGCCCCGGGTATCCGCAGGATCCCCGGCGCCTCGAGCCGGCTTCTGAACCGCACTCCGGCGGGCAGGGAGGCCAGGTCGGCGGCAACGAGATACGGCATGTCGGTATCCTCATCTCGCCAAGTCCGCTGCACCGCGAATTCGATGGGCGCGAGCAGCTGGCTCTTTCGATATGCGCGAAGGGCGAGATTACTAGGCCTTACCCGCGAAAGCGCAAGGACTGCAGATTTCCGAGCAAGCCCGCGCCGATACCCGAGGCTTGCTGCCCGCCGAACAGGATCGACACGGCCGATGCCGGGCCGGAGCCGCCGTTGTTCAGGTCGTAGAGAACGCTGAAGCGCGCCAGCAGCTTATCGACTTTCTTCGGGTCTTTGAGGTCCGCCAGGTTGAGCTTCTTCGTAATGATGGCGGCCTGAGCGTCGATGTCGGACTGCGACATGGCGACAGGCAGGCCAAGCGCGGTCCGCACGACCTCCAGAAGCGCCTTGTCGGCCAGGATCGTGTAGGCCGAGGTGATGCTGGGCGCCTTGCGCTGGAAGTAGAGGGCAAGGCGCACGCCTTCGTTCTCGGCGCCCGCTGTACTCTCCATCGTCTGCCGCAGATACATGTTCGCCGTCGCCAGGAGGTCGCCGCGGTCCTGCGCCTGCTGGACCGGGGGCCGTGCCGCCGTTCCGTCGGCGGAGAAATTGAACGCCGCTGCCAGCTCACGGAAGCGCGCGTTGGCTGGCTTGTTGATGAAGCTCTTGGGGTCCATCGGATCGCTGGCGAGCACGCGCTTCAGCAGGTCGTCCGAAACGGCCTCGCCTTCGAAGCCATAGGCTTTCATCACATAGGTGACGAGCCGCTTGTCGCGGACAAGCTCCTCGACGGAATGGATGCGATCGATCGCATCCTTGTAGTAGGTGGTCTCGACCTCCGCCTGCTCGGTTTCCGATCGGAGGTCGCCAATGCGAGAACTGTAGAGCTGGACGGTTGCGAGCTTGGCGTCCGCGAGCTGCGCCGTCCGTGCTGTCTGAGCAGTCCCATTGGGCCCGAAGTTGAATGCCGCGGCTAGATCACGATACCGGCTGTCGGTCAGCGTGTTCGCAAGGCTGCGCGGATTGGACACGTCGCTGCTCAGGACCTCTCTGATTTTGGTCTTCGATTCCACCGTCGGGTCGAGCCCGAAGGCCTCCAGCGCGTAGGTGTAAAGTTTGCTGTCGCTCATCAGGGCATCGATGGACGCGACCCGGGGCATCCGAAGCTTGTAGTAGGTGGTGTCCAGCGTTTCCGTCCGGATCGCTCGGCTGTCGTACTTCTCGAAGTACTGATCGATCGTGCTGTTCTGTTGCGTCGGCGATTGCGCTGGCACACCCGCATCCAGCGTGCCATCGGTCTTGAAGTTGAACGCGGCCGCGAGCAGCCGGTACTCCACCGAGCGCGTATTGGCGAAGCTTTGCGGGTCGGACAGGTCGCTGGTCAGCGTCTGCCGGATCGTCTCCTTGGACACGATCAGCGGATCGAGGCCATGCGCCGTCAAGGCGTAGTCGAACAGCTTGTCGTCGGCGAGCAAGCCATCGACCGAGGCCACGCTCGCCATCGCGTTTTGGTAGTACTGCGTCTTGAACGCGGCCGCCGCCGGACTGCCCTTGTTGCCCGTCGCGTCGTAGTAGTTATAGATCGTATCCGTGAGCTGGTTGGCCGACTGCGCCGAAGCCCCCGTTGGTACGCTGCCGTCCGCCGCGAAAGAGAACGCGGCGGCCAGCGTGCGATAGCGTTGATTGGGAAGCTGGTTCGCGACGCTTTGCGGATCGCTCAGATCGCTTGTCAGAACCGCCCGGATCGTGACCGCCGATGCGATGTCGGGATCGAGACCGTACGCCTTCAACGCGTACGAGAAGAGCCGATCGTCGGCGATCAGTTCGTCGACCGATGGCACGACGCCCATGCGCGTCCGATAGTAGTCCGCCTCGCTGGCAGCCACAGCGCCCTTCCGCACGCGGCTCTCGGAATAGAGGTCCGCGGTCTCCTCCAGTTGCGCCGTATCCTGCGCCAACGTCGGGTTGAGTTTCGCCTCGCCGCTCGGCGCGAAGTTGAAGGCCTTGGCGAAGGTCAGGTAGCGGGTATCGACCAGCTTACGGGCGAAGCTCGCCGGATCGGTCGTGTCGCTCTCCAGCACTTTGCGCATGAAGGCTTTGGCATAGATCATGTCCTCGAGCCCGTGCGCCTTCATCGCGTACGAATAGAGGCGCTGATCCTTCAAGAGGTCGTCGATCGAGGTGACCTTGCCGATGTTCTCGCGATAGTACGTCGCCTCGCGAGAAACCGCCGTCAGCGAGGCCGTGCGGGCCAGGCTATTGGGAATGTCCCGCGAGTAGAACTGATAGGAGAGGAACGTCGAGGTCATTGTCGGGCCTTCGGCATCGGCACAGGCGTCCGCGCAAGCGAATCGCGGCAGCGCGCCGGCCGCAGGATGGACCGCGCGGCTTGCGCAAGCCTGGATGCCTCCTGGGGAGCCACTGCCGGAGGGGCTGCGCCCCGCTCAGACGGCCCAAGTGCCGGTTGCCTCGGTAGTCGGGGCATAGTCCCCGAAGCGCCAGCGGAGCGGGACTGAGCCCTTGCGTCGCCACGCCATGGTTACCTCGAACGTCCAAAGGCGTTCCGCTCCGGCCACCAAGCGCGAGGCCGCCGCACTGTCCCAGTGCACGTGGGCGCGGCCTTGGAGATGGAGAAGGTCGCCGGCCTCGAAATCGACGAACAGGAGAGCGGCGCGCGGCTCGCGCAAGAAGTTGCCCAGTGTGTTGAAGTACCGGTTGCCCTTGAAATCGGGAATAGTGAGCACGTCGCCCTCGATGCGCACGAAGCCCGGCCGCCCGCCGCGATGCGAAACATCGACGCCGCCGTTGAGCAAGGGCTCCCCCGCGCTCGACGCAACGAAGAATGTATCGGCCGCGGCCATGAGCGACCGAGCGGCGGCATCGATGTGGGTCAGGGCTTGCGGTGCTTCGGGCACGCGCGTTGCGGCCCACGTGACGTCCCGTCGCTGAATGTACTGCGGGCAATTGCCGAAGCTCTGCGTGATCGACACCGTCAATCCCGCATAGGCGGCGCGAAGGACATGTCCGTTGGCGCGATTGCGCCGCCGTGTCGCCAGGTCGATGCCCAGCAGCCCGATGGGGCGGCCCGCAGCAAGGCTGATATAGGCTGGGTCGTCGGGCGAAATCGTGCTCGCGATGCTCAGAGACGTGGGGTCCGGGCTGGTGATGAAGCCCGGCAGCCCCGTGAGAACCGTCGCGACGGGCCAGCCTGTCTTGTCGAGGCCTCCTACGAGAACAAATGGCAGCATCGCGAAGAAATCGCGATGCTGATCGGGCATAGCCGACCGGATGCCGGCGCCGCGTGCGCGCGACCCGCCGGCCTGGATCTGCGCCTCGAGCTCGCCGGCATGAAACGGCGTCGCGGCGGTATCCATGGGATCAGGCCGTCCGTGGCAACGCCGCCGGGATCGGGGATCGTGGCATCGGCTTGAAGTGCGGGAGTGCCTCGACACGGGTGAGCCAGGCCCGAACCTTAGGATAGGCATCGAGGGGAATGCCGCCCTCGGGCGCGTGCGCGACATACGAATAGCAGGCGAGGTCCGCGATGGTCGCGCCTGGTGCCGCCAGAAAGGTCCGATCGGACAGGTGCTCCTCCATGAAGGCGAGTACCCTATGCGCAATTTCGGACGCCCGCACGGGGTCACCAGGCATCTTCCACTGAAGCGCCATGCGCGCCGTTGCCGGACCGTACATGACCTCCCCGGCGGCGATGGAGAGCCAGCGTTGCACGTGCGCGGCAGCCACCGCGTCGGCCGGAAGCCATTGGCCGCTGTTGTCATAGCGCTTGGCCAGATAGACGAGGATCGCGTTGCTGTCGGCGAGCACCAGATCGCCGT
>JAESFN010000716.1_pt1 | contig 23400 bp, 30 predicted proteins | sample 9269411 | NCBI WGS metagenome assembly JAESFN01 (sample SAMN14505399, study PRJNA617100) | algae metagenome | isolation source: Iphinoe sp. HA4291-MV1 and co-occurring heterotrophs from trail next to... | place: USA: Maunawili Falls, Hawaii | collected 2009-07-25
TCTTCAGTTCGAACAACTGGCCCCTGCGCCCACCGACCAAAGACACGAACGAGGGCGAATACTTCGCTAATGCTTCTACTTGGGATCAGAGATCGGATGCGTGTCATAGATGCGAATCCATTCAGTCTCAAGTCCCTTAAGGGTCTTGTTATTTTGCCCCAAGCGATGCTGCTCAATTCTATCACGGTATCGCTCTCGAATCTGCTCGACACCATCCTTCCACGTGCCACGGCCGGCTCCATCCACGCGCAGCTCCCTAGCGATAATCCTACGAATTTCCCGATTCGATGCGTTGATGCTTACGCGATTGTTTCCAGACATCCTTTCTCCGAAGGCGCCTAGAACCGCCACTACATCACGATGCACGTGACTGAGGAGCGGAAACTCCGCGCGAGCGATCAACATTCCGACGTAAATGTTCTCCAAGTAGAGCGCGCCTTCTTGTTCCCCTGGAACGCCATTCATGTCGATCGAATCAAGACTTAGTCGAGAAGTAAAGTCACTGCCCTTCACGTCCTTTTCAATGTCCTCCAAGCTGTCTGTACCGACAAACAGCCACATGCACGGCTGAATAAATCGCTTGGTGCCGGCCTTCACATAATAGCCATCCTCCAGAACGGTGAGAAAGAACTCGTACACCGACTGCTTCTCGATCTGCGCATTGATTTCGTCAACAAACACCAGGATTGGCCGGCTCCTGTCCTCTAATTGAGCGCGACCACCTGGTCAAACGAAAGCAGTAAATCCTCAATCCGAAGCAGGTTCGTAATGTTATACGACAGGAGCTGAAAGCCGAGGTCCCTCGCTAGGCTTTTGACGAGTTGCGTTTTTCCTGAGCCCGGCTTCGCCATGAGCAAGGCGGACATCGAGCGCCGGCTATGCTGAATATCGAACGACTTTAGGTAATTCATGAGCTCAGCGATTTGTTGTCGTCGATGTTTTGCACAGCATACGAAGTTGCGCAGCTCGATCATCGAGCGTGAAAGCTCGATGTAGCACTCGCCATTGCCTTCGATCACCCCACAGCCATCACTGGAAGCGTCCCATCTGCCGACCTCGTCTTGAACGTCTGGGCAAGTGGAGATCTTGTCGACGTCCTCAAGGTCGTCTGCTTTCAATGCGAGCGCGCCGTCGGACTTAGAAGGTACTAATAGCCCAATTGTCCGCTCCGTGCGAGCACCTTCGATCCCCTCTTCGCCCTCCGCCTCATTGGGCAAGAGAACCGAAAGGACTAACTCCTTGGGTGCAGTCGGCACCTCAGCCTGCATCAGTCGCTTGTGCTCCATGCTAGCCCAGCGCTGCGCGACCCGGAGGGATCCATCGATCAGATATCGCGGCGCAATCATGCCTTTCGGCTGCAGTAGTCCGTATACAAGAGAAGCGAATGTCGCGGTTGCAGAACCCATGGCGCCTTCTAGCGGCACACGATTCGGATTGTCGGTCGGCTGATAGATCAACTGCTGCTTGCCTTCCTTCACGTGCAAGGCGATTGCGCTAAGATGTCCCGGCAAGACGACGCATAGCTCGACTCCAGCGCCATTGTCGCAGCCTGCAATCCGCTTCAAGGCCTGCACCGCGTCAGGTGTAACGCGGTGTTGCGCTGTCGTCCATGTCGCCACGTGCGACATCTTGAGGGCTACACTTTGGTACACTAACAAGCGGAGAAGCACGTTGTTTCGCAAGTATTGGACATAGGGAGGCTCCCACTGCTTGGTCTGGACAAACCACGGAACCGTTCGAAGGTTCAGGAAGGAAAAATCCTTATGCCCCACTAGCAGTTCGATCAGCGAACTGGACACCACGCCTTTGCCGTTGTCTTTGATAATGACCGCATCGAAAGGAGGCTCGGATTCGATCGGGGCATCGCTTGGTGCCGGAGCGCGGTCGAGGGCCAAAAGCTGCGAAAGTAACTTCGCGGCCCGATCACGGTCAGCCTCATCATTGAGCGGGAGCCAAGCCGGCGTGGGACCGTCCATTCGTTTGGGGGAAATCTCCCAATCGATGCGGCTAAACTGCTCGAGCCGGTTGGCCGAGCGGTTAAAGATGCGAACGACTCTGGTGGTGCCGAAGTACTCTGCATTCTTTTCGTCTTCCAGACTGGCGTCCGGAATAAACGGGTAGACTCCTTCGCGCGCCCTATCAAAGGGTGGTGGATTGAACTGTTTGTAGTCGAATTCGGTAAGCACCTGTCCCAGGTTGTGCAAATGGATTGGTGCAGTGCCGGGCGGAGGAAAGTTTAGCCCACCGTGATTCTGTGCAGCAAAATCCTGGGTAGGCACAATGCGATGGAAGTTGCTTCCGAGCAAATTCTCGAGAATGAACATGCGGTCGAGAAAGCCTCGCGTGTCCCCATCCGACCACACGCCAAGAACTCGAATCTCCTTTGCAAAGCGCTCATGGGATGCATCCAATCGCGCCTCTCTTAGGATTGCCGCAACACGTCCAGCGCCACAATGGCGTTTAACGAGGCTGGATGGGTGATGGAGACTACGATAGTGATAATGTCCGGTGTGAGTTGCCGTGGATGAGGAGTGTTCGCCGACAACCCAGCAGTCATCTACCACAAGGTCGCCGATGACTAAGAGTCGGAGCGCCTTGGAAGGCGTTAAGGTGCCACGTTCGTTCGCGGGAGCCATTTTCTCGTCTGCTCCTGGTGCTTGGAGAAGTTTTGAAGGCAGCACGGGCGTCCATCGGATTGGTTTCCGCAATTGCCGTAGAATAGAGAGCCTGGCGTCGACGGGCAATATGGGTGAAACGGAACAGTCGGCGTCCTTCAGCTGACACAACGCGAACCTCTCCGCAAACCGGCGCATTTTGGCCGTGGGCTGGTGATGTGTCGCCCCGCCACAAAGGCTCCTTTCGGAAGTCAACGTGATCGTTCATCGTCGCCGCGTCCCTGCCCACGAAACTTCACCCGCTCTTGCTCGATCCAGGCGTCAGCCTGCTGAAGCAGCTGTCCCGCCCGCAGCAGGTCGCGCTCGCCGAGGTACGGTGTCGACTGGTACTCCCCTTCGGGATTCTTGTAGCTGCGGTCGAGCCGCACAGTGTAGCGTGGCCCCTTCTCGCCTTGTTGCTTCCAGATCGCGACACTCAGGCCGCCGGAGCCGGTGAATCGTGCCGCGGGCCGTTTGGAAGTCTCGGGCTCATGCTCGGCTCCGTGGTCTTCCAGTTCATCGAAAGTTTGTTCAGGCATCTTTCAGTCTCCTTTTGCGTAGTGGATTGAGCAGCCACGCCTATCGCCGGACCGCACATCGCGCAAGCGAAACTTTCGCCACAGCGCCTCTCCTCCCATCAAGCCTTTACCATCGCTCCCTGCGCGCATTACGGCGCTCCGCGCCGGTCTCGCTACCGTTGGTTGGCTTCGACGCGTGTCCTCGGCGTCCCAACTTAGGTCAAACGCCGCCGTCGAGAAGGTCCAGTCAGATCGTTTTCTCGCGTCATGCGCTCATCCACGTACCACGGCCGGGACTCGGGCACACCTAAAGCCGTCGGCGGGCCGGGCAAGCTGCCAAGGCCGCTTTCCGTACACGGAAGCCTTCGGCCTTTCGCTTGCCAGGACGCTCTTCAAGAAGAGCTTCCGCCTGGCCGGCTTTTCTTGGAGTGCCGTCAGGCCGCGATGGACGCGGCTGAGCAACCAACACGAAAGGAAAACATTTCATGACCACGACCACCAACGAAACGACCGGCGCCAAAGCCCCCAGCCATGTCGCCTATCAAGTCCGCGACACTGGCAACGGCAAGAGCTACTGGATCCGCGTCGGGGCTGCCTGGAGTCACAACGACGGCAAAGGCTTCAACGTGCAGCTGGAAAGCGTGCCTCTCGACGGCCGCATTACGCTCCGCATCGCCAGCGAGCAGAAGTAGCTTTCCTGCCCGGCGGGCGCTGCGGCGCCCGCCGTTCCACCTCAACAAGAAAGGATTCTTTCCTATGACGACTCTCCACCTCAACCTGCGCGAGCTGCTCGAACAAGCCTGCGGACAGGCCACCCTGCTGGTCCCAGCCGAGATCGAACTCGATGAATTGCTCGATTTCAACAACGTCGACACCTGCACTCAGGACCTGAACGACCTGCTCACGGAGCAGCGGCTGATCGCCGCCGTCTGGAGCGTACCCGATGTGCTCGAACTACGCCCGGACCTAAACGAGGATCAGGCCTGGCAAGTCTTGCAGCATTGCCGGGAAGAATACGATCCGCTCGTTGGCCTCTGCCGTTCCACCGTAGCCCGCGCGGCGGCCGCGCTATTTAGCGCCGGCAACCATCGTCGAGCGGACCGCTGCCAGCTGGTCTTGGCCACGTACAACGACGAATGGGACACCGAGGCGAACCTGATCGACCTCTTGGCCGATTCACGTCACTGGTGCGACCGCGAGGAACGCGACTTCGCCAAGCTCGACCGTCTGGCCCACGAGCACTACCTCGCCGAACTCGAAGGCGAGCAAGGAGGTCCTCATGAGTAAGACCGCTCGCATCAATCCGTTCTTCGCGACCCGCAACTCAGCGCAGCCCGCACGGTGGGCGCCCCCGCGAACCTCCTCGCGTCTGGCCCCCCAGTATGCCCGGCTCCCGGAGGCGCCGGTTAACGCGAGCCCGGTGCCCGAGTTGACCAGCCTCTATCACAACCACATAGCGGGGCTCTACGGCGATCGCCGTTATCCCGGCAACTGCGGCGGCAATCTCATTCGGGACCTGCTGCGCTACTTCCAGCCGCAACGCGTGTTCGACCCGATGACCGGCAGCGGCACCTGCCGCGACGTCTGCCACGAGTTGGGAATTGAGTGCTTATCGACCGACCTCAAGCGCGGCCACGACGCCTGCAAAGGCGTGAGCCTGATGCCCGCCTGGTTCGATTTCATCTGGGTCCACCCGCCCTACTGGCGGCAGAAGATCTACAGCCTCGATCCACGAGATCTGTCCCGAGCCAAGACGTTCGAGGAATTCCTGCTCCGATATGAGACGTTCTTGAGGCACTGCGCCGAGCAACTCGCGCCGGGAGGCAAGCTAGCCGTGCTGATGGGCGATTATTGCGACCGCGAAATAGGCTTCGTGCCCCTCACCTTTTCTACAAAACGGCTTGCCTTTGCCGCCGGATTGCGGCAGCACTGTACGGACATCATTCGCTTCAGCCACGGGGCCTCGAGCAGCCGCAAGATCTACTGCTCGTCGTTCATCCCCGGGCTGCACGATGTCTGCATGATTTTTGAGAAACCGTAGGAGGTTTAACATGGAAGCAATACATCCGTTTACCACCACAGACTCCGCTGGGCTACTAGCCCAGCGGGGCCGCATCGCCCTCGTCTGGAGCATCGACGATGTCCTGCAGGTCCGCCCCGACTTGACGCGCGCCCAGGCTTGGCAACTCTTGCAAGCCCTCCAGGAGGATCATCATGCCGGGCTCGGCATCAGCTGGGATCCGCTCTTGGTGGCCGCGCAAGAACTCTTCGGCGAGCGGACCACGCAATGATCGACGACGAGCTGCTCGACGATCTGTTCCACGGCTGCGCCGCCGCGGCCTACGTCGAAGTGGCGCGACGGCAGCGTCGTGTTCCCTGTGAGGAGGCCACACGCCAGCGCGCCTACGAACTCTATGAATGGGCACTGGCCGAACGGTCTGGCACGCAGTCTACTGCCGGCAAGACTGCTGAGGCCGATGGTTTTATCGCGTCGTAGTGCTCTTCCGGCCAGCGCGCACAGCGAACCCGTTTGCCTGGGATTTACGATAACCGTTTGCGACTTCGAGTCAATTTTTTGACGCGGACTGTCAGACCGGATCGTTAATACATGTGAGGGGCAATTTCTCGTGGCAGCCGCTCATTGTGGTGTTGGCGGAGACATGGGACCAACGGCTACAGGCCTTGCATCGCAAAGCTCGTCTCGAACAACTTGCTGACGCATAAGGTCTGAGCCGTCAATCGCTTGCGGCGCGACTTGGCTTCGGTGCGGCTGATGTCTCCGTTTCTTTTCTGGGACCGAATATCCCGCGCAAATACTGCTTCGGACCACCCAGGGGAGAGCGTCGCCATGTCGACCGACAATTCCCAAGCTCTGACTGTGCTCTCGGAGATGCGTAAGGCCCTGGCCAAGGCTGACACGCTGGAAGAGTTAACCAAGCTCCGCGATGGCGCCGAGGCACTTCGCTGCCTGGTGCAAAAAGCCAAGCTCGGCTTGCAGATGCACAACGAGGCTGCGGAGTTCAAGCTGCGGGCCGAGCGTAAGGCAGGCGAAATGCTATGCGGCCTTCATCTCTACGGGGGGGATCGCAAATCAAGTTCGCACGATGCGAACTTGAAACTGAAGGATCTCGGAATCAGCAAAGACCAGTCGTCGCGATGGCAAAGGCAGGCCGCCGTTTCCGACGCCCAGTTCGACGCCTTCATTCGCGAAACGAACGAGGCGGAGAAGGAGATCACAGCTGCGGAACTGCTGCGGCGGGCGGTCACGGGCCGGGATCGGTGCCCACCGCGGCGCCAGACCGTCGATGCGCACCATAATGGAAACGCCTACGTGGTCGCGGCCCCGCGTCAGGTAAGGCCCACGGCCGCTACTGCGGACCCTTCGACGCCTGAAGCCGAGTCGCTCCAGGACTTGCTCGCCGATGCGGAAGAGCATCGAACCCTGCTCGTCCGCATCTTGCAGCCCTATTGTGAGCAGGGACAACCGATCAAGCCGGCTGCCCGGCGACACGCCCTTCACTTGCTCGAGGAACTCGGCTGCTTGCATCAACGAGCCCGCCGGTTAATTCGCTGACACAGCGTTTGACCGCGAATGGCTGCGGTGCGAGGTCAGAACCACGCTTTTTACTGCAGCATCTCAGCAGCCGATCGAGGGGCGGTTTTCAACCCGTCGAGGGACCGGTCCAGTTGCCAAGGCCGCTTTCCGCTGCGTGGAAGCCTTCGGCCTTTCACTAGACCTTGCGCGTTCGCTCTCCCTCGGGGCCGGGTTGCAGGATCCCGCCTCATCGGCCGCAACGGATGCAGCCGTCCATCAAGCCAAGGTGCGATTATGACCACGCTGACTCAAACTCTCGTCAAGGAATTACCGATCACGTACTACCCGGCCGTCAAAAAAGTCTACCGTGACGGGATCTCTACACTGGGCTGGGAGCCACAGTGTCTCTGGCAGGCCAGCGAGCAGGCGATCCGTTCGCGGCATGCCGAAGCGTTCATCGCCGATTGCACCCATGAGGCTCGCGGGCGTCGCCCGGCGATCTATTCGCTTCAGCTCGAAGGTCTGACGCTGCACTACACGGTCGAGGCCGAGGCGATCGTCATCCGCGGCTACAGCTGGGAGGTGACCGACGAGTGGGAGTATGAAGGCGGCGTGTATACCGAATACGAGTGGTATCTCGACACCTGAGGTCGATATGCCCCTGCCCCCTGCGACGGGTTTTGGGTGCAACGGTCGCCGTTGCTGAAACGATTGCCGACGGAGCGTGCAGGCGATGAGCCGGTGCGGCGGCTTCCCGCATCGTCGGTGCTACGACGAATCGTATCCACGATTTCACACTTCTCCGCGGAACCGTGCTTACGGCGGAGCGTATGCATGACGCTGCGGAAGCACGCATCTCTGCTTCGTCGTTTTCACGACGATCCGCAGCAGCGTGTCTACGACGCTCAGCCGAATCGTGTCGTCGTGGAAGCGCGCTTGCGATGCTCCGCTGCGGCGGGTTCACGACGAGCCGCGGATGCGCTTCCACGCTTTCACGCTCCTCCGGCCAGCAGGCTCGTCGCAAAACCTGCTCCACGATTCTCCGATTCTTCGGCCTTCCGCAGCCACGGCGAGCCGCTTCCACGCTTTTACGCCTAATCAACCGATAGCGACGTGAAGCGCGGTTGCAGAAATCGGTTGACTGGGGAAGCGCTTAGCGCTACTGAAAGCAGACGAACCGCAAAATCGTATTTACGACGCCCACGAGCCCATATGCCCCAGAGACCACAGATCATCGCCATCCTCAATCAAAAAGGGGGAGTAGGTAAGACGACCTTGGCAGTACACCTCGCTACGGCACTTTCACGACGCAAGCGTTCCGTGCTACTGGTGGACGCCGATCCTCAGGGCTCGGCCCTCGACTGGGCCGCCGCTCGCCATGGCGATCCGCTGTTCCCGGTGGTCGGCCTGCCCAAGGCTTCGATCCATAAGGAGCTGCCCTCGCTGACGAGCAACTATGAAGTCGTGATCATCGACGGCCCGCCGAGGGTCTACGACGTAGCCCGCTCGGCCATCATGGCCAGCGACCTGGTGCTCGTCCCCGTGCAGCCTTCGCCCTACGACGTGTGGGCCGCCAAGGAGATCGTCGACATGCTCAGCGAGGCGGGCATTTACAAGCCGTCCCTTCAAAAAGCCTTCGTGATCAACCGAAAGATCGTGAACACCGCGATCGGTCGCGACGTGGCCGAGGCCCTGTCGGCCTACGACATCCCGGTGCTCGACAGCTCGATCTGCCAGCGGGTCGCCTTCGCCGAAAGCGCCACGCAGGGGCTGACCGTCTATGAGATCGATCCCGAGATGCTGGCTTCTCAGGAAATGACTCACCTGGCAAAGGAAGTGGAGGGGCTCCTGAAATGATCAAGAAGGTGCAGTTTCCCGGACGCCGCAGTGGTCCGGCGCCGGCCGTCATCGACCAGTGGGTACAGAACCGCGGGCAGCAGCCGGCAGAGCCGACGAAGCGGCTCACAGTCGACGTGCCGCTCAGCCTGCACCGGCGGATGAAGATTCAATGCACCCTCGAGAATCGGATCATGGCCGATGTCGTCCGCGACCTGCTGTTCGACCGGTTCGGCGAGAGTGATGATCCGCCGGCGATTGTTCGGGAGTCAGTGGAGGAGGGGGCTGCGTCGTGAATACGATTCGTCGTAACACAGCATCGTCGGCAAGCCGGTCCTACTGAACATGGTCCGCCGCCAGAGTCCGCTCGGTGAGCAGCAGCCCGACTTGTTCGCGGCCAGCTTCGCCGACATCCCGGTCCGCGATCAGCGGGACATGATGGAGCGGCCGTTCTTTAGCTTGGCCAAGAAACCGCGGCTGACGCCGATCGAGTACCGAGTGGGGCCTGTCTGGGTCGAGGTCTCCGCGAACCAGCAGTTCGGCATGGCCACGATCTGGGACGCCGATATTCTCATCTGGGCCTCGACCCAAGTCACCGAAGCCCTCGATCGCGGTTTAGAACCTTCGCGAACGATTAAGTTCCATCCTTATCAGTTGCTCAAGGCGATTCGCCGCACGACCGGCGGCGCCGACTATACGCGGCTGCGGGCGGCCCTCGAGCGGCTTACGCACACGGCCGTCCGTACGAACATCCGGGCCGAAGGCAAGAAAAAGTTCGCCTCGTTTCACTGGCTCGAGAGTTGGACCGAGACGATCGACGAGGCCAGCGGCGAGCCGACCGGCATGACGCTGACGCTGCCCGATTGGCTCTACGGCGGCATCCTGGAGCGGGGAGGGGTGCTCACGATCCATGAGGACTATTTCCTGCTCACCGGCGGCATTGAACGCTGGCTGTATCGCGTAGCTCGGAAGCACGGCGGCACACAAGAGGCGGGCTGGGGCTTTACGATGCGGCAGCTCTTTGAAAAGTCGGGCTCGGCCGCCCGCTTCTCCGACTTCGCGATCGACATCCGCCGCGTGGTGGAGCTCAACCAACTGCCCGAATACGAGCTCACGATCGGCCGGAACGGGGAGGGGGAAGAAGTCGTCCGCTTCGTCCACCGCACGCACCTTGCCGACGGCCATCCCCGCCGCGAGTATCCCCGGCCGCCCGTGCGACGCCTGGGAACAGGCATCTACGCGAAGGTGGCTACGGTGGCCGCCGTCGACACGGGCGATTAGGCGTAATCCGCGACAGTTCGTGGCCGCTCCCATTCCGAAACAATGGGCACCGTAGTCCAGTCAGCCGCCCAAATCTGGGGATTGTGTCGGGCGAATGGGCGTACCGCTGCCGGGCGAACAGGCGCAGACACCGACGGGCGATTGGGCGTAAACCTTCGGGCGATCAGGCGCAGCGATCGCCGGATTCGCGAGGGCGATCAGAAGCTTGCCGGGCGGCTAACTTCTTAACCCAAGAAGAAGTTATTAACTCTCTTAACGCCACGGCCCTGTGGGCAACCGACGGTGTTTGCGGCGCCGACCGCAAGAATGCATTCAGGAGGGAGTGGAGGAGGGGATTGCCGTAAACCGCCAGAGAGGAGCGTGGGACGGCCAAGTCGCCTCGAGTACAAGGGCAGAGGCTCGGAAGTCGAGTTGGTGCTCGGAGGGGCGTTTGCGGAGGATTACGAGCCACCGCAAGGAAAGCCGTGGCCGCAATTTCCCGAATCAAAGGCAACGAGGCCGTTGAGGTTGGTCGGACGGTCCGGCCGTTTACGCCCAACATGAGCGATCGCTACGCGAGTTCTCGAAACCGACCATGTTCCAGGCGATCGCGGATCGAATTCACTGCGACTGTCCATGGCCCGCAGCGGGCCGCTTGGCGACCCCGCTGTGCCCAATGCCGGCAGGGCTGAATGCCCACCCAGGATCAGTTAGCCAACGAACAAAATGCCTGTAGTTTCATCAGACATCTTCCCTATGCCTAGCATAAGAGCGGTTTCACCGTACAACTCGAATTAAGTTCTTCCTTTGCACGAACCGAATGTTCGACTACAATCCGAAGACGACCTCCGACTCCGGTCCAACTCTAATTGTGTGGCACGGGACCATGGCAAATCGCGGAGCGACCGTTGTCGAGCTGCTTGTCAGCATCGCCGTAATCGCTTGCCTCCTGAGCATCGCGCTCCCGGCCATCATGGCATCTCGCGAGTCGTCGTACCGCCTCGAGTGCGCAAATAATTTGCGATCTCTTGGTCAGGCATGTCTTGTATTTGAGTCAGTTGAACGACATTTTCCCTCTGGTGGCTGGGGGTGCGCCTGGGTCGGTGACCCAAATCGTGGGGTGGGTGTGAAGCAGCCTGGCGGATGGTCATTCACGATCCTTCCATACGTTGGAGCGCAAGCGATTTGGGCTCTTGGGTCTGGGAAGCCCACGGCCGATCGCGCGCAATTCGCAGCCGAGCGGATGCAGCAACCTCTGCCAGCCTTCTTGTGTCCGACTCGCCGCGCGCTCGCCTTATATCCATGTGACATCACTCAACCGCTCGTCAATGCGACGGTCTTGAGGCGCGCCGCAAAGAGCGACTACGCGATTAACGCCGGGGACATCGATCCCGGAGGCGGGCCGGGCCCGCGGTCCCTTTCCGAAGGAGATCGCTCGCTGTATCGATGGAAGGATTTTTCTGGCGCTACTGGCGTATCTTACCTGCGTAGTCGAGTGCGCTCCGCCGACCTAGCTGATGGGGCCTCGCATACCTACCTGCTGGGCGAAAAACGCGTCGCGCTCAAATCACTTAGTATCGGCGACGATCAAGCCATGTACACGGGTTATGATTACGACACGTTCCGCTGGGCAAAAGTGGGCTCGGTACCGACGTCTGATAGTTCAACAGATATGCCAGCTGAATTTGGAGCTAGGCATAAGTCCACTTGCTCGTTTGTCTTTTGCGACGGGTCGGTGCGACAAGTAAGTTATGCGGTAGACGCAGAAGTGCATCGAGCATCAGCAAACAGGCGTGATTCGAACTAGCGCTTCGCGCGTCACAGTCAACGACATACGGTTCTGTTTCCCCGTTCGCTTGGAGGCCATTCAAATGCTTCGTTTGATCCTTTCGTCATGTCTTATGACTCTCGCGGTCGCCTTGACGTTCCAGCCGGCGCTCTCAGCCGTCGCGGGGCCCCGCGCCTTGCTGAGGCCCCTGGCTTCCGTCGTCGGCGGTGCGTGTACGCCAATCGCGGGCCATTGCTATGCCCAATTTGGCTGCTCTTCGAGCTGTGTGAAAACGGAGGGGGTGGGTTGCCGGAAGTGCTCAGGATCGAGCTACGACAAGTGTCAAGATGGCGATGAGGACGACGCGTGTTGCGACGTTAAGAGCAATCAAAACAAAGCCTATTGCGGTAGCTACAACCAAGGCAAAACGGACATGTTTGGAAACTGCGCTACCGACAGTTGCTCTACCAAGACCATGTCCAAATGCATTCAGATTCCGAACGAAGTCAACGGCATTGACTGCAAGAGCTAATGTCGTCTGTGGCGGTAGCTCTACGGCAGCAACTGCCGTAGAGCTACCCTTCCCGATCTAGCCGTTCACTAAGGTCCTGACGATGGCGCGAGCTACAACGTCCATGGCATTGGCAGTTGTATTGATGTTCTGCCGCGCTGTCGCACTCGCCGAAGAGCTGCCGCCCGATTCAGCTGCTGCTCTCGCGATGCTCCACGAGCTCTATGAAGCGCGTGAACAATCGCGCCAGCAGTTTCGATGCGTGTACGATTTGGAGGAACATCAAACCTTCGCGGCCCGCCGCGCGATCTACGGTCCAGACGTCGTTTTGCGAGGCCGCGATGTCACGTCCACGACGAAATGCATTTTGGCCCGCAAAAACGGAAAGTTGCTGACTAGCTCTGACGGTCCTGCTCTAGGGCCAGATGGGCCAATCAAGCTTCCCAAGCCGATCCTGGGCGCGTATGACGGAACTGTTGCGGTGGTGTTTGATGGAGCGGCTACCCAAAATACATCGCAGCCGCTATACGGCGTTTCATCGGATCCAGCACAAGTAAAGCTGTTTACTACACCCTGGGAAGCCTCGGGGGAAACCGATCTTTTGAAGGCCTTCTCCAATTTGATGGCCGGCCAGAAAGGCGTTAGCTTCCGCGCTGAACACGATAGAGCCAACCAGGTGAAGCTGACGATTGACGGAGGGGCGACGCACCTCGTCGCCATTCTCTCAGTCGATCACCAATTCGCGCCGAAGTCGATTGACACCTATTTCGATGGAGCACTCACTTCCACATATCGCGCCGAAAACTATTCGGACTCGAGCGGCCTTCTCGTGCCGACGCGAGCGACGTATCAAACTTACGACGCCAATAGCGGTCAGGTGCGAACGAGGTTTCGTACCACCGTACGAGAGCTCAGCATCGATGCCTCAGCAATTCCAGATGAAATGTTCCACGTGCCGATTCCAGAAGGTGCCGCCATTTTTGACCTAGCAACTGGCGATGTAGTGCGCGATCCGATTTTAGTGGCGCGACACTTGCGACGCCTTACCGACGGACTGACAACAGACTCTCGTTTTTGGATTGTGGGCGTGAACTGCCTTATCATTTGCTTGGTAGCAGCATATGTAGGTTGGCGTCTTTGGACGCGACCTTCATCGCAGTAGATAGTGGAGCCTTCAAGTTAATTCGCGGGCTGTCGAGATTGTCACGTTAATGCCGAGCACTTCAACTCGATTCTATGGGAGCCTCGTATGGCCGTTGCCCGCATGCAGACTGTCGGATTTCTCGTTGCGTTACTCCTCATTGCAAGCTCTTGCAATGAGGCGACGCAATACGGTCCAGTCGTGCAGGCCCCACTCGTAATCGATCCAGTTAAGGGATCCACAGCACTTCGTTCTATCGACGCCGATGTACGTCACGCACTTTTATTCAAAAATGTTTCTGGGAGTGTGCTGACCATTTCAAAAGTCAGTAGTACGTGCAAGTGCACCACAGCCGAATTCTCGAAGGTGGTTCAACCGGGCGAGGTCGGAAGCGTCGTGGCAAATATTGACCTTCGTGGTAGGCCGGTAGGAACCCATCGCTTTCGCTTTACATTAAGCTGTGAGGCCGAGGGACGTTCTTCACCAACCCTGGAGGAGCTGGTATTGAGCGTTGATTATCGACCGCCCACCCGGTCTGACCCGGAGAAAGTGGACTTGCACTGGATTTCTGGAACAGGCGCATACACTCATTTTCGGGTGATGGATAGCTCAGTAAACGCAGATGTCGACATCGAGAGCATTGCATCTAGTGACGAAGCCGTTCAGGCGCGTGTCGTTCGCCGTCACCTGGAAGCCGGTCTTGGATGGCTCTTCGATTGCGAGTTGAGGGCCGGAGGAGACAAGGCCCCCGCGGTTCGGAGCGAGCTGTCCGTGAGTCTGAAGAATGGTGACGTGAAGCGTCTTACAATTCCTGTACACACAAATGTGCTTGCCCGTGTTTATGCGGTCCCGAACGTTGCCTTCGTAACTGCGCGCGGCGACGCGGATGGCATGCACTCCAAAGCTACGGTTACTCTTGTAGATAGGCAGGGGTCGTCGGAAATCGCGTTCGGGCCCATCATCAGTGCCGAAGTCAGGCTAGTTCACGACAATTCTGACGTGTCCGGCGGTAGCCATTGTCGAAGCGGTGATCGCATCGACATTGTATTGGCGGACGGCGCTAGCTTGCCGACCGAGGTAGCGATCCCGATCATCCGACCCGTTAGCGATACACTAAGGATTAGGCTGTGCAATCCGCAAACGTTTACCGACTGACCATGTGGCTGGTGCTCGCGAATTCATCATTGGCACTTTCTTCGGAGGCCAAATTACTGGCGCCAGGGCCTCTGTCCCGCCGGCAGAGCTGCGGTGCGGATAGCCTTTTTGTCTGCTTTCAGCGACTCGGCGTTAATAGTGATTTGGGCGCCCTAGACACTGAGCTTCGATATTCAGTAGATGGCACTAACTTGCAACTCATTGCTGATGCGGCCAGTCGACGCAACGTCGTTGTCACGCCCGTTTCGGCCGGCATTGACCACTTGATCGGCTGGCAAATGCCTGCAGTACTCCACGTTGGTGAGGCGCATTTCATCGCCTTCCTTGGAGGTCGTGGAGATCGCATTGTTGTGTTTGACAATGCACTGGGCGTCTTGGAGTGCTCTCGCGAATGGTTTGCTACGCGTTACAAGTACGCTGGTATCGCCTTGCTGTGCGGGAACACTCCGTCAGTATTCCAGACTGTGCTCACTGATCGGTACGCACTGCCCTTTCTCGGTGCCGCAGTAGTGTTTGTTTCAGAAGCGTGGCGGTGGCGTCGAGGACGGCGCGATCGGGCTCAGTGACTGATGGTAGGGCAATTGAATGGTCCACGGAGGCTCTGTCGGTACATTGCGCCGGAGTGCACCCCTGAGCCGCCCAGGAGGAAAACGGTGGCGTTCGTCTTCGACTTAAATATCGAGGCCAATGGTGCACTTTCCGCCTCAATGTCTCCGATCTCGCGGTGAATCATATGTCGCCGTTATTGTACTCGGCATTCTACTGCCAGTGTGCGGTATTCTGCTAGGGGCAACTCTAAGGAGCTCCGACTCGTCGGTCTTTATTGAACCGAACTACACGGTCCTGCTAACCAAATTCGACGCGGGCCACTACCGGGATATCGCTGAACACGGCTATGGCTATTCCCCAAGTGCCAGATCGACCGTCGCATTCTTCCCGGCTTTTCCACTTTCTTCCAGGCTATTAAGTTACCTTACTGGTCTTGACACATCCGTGGCGTTGGTCCTTGTCGCCAACCTGTGCTATGTCGCGGCTAGTGTCACACTCGTCCAATATTGTCGTAGGCGCAAGCCTTCTGCGGATTCATATTCGAGCACAGACCGGACTGCCATTTACGCGTTGCTCGCATTCGCCCTGCATCCAGCGTCCCTGTTTCTGCACCTGGGATATTCCGAATCACTGTTTGTACTGCTAACGCTGCTGTTCTTCGTTGCTACTTCATCAGGCAGCCCAACTTGGATTCGCGCACTTTTCTCTGGGCTCGCGACTGGCGCCCGCCCTACCGGCGTCGCCCTAACCGTAGTGTTCGTCGTACAGATTCTCCGAAGCGAGCAGTCGCTGACGCGACGAGTAGCGACCGCTCTTGCATATCTACCGCTCGCGACATCCGGGCTCCTTGCGTACATGATGTATCTGTACGTTGTATTCGGAGATGGCATGGCATTCGCCCAAACGCAATCACACTGGTTCATTCGTCCGCGCCTTGGGCTTGAAGACAAGATCCTGTCGCTTCTGTCGCTCGAGCCCTTCTGGTCGAACTACGTTCCCCAATATCCTTGGTGGTGGGGTTCCCATGCAAATGTCCCCGCCCCCTTTAACCTTCACTTTGTTAACCCAATCATGTTCGCTGTGAGCATTGGACTCATCGCGATCGGGGCCCGGCGGGCGATCTTAACGCAAGATGAGCTGGTGTTTGCCGCGATGGTGCTCGTGATTCCCTACGTCACGCGCGCCCATGAGATGGCGATGGCCAGCCATTCACGATTTACGGTCGTGTGCTTCCCGATTTATTTAGTGGTTGGCCGACTGCTTGCTCCCGTCGGTGCCCATTATCGAACAGTACTCGTGGTCGCCGCGGCGGTATACTGTTGTTGTATTTGCGCGATGTTTGGCAAGGGGCTAGCGATCTACTAGCCTACTGCGTTCGCGGCCGCTCAGTTGTCGCAGGCGGTGCCTCTATCGTCGATGATATGCCGCCTGAGACCGTTCCACTGAGAGTCTGACGTACCGAATGCACCACACAGAAGAAACAAATCGTTTTTCGCGTGTATCTGGCATGCTTAAGGCATGGTGGTCTAATCGTTGCAGTCGTCATGCGATTATCATTCTGAGTGTCGGCGCATTCTACATTTTGTTTGTCCATTGGATTGCTCTGCTAGCCTTCGAAGATCAGCTCGATCGAATTGGCCGCAGGTTGCCTGGCTCGCGGTTGCAAGCCCAAGCACGCGATGCCGCAGCTCATCGAGTGCCGACGCTTGTGAGGTGGGACGCCTTTTGGTACCTGGACATCGCTTCGCAGGGGTATGGCGGCGAATTTGCGGAAAGCGAGTTTAGTGCAGGCTTTTATCCGCTATTTCCCTGGGTCATCCGCTTCTGTAATTCACTAGGAATGAGTGTCCCATTTGCCAGCCTGTTCATTCCTTCACTTTGCACGTGTGCAGCGCTCGTGCTCCTCGCACTCTATGACGATAACCGCTTCGGTATTGAATCCGTTACCGCTTTGTTGGCGTTCCCTTCTGCATTTATATTACTTTCGGCGTATAGCGAGGGATTGTTCGCCCTGCTCGCACTTGCTGCATTTTACACCAGCCGTAAGCGGTTTTATGTTTGTGGGTGCGTCTTTGCGTTCCTGGCTGGAATGACACGGATTAACGGCATCTCGCTCGTGCCCGCGCTTGCCTTATTGGCGTGGCAGCACAGGTCCGACCGGGGCGGGCGGTGCGCGTCAAGCTTCTTGCCGGCCATTGGGGCTCTCGGAGGCCAATTGTGTGTAGCAACGACGTTTTACATCGTGTTCGGTTCGCCCCTTGCCTATTTCACTGCCAAGCGGGAGAACTGGGGAACCTCCGTACAGGCACCATGGAACACTGTGTGGCTCGCGGTCGGACAGGCAGGTAGAGCTCTTGAATCGGTCGGACTTGGGAGGCTTTACGTACTCCTTGAGTTACCCACGCTTCAGCTCGTTTTGGTAACGGTTGCAGTTCTATGCGCTCGCCGAAAATGGCCGGAAGCGGTCTTCGTTCTTTCTAGTGTACTGTTGTCGCTGAGCTCGGGTAGCCTTTGGGGCCTTCCCAGGTTCGTACTCCCGCTGTTCCCGGTGTTTCTTATTTTGGGTGAACTCAGCACTAATCGCGTTGTGTGGTATAGCTACCTCGTGGTTAGCAGTTCCTTGCAGGTGCTATTAATCTATGCCTACGTTGGGTTTCAGCCGCCGGCGCCATAACCTCTAGAGGACGAATGGACGAGCTCGAGAAGGTGAGTGCTTCCCCGGATCTAACGTATGGCCGATAGCACTCCATTTTTATATTCGCGGTACAAGGAGGCGCTTGCCGTAAGCCTTCCGGGCTATTGATGCTAGTATCCGCTCCGCTGGCATTAGTTCGGCAGTCTGCTAAACTGGTCTTTACGCTTGTCGCATGTGGTACGCTAGCCATGGTGGCGGACGCCGCATCGGTCACGGTTGAATGTGCTTCATTTGCAATGGCAGGGCATTAGTGTGAGTGATCTCCAAGGAGCGCGCATTTTAGTTACTGGCGGCCATGGGTTCCTTGGGCAGTGGGTTCTGCGCGAGCTTGAGGCTCTTATGCCAGCATTCGTCAGAGCACCGGCTCGCGGGGAATGTGATCTTAGAGATATGTCTCACGTCACTTCATTGCTCCGTGAAACTGAAGCAACGCTTGTGATCCACTTGGCGGCAGTCGTAGGAGGAATTGCGGCTAATAGCGCAACGCCCGGGACTTTTTTCTACGACAACGCGATCATGGGCATCCAGCTGCTGGAAGCCGCTCGTGTCGTAGGCGTGGACAAGGTCGTGATTGTCGGGACGACCTGCGCTTATCCAAAGGATGCGCCGATCCCTTTCCGTGAGGAGTGCCTTTGGGACGGATACCCAGAAGAGTCCAATGCGTCGTACGGGCTTGCCAAAAGAATGCTTGTGGCGCAGGCTACGGCGTATCGCAAGCAGTACGGCTTGAATTCTATCACTGTGATTCCAACTAACCTTTACGGTCCTGGAGACAACTTTGACCTCGACCGCGGTCACGTTATCCCTGCCCTTATCCGGAAAACTGCAGACGCAGTCAAAGGCGACGTTCCGGTAGTCGAGGTATGGGGAACCGGTACGGCAACGCGGGATTTTCTTTTCGTTCGGGACGCCGCCGAGGCTATCGTTCTTGCAGCTGTTAGATACAGCTCTGAACGTGTGCTAAATATCGGATCGGGTAAAGAGATTAGTATTGCGGCGTTGGCAAGGTTAATCTGTCGCTTGCTTAAATATCGCGGCTCACTTGTATTTGATCCGGACAAACCAGATGGTCAGCCGAGACGCTGCCTTGATGTGAGCGCGGCCGAGAAGGAAATTGGTTTCCGTTCGCGTACGGAACTGCGGAATGGGTTAATTGAGACGATTCAGTGGTATCTGCGAAGCGAGTCCGCAGTGTCGAGACTCGAGTAATCCATTCCGTGTTCACGAAGCCAAATTGCAGAAGCCGCTGATGAAGGGAGAATCGCGGTGTATTCACCTTCGTGCCTTTTGGCTGGGATGGATGCAGCAACTGCAATGCCTTTTCTTTCACCTGAAATGAGTTTAGTGCACTGTGTCAGTAGCAAAACGCTGGAGCGAGTGATTGCGGCAGCGATTGTGTCTCGAGCAAATAGGAAGGCACTCGTTTGAAACGGACGCCCACAACAGGCTGTTTGCGATCGCAACGCTCCGGTCATGGACGCCTAATTCGTTCAAAGCCGATTCTGCGCGCGTTCTACCAAGATGCCTACGAATTCTTCAAAGCTTCGACGCCGCTGAATGTAAGGGGCCGCGCGATTGAACTGGGAAGTGGTAGCGGCTTCATTCGTGACGTTTTGCCCGCTACCATAACCGTCGATATCTTGCCAACCGATGGAATCGACATTGTCGCGGCGGCAAGCGAGCTGCCGTTCTCTTCTGATAGCTTGTCCGCCATTTATCTGCTTGATGCCTTGCATCATTTCTCCGATCCGGCGGGGTTTTGGCACGAGGCAGCGCGCTGTGTGAGAAGCGAGGGAGTAGTTACGATGGTTGAACCTGCGAACACGTGGTGGAGTCGATTCGTGTTCCAAAACTTTCACCATGAGTTGTTTGAGCCTAGGGCGAGTGCGTGGGAATGTAATTTCTCCGACCCCATGATGGGGAACGGAGCGATTCCTTGGATCATGCTTTGCAGAGACAAGAAGCACTTTGCGTCCGAGTTTCCTGAGTTCGAGATTCAACGTGTCGAGCATTGTTGTCCGCTGACCTACCTAGTGAGTGGCGGCTTGTCCTTTCCGCAGTTGATCCCGACATCGGTATTTCCTTTCGTTCGGTCAATCGAACGAGTGTTGAAGCCGATGAATCACCATCTCGGTATGTTCATGCGCGTGGTTCTTAGGCGGCGCTAGCTTTGCTTAGTCAGTTAGGCGCACGCATGGCCAGCGTCTTGCGGTCAAAGGCGACGAGCATAGCGTTCTACAAACTAGTTGAAAAAGTCCGGTGCAAAGTGTGTTCGTTGTCGTAAGGAGCTGACTGCTCAGCGGTTGTCTGAGACTCGACCGCTCGGAAACCGCTGACTGCGTTTGCGGCGGACGCGCCGCCACTCGCTTTCGGCAAGGCATTTGTGCTACTCTCGAGGAACTGCGTGCGGGCAAAGCTCATTGGGAAATCCGAGAGCTGAGGATAGGTCAATGGCTGGATTGCACTACAATCTGTAGAAGCATTGGATAGCGTGAACGATCAGTTGTGCTTGGCATGAGCTGTGGCACGGCCCCGGGCACAGATTTGCAGGGGTCGTTGTCCGAGCGACCGGAGGGAACTGTCACGTGCTACGCGTACGACCGGCTATTTGTTAGATCACGCGTTGTGGGGATAATTTGGTGGAATCTGCTGCTTCGAATGAAGTGATGGGAGCGTTCGGTCGTTATATTGGGCAGTTGGCTACATATTTCGACCGCGTTATCGTAGTTGGCTTGGTCCCAGGAGAGCATTTCAGCCGGGCTACGCCGACTGTGCAATACATCGCTTCCACAGACGAAATTGCCGAACTGGGCGGCGACTCGTTCGAAACGCGATCTCTCGTCGTGCTTTGCGAAGGACAATCCGACCGAGGCGGATTCTCTCGGCAGCTCAGCCAGTTATATCCCCGCCTGTCCCGCGGCGCCCGTGTAGCTATTATCGAGAGCAGCGTAATGCCCGAGGCTGGCACCGGCCATCCGCAGTATGCCGTAGTTCGCAAGCGGTTAATCTCCTTCCGCGGTGTTCGCGCTAAGATGCGGCTGTTAAGGCCGATTGTCGTAGCGCTCAATCGACCGAGCCTTTCTGTCGTTGTTCCTGCACGTAATGAGCGAGGCAATATCGCACCGCTGTTTGAGCGAATGCCTCGAATTGCAGGGGCCGATACGGAACTTGTCTTCGTTGAGGGCGGGTCGACGGATGGCACGTGGGAAGAGATTAATCGTGCATGCGAAGGACACGCAGGTGACTGGAGCACTAAGGTGATTCGCCAAACGGGGCGGGGAAAGGCTGACGCTGTCCGCCTCGGTGTACTTGCGGCCAGAGGGCACTTAGTGACTATCCTCGATGCGGATTTAACTATGCCCCCGGAACTGCTACCACATTTCTACGAGGCCTATGTCGCCGGCTATGGAGACTTTATTAACGGCAGCCGCCTTACTCAGGCCATGGAGCCCGGAGCAATGCGGCGACTCAATAAGCTCGGGAATCGGGCGTTCGCCTTATTGGTCAGTTGGGTGCTAGATATCAAAGTTGGTGACTGCCTGTGCGGCACCAAGTTATTTCCCCGGTACGACTTCTTGCGGTTTCTGCGCTGGCGAGACAACTTTGGAAAAATGGATCCGTTTGGCGACTTCGACCTTCTTTTCGCGGCAGCGGAGCTCGGGGTGGGCATCGTCGACGTGTCTATTCCGTATCGAGCCCGAACGTACGGCGAGACAAATATTCATCGGTTTCGCGATGGCGCAAAGCTTTTGCGAATGTGCGTGCGCGGACTTGTACGAATCAAATGGGGATCAGAGAAGCCGCTGAAGCGCATTTCACTAAAAGCGGGCGCGAGTGGCGGCTTTAGATAGGTTAGCTGATCACAAGGGATGGCGCGAGGCCTGTTCAGTTGAGTTGCGTCGTCACGAGCCGGCGAGTTGTGACCATGGCTTGGCACGCAAGCAGTGCCCTCAGGTATGAACTCAGCGGATCGTGGGTTCGCCGCGTCAAGCAGGAACATCGGGAGCGGCGAGCAGGGGCCGACCACGACGCGTCGTCTGGTCCGACGTTGTCCGTGTTGCCCAAGATTTTCGCGCCCAAGTCCGGCCTCGCGATGTTGTGTTGTGCCTTGCCGGCGTTGAAATTGCGGTTCAAGAAGAGTTTTGATCGCGGGTGAGCAGTGGCGGCCTGATGTCGCCAAACGGAAGCTTAGCCGCCCGCACCTACCGAAGAGCCGGCGCCGGCAAACTAGGCTCTGTCTGAGAACGTAATCACTCGGGGTAGCGGCGTCTCAGGTAGCGTTGAATGAAGGCCATTTTAATCATGCCGCCGAAGTTGAGCGCGGTCTTCTCGAAGCGAGTGAGAACGCGTCGGCATTCTTTCAGCCAGCCGACCAGCCGCTCCACCACGTTGCGAGCGCGATACGCTTCGGCATCGAATGAAATACTTCGAGCGTCCGGGTTCTCGTTGCTCTTCGACGGGATCACCGGCTCGATGCCGAAGCCTTGCAGATACTCGTCGATCCAGTCGGCTCGATAGCCTTTGTCGCCCGCCAACTGCAGCGGGAAGATCACCGGCTCATCGTCGAGGTCGCAGAGCGTCACACGTTCGAACAGCGTTTCGAGCGACTGCGATTCGTGAGCTTGGCCGGCAGTGACGCAGGAGTGTAATGGATTGCCGTGTGGGTCGCACAGCAGATGGATCTTGGTCGAAATGCCGCCACGCGAGCGGCCTAACGCGTGATCAGCCGGCTCGCGCGGGTCGTTTTTTTACCGCCGCCGGCCGCGCAACGGGCAGCGCGAACAGTCGTGCCATCGACGCACCACAATTCGCGATCGATCTCGCCAGCGTCCACGCACTCGGCTTGCAGACGCGACAATACTTGATCGAGGGTGCCGTTGGAATTCCAGCGATTGAACCAGTACTAAACGGTCTGCCAGGGGCCGAAAGACTTCGGCAGATCACACCACGGGGCGCGGGTGCGCTGGATGTGCAGAATGCCGTCCATCATCAACCGACGATTCGGCGGCGGATGCCCCGTCTTGGCCGGCGGCGGGAATACGTCGGCAATGCAGTTCCACTGCGCATCCGTCAAACGATGCCGCTCCATCGCACGTCCTCCGTGACCGCCCCTGCCCACAACCCAAGTATGCCTGCTAACCCTGATCCGAAGGAAAGAGAGGTTTTCAGACGGAGCCTAGTACTACAGCGCCTGATTAGCTGATCTTCTACGGCGCGAGACGATGGGGTACAAGATCAGTTTATTGGGGCCCTGGTTGTAGAGGGTTTGAGGAGTCGGAGCATGGATGCTCGCGCGTTGCGGCGGCTGCGGCCTGAGTTGGAGGTGTTTTCGAGCGTTTCCTCGAGCTGTTCGGCCAGGTGGAGAAGGGGGAGCATCCCCAGCAGTTCGTGCAGGGGCTGTTGGCCGGTGGTGAGCGTCGCAACGTAGAGAACATCGCCGAGCAGCTGGCAGGCTGCGTGGTCCGTACGTTGCAGAAGTTCATCTGGTAAGCCGTGTGGGACGACCGCGTTGTGCTCGGCGAGCTGCGTCAAGACGCCGCCGCACATTGGAGCGATGAAGACGCAGTACTCAGTCTCGACGAAACAGGCTTCCCCAAGAAGGTCACGAAGTCGGTCGGCGTGAAGCGGCAATACGCGGGCTGCCCTGGGGCGAACCGACAACTGCCAAGTGGCCGTGTTCGCCAATTACGCCACGTCCACCGGACACGTGCTCATCGTTAGTTATGAAGATAAGGGTTGGGGAAGATCGCTGTGCTGCTGGAGTGAGGGCGTAGCCCG
>JAESFN010000717.1_pt1 | contig 23391 bp, 20 predicted proteins | sample 9269411 | NCBI WGS metagenome assembly JAESFN01 (sample SAMN14505399, study PRJNA617100) | algae metagenome | isolation source: Iphinoe sp. HA4291-MV1 and co-occurring heterotrophs from trail next to... | place: USA: Maunawili Falls, Hawaii | collected 2009-07-25
TCGGCTGCCGGGCTATGCAGTGCCACGCTACGTTTCTGAGCAGCCCGGCGATCTGCATAAATCAGTTCTCTTATAGCAATTTACGGCGTCATTCCGCCGGAGCTGCCCGCCTCAGCGTCTTGTCTGTAGGCACTCACCTGCCTAGCATTGGCCGCCGCGGGGAGCCGTGGATGGGCTGCTGTGTGAGAATTCTATTACGAGAAGTGGAGGTTTTGGCATCCACTGGTTACAAAGAAGAGTGTGGTTGGGGCATACCCTGAGTTCGGAACAAGCTCAGAGGCACGTTCCCCCACTTGGCCCCTAATGAATCAGTCGATTTGGGGGTCGCCTATCTCAGGCGAGTCAATTCGAGAAGAGGAGTCGGTTTGATGATCGGTCGGAAGCGCGGATTCACGTTGGTCGAGCTGTTGGTGGTCATCGCCATTATCGGCGTGTTGATCGCCCTGCTGCTGCCGGCCGTTCAAGCGGCCCGAGAGGCCGCTCGCCGCACGCAATGCACCAACAACCTGAAGCAGATGGGCCTGGCGCTCCATATGTATCAGGATCAGGTGAAGGTGTTGCCGATGGGTGCCTACGACACTCAAGGCGCCGGCTGGACCTGCTACATCCTGCCCTACATCGAGCAACAAAACCTGTACTCGACGCTCCGGTTCATCGAGGGCGAAGAGGGCCAATGGGCTCACCCCTCCGACGTGATTCCCGCGGCGGTGCGGGCAACGCGGCCGAACATGCGGGCGACCGAAACCGTGATCCCGGGCTATCGCTGCCCGTCGGCCGGTGTGGCGGAACACGTCAAATACATCTCCAGCGATGCCTGGCATACGCTCGGCCGCGTGCCGGGCTGTTATATCGGCAGCGCCTCCGGCATCGTCAAGAATCAGAACCAGAATCAGCTCCGGAATGTAGACGGGATGATCTTCACCGAATCGGGAATCCGAATCGGGGACGCCACGGACGGGCTTTCGAACACGATGCTCGTGGGCGAGACCCTCCCTGACGACACCCCCTCGACGGCCCGCGAGCCCCATCAGGGCACCAACGCCGATCACTGGTACATTGGCAGCGACGACATCGACATCAGCGACGACTTCTCCGAGTTCCTCGGGTCGACGGGTGTGCCGATGAACATCTTTCTCCAGAAGCTGCGGACGGGCGAGACTCCGACGCTCGGCGAGCAGCAAATGCAGCTCAGCTACGGCAGCGCCCATCCGGGCGGCTGCCACATCCTGCTGGGCGACGGCTCGGTGCGCTTCGTATCCGAGACGGTTGACACGGTCACTTGGTCCAACTTGGGCAACCGTGAGGACGGCGTGGCGCTGGGCCAGTTCTAAGCCCGCGGGGGCGTCTCGGCTCAGCCACTCATTCCTTTGTCTGGAGTTACCCTAGTGAACGCCGTACGTAGTTGGACCTGTGTGGCCCTGGCCTCCCTGGTCTTGGTCGGGGGATGTAAATCCGAGCAGGAAAACCTCGAGGATATTGCCACCAAGGCCGCCGAAGCGTTGGATGCTGGCGACACCGCGACCGCGATCGCTCTGCTCGATCAACTGATCGAGGCCCGTCCGCAGCCCGGCCTCTATGTCGAGCGTGCCCAGGCCAAGCTGAAGGCGGGCGACGACGCCGGCGCGAAGGCCGACTGCCAAGAGGGCCTCAAGCTCGATGCCGAGGATCGAGATCTGAAGTGGCTGCTGGCCGAGATCAAGAAGGACACCAAGCAGCGCTTCAAAGGCAAGAACCAGAAGCCGCCGGGACGCTCGAAGTAGCGCCCCTCGTGCTGCTAGCACAATCGTGCTCCGCGAAGCCCCTAGTCGAACAGCCTGGGGCTTCGCTCATTTCTGGCGCCGCGTTCGAGCGGGCCGGGACTTGTGTTCGATCCAGTGCTAGCGTGGATCTTCGGGCCGTGGGGCGTCGGCCGGCGTCAGGCCGAACAGGTGGTGCATCAGGTCGCGCGTCCCAAGGGTCTTGGGGCTCGTGAAGAGCTCGCCGGCGTTATAGCCTGCGGCCGTGCCGGTGTAGACCGCGAACGAGCGGACGCGCTCGATCACATGTCCCTTCGACGGCGGAAACTGGGTCTGATAGCAGCGCACGCTGGCGATCTTCTGCTCGAGCGCGTCGCCAATGTCGACCACCAGATGGCTTGCGCCGTCAGGCAACTGCAGCGTGCCGAAGGCCAGCGAGTAGTAGAGCTGCATTGAGATCGTGTGGACCGGCAGGCCGTCGAAGTGGTCGTCCCACTTAGTGAGCCGGCTATAGAAGACCGCGGCGTCGGTGATCTGCATCGCCTGCCAGTGGTCGGGCGAGGCCAGCGGCGTCTTGTCTCCAAAGCCGATGACCAGCCGGGGACGGTGCCGGCGGAAGATCGTCGCCAGCGCTACCCGCGCTTCGAAGGAGTCGAAGAGCCGCCGGTTGGGCAGATCCATCGTGAGCCGGAACTGTACCCCAAGCGCTTCCGCGGCGAGCCGCGCTTCCTCGAGACGGACCTCGGGACCGGGCGAACCGGGGGTCGGCTCACCGTCGGTGAGGTCGACGATGCCGACCTTGTAGCCCTGGCGAACCAGCTTGGCGAGCGTGCCACCGCAAGCAATCTCGACATCGTCGGGATGGGCGCCCACGGCGATCACGTCCAACTGCAAGTCATCCGCCACGGCAGGGTCCTCGACGAAGGGGGCTGTGTCCGGCTGCCCGGACTTGTCGGGGTCCATTATGCCGCAGGGGCCCCGCGAGCGCAACCGGCGCGCTCGCGCCATTCTCACACGTCGCGGCCGCGGGCCGAGCCGGCGGAGGGATGCCGGACGCCGCAGGCGATCGCCATAATGGCCGCCACGCTGACCCATCACCTGAGCTGCCCGGAGTTGACCATGCCGATCCATAGCCCGAGCCGCGGCGGCTCGATCATCCCCACGCTCACCTATCAAGACGCTCCGGCGGCCATCGAATGGCTCGTCCGGGCGTTCGGCTTCCGGCAGCATCTGGTCGTGCCAGGCCCCGGTGAAACGATCGCTCACGCCGAGCTGACGTTGGGGACGGGCATGATCATGCTGGGCTCGACCAAGGAGGAGGGCTTCGGCCGCCTGCAGAAGTCGCCGCGTGACGTCGGCGGCGTCGGCACACAGAGCGCCTACATCGTGGTCCCCGAAATCGACGCGCACTACGCCCAGGCTAAGAGCGCCGGCGCTGAGATCTTGATCGACATCAAGACCGAAGAGTACGGCGGCCGCGGCTATACCTGCCGCGATCCGGAAGGACACGTGTGGAGCTTCGGCAGCTACGATCCCTGGTCCCAGCCGCCGCAGTCCGGTGCCTGAAGACCCGTTTCACGTGAAACCGGCACCCGTTTCGAACGGCGGCCTCTGCGTGTTTCACGTGAAACACGCAAGCTAGGAAATGCGTTTCACGTGAAACACGATCCAGCGGCGCCGAGCCAAGATTAGCCCTCGGCGAGTCGCCGGGGGGACTATGACCGTCGGGCCGTCGGCGTACGGCTACGCTTCGGCTCCGCACGGTTCACGCGTGAACTTCCCCCCGGCGACTCGCCGGGGGCTAATAAGTTGCACAACGCCCCATCCCGCCCCCGCGCCAAAAACTGGCGTTAGTCGGTTTTCGCGCCGTTGCTACAATCCGCGCGCTGCCTGTCGAGAGGGCCGGCATTCACGGAGCGAGCGCCGCGTGGGCCGAATTTTGTGCGTTGCGAATCAGAAAGGCGGAGTCGGCAAGACGACGACGGCGGTGAATCTGGCCGTGGCCTTGGCCAAGGCGGATCAGCGCACGTTGCTCGTCGACCTCGACCCGCAGTGCAACGCCACGAGCGGCCTCGGGCAACGCCCCGCCGAGCGACACCCGTTGCTCGAGGACCGGCCGCTTCGGGAGACCCTGTTGACGCCCGGCGTCGCGGGGCTCGAAGTGCTGCCCGGCAGCCGGAGCTTTCAAGACGTGGAAGCCCTGGCCGATGGCGCGGCCGGGCGCTCGGCCACCTTGATGCAGCACTTGGCCACCGGCATGGCGGCCTACGACTTCGTGCTGATCGATTGCCCGCCGTCACTGGGCCAGCTCACGCAGACGGCGCTGGCCTGCTCCACCGAAGTGCTGATGCCCATCCAGTGCGAGTACTACGCCATGGAAGGGCTGACGCAAATGATCGAGGTGATTCGGCAAGTCATGCAGCGGCCCGGCAACCGCCTGGCCTTCGGGGGCATCCTGCTGACCATGTACGACGCCAATTTGGAACTGACGTACGAAGTGGACCGCGAGGTCCGCGACTTCTTTGGCGAGATTGTGTTCGAAACGGTGATCCCGCGCGACGTGGCGGTGTGCGAAGCGCCCAGCCACGGCGCCAGTGTGATCGACTATTCGCCCCGCGCCCGTGGCGCGCGGGCCTATGTGGAACTCTGTCTGGAGGTGCTCGAGCGTGGCTAAAGAACGGCGACTGGGACGTGGACTGGAAGCGCTACTGGGTCGGCCCGCCGGCATGCTGGTCGAGGATTTCGAGCCCGCGCTCGAGGTTGCTAGCCAAGACGAGAAGGGGCTCACGCGCCTGAGCGTGTACGAGGTCGACCCGAATCCGTACCAACCGCGGCGCGATTTCGACGACTCCGAGATCATCGCCCTCTGCGAGAGCCTGAAGGAGCACGGCCTGCTGCAGCCGATCGTGGTCCGCCGCGCCGACAACCGCTTCCAACTCGTCTCCGGCGAGCGCCGCCTGCGTGCCGCGATCAAGGCCGGCTGGACCGACGTGCCGGCCCTGATCCGCGAGGCCGACGACCGCCAGGTGGCCGAGCTCGCGATCGTCGAGAACCTGCAGCGCAAGGATTTGAACCCGCTCGAGAAGGCGGCCTCGTTCCACGACTATCTGCACCGCTACGGCTGCACGCAGGACGAACTGGCGGGCCGCCTGAAGATCGACCGCTCGACGATCGCCAACCTGATCCGTCTGCTCGAACTGCCGGAGGCGGTGCAGGAAGCAATCCGGTCGGGCGCTATCTCCCAAGGCCACGGCCGGGCGCTTCTTCCCTTGGGCGACGAGCAGGAGCAGATCGACTTCTGCCAACGCATTCAGGACGAAGCCCTCAGCGTGCGGGCGACGGAGCAACTCGTTCACGACACGATCCACCAAGCCGACAGCGAGCCGCTGGCGGTGATCGGCCGCGACGGCGCTAAGGCCCCTGCCCGCCGCCCGCGCACCGGCCAGTTGGCCGCGCTCGAGCAAGAGCTGCGGGCCGCGCTCGGCACCCGGGTCGATCTGCGGCAAGGGAGCAAGGGGCGCGGCCGCGTGGTCGTCCACTTCGCGAGCAACGACGAGTTCGAACGGCTGCGGGCGTTGCTGTGCGATCCACGCACTACTGAGATGAGCCGCACCGGCACTTGGTAGCCGTGGCCGCTCGAGCACTGCCTCGCGGAACAATCTCTCTAGGCGGCACAACTCTGGCTGCCCCCTCTCCCTCCTCGAGGGAGAGGGCCTCGGGCCCAAGCGGCCCCTCTCAGACTCGGTAGGCGTCGATCCACTCGATGTGCAGCGGCTCGTCGCCCGTCAGCAGTTCGCCCGGCAGGGTGATCTCGGCCATCTGCCGGTCGCCGTCGGACTTGATCGTGATACGGAGCTGATAGCGACGATCCGTAGGCCGCTCGGTGATTTTGCCGGTCCTCGACTGCTCACGTGATTCGGGCCAGACTCGGCCGGCCGACGAATGCAGCGTGAGCCGGCCTTTGGTCAGCGTGAAGCCTTCGAGGCCCGGTTGGCCCAGGCCGCGAAGCCGCAAGCGGACCGACTTTGGCCAGCCGCCGCTCGCCGGGCGAAGGTCGGCTTGGCCGATGCCGGTGGCGCTCTGGATCTCGAGGACCACAGCGCGCCCTTCGCGGCGGACGACCGCGCGATCCGCCGGACCGGAAAGCGACACCTTGATCCCGGCCGGCTTTTTAGCCGGGCAGCCCGCGGTCAGTGGGTCGACGACCAGCAGGAGCAGGCAGGCCGGGAGCAGCCAATCGCGGTGAGCGAACATCGAACCCACACTACTTCCGACCGCAGCGCGCGGCCCTTATATTGCTGACGGCCACGCCCTCGCACGCAGCCCAACACTCCAGAACTTCCCGAATCACCAATTCTACGGCCATGCCAAGCCCTCTCTCCATCCGTTCCGTGAACCATGTCGCCCGCACGACGATTCGGCTCGACGAGAGCCGTGCGTTCTATCGCGACGTGCTGGGCTTTCGCGAGGTAAAGCGGCCCAACTTCGATTTCGCGGGCGCCTGGCTCTACAACTATGGCCTGATGATTCACCTGATTGGCCGCGACCGGGCCGACACTGCCGGCGGAGCAATCGACACACGAGCGGAGCACCTGGCGCTGCACGTCGACGACCTGCAGGCGGCGGCGCAGCGGCTCGACGAGCTAGGCATCCGCTACCACGCCAATCAGCTTCCGGATCGCGGCATCCAGCAAATCTTCTTCCACGACCCCGACGGCCACCACGTGGAACTCGGCACCTACCCCCCGCCGCCGCCGTTCGTGGACTGAACGATTGACGAACCACGGAGACACGGAGACGCGGAGAGGACACAGACATTTGGAGATGTGTTCTTTGCGAGCACTCCCCCTTTGCGATAAACCACTCGTTCCTCTCCGTGTCTCTGTGTCTCCGTGGTTGAATTACTCCGCCCGACACGGAGCCAACCGCAGGTCGCTCAGGTCGAGGCGGTACATGATTTGGTTGTAATCGTAGCGGGGCGTCTGCTGGTCGTTGCCGCTGAAGGTGTGCGTGTAGGTGCCTTCGAAGTAGATCACGCGGCCCCCTTCTTGGTCGAAGAACGGGTGGTGGACCGGGTTGTAGAACGAGTACTTGTCGTGCGTCACGAGCTTGCGGGCTTTCAGCCAGGGGCCGGTCAGCTCGCGGGCTTCGGCGTACCAGGTCTCGCCGAGGAACGACGTGCCGCCCTGCTCGGCCGCGATCATGATCCAGCGCTTTCGCCAAGGGTTCCAGCGCACCCCGCCATAGTGAATCGCGACGCGCTTGCCTGACTCGCTGTCGACCGGCTGCCAGCGGGCTTCGGTCTCTTTGAGCACGCCGCTTTCAATCAGCCGTCGCTCGTCCTGGGGTCGCAGCGGCGGAGCGAGCTTGGTCCAACGATAGTGTGGCTGCCCATCGGCGTCGCGTTCGATTGCAGTCGATCGCGTGCCAGGCGCGGTCCCGTCGGCCAGGCAGGTGAACGACTCGTACTCACGCGGGTCGAACACCGCGGCCAGCGTCCGCCGCACGCGGACATTGGGGAACGGGTTACCGAAGTACAGGTACTCTGTGTCGCCCTCGCGATGCACGAGCGACTGGCCGTGGGGGCAGCGACTGAGGTCGCCGAATTCGAACGTGGCCGCGCGCTCGAACTCATCGCGGTCATCGTTGTAGATCACAGCGCCATGCTCGAGCCGGGAACCTAGCCCCTTGAGCCGTTCGAAGTGCGCGACCAAGCGCTCGCGCCCTTCGGCATCGTGGACGACCGCCAGGCCGTCGATCCAGACCACGCCCTCGGGCGGGTCGAAGGGGCACATCTTCTTCGAGAAGCCGGTGGCGTCGACGAAGTAGCGGAGATTCACTCCGACCGACGGATCGAGCCCGCCTTGGCCCGGCAATTCCGACACGGCGCCCGAGGTGCGGAAGTTGCCGAGCGGGTAGCGAACCTGATTCGTGTCGCCCCAGAACCAGTGGAGCTTGCCCCGGTAGACGGCCGCCTGCACACTGTCTTGCCCCGTCACTTGAGCGTTGAGCAGCGGGTGCTCGAGCGGCGTTGGTTTGCCGAGGCGAACGCTGTCGTGATAGACGCCTTCGCCGGTGACGCGGTAGATCCGCTCGGCGATGTTGACCCGCTTGATCTGGAGCCGGGCCTCGCCGCCAGGCGTCACTTCGATTGCCCGGCCGCGAATGCCGAAACCGTCTGCGGGGAATTCGTAGCCGTGGCTCTTTACGGAGAAGAAGGCCTTCTGGCCGTTTAACGCAGGCTCATCGATCACCGCCCACCCGGCGCTATCGGTGACATAGCGAACTTGGCTGGTGGTGGTGAGCTCGACGAGCGGGACGCCACGATGCGTGTCGGCGTCGACGACTTGGATGGCGAAGGGACGGGCGGGTTCGGCCGCGGGAAGCGGAGCTGTAAACGCGACCAGAACCAACCAGGTCCAGATCGTTGATCGGCGGGTGCCTGGGGTCGAGCCGACAGGCGAGCCCCCAGCTACGGCGACGTTGCCATACACTTGATTCATGGTGCATCCGCCCAGACAGGATCAATTGAATCAGTTTTCAATGGCGAATTGCTTCCTTCAAAGTCAGCGGCACTCGACCACCGCCAATCCTTGGCACAAGCGGACAAGCCACGCCGAACCGGATTGCGATGCAGATACTCGATCATCCGCATGAGAGTGGCAGGCTCGGTGATATTGCGATCGAACCCGCCGCCCGACTGCCAAAACAGCCGTTCCCGCTTGCCGGCGCGTATGCGAGTTATCTTGTCGAGCCACGGTGACTCGATTTGGTCCAAATACTCGATCGCTTGCCTCGCAACCGGCGCCTTGATCGCCTGACGTATCGAAGCCATATCATACGCGTTTTGCCTTGGCCGAACGATGAGGTGGACGTGTTCCGGCATAAACACGTACGCCCATAGATCGAAGTCAAGTGATGTGCGAGCAGCCTCGATCGAATCCGCAAGCCAAGCGCACGTCCGCTCCGCTTTCAAAAACGGGAATCGCTTGTAGCAGGAAAACGTTAGCTCGTGCGCATGCCCCGGCTCGTTGAGGTTTCGTCGATGCCGTGGCGCCATGGCGATGAATCCAGCGGCCGGGCTCTGCCGCTAAAGCATAACGCGGTGGTTGCTGGGGGCTCGCCTGTCGGCTCGACCCCAGGCACCCAATCCCGGGCTCGCCGGCCAAGTAGAGGGGAGGCCCCTACCCGATCTCCACCCACTGCCCGCTCTTCGCACTGTCCAGCACCGCGTCGCACACCTTTTGCGTGCGCAGGCCGCTGCGGAAGTCGGGTTGGGCCGGCTGGCCGGTTTCCAGGCCCTTGAGGAAGTCGGCCAGGGCGTTCACGAAGGTATGCTCGTAGCCGATCGTGCAGCCGGGCACCCAGTACTGCTTCATGTACGGGTGCTCGGAGTTGGTGACATGCACCTTTTGCCAACCGGTGAGATGGCTTTCGATCTTCTTGCCCGTGCCGGGGTCGGAGTAGCGGAAGTACTGCAGGTACTGCGGGTCTTCGAGATCGAAGAACACGCTGCCGGCCTCGCCGTTGAGCTCGAACGTGTTGTAGTTCTTGCGGCCGCGGGCATAGCGCGTGCTTTCGAACGTGCCCATCGAGCCGTTGGCGAACATCGCCAAAAACATGCACGCGTCGTCGATGCCGACGGGCTGCTTCTTGCCGGTCTCCTGATGAACGCGTTCCTTGACGAACGTCTCCGTAGCGGCGCTCACGCGCTTGATCGGGCCGTTGAGCCACTCGGCCGTGTCGATCGAGTGAGCCAGCAAGTCGCCGGTCACACCGGAGCCGGCCGCCGCGGCGTCGAGACGCCAGAGGGCCGCGCCTCCCTGGGGAACGTCGGCGCCGATCGTCCAGTCTTGCAGATAGGTCGCGCGGTAGTGGAAGGGGCGGCCGATGCGGCCTTCGTCCACCAGTTGCTTGGCGAGCGTGATAGCCGGCACGCGGCGGTAGTTGTACCAGACCATGTTGGGGACCTTGGCCTTTTCGACCGCGGCCACCATTTGCTCGCCTTCGGCCACCGTCATGGCCAGCGGCTTCTCGCAGAGCACCATCTTGCCGGCGGCGGCCGCGGCCAACACGATCTCGAGATGCGTGTTGTTCGGCGTGCCGATATCGATCAGATCGATGTCCTTCCGCTCGATCAGCTTGCGCCAGTCGGTTTCGGTCGACTCGTAGCCCCAGTTGTCGGCAAACGCCTTGAGCTTCTCGGGATTGCGGGCACTGCACGCCTTGAGCACCGGGCGATACTCGAGGTCAAAGAACTGGTTGACCTGGCGATAGGCGTTCGAGTGGGCCCGGCCCATGAAGCCGTAGCCGATCATGCCGATATTGAGGGGTTTGGCCATGAGTAAGGAGCGGAGGGGGAGGGCTTGGAGACGGGACGAGGGGCGACGCAGCCGCGGGGCAAAGAAGCGCGCCGGGCGACCCACAATATGCGGGTGCAAAGAGGGGGCGTCAACCGGGTGAACGGTTGCGCGCCGCGCCGTAGGGTCCGCTGTGCGGACCAATATTCACGTAAATTTGGAGCGGTCGCGGCCAAGCCGCATGCTGGTCCGAACAGCGGATCCTACACCACTTTCCGCACCACGCCGACCAACACGCCTAATACCTTGGCGTTCCGCACATAGATCGGCTTCATCGACGAGTTGGCCGGCTCCAGGCGGATGCGGTTGGCCTCGGGGAACCAGCGCTTCAGGGTCGCTTCGCCTTCGTCGGTTTCGGCGACCACGATCTGCCCCTTGCGAGCCGTGCGCTGTCGCTTGAGGATCACGTAGTCGCCGTCGGCGATCTGGTCCTCGATCATCGATTCGCCGGTCACTTGCAGGGCGATCAAGTCTTTGCCGACGAACATTTCGCCGAGCTCGATCCGCTCCTGTTGCTCGACCGCCTCGTGCAACACACCGGCCGCGATGCGGCCCACGAGCGGCAATCCGCGTTCTTCCTCGGGCTCAACGGCGAGCTGAATCGCCCGCGACATATTGGGCTCGCGAACGATCAGGCCCTTCTTCTCGAGCGCCTTGAGGTGGCACATGACGCCGTTGGGCGAGCTGATGCCGAATTGCTCGCCGATCTCGCGGACCGTGGGCCCGTAGCCGCGGCCCTTGATCTTCTCACGGATGAAGTCATAGACCTCGCGCTGCCGTTCGGTGAGTTGTTCGAACTGATCCATGGCGAGTACGACCATCCTGAGAGAGACGGGAACGAATGAACACCGACCCTATTCTAATATACGCCTGTTCATAAGCAATAGCATGTGTACAGCTTCGGCACATCGCGGCCGGAAGAATGAGCGAGAAACCAAGCGTGGCGCGCGGGGTCGTTATGCCGAAGCATAACCTACGAGAAAAACGTGCCTCGCACGTAGGTTATGCTTCAGCATAACGCGACCCGCCAACCAGCCTTCCTTGGCCAGCTACCGGCCTGTCCGGCCCGCAAGGGCCGCGACCACCGCGATCAACTCTTGGGCATGCACCGGCTTGGTGATGTGCGCCTGATAGCCTGCTAGCAGCGCTCGCGTGCGGTCGTCGCTGCGGGCGAACGCGGTCAGCGCCGCTGCCGGAGTCTGGCCGCCGGCCGCCGCTGGGCGGGCGCGAATGCGGTGGATGAGTTCGTATCCATCGTGCTCCGGCATACCGATGTCGCTGAGCACCAAATCAGGCCGCTCGCGTTCGAACGTCTCCTCGGCCTCGGCAACCGAGCCGGCGAGCACCACCTCGACATCGTGATCGCTCAGCAGCCGTTCGACGAGCTTCCGCGCATCGGGCTCATCATCGACGACCAACACCTTGAGCCCCGCGAGCGTAGGCAGCTCGAATCCGGCCGCGGCAGACGCCCCGCTTGCGTGGCGTCGCTCGGCGGCGATTGCTTCATCCGAAACAGCCATGACCGGCAAGCTCACGGTGAAGGTCGCCCCCTGCCCCCGCCCCGCGCTCGCAGCGGTCACCTGTCCGCCATGCAGCTCAACCAACTGCCGCACGATCGAAAGCCCCAGCCCCAGCCCGGCATGCCGACGGCTCGCGCCGCTGTCGGCCTGGAGGAAGCGGTCGAACACGTGCGGAAGAAACTCGGCCTCAATGCCTTCACCAGAGTCGCTCACCGTGAGCTCCGCCTGCGCGCCGCGGCGCGCGAGAGCCACCTTCACGTGGCCGCCCTTGGGCGTGAACTTGATGGCGTTCGACAGCAGATTCCACACCACCTGCTGCAACCGCGTGGCGTCGCCCAGCACCCGGCCGGCCTGCAGATCGAGCGCGGTTTCGATGCGTAGATCGCGGACGTTGGCCGCCGGCCGCGAAGAACTGATCGCCGCATCGACCACGGCGGCCAAATCGACCGCGTGCATATCGAGCCGCACCTTGCCTGACATGATGCGGCTGGTGTCGAGCAAGTCGTCGATGATCTGTGCCTGCGCCCGGCTATTGCGCTCGATCACCTCGGCCGCCTCGTGCACGAAGGCGGGATCAGGCGTTTCAACCAAGAGCAGATGCGCGTAGCCTTGAATGGCGTTGAGCGGCGTGCGGAGCTCGTGAGAGACAATCGAGAGGAAATCATCTTTGACGCGATTGGCCCGCTCCGCATCGGTGCGGGCGGCCCGTTCGCTCTCCAGCAGGTGCTCGCGCTCTTGCTGGGCTCGCTTCCGCTCGCCGATCTCGCTTTCGAGCGCGGTGTTCAATCGCGCGAGCCCCGGCAACCGCATCGCGTCAGGAACGACCTTGATCAAGGCGATCACGGTGCCCCAGGAAACAACGGCCGTAATCAGCTTCACCACGCCGGACAGCCGGTAGACCGGAGTCCAGAAGATCACGGCCTCGATCAAGTGCCCGGTGCCGCAGGCGAAGATGAACGCGCCGAACAGCCAAAACAGCGGCACGAAGGGCACGTCCTTGCGGCGCAGCGCATAGTAGCCGATGACCACGGGAATTGCCGTGTACGCGCTCCAGATGGCGAGATCCGAGCCGATGTGCAGCCAGCCGAGCGCCGCGGACCAATCGCCACAGGTCCACCGCGGCATGAAGCCGTCGGGATCGAACAAGCCGCCAAGAATGCCAAACATAAACCGCGATCCATCGTGAACTGAAGGCGCGTGCGAGCGCCGAGGTCAGGCGAGGTCAACGATTATAGCGACGACCGCTCGCCTTCCGGGCGGAGACGGGCGCCTGATACCGTTTCCGTCGGGCGGCGTCGCCGAGCTTTAGGGCCTTTGTTGGGCCCTCAGCAGAGCTCGGCGATGTTGGCCGCGGCGGAGGTTTCCAACCTGCCGCATGATAGCATGACGGGCGTTGTTGCTTCGTGCCTGCCCGAGCTCGCCTCGTCCGCCGTACGGTCCCGTGGTGCCGCCGCTTCGACGGACGACCCCAGATCACCGGCGGCGGCCGCGGCGCCTGGGTCTACGTCTGAGAGAACCAAGCCTCACGAAGGCCCTCGTATCAGGTGGACGCGTCCTAGGCGCACGGCGGGAACGGCAGGCGACCTTCCAACCCTGGGAGCGCCCGCCATGACCACTGGCCCCTCGCCGAACGCGTTCGCCTGGACTCATTTCGCGGGCTTCGATTGGGCCTGCGAGATTCATCAGGTCGTGGTCGTAGACCCGACGGGGCGCATCGCCGCGGAGCTGCGCTTCGCCGACGACGCGCAAGGCTGGCAGTTGTTCCGCGAGCGGTTAGCGACGCTCGGTGAAGTGGCCGTTGCGGTGGAGACCAGCCGCGGCGCCGTTGTCGAGCGGCTGCTCGAAGCCGGCTTGGCCGTCTATCCCGTGCAGCCCAAGGCGGCCGAGCGTTACCGCGATCGCAAGGCGCCCAGCGGCGTCAAGAACGATTGGCTCGATGCCTGGAGTCTCGCCGACGCCTTGCGAACCGATGGTCAAGCCTGGCGACGGTTGACCCCCGAACATCCCTTGGTGCAAGAGCTGCGGTTGCTCTGCCGCGACGAGCGCAAGCTCATCGCAGACCGCACCGCGCTGGTCAATCAACTGCAGCAGGCGCTGCGGGAATACTATCCCGCGGCGCTCGAAGCCTTCGACGATTGGAGCTTGCCAGCCGCCTGGGAGTTCCTCCGCCGCTTCCCCACGCCCGAGGCGGTGCGGGCCGCGGGCCGCCGCAAGTTGGAGAAGTTCCTGCACGCGCACCGGCTGGCGCGTCCCGAACGTTATCAGCAGCGGCTCGAGATCTTCGCGCGGGCCACCGCCTTCTGTGGCACGCCCGCAGTCACGCGCGCCAAGAGCCGACTGGTCGTGGCGCTCGTCGAACAACTGCAGGTGCTCGAACGCCAACTGCGGCTGTATCGACAGCGGATCGAGGAGTTGTTCACCCAACATCCCGATCACGAACTGTTCGGCTCGCTGCCAGGCGTGGGCCCCAAGCTCGGTCCGCGCTTGCTCAGCGAACTCGGCGATGATCGCGGCCGCTTCGACGATCCCCAGGCCTTGCAGTGCTACGCCGGCACGGCGCCGCTGAGCTTCCAATCTGGCAAGATGCACCGCGTTCGCTTCCGCCGCGCCTGCAACAAGACGCTGCGGGCCAGCGTGCATCTCTGGGCCAACCTCAGCCGCCACTCTTCCCTCTGGGCCGAACGCTACTACCAACTCAAACGCCAGGCCGGCATGACCCACGCCTGTGCGCTCCGCTGCCTAGGTCAACGCTGGCTGAACATCCTCTGGGCCATGTGGCAGAACCACGCCCTCTACGACGAGGAACGACACCAAGCCAACCAACGGCAACACGGCTCCCCCGTCGCCCTCCCGCTCAATCCCACCCCCGCCTGAGCACTCCAAACTCCTGGGGAAACCCTGTCGATTCCATGTCTACAAAACCTAAAAAAACCGCCTTGAAGAACCAGAGAACATCTGGGGTCGAGCAAAGCGAGCCCTCAGCGAGCCGCGTAAAGCAGGCTACTTGCCCCGTCGCTTCCCGCGCGGCGCCTTCGTGCGCTTCGCCGCCTTCTTCGTTCCCCGCACCGCCTTGGGCAGCTTGCTGCCGCGGCGTGGCTTTTCCACCAGTGGCGGGCGCTCGTCTCGTCCGACGATGCGGAAATCGAGTTCGCGGCGCTCCACGTCCACGCGAGCGACCACCACCTCGATGCGGTCACCCAGCCGATAGCGGTTGCCGGCGCGGTTGCCGGTGAGCGTGTGGGTTTGGCGATCAAAACGATAGAAGTCATCCGAAAGAGCTTCGACGCGCACGAGTCCTTCGGCCGGCAGTTCAATGCCCTGGGCAAAGATGCCGAACGATTCCACACCGGTGATGATGGCCGTCATCTGCTCCCCGATGCGGTCGCTCAGGTAGGTGAGCAGCTTGACTTTGGTCAGCTCGCGTTCGGCGGCCTCGGCCCGGCGCTCTTGCTCGGAGCAGTGCATGCCGAGCGTCTTGAGTTCGTCGAAGTGCAACTTGGGCCGTTTTTTACGCAACAGCGCTTCGAGCAGCCGGTGAATCGTGAGGTCTGGGTAGCGGCGAATCGGCGAGGTGAAGTGGCAGTAGCATTCGCTCGCCAAAGCGAAATGCCCGTCTTCTTCCGGACCATAGACGGCCCGCTGCAAGGAGCGGAGCACAGCATAGTTCACCGCATGTTGCTCCGGCGCGTCGCGCACTTCGAGCAGCAGCTTTTGCAATTCGAAGCGGCTCTCCAGGCTTTCCGTTTGGAAGCCAAGTTCCGTAACGAACTCGGTGAGCAGTTTGAACTTTCTCGGGTCGGGGGCCGAGTGAATGCGGCGCAGGAACGGCAGGCTCGCGGCGGCCAACATGCTGGCCACGGCCTCGTTGGCCGCGAGCATGAACTCTTCGATGATCTGGTGGCTCTCGGTGTTCTGCACCAGGTGAGCGCCCGTCACGCGGCCGTCGCGGTCGAGATCGATCTTCACCTCGCGCATCGAAAGCTCGAGCGACCCGCGATTGAACCGCCGGCCGCGCAAAATCATCGCCAGCTCGTGCATTTTCGCGAGCAGCTCATGAACGGCGGGCGTGAGCTTGCTGCGCCAAGCTTCGCGGTCGGCCAGATACTCGTCGACCTCTTCGTAGGTGAATCGCCGGCAACTCTTGATCGCGGCCGAGTGCCCGTCGACCGCCACTTGCGCGCCGTCGGGAGTGAACTCGATGAACACCGTTTTGGTGAACCGCACCTTGTCGGGCTGCAAGCTGGCCAAATTGTTCGAAATGATCTCCGGCAACATTGGGATCACACGATCGGGCAAGTACACGCTCGTCGCGCGTTCGTGGGCCTCGCGATCGAGCGGCGACTTCGACCGCACGAAGTGCGACACGTCGGCGATGTGAACGCCCAAACGCCAGTGGCCGTTCTCGAGCCGCTCGAGCGAAATCGCGTCGTCGAAATCGCGGGCGTCGACCGGGTCGATCGTGATGATCGTCTGGCCCGTCAGATCGAGCCGATCGCTGAGCTCCTCGGGGTTGAAGGCGTCGGCCTGCTCGCGGGCATCCTCGAGCGCATCGGGAGCAAAGTCGCCTGGCAGATTGAACTCGCGGATGATCGACAGCGTGTCGACGCCTGGCGCTCCGCGCGCTCCCAGCACTTCCACGATCACGCCTTCGCCCGAATGGATCGGAGAAGGGAAGCGGACCATCTCGAACACGACCTTGTCGTCGGGCTTGGCGTTCTTCGCGCCAGGATCGCCGACGAGGATCGGCTGCTGGAAGACGGTGCCATCGACCTGCACATAAGCGCTGCCGGCGCGCTCGAGGTAGGTGCCGACGAAGGTGTGCGTATCGCGCTCGACGATCTCGACGATCTCGCCTTCGCGATTTGGGCGGCGATGGTCGCGCTTCTTCTTGATCCGCACGAGCACCACGTCGCCACTGGCCGCGTCACGAGCATCCCCCTCGGCGATGAAGATGTCGTTGCTGCGATCAGCGTCGGCCGGTTGATCGCGCAGGCGAACGAAGCCGAAGCCGCCGCTCATGCGGCGAAACGTGCCGGCCACGCGATCGGTGGGGGCCGAAGGGAGCCGAACCAGGTGGTTGCCGCCGTAGACGAGCCGGCCCTGCTTGACCAGCTTCTTCACCAGTCGGCGAACGTCTTGATGCCGATCCTCCGGCAGCCGCAGTTGACGGGCGATCTGCCGCGGCTTGAGAGGCTGATAGCCCGGCTGCTGCACGAACTGCAGCACCGCTTGTTCCAAATCGGCAGGTTCGATCATCGAAAAAACGCGCGTACGCAAGGACCAGGGACGTGTAGGTTATGCTTCAGCATAACGCGTCGCGCGCTGGCCGACGAACGGCTTTCGCCCAGAGTTGGTTAGCCAGTTCCAGGGTGGCTGGGGTCGAGCCCAAAGGCGAGCCCCCAGAAGCCACCGGGGATCGAGCACTCTGCTCTCGGAGAGAGCAGGCTACTTAGGATGCGTAGGTTATGCTTCAGCATAACTCCTCGCGCGCTGGCCGCTGAACGCCTTTCGCCCAGTGATTGGCTTGACGTTCCGAGTGGCTTGGGACGGAGAGTGCGGGCTACTTCCGGCTCAGTTCCTCGTCGAGCGCGGTCGCCATCTTGGTCCAGCCGGCGATCACGCGATCTTGCCACTCGGCCCAATGGGCGGCCATTTGGTGCGTGAGCACGAGTTCGCAGCCGTCGGCAAGGGGCTCGATTTCGATGACCACGAGCGAGACATCGGGCAAATGCTCGCGAATGCCCCAGGTGAATACCAGCCGCCGCGGGCGCTCGATCACCTGATACGTGCCTAGGTGGTCGATCTCGTGCCCTTGCCGTTCGACGACGAAGGAAAACTCGCCGCCGACCATTGGTTCGAGCCCCAACCGCACGATTCGCTCGTCGCGCAGATGGGGCCCGAACATGAAGCGGCCAATCATCGCCGGATCGAGCCAGGCGTCGAAGACACGTTCCGCAGCGGCGGAATAACGATGCTTGACGCAGACGGTGATGGGCGACTGGTCAGTCATGGCAACCTATTGCTTCGCGAAGGCATACAAATGCCCCGCGGTGCGGATGTAGATCTCGTTGTCGGCGAACGCCGGAGTGGCCGAAGTCCGTTCGCCGAGCGGCGGGTTCTGAGCGACCAGCTCCGGCGTCTTTGCGCCGGCCTTGAGCACGGTCGTCACGCCGTCGGCGAGCGAAGTGAAATAGACGTTGCCGCCTGCGGCAACCGGCGAAGCGTAGTACTGCCCCGGAGCAACGCCGCGCTTCTGATAGATCTGGTCGCCGGACTGCGCGTCGTAGGCGGTGAGGATGCCGCCGTCCTTGACCATCAACACTTGTCCATCAATCACGATCGCCGAGGCCACGTAGGGCAAGCCCTTCGTTTGCTTCCAGCGCATCCGATTGGTGACATCCCCCGCGCCGCCAGGAGGCAAGGCGAAGGCGCTGTTCTTCGTGGCGGCCATGAAGCTGAGGGTTTTTTCCCATTCGCCGCGGTCGACCAGGCCGTCCTTGTTCGGATCATTGCTGTCGAAAAAGCCCTTGAGCATGCCGCCCTGCGCTTCTTCTTTGGAAATAGCGCCGTCGCTGTTCGTGTCGCCGCCGGGGCCTTTGAGCAGTTCGTCGTAGCTCGGCATCTTGAAGTCAGCCTCGGCCGGATCGCCGGGCGACCAGGCCGCGAAGAAGAGCTCGCCGTCGGACACCATGGGCGATGCGCACACCGACGACGGCATGCCTTCGACGAACCACAGTTCATCTCCGGAACGCAGGTCGTAGCCGATCATCTTGTTGAAGCCCGGCGCGGCGACCTGCTTGCCTTCAGGCGTGTCCCAGACCACCGGCGTGCAGAAGCTGGTGGGCGAGTTGCGCTTCTTTTCCCACTTCACTTGGCCGGAGCTGAGATCAAGGGCCACGACCTTGGGCGACTGCACCTCGTCGCGCACGAGGACGACCAGGCCGTCGGCCACGATCGGCGACACGCCCGAGCCGAAGCCGGCCATCGTTTCGGCCAAGGGCAACTCGTACCGCCACAATTCCCGCCCCTGCCGGTCGTAGCAAAACAAGCCGCAGGAGCCGAAGTACGAAACGATCCGCTCGCCGTCGGTCGCGCAGCTCGAGGCCGCGGGACTGCCTTCGCCGGCGAGGAACGGCTCGATCTTCGCAGCCGGCGCTTCGGCTCGCCAAGCCTCTGAGCCGTCGGCCCGGCGATAGGCAATGGTGTAGAGCTTGCCGTCTTCGAAGGCCGTGAGCGCGAGCAAGTCGCCCACCACGATCGGCGACGAAAGGCCCGGCGCCGCGGCGACCTTCCACTTCACGTTTTTCTCGGGCCCGAATTCAGTCGGCGGATTTTGCCCTTTGGCAATACCTGAGCCGCCTGGACCGCGGAATTGCGGCCAGGGGCCCGGCTCGGCCGCGGAGGCGGAAGACGCGAACAGCAGCAGCACGACGAACCAGCGCATGGCAACGACCTCAACGAGTGCGACGAGAAAAGGCCCCGGCAAGCCGCCGAGCATTGTAGATCCGCCGGCCACGGAGTGAAGTAGCGCCCGCGGCCGCTCCCTCGGCCGCACCGACAAACACGCTGCTCGCCACGGCTTGCGCCACGTTCGACTACTTCTTCGTGTACTCCACCTTCACGAACGGCTGCCACTTGCCCTGTTCCTTTTCATACTCCGAGACCATGACGCGCTCGGTGGGGCTCTTGAACTCGATGACCTCGCGAAAGCGCGCATGCTTGCCAGGCGTCATGGGGTTCGGGCCTTCGGTTTCGAGCGTCAAGATCTTGCCGGTCGAGTCGATCGTGCCTTCGTACTTCCACAGGTACGGCGTCATCGAGTCGATCCAGGTGCCGACATACTTCTTCAGCTCAGGGTCGTAACCGAGCGTGAGCCGCGTGGCCATCTCCACGCCGTTCGCCGTGGCCTTGCCTTCGCCGACGGTCCAGAGCTTGCCGACGCGTCGCGTCTCTTCCGTGCCCTGGCAAACGACCATAGGCTTGCCCGGTTCGAACTCGGCCGTCGACACCGTTTCCCACTCGCCGACCAGTTGGTCGAGGAACTTGTGTTCCGGAACCGACTGGTCCGGCGGAACCTCCACGGCAAAAGCAAACGCTCCGACGGCAGCGAACAAGGCAACGGCTGGCAAGAAGATCTTCATGGGAGTACCTGCGTTGAAGGAGTTCGAAACACGAACGATTCACTTGGAAAGCGGATTGTCGGCCAGGCGGCGCAGGTATTCCTGCTCGGCCGCGGCATGCGTGGTCCAAAACAACCGCGGCGTGCGGCCTGCCAGTTGATCTTCGAGAATGCCGAGATGAACGTGCCAACCGCCGGCGACCTGCCCCAGCGTGGCCGAATCATCGCCCAACTTGCGATGCGTGACGACGAGCCGCACGTCCTCGCCGTCGGGGAACAATTCGTAGGTGATCTCCGAGCCGTACCAAGTATGGCTCAGCAACCGAGGCGGCTCACAGCGAAGCACCGTGCCGGTCAGCTTGTGCGGGCTACCGTCGCCTTGGAACTTGGGCGGCGTCGGCTCGGCTGAGAGCGTTTGGTGATCAAACAGCAATTCGAAGGCGCCGCCGGCGCGTAGTTCCATGGAGCCCGCGGCGAGCCACTTGCCGCGCAGCTCGCTCTCGGTGAGGTAGCGCCAGATGCGTTCGATCGGCCCTGGCAGCACGCGTTCGAACTGCACTTCGCCCGGCCCGAGGAAACGTCCGTACTCGTCGCGCTGACTCGTCATGGTTGTTTGCTCCGGGCATCGTCTTCGCGGAGGACTTGTTCGAGTGCATCGAGCCGCGCAGTCCAGAAGGTCCGCTGCTTGTCGATCCAGGCAGCCGCTTCGACGAGCGGCCGCGGATCGAACGACAGCCAATGCTCGCGGCCGCTCTTCCGCCGCCGCACAAGCCGTGCCCTCTCGAGCACGCGAATGTGCTTGCTCACCGAGTTGAGCGAAATCTTAAAGGGGCGGGCGACCTCGGTCACGCGCGCCTCCCCCAAGCTGAGCCGCTCGAGAATCGCCCGCCGGGTGGGATCGGCGAGGGCGAGCAGCGTGTCGTCGAGCTTGGCGGCCATGATCGTCCCGGTAAACATTCACCCCATGGGGTGAATATATCGCGCGGAGCCGGGCCGTCAAGCGGACATGAAAAGGCGGCAGAGATTCACCACGGAGACACGGAGACACGGAGAGGAGAGAGGGAGAGAGGGAACCACAAAGGCTCGAAGACACAAAGAATTCATTTCTCGCAGAGGCGCAGGGATCGCAAAGAACTGAATTGCAAGTCGGCTGTCCTCCGCGAGCTTTGCGCATTTGCAAGAAAGAATGCTCTCTTCTTCGTGCCTTCGTGCCTTCGTGATGAATCCTCTCCGTGTCTCAGTGTCTCCGTGGTGAATCTACCCCAGCAGCCCCCGAGCCAGGCTGAGGGTGGCTTCGTCGTCATTGTCCCATAGGGCGGCGAAGTTTGCGCGGATGCGCCTTGCGCTCATCCGTAGATAGTGCCGCCCCGCCTGAATCGAACGCTGTGTTTCCGGTTTACCGTTCTGTTGACGCAGCATATGGTCGAGCCGGGCGAGCACAGCGGCGCTCACATAGATTTCGGTCGCCGCGTCCGAGATGCGGCCGAGTTGCAGTTGCCGATCCATGATCGCTTCGCGGTACGTCCGCAGCAGCTTCTCGACTTCGGAGCCTAGTTGGCTGATCAGCCGGCCGAGCTGCGCGGCGTCGTCTTCCAGCAGGTCGCTGCGCACCGGCACCGTCGGCGCGGCCAGCATCGCGCCGAGCCGTCGACCGGCAAACGACCGCAAGCGGCCGAAGTTGCCCAGCGGATGCTGGATCGCGTGCAGGATCGCCTGCAACTCCAGGCCGACATCGCGCATGCCGACCAGGGCCGAGAATGCCCGCAGCACGTCGTTGGCGCCTTCGCCGATCGTGTTGATGCGGGCATCGCGCATCCAGCGTTCGAACGGCTCGTCGGTGAAGTAGGCCTTGCCGCCGTGAAGCTGGAAGGTGTCGTCGATGATCTTCCAGAGCGTGTCGGTGGTGAAGACCTTGAGCATGGCCGTTTCGACCATGTAGTCGCTCGTGTCGGCGTCGATCAGGCCGGCCGTGAGATAAGTGACCGCCTCCATGGCAAACACCCCAGCCGCCATATTGGCCAGCTTCTGCTGCACCAGTTCGAACGAGCCAAGGGTCTGCCCGAATTGCACACGGGTGTTGGCGTGCTTTACGGCCCGCTCCAGACAGGCCTTGGCCGCGCCGGTGCAGCTTGCGCCGAAGGTGGTGCGGCCGAAGTCGAGCACCGTGAGGGCAACCTTCAGCCCTTTGCCGATCGTGCCGAGGATGTTTTCCGAGGGGACGAACATATCGTGGAACGCCAGCCGCGAGGTGGCGGTGCCGCGCACCCCGCACTTTTCCATCCTCTGCTCGACGACCTCGAAGCCCGGCATGTCAGGCGTGACGATGAAGGCCGTGATCGCGCCGCGGCCGTCAGGTGTGGGCGTGCGAGCCATCACGGTAAGCACCTGCGCGATGCCGCCGTTGGTGATCCAGCGCTTTTGGCCGTTGAGCACGTAACCGCCGCGCTCGGGCACCGGCGTGGCCGTGGTCTGCACGTTCGCAGCGTCGCTCCCGGCTTCAGGCTCGGTGAGGGCAAAAGCGCTCAGCGATTCGCCGGTGGCGAGCTTGGGCAGCCAGCGCTGCTGCTGGGCCGGAGTGCCAAAGAGCACGAGCGCCCGCGGACCGATCGAGTGATGCGCATTGACGAACAGCGCCGTGCTGCCGCAGTGTCCACCAAGAACTTCGATCAGCCGACAGTACGCGGTTTGGCTCAAACCTTGGCCGCCGGCGCTCTTCGGCAGGCACGCGCCGAGCACTCCCAGCCGTCCCAGACCGTCGATCACGGGTTGGGGGATTTCCGCCTGACGATCGATCGCCACCGGGTCGATCGCTTCGCGTGCCCAAGTGCGCAGCGCATCGACCTGGCCCGTCGTCGCGGTGTCGCTGGCGAGCGACGGATAGGCCGGCAACACGTCGGCGTGATAGCGGCCGAAGAACAATTCCTTGGCGAAGCTCGGCAACTTCGGGCGGTCTTTGAGCAACCGCTCGGCCTCGTCGATCTGCTGCTGACGATCGGTGGTGGACATGAGAAGAGCGCTCACGGCGTGGGAGGGTTGGTGCGCCTTGTCAGCCAAGGTTTTCGCGCGGACGCTGCGGACCGGGTCGGGCGGAGGGGCGCCGGCTCGGCCGTCAAGGAAATTATCGTGCGCCGCGGCGGCCGAGAGAAGCCACCAGGCGACGCTAGAGCTTGCGTTCGCCGGCAGTCCCTCAGACACTATCCGTATCTACGGAATGCAACGGCTGTCCGGCGGTTGCATTGCAGCGTCGCTCGTGGCGACGCCGTATGAGGTGGCCCGCCTTCCGGTCGGTTGGGTATAATTGGCACACGCATCCACTGCGCCGCTATTCACTGCGCCGCTGCTGATCCGGGAGCCCGCTGGGCATGGCCAAGCGTCAGGACATCGACACGATCTTGCGCGAATGGGATTTCACGCCCGGGGAAGTCCGTGCCCGCATCGTAAAAGCCCATAACGGCCGCAAAGTGCTGCAAATGCGGGTCGAACTGGGTCTGCTGCAGATGGAGTTCGAGCAGCGGCCCGACGGCACTCGTCCTGGTGGGTTCGACACCTATTTCGACTTCCTGTTGAGCCTGGCGTTCAAGGGGGGGGAGAAGTTCGAGCTGTCCGAGGAGCAGTGCGTCGAGGCCGACCGGGAGTTCATGCAGTTTTACCACCGG
>JAESFN010000718.1_pt1 | contig 23388 bp, 24 predicted proteins | sample 9269411 | NCBI WGS metagenome assembly JAESFN01 (sample SAMN14505399, study PRJNA617100) | algae metagenome | isolation source: Iphinoe sp. HA4291-MV1 and co-occurring heterotrophs from trail next to... | place: USA: Maunawili Falls, Hawaii | collected 2009-07-25
TCAAGAACAAGATCCACCCGGGCGACCCGATGGACAAGGATCTGTACGAGCTGCCCAAGGAAGAGCTGAAGCAGATCCCGACCGTTTGCGGCTCGCTGCGCGAGGCCCTCGAGGCCCTCGACAAGGACCGTGACTTCCTCAAGGCCGGTGGCGTGTTCGACGACGACCAGATCGACAGCTACATCGAGCTGAAGATGACGGAAGTCATCAAGTTCGAGCACACCCCGCACCCGGTCGAGTACGAAATGTACTACTCGGCCTAAGCGCCGGATCGATAGACTGAATATGAAAGGGCCCGGCAACGGGCCCTTTCTGTTTTGGATGGACACGTGCGCGTTCGGGCCGGACAGTGCCGGAATGACTCAGAAGAACCTTGCTCTGGTTCTCGGTGGCGGCGGCGCCGCGGGGAACGCGTGGATGATCGGCGTCGTCGCAGGCCTCGCCGAGGCCGGCGTCGACCTGACGGAGCTCGCCGACCTGGTGATTGGTACCTCGGCCGGCGCCAACGCGGCGGCGCGGGTGCGGAGCGGCACTCCACCGGCCGAACTGCTGGCCGCGACGCTGGTGCCCCCACAGGCGCGAGCGGCTGGTCAGGCCCGACCGCAATCGCCGGCACGGCCTATGGAGGCGGTGTTCGAGCGGATGCGGACCATCTCCGCTGCTGCCAGCACTGCAGCCGAACTGCAGCGTGCCATGGCCGCATACGGCATCGAGAGCGACGCGGAGTTCGGCCCTGAGGTTGCCGCGCAACGGCGCGCAATGGTGTCGTCCCGGCTGCCTGGTCTCGACTGGCCGGAGCGGCCGATGCTCATCGTCGCCGTCAACGCGGAAACCGCCGAGCTCGCGACCTTCGACCGCAACTCCGGTGTCTCGCTGGTGGATGCGGCGACCGCCGCCATCTCGCTGCCCGGCGCGGGGCCCACGCATAGTATCGGCGGCACGCGCTACATCTCCGGTGGGGTACGGTCCGTCGACAATGCCGACCTCGCCGCAGGCTACGCCAACGTCATCGTGCTCTCGCCGTTCAGCGGACGAACCGGGCCGCTGCCGCCGGGCCAGTTCGAAGGCCTGCGGCGGCCACCGGGTGCGGACCTCGCCAGCGAGGTCGAGCGCCTGCGCAAATCAGGCAGCCGCGTCGAGGTGATTACCCCGGATACCGAATCCCGCGCGGCGATGGGGATCAACCAGATGGACCTCGCGACCCGCGCTCCCTCCGCTCGCGCCGGCTACGCGCAGGGCAGGTTAGAGGCGGCGCGGCTGACGTTCTTCTGATGTCGAGCCGCTGGCGCCAGACATCGCCAGAGGAGCTGGCGGGCTGGCTCGCCGATGTGACCGTGCCGTGGGGCATCGCCGGTGGCTGGGCGCTCGACCTGTGGCTGGGCGAGGTCAGCCGCGCACACTCTGATGTCGAGATCAGCTGCTTTCTCGGCGACCTGCCGATGCTGCTGCCCAAGCTGTACAGCTTCGAGATCGCCATCGCCCGCAACAAGCAGCTGACGCCGTACGAGGGCGCAGGCTCCCTGCCCTCGCCGCCATTCAGCCTGTGGCTCCGCCGCTTCGGCGAGCCGCAATGGGACTTTGAGATCGTTGCCGAGGCGCAGCAGGACGGCGAGTGGGCCTATCGGCGCGAGCCGGCGATCCGGTGTCCGATGAATCGGATCTTCACCCGCTCCGCAGCCGGCTGGCCGATCATCGCGCCCGAGATCCAGCTGCTCTACAAATGCAAACAGCCGCGGGACAAGGACCTGACCGACCTCAACCGCTGCGTCCCCATGCTTGACGCGACGGCGCGTCTCTGGCTCCGTTCGGCGGTAGCGGCGGCGCATCCGGAATTCCTGCCCACGCTTCTCGATATTGAGGCGCTTGGCGCCCGCAACGATGGTACTCCCCAATGAGCGTTGGACTACTCGGCCTTCTCGATGACGTGACCGCCCTCGCCAAGGTCGCCGCAGCCTCGATCGATGATGTCGCGGGACAGGCTGCCAAGGCCGGACTGAAGGCCGCCGGCGCGGTGATCGACGATGCTGCCGTAACGCCGCGCTACGTCACCGGCTTCTCCGCCGACCGTGAGCTGCCGATTGTCTGGAAGATCGCCGTCGGCTCGATCCGCAACAAGCTGCTGTTCCTGTTGCCGGCGGCGCTGGCGCTGAGTTTCTTCGCTCCCTGGCTGATCACCCCGCTGCTGATGATCGGCGGCGCCTATCTCTGCTACGAGGGCGCCGAGAAGGTGTTCGAGGCACTGTTCCCGCACGAGGCGCACGCGCACGAGGCCGAGGCGGTGGCCCAGCCAGCCGATCCCAAGAAGCTCGAGGAAGAACGCATCGCGGGCGCCATCCAGACCGATTTCATCCTCTCGGCCGAGATCATGACCATCGCGCTGGCCGCCCTGCCCGGCCTGCCGTTCTGGGAACAGGCGCTGGTGCTGGTGGTCGTCGCCTTCGGCATCACTGCAGCGGTCTATGGCGCTGTGGCGCTGATCGTGAAGGCGGACGATTTCGGCCTGGCGCTCGCCAGCAAGGGCCGCACCGGGGTCGGACGCGCTCTTGGCCGCGGCATTCTCATTGCGATGCCCTGGGTGATGCAGACCCTCAGCATCGTCGGCACGGCGGCGATGATCTGGGTCGGTGGCGGCATCATTGTGCATGGCCTCGCTGAGTTCGGTTTTGGCCAGATCGAACACCTGATCGAGGCCATCGCCCACGGCGCCGAGGCGATGCTGCCGGCGCTGGGCGGCTTCATCGAGGGCCTCGCCACCATCCTCGCCGACCTGGTGCTGGGGCTCGCGCTCGGCCTGCTGCTGATCCCGGTCGCCGGCAAGGTGATCGGGCCGCTGTGGAAGGCGATCCGCGGCCTGTTCCCGCGCAAGCCGGCCGCCTGAACGAACGAAAGGGCCCATTGGGCCCTTTCTGATGCTGCTCTGAGGAGGGCTCAGCCGATCTGGCCGAAGAACCCGCGCACGTCGCCGATCCAGACGCTCGGCACTTCCAGCACGGCGTAGTGCCCGCCGACGTCGAACTCGTTCCAGCGCACGATGGTGTTGCTGCTCTCGCCGTAGCGGCGGATCGGCACTTCGTCGAAACCGAACACCGCGACGCCGGTCGGCACGCCCGAGTTCGCCTTGGGCGACCAGGCCTCCGGGTCATGCGCGTTCTCGTAGTAGAGCCGGATCGACGAGGCGGCGGTGCCGGTGAACCAGTAGATCATGAAGTTGGTGAGAAACCGGTCCATCGGTACGGCGTCGACGCGGTCGCCAAAGCTGGTGAACAGTTCGCTGATCCAGGCCAGCAGGCCGGCCGGCGAGTCCGAGATGCCGTAGGCCAGCGTCTGCGGGCGGCTCGACTGCATGATGTTGAAGCCAAAGTGCTCCGCCATGAAGCGCTGCACCCGCTGCAGGCGCACCTTCTCGCTCTCGGTGAAGGTGGCGATCTCTTCTGGCGAAACCGGGCCGAACGGGATGAAGCCCATGGTCGCGGCGTTGAGGTGGACACCGATGATCCTCTCCGGCGCCAGCCGTCCGATCTCGGGCCCGATGATGGCGCCGGCGTCACCTCCCTGCACGCCGAACTTCTGGTAGCCGAGGCGGCTCATCAGCTCGATGAAGGCCTTGCCGATGCGGACATTGTTCCAGCCGGCCTCGCGGGTCGGACCGGAGAAGCCAAAACCCGGCAGCGACGGCACGACGACGTCGAAGGCATCCTCGGCCTTGCCGCCATGCGCCACGGGGTTGGTCAGCGGCCCGATCACGTCGAGGAACTCGACCACCGAGCCCGGCCAGCCGTGGATCAGCAGCAGCGGGGTGGCGTTCTTTTCGGCCGACTTAACATGGATGAAGTGGACGTTCTGGCCGTCGATCTCGGTGGTGAACTGCGGCAGCGCGTTTATCTCGGCTTCGGCCTTGCGCCAGTCGAAGCCGTTGAGCAGCCGGTCGACGGCGCCACGGACGTAAGCGTTGGTCGGGCCGGCGGCCCAGCTGCCATCGACTTCGCTCGGCATCACGGTGCGGGCGAGGCGGTCGCGCAGGTCCTGGAGCTGAGCGGCGGAAACGTCGATCTTGAAGGGGGTGATGGTGGCCATTTCGGGTACTCCGTTCGGGGGGTTATCGTTGAAGACACCCCCTTCGTACCCACCCCCCACCGGGGATTATTGGAAGTTTCCGACAACCGGATTTGGAGCAGCCCGAACGATCTCCTTCGGCGTCTGGCCCATGATCGCCTTGAGCGAATTGATCATGTGCGCCTGGTCGGAAAAACCGAGCGCCAGCGCCACCTCGACGGCTGGCCGCCCCATCTGCAGCATGGACACCGCCTTCTGCGCCCGCTGCACCAGCGTGAAGTGCTTGTAGGTGAGCCCGGTGGTGCGAAGGAAATGCCGCTGCAGTGTGCGCTCGGTCATCGCCTTGGGCTGCCCCTCAACCACCGAGGCCACGAGCTCGTTGCTGTCGACGATGCCGTCGCGCACCAGCCGCTCGACGAACACATCGGCGTTCTCGAAGGTCGGGATCTCGCGTACGTCGGTGCCGATCCAGAAGTTGCCGTTGCCGAACTTCTCGAGCATCACGCCTTCGTCGCGCATGATGTCGCCCGGCATCAGCGGCATAAAGCTGTGCGGCTTGAACGAGATCACCAGCTGCTCATCACCCGCCTCGTGCTCGTAGACCACCGGCTGGGTGGTGAGGCCGGTGCGCAGCACCATGGTTTCGTCGCCCCGCTTGATGATAGCGATGTCCCAGCAGCCGTCGGGCTGCATCAGCGTCGTCCCGGTCGTGTCGAAACGAACGGAGCTGATGCTCTCGACGAAGGGCGAGTCGATCGGCCGGCTTTGCACGATGCGCTTCATGGGGAGAAGCCTAGCAGCGACTTGTGAAGATACCAAATCACGAGCCCCATCAAGCCTCTGGCGCTCTTTGCCGGCATGGCTATGCTGCGCCCAGCCTTGCAGGTCCGGAGCCCGCCATGACGCCCGAATTCCTCATCACCACGCTGGTCATCGTCGCCTCGCCGGGGACCGGCGTGCTCTACACGCTGGCGGCCGGCCTTACGCGCGGGGCACGGGCCAGCATCCTCGCTGCCTTCGCCTGCACGCTGGGAATCATCCCGCACATGGCGGCGGCGATCACCGGCCTCGCCGCACTGCTCCACACCAGCGCGCTCGCCTTCGAGATCATCAAGTATCTCGGCGTCGCCTACCTGCTCTACATGGCCTGGGCGACGCTCAGGGAAAAGGGCGCGCTCAGCGTCGATACCGAAGCGGCGCCGAAATCGGTCCGCCAGGTGCTGGTCTCGGGCATCCTGATCAACATCCTCAACCCAAAGCTGTCGATCTTCTTCTTTGCCTTCCTGCCGCAGTTCGTCAGGACCGACAGCGCCGACGCCCTGCCCCAGATGCTGGAGCTGAGCGCGGTGTTCATGGCCATGACCTTCGTGATCTTCGCCATCTACGGCGTGTTCGCCGCGGCAGTGCGCCAGCACATCGTCACCCGTCCCCGCGTCCTCACCTGGATGCGCCGCACGTTCGCGGCTGCCTTCGTCGCGCTGGGCGCCAAGCTGGCCTTCACCGATCGCTAGGCGTCCACAAGGTGGAGCCGGTCCTCGAGGCTCTCGGTCTCCTGCTCGACCATGAACTGCACCGCGAAGCCGACCTCGAGCCAGCGCACCACCCGTGCCACCACCCGGCCAACCGCCAGTGGAGTTCCAAGGTCGGGCTGAACGTCGGCCGATAGTGCCGCGCCAGAGCGCGACATGTCGATGATCAGACATGGCAGACGTGTGCCGTCACCGGACAGGATCGTCGAGCGCGGATCCCTCGGCATTATCCGCCGGTGTGCGCGCTTGTCGGCGACGCCGTGGAACACCCGCTTCTTGTACCAGCCGATACGCTTGATCAGCAGCGCGCGCTCGTCGGCGGTGGTCTCGATGGCCATCGAGAAACCGCCGTCGATCAGCCGCTCGACGCGGCCGCGGACAGTGCCGAACGGCTCGAAATTGGCGGAGAGCTCCTCGCCCGGCGCGCCGAGTACCGGCGCTGACGCCACCATCAGTTGCGGCGAGATCGATTGCAGGCGGCAGGCAAATACCTGCACCCTATGGCTGCGGTTCTTGCGGCTGGCGAGCAGGTAGCGCCCCATCAATGCGCCGATGAAGCGCACGTCGCTGACCCGCTGCGAGGCGTCCTGCCCCATTGCTAGCTTCCTGGCTGGCGTTCGATGTAATCGTTATCATCACGCTAGCGTGAAAGCTTGAATGGCCGGTTGCGCCGTACCGGAAATCCCTCGGCACGCCGGCAACCAATCGTTTGCCATAACGACCGTCAGCGCGCCTTGCCGGTCAGCAACGCCTCGAGGCGTTCGATCGGCTGCACCGCGCCGAACTGCACGGCGAAGCCGGCCTCGATGTGCCGCACCACCCGCCCCGGGATGGCACCGACGCCGGCCAGCGCCCCCACGGGCGGCAGCACGTCGGCCGAAACCGCCACGCCCGATTGCGACATGTCGATGATGAAGCAGTCGAAGCGCTTCCCGTCGCCGAGCATCAGGTTGGCCCTGGTCTCGCGCGGCAGCACCCGCTTGTGGCCACGCCGGTCGTTGACCGCCTTCAGGCTCCGCCGCTTCAGCCAGTCGATCCGCGCCCCCAGGGCAGCGCGCTCGGCCTCTGTGCACTCGAACGTCACCGCGAAACCGCCGTCGAGAATGCGGCTGATCCGTCCGCGGATGATCCCGAGCCCCTGAAACGTCATCGTCAAGGCATCGCCGGGCGCACCGCTGACCGGGGCATTCACCACGGCTTCGTGCGGCGAGATACTGCGCGAGCGGCACGCAAACACCTGCACTGCCCCAGGGGTTTGCGCCCGGTTCGCCAGCACGTAGCTGCCCATCACGTCGCCTATGAAGCGCACGTTCCGGTGCCTGGCTGCGCCACCGCCCGGAGTTTCGTCCTGCATCGTCCAAGTCCCAAGCAGACTATCCCGGTCACTATCGTACGCAATGATGCGTACGCGGCCATGACACAGATCCGTTACACGACATCGGTGAGCAGTATTTCAACAGGGCAACACGGGGCATAGCGCACTTTATGCTCGAGGGATCCCGGTACTCGACCCTCCGGTAGATCATTTGCACTAAGACAAATGGTCTATACTTCTGTCTCCAGCATCATCTCTTCGAAGAACGGCTCAGGCCCGTCAACCTCCCTGAGTCGCTTCCCGCTGATCTCCAGATAGCGGGTACCGACGTTCCGTACGAAGCTCCGATCGTGCGACACCAGCACGGCGGTTGCCTCGTGCGCCAGGATTTCGCCTTCCAGTGCTTCCCGGCCGAGGATGTCGACGTGGTTGGTCGGCTCGTCCATCAGGTAGAAGTTCGGCTCGGTCAGCCGGAGCGCCAGCAGCCCCAACCGCGCCCTCTGGCCAAAGCTCAACTGCCCGATCGGCTTGGACTGCTTCTCGATGACGAAGCCGGTCGATGCGAGGAGACTGCGCACCCGTGCGTCCGGCTGCTTGAACGCCACCGAGATGAAGCTCTCGGGCGTCTCCTTGACCGGCAGCTGCGACATGTCCTGGTCGGTGTAGCCCAGCACCAGCGACGGCGTCACTTTGATGCCCGGCACGCTGTCCGGCTCCACCATGGCGCGGTGAATCAGCTTCACCAGTTGCGACTTGCCCGCGCCGTTCTTGCCGAGCAGCACCACGCGATCGCCCTGGAAGATGTGCAGCTTGTCGATCTTGAACAGCGCCTGTCCCGCTGGCGTGGTCACCGTGACGTTCTCGATGCCGACCAGCAGCTTGGCGTGCGTGCCACGATTGCTCAGCCTGATCTCGCCCGAGCGCTCGCGATGCGTCGGGCGCACGGCCTCCTCGATCCTGGCCGCCCGCTCGCGCAGCTGCTTGGTCTTCACCACCAGCAGGTCGCTGCCCGAGTTGATGCCGATATTGTTGAGCTTGGCGGCCTGCTTCCTCAGCTTGCTCGCCTCCTTCAGGTCACGCTCGTTCTGCGCCTCCTGCGAGGCATCCTCGCGCTCGATCTCGTGGCGCGCCGCCGAGTAGGCCAGCGGCAGGTAGCGCGACGTGCCGGGCCTCAGGAACAGCGTCCGGTTGGTCACCGCATCGAGGAAATCGCGGTCATGGCTGGCGACGATCAACGGGATGTTGCGCGCCTCACGGTTGAGCCACGTTTCCAGCCGGAACAGCTTTGACAGGTCCAGGTGGTTGGTCGGCTCGTCCATCAGCAGCGCGTCGGGATCGGTCACCCAGACCCGCGCGATCAGCATCAACCGCTGCCAGCCGCCGCTGAGTGCCGAGACCAGCCGGTCGCGCAGCTCGTACGGCGTCTCCAGCCCATCGAGCGCCACGTCGGCCCGCCACGCATCGGTCTCGCGGTCGGACACCGGCAACGCCTCGAGCACGGCATCGCGCATGGTGAGCGCCATCAGCGCCGCGGGCACGTCCTGCTCGACATAGCCGATACGCAACCCGCGTGAGCGCACCACTTCGCCACCGGTCGGTTCTGCCAGCCCGGCGATGACACGCAGCAGCGAGGTTTTGCCGAGGCCGTTGCCGGCAACGAGCCCGACACGATCGCCGTCGGCGACCACAAGGCTGAGGTCGCGGAACAGCGGATCGGTAGCGGTGATGGAAAGGTTCTTGAGGCTGATCGAGCCCATTTTCGTCTCTCTGGAATTCTAGCGGCCCATACGAGGACCGATGCCGTCAATGGCTCTCGCGCAAAGCAGAGCCGGCTTGGGCAGACCAGAATGGTGTGAGACGACGAGGACGTCCGGACCCGTTCGGCCAGCCCTGCAACTAAAGCTGCAGGGCCGAAACAGGGCCGCGACTGCGGTGCTGGTCATGACGATAGCCCACGCGACCCTCCTTGGTTGGCATTGCGGACGAGTTGCTCAATACCGCTGCGACGCCGGTTTGGCAATCACACCAGGTAGAACAGAGTGGCGATGGCGACGAGGGTCAGCGGGCGAGGCAAAGCAAGATGGGCAAGCCGGTACGCAAAACTATCAAATCCGGCCTGCTGCCATCCGCTGTCGCGTGGCGCCCGATGATCGATCTCAAGGTACGCGAGACCGCTCTTGGCTTGGGCGCGCATACGGCTACTCCGAACAAAAACCGTATGTGAAATTGATAGTCGAGAGCGCTTAAGAAAGTGCTTCGAAGATGCAAACGAAGTCTGAACGGAGTGCTCCAAAACAACGCGTCCGGCTCATTGTACGAAACCGGACGCATTGGATTCATTGAGAGTTTCGTCAGGCGCGGCGCAGCCGATCACGATTTAGGATCGCCCCGGTGCAGGTCGATACCCGCAGCAGATAGACCCAGTCGCCACGCGTAGCGCGCACCTGGATGCGCCGGTCGTTACGCACATTCAGGTAGATGTTGGTGTAGCCTTGATCGCGCACCGCATTGCGGATTTGCCGGTCGGTGAGCTCGATGCAGATCAGCGGCCGGCGGAAGCCGAAGCCGTCGGTGCCGAAACCGAACTGGAACTGCATGCTCTGCGCCTGCACGGGGAGTGCCGAAGCGCCGAGCGCCAGCCCGAGCACGGCGGCGCGGATGAGTGTAGTGGCTTTCATGTCGTCTCCTTTGCAACTCACGAAACAAAAATCCCGGCCCTGTGGGGGCCGGGATCTGGCGGGAGCGCGAGGGAGGAACCGGCTCCCGCCGGAACTGGATCAGTAGCCGTTGCCGAAGTTGAACTGCAGGCTGAAGCCCGGCTGGCCACGGTACTTCTTCAGCCGCTTCACGTCGTAGACACGGCCCGAGCACTTATCGACCTTCATCACGTAGTCCTTGTTGCGCCAGGAGGCGACGACAAGCACGCGATCGCGGCCGAGGTTGCGGATGACGTCGACATTGCGGAAGCCGTAGTTGCGCAGGCCACGCTCAACCTGACGGTTGGTCAGGCAGTCGTCGATGATAATGCGGCCCTGCTTCTTGCCCATGCTGTACGACTGGCCGTCGCTGCCACCGCCGATGCCCAGCTGGAAGCTGAACTGCGGCTCGGACTGGGCCTGGACCGGCATGGCCGTGAGAGTGGCAGCGCCGAGCGTCAGGGCGACGATCGCAGCGCGGCTGGACTTCATCACAGTGGAAAGGGTCGGGGTCATGGTGGTCTCCTATGCAGGCTAATAAAGGCGCCAGGTCCGCTAGCGTGCCACGACCGTAAAGGTTGCATTCTTAACCAATGCGGTATCGCTCGTTCATCTGCCATTCATGTTGCCGGGCAACGTGGACGGCGGACTTCCGAGTGATATCAGGCACAGTCGATGTGAGATTGCCGAACACCCAGCCCGGACACTGCCTACTGGCCCCAGCTGGGTGCTCCGCAATCTCGAGCGGTGGATTACTGCCCGCGCGTTGAACGCTCGCGGAACCGTGCATTCACATGCCGTTCACGAGCGGTTGACAGGCCGAGCGCCGAGCCCTACCTCCCGCTTAACCCACCCAAAGCAGCAAGTATGCTAGAGCTTGTGAGGCGCCCGATTCGCGCCTCGGACGGAGATTTCATGGCGGCGATCGAAGACCTTTTCGGCCCTGATGGCGAGGACCCTGCCCCGCAGCGGACGCCTGCCACGCCCACGCCGAAAACGCCGGCCGCCAGCCCTTCGCCCAGCGTCGCCCACGCCGCTTCCTATTCGGCTGCCGACATCGAGGTGCTCGAGGGCCTCGAGCCGGTGCGCCGTCGCCCCGGCATGTATATCGGTGGTACCGACGCCAACGCGCTGCATCACCTGTTCGCCGAAGTCATCGACAACTCGATGGACGAGGCGATTGCCGGCCACGCCAGCCGCATCGAGGTGCATTTCGGCGAGGACGGCTTCCTGACCGTCACCGACAACGGCCGCGGCATCCCGGTCGAGAACCACCCGAAATTCCCCGGCGTCTCCACGCTCGAGATCGTCATGACCCGCCTGCATGCCGGCGGCAAGTTCGACGGCAAGGCCTACGAGACCTCGGGCGGCCTGCACGGCGTCGGCGTCTCGGTCGTCAACGCACTGTCGGACTCCCTGATCACCGAGGTCGCCCGCGACCAGATGCTCTACCGCATCGCGTTCTCCCGCGGCAAACCGCTGGGTGGCGTCGAAACCGTGGGCAAGGTGCAGAACCGCCGCGGCACCACGCAGCGCTTCCACCCCGATCCGGAAATCTTCGGCGAGCACAAGTTCTCGGCGGCCCGGCTGTTCAAGATGACCCGCTCGAAGGCCTACCTTTTCGGTGGCGTCGAGATCAGATGGACCTGCGACGAGAGCCTCGCGACCGCGGACGTACCGGCCAAGGCGACCTTCCACTTCCCGGGCGGCCTGCGTGACTTCCTTGCCAACCGCATCGAAGGCGAGCCGCGCATCGCCGAGGACATCTTCTCGGGCACCATCGGCAAGCCCGGCACGCACGGCGCGGTCGAATGGGCCGTGGCCTGGTGCCTCGGCGATGGCTTCGTCAACTCGTACTGCAACACCGTGCCGACCGGCGACGGCGGTACGCACGAACAGGGCCTGCGCGTCGCCCTGCTCCGCGGCCTCCGCAACTACGCCGAACTCTCGGGCAACAAGCGCGCCGCGCAACTGACCGCGGAAGACGTGCTGGTGCAGTGCTCGGCCATGCTCTCGGTGTTCGTCCGCGAGCCCGAGTTCGTCGGACAGACCAAGGACAAGCTCAGCTCGCCCGAGGCCACCCGCATCGTCGATACCGCACTACGCGACCCGTTCGACCACTGGCTCGCCGCCTCGCCCAACCAGGCATCGAAACTGCTCGATTGGGCGATCGAGCGGGCGGAAGAGCGCCTCCGCCGCAAGAAGGAGAAGGAAGTCGACCGCCAGTCGGCGACCAGAAAGCTCCGCCTGCCAGGCAAGCTCGCCGACTGCACGCAGTCGGCCGCCCAGGGCGCCGAGATCTTCATCGTCGAGGGCGACTCGGCCGGCGGCAGCGCCAAGTCGGCGCGCGATCGCAAGAGCCAGGCCATCCTGCCGCTGCGCGGCAAGATCCTCAACGTCGCCGGCGCCACCCGCGACAAGGTGCAGGCCAGTCAGGCCATCGCCGACCTGATCCAGGCACTCGGCTGCGGCACCCGCGAGCGCTATCGCGAAGACGAGCTGCGCTACGACAAGATCATCCTGATGACCGACGCCGACGTCGACGGCGCCCACATCGCTTCGCTGCTGATGACCTTCTTCTTCCAGGAGATGCCCAAGCTGATCGAGGGCGGCCACCTCTATCTGGCCATGCCGCCGCTGTTCCGCATCAGCTCCGGTCCCAAGGTCGCCTACGCCATGAACGACGCGCACCGCGACCAGTTGCTGGCCACCGAGTTCAAGGGCAAAAAGCCGGATATCACCCGCTTCAAGGGCCTCGGCGAGATGCCCTACGTGCACCTGCGCGAGACGACGATGGACAAGAAGACCCGCACTCTGCTGCAGGTCCGCATCCGCGACGATTTCGAAGAGACTAGGCTCTCGGTCGACCGCCTGATGGGCAACCGCCCGGAAGCCCGCTTCGATTTCATCCAGGAAAACGCCGCATTCGTGACGGATCTGGATATTTAGTCCCTCCGTCACGATCTCTGCGCCGCGACCGACAACATGGATGCCCCAATTGTCGCCGCGATTAACCCCGCGTGCCCAAACCCCGTTGACTCGCAAGGGGTTTCCACTATGTTCCGGGCGCGTCGCGCGCAGCCCCGGACAGGGCGGAGTCCGGATCGGTTGCTGCAAGGCGAAGCCTGATTATCCGGCTTGTACTTTGCGACCCTTTCGTCGACCCGCACCTCCTCAAGTAGCTGCCCGTCGATCTGCCTTTCCTACTTGAGCGGACCACTGATTTGGCAAATGACTTCAACGGGCTCGGCCTCAGCGCCAAGGTGATGGATGCGGTTGCCGCCTCCGGCTACACCAAGCCCACCGATATCCAGGCGCAGGCTATCCCGCATGTCCTTCAGAAGAAGGACATCATCGGCATCGCACAGACCGGCACCGGTAAGACCGCGTCGTTCGTGCTGCCCATGCTCACGCTGCTGGAAAGCGGCCGTGCCCGCGCCCGCATGCCGCGCACATTGATCCTCGAACCGACGCGCGAACTCGCGGCGCAGGTGCACGAGAACTTCGAGAAATACGGCAAGAACCACAAGCTCAACGTTGCGCTGCTGATCGGCGGCGTCTCGTTCGAGGACCAGAACAAGAAGCTCGATCGCGGCGCCGACGTGCTGATCGCCACGCCCGGCCGCATGCTCGACCAGTTCGAGCGCGGCAGGATTCTCCTCACCGGTGTCGACATCCTCGTCATCGACGAGGCCGACCGCATGCTCGACATGGGGTTCATCCCCGATATCGAGCGCATCTGTGGCCTGTTGCCGCCGCGCCGGCAGACGCTGTTCTTCTCGGCCACCATGCCGCCCGAAATCCAGCGGCTGACCAGCCGGTTCCTGCGCGACCCGATCAAGATCGAAGTCGCCCGCCAGAACTCGACCGCCGAGACCATCGAGCAGCGCCTGGTGCGCGTATCCGGCAAGCCCGAGGAAAAGCGCGCCGCGCTGCGCCAGCTGATCCGCGCCGAGGACAACCTCAAGAACGCGATCATCTTCTCCAATCGCAAGCGCGACGTGGCGACCCTCGCCCGTTCGCTCGAGCGCCACGGCTTCTCGGCCGGTGGGCTGCACGGCGACATGGACCAGAAGAGCCGCATGGAGACGCTCGACGCCTTCAAGTCGGACAAGCTGCAGCTGCTGATCGCCAGTGACGTCGCGGCCCGTGGCCTCGACATTCCGGCGGTGAGCCACGTGTTCAACTTCGACGTGCCGACGCACGCCGAGGACTATGTGCACCGCATCGGTCGCACCGGCCGCGCCGGCCGCTCGGGCGTCGCGATCACCCTCGCTACCCCATCGGACGGCAAGTACGTCGACGCCATCACCAAGCTGATCGCCAAGGACATTCCCGAGGTGAAGCTGGCTGGCGGTTCGGCCGAGCGTGCCGAAACCTCGGCCACCGAGGAACGTGGTGAGTCGCGTGCTCCCCGCGAGCGCGGACGGCGTGGCGGACGTGGGCCGCGGGAAGCTGCCGCGCCGGCGGAAGCCAGCCCTCCGCAGGAGAACCGGGAACCGCGCCGCGAGCGTTCCGAACGCACCGAGCGACCGCGCCGCGACAACAGCCGTGATGACAATCGCGGTAACGGTGCCGAAAAACCGGCCCGCGAGCCGCGCACCCAGCACATCGAAGGCATCGTCGCCGATTCGCCTTTCGGTTCTGACGGTCCGATTCCCGCATTCCTGCTGCGGAAATAGCCGCGATCTACAGAAATCCCTCGGCAATCTCCGTAGAATTGCTAACAGATCGCCGTGTTTTTACGCCTCATTAATGCGGAACAACTGACAATGCCGGCCGAAACGACCGGCAGGAGCCGGGCCTGGGGGAACGGTGTCAGAACAGGAATTCAGACGCGCCCTCGGTTACGCGAACTCGGCGATCGACCTGCTGAAGCGCGCCACGATTCCCCCGTATCCGCAGTTCTATGAGCTGCTCTACACCTACGCCACCGGCATCAATCCGGCGCTGAACGCCCGGGTCAACGCGATCTTCCGCGACGGGAACCCGACGGCAGACGTCGCCGAGCGGCTCTACAACGAGTTCCTCCGCGCCCAGGACGCCAACGAACGCATTTCCGGCGTGTCGCAGCGGATGTCGAACCGTATCGTCGCCATCCACGACGCCATCGACACGGCGATGACCACCGCGAATGCCTATTCGGCGTCACTGCAGATCGCCAGTGGCGATCTGGGCAGCGAGGGCCTCGAAGCTCCGGCGCTGCGAGCGCTGGCGAGCGAACTGCTGGCGGAAACCCGCCGCATGCAGGAAGCAAACCTCCAGCTCGAGATGAACCTCGCCGCCTCGCGCGACGACATCGAGGCGCTGCAACGCGACCTCGACGACGTGCGCCGCGAAGCGCTGCTCGATCCGCTGACCAAGGTCTACAACCGCAAAGCCTTCGACGACGGCCTGCTGCGCGCGGTGAGCCGTGCCGAAGAGCACGGCGACCACATGTGCCTGATGCTGATCGACATCGATCACTTCAAGCGCTTCAACGACACCTGGGGCCACCAGACCGGTGACCAGGTGCTGCGCCTCGTGGCGATGACGCTGAAATCCAACATCAAGGGCCGGGATATCGCCGCGCGCTACGGTGGCGAGGAATTCGCCGCCGTGCTGCCCGATACCGACCTCGAAGGCGCGGTGATCCTCGCCGACAACATCCGCAAGGCCATCCAGGCCAAGGAACTGCTGAAGCGCTCGACTAACGAGAAGCTCGGCCGCGTCACCGCCTCGTTCGGCGTCGCCATGTATCGCACCGGCGACACGCCATCGAGCCTGATCGAGCGCGCCGACCGCTGCCTCTATGCCGCCAAGCACCGCGGCCGCAACATGGTGGTCGGCGAGAACGACCTCAAGGACGAGGATACGGCCGCGGCCTAGGCCGTGGTTTCCACGCCGAGCGAACGCAGCGCATCCCAGTAGCCGGGATAGGTCTTCCCCACGCAGTCCGGATCGAGGATCGTGATCCCGCCGATCTTCAGCGCTGCGAGCGCAAAGCTCATGGCGATGCGGTGGTCCTCGTAAGTCTCGATGCTGGTGCGCGCATTGCGGTGTTTCAGCTCGACGAGGCGGGGATCGGACGAGACGACGAGATCGTCGCCCTCCTCATGCGCCAGTCCCTGCTGAATGCGGCTGAGCTCGGTCGACAGCGCCGATATCCGATCGCATTCCTTGACCCGCAGGTTGGCAATGCCGACGAAGCGCACTGGCGTCTCGTTGAACGCAGCCAGCACCGCCAGCGTCGGCACCGCATCCTGCATCTGCGAGCCGTCGATTACCGAGGGCATGCGCGGGAACATGCGGATGAGCTTCGCCGCCTCGGCGTCCGGCTGGGTGAAGGCGTCCATCGGCACGCCGAGATCGATCTTGCCGCCGGTCAGTGCTTCCGCCGCCCAGAGATAGGTCGCCGCCGACGCGTCGGGTTCGATGTGGAAGTCGGTTGCCTGGTAGCCGGTTGGCTGCACCTGCCAGGTCATCTCGTCGAGTTGCTCGACACTCGCGCCGAACGCCCGCATCGCCGCAAGCGTCAAGTTCACGTAGCCGCGCGCATCGAGGTCCTTCCCGGTCAGCGCCACCTCGATCGGGCCCTCGCCGAACGGCGCCGCCATCAGCAGTGCCGACACGTACTGGCTGGAGAGGCCGCCATCGATCTCGACCCGCCCTGAGCCGAACGTACCGGTGCCGTTGATCACCACCGGCGGGCAACCGGTCTCGCTCGTCGCATCGATCCCGAGCGAACGCAGCGCGACCAGTAGCGGCTCGATCGGTCGCTTGCGCATCGCCTCGTCGCCGTCGACCACTACCCTGCCCTCAACCAGTGACACCGCGGCCGTCAGGAAACGCGTGGCGGTGCCTGCATTGCCCAGCACCAGCGGTTCGGCCGGCACCTTCAGCGTGCCGTCGCTCGTGACGACAAAGCTCGTCGCATCCGGCTCCTCGACGCTGACGCCCATCTGGATCAGCGCCTTCGCCATCAGCGCCGTGTCCTTGCTCTTCAGTGCGCCGGTCAGCCGGCTGGTCCCCTTCGCCAGCGCCGCCAGCAGCAGCGCGCGATTGGTGATCGACTTCGACCCCGGCGGCGTGACACGCCCGACCAGCGGATGATCAGGCGGAATGATCGTCAAAGCCCCGAGCTTTGAGGAAACGGCAGCGGTCAATGGAGAACTCCGTCAGGCAGCGGCGCAACGGCCGCACTCACTCCGGCAGCGCCGGACACATCGATCTGTCGATTGGCCCGGAGCGTCGCCGGGGTGAGGTTGAAACGAGCCTGATGGATGTAGCGCAACGTCGCTGGCGTGCCAAGCCCGGCCGCCCAGCGGTATCAGGCGTGCGCCCGGGCCTCGGCCAGTGCCTTCAGATCCGCCGGCTTCAGCTGGACGCTTTCGCCGCAGCCGCATTCGCCGGTCTGGTTCGGGTTCTTGAAGGTGAAGCCGGATTTGAGGATGTCTTCCTCGAAATCCATCACCGTCCCGAGCAGGAACAGCGTCGCCTTCGGCTCCACGTAAACATGGACACCCTTTTCCTCGATGTGGTCGTCGCCCTGCACCGGCTCGTTGACATAGGCGAGCGTGTAGGACTGCCCGGCGCAGCCGGCATCCTTGATGCCGACTCGCACGCCCGTCACCGGGGTGGCGCTGTCCTCGATGATCTCGTTGATGCGCTCGACGGCGGCATCGGTGAGGCTCATGATCTTCAAAGGCATCGGCTGCGGACTTTCATCGTAACAAGACGATATATAGACCTAACGCGCGGAAATTACCACCAGTTCAGCGCCACCTGGGCTTCCTCGCTCATGCGCGAGGCATCCCACGGCGGATCGTAGACCATGTTGACGGTGACGTCCTGGATGCCCTCGACGTTGCGCGCCGCATTCTCCACCCAGCCCGGCATCTCGCCGGCCACCGGGCAGCCCGGCGCGGTCAGCGTCATGTCGATGGTGAGGTTGCGATCATCGTCGAGGTCGACCTTGTAGATCAGCCCGAGCTCGTAGATGTCGACCGGGATTTCCGGGTCGTAGACGGTCTTCAGCGCCCCGATCAGGTCGCGGGTGATCCGCTCCACGTCATCGGCGGGAATCGCCGCGCCGACGTTTGGCGTGATGCGGGGCGCGTCGCCAGCGTTCGGCTCGGTGGCCTCGACCTCGGGGGCAATCTCGTTCACTTCGTCAGACATATCAAAATCCTTAGACGAAACGGCTTCGCGCCTACGCGAAGAAGCTTCGCGCCTTTTCGATGCCCTCTACGAGCGCATCGATATCATCCTTGCCGGTATATAGGCCGAAGGAGGCCCGGCAGGTAGAGGTGACGCCGAACCTTTGCAGCAGCGGCATGGCGCAGTGCGTGCCGGCGCGCACCGCGATGCCGTAGCGGTCGAGAATGGTCGAGACATCGTGCGCATGCGCGCCCTTCACCTCGAACGAGAAGATGCCGCCCTTGCCCGGCGCCGTACCGATCAGCCGCAGCGAGTTGATCCGCTGCAGCCGCTCCATCGCGTAACCGGTGAGCTCCGCTTCATGCGCCTGCGCCGCCTCGCGGCCAATGCCCTCGACATAGTCAATGGCGGCGCCAAGCCCGATCGCCTGGACGATCGGCGGCGTGCCGGCCTCGAACCGGTGCGGCGGCTCGTTGTAGGTGACCGTGTCGCGCGTAACGGTGTCGATCATCTCGCCGCCGCCCTGGTAGGGCTGCATGTCGGCGAGCAGGTCATAGCGCCCGTAGAGTACGCCGATACCGGTCGGGCCATAGAGCTTGTGGCCGGTGAAGACGTAGAAATCGGCGCCCAAATCCTGCACGTCGACCTTGAGGTGCACGGCGCCCTGGCTGCCATCGATCAGCACCGGGAGGCTTCGCGCATGCGCGATCTCGATGATCTCCTTGATCGGCGTCACCGTGCCCAGCACGTTGGACATGTGGGTGATCGCCACCATCTTCGTCTTCGGCGACAAGGCCGCCTCGAACGCGTCGAGATCGAAGCTGCCGTCGTCGCGCACGTCGACCCACTTCAGCACCGCACCCTTGCGCTCGCGGTGGAAGTGCCACGGCACGACATTGGAGTGGTGCTCCATGATCGAGAGCACGATCTCGTCCCCCTCCCCGATCCGCGGACCGAGGAACGACGCCGCGACTAGGTTGATCGCCTCGGTGGCCGAGCGGGTGAAGATGATCTCCTCGGGCCGCTTGGCGTTGAGGAACCGCCGCGCCGCCTCGCGCCCACCCTCGTAGGCCTCGGTCGCGCGGTTGGCGAGCGTATGGAGGCCGCGGTGGACGTTGGCGTAGGCATGCCGGTGCGCCCAATCCATCCGGTCGAGCACCTGGTTCGGCTTCTGCGCCGAGGCACCACTATCGAGATAGACCAGCCGATTCCCGTGGATCTTCTCTTCGAGGATCGGGAAATCGGCGCGGATCTTGGCGAGATCGAAGCTCATTTGCCCGACAGCCATCCTTCGATGACCGCGGTCAGCGACTCGTTCAGCGCCTCGTCCTCAATCGGGTCGATCAGCTCGGCGAGGAAGGCCCGCACCAGCATGGTCTCGGCGTCGGCTTTCGCGATGCCGCGGCTCATCAGGTAGAACAGCGAGTCTTCGTCGAGCTGGCCGCAGGTCGAACCGTGGCCGCAGACCACGTCGTCGGCGTAGATTTCGAGTTCGGGCTTGCAGAGGATTTCGGCTTCGTCCGAGAGCATCAGCCCCTGGCTCATCAGCTTGGCGTCGGTCTTCTGCGCATCGCGCGCCACCACCAGGCGGCCCTGCACCACCGCCTTCGACCGCCCGCGGGCGATCGACTTGAACAGCGGCTTGGACGAGGTGTGCGGCACGGCGTGCAGCGCATCCATCGTGATATCGGCGTGCTGGCCCTCGGAGACGAGGTTCAGCCCGGTGATGTCGGCATAGGCGCCGGCACCTTCGTAGCGCGGGAACAGCTGCGTCCGGCTCAGCGCCGCCCCGGCATTGATGATCAGCGTACGGAGCTGGGCGCCCTCCGCGAGGTGATACTCGTTCGAGGCGAAATGCGTCGCCTTGGCGGCGGCGAGGTTGACGGTGATGTGGGTCACCTTGGCGTTCTTGCCGAGCGCCAGGTAGGTCGCGTGGTTGCCGAGGTGTGCTTCCTCGCTGCCCGAATAGGTCTCGAGGATCACCACGCTGCTGTCGTCTGCGACGTAGATCTTCGCCGCGCTGGCGGAGTGACCCGCAGCGCCTTCGGTGCGGCGGTCGATCTGGATTACCGGGTCGACCGAGCCGTCGAGGTCAAGCGTCAGGCACTCCTTGGTCAGCGCGAGGTTGAGACGCGTAACCACGTCGTCACGCGTCGTCAGCACGCTGCCCGCCGACTTGCCGACGATGACGCCGGCCGGCGCTACGCCCGTATCCTGCACCAAGCCGTTGGCGATCATCAGCTGGTACGCACCGGCAACACGCAACGCCGGAGCGCTCGCCTCAGTGGCGGCCGTCGCAAGTTCCGGCACCGCCCGCAAAAGCTGCTTGAGGTCGGTGTAGTGATAGGCCTCGACGCGCCGTGTCGGCAGCCCCGCGCCGGTCAGGCGCTCGGCTTCCGCGACCGCACCGGCGGCCGTCAGCTGGTCGATGAGCTTGAGTTCAGCCGGCCCGAGCCGGACGGGGACATGCATGGTCATTTGCCCTTACGCCGCCGCTTCGTCGAAGCCGGCATAACCCTTGGCTTCCAGTTCCAGCGCCAGCTCCTTGCCACCACTCTCGACCACGCGGCCGTCCGAGAACACGTGCACGACGTCCGGCACGATGTGGTTCAACAGCCGCTGGTAGTGGGTGATCACCAGCATCGAACGATCGGCACCGCGGAGCGCGTTGACGCCCTCCGACACCACCTTCAGCGCATCGATGTCGAGGCCGGAATCGGTCTCGTCGAGGATGCACATCTTGGGCTTCAGCAGCGCCATCTGCAGGATCTCGGCACGCTTCTTCTCGCCACCGGAGAAGCCGACGTTGAGCGCGCGCTTCAGCATGTCGCTGTCGATGTGCAGCGCTTTGCCGGCTTCCTTGACCGCCTTCATGAAGTCCGGCGTCGACAGCTCGCCCTCGCCATTGGCCTTGCGCTTGGCATTCAGCGCCGCCTTGAGGAAGGTCATGGTGGCGACACCCGGGATCTCGATCGGGTACTGGAAGGCGAGGAACAGCCCTGCGGTGGCACGCTCCGACGGTTCCATCTCGAGGATGTTCACGCCATCGAGCAGCACTTCGCCGCCGGTGATCTCGTAGTCTTCCTTGCCCGCCAGCACGTAGCTGAGCGTCGATTTGCCCGAGCCGTTGCGTCCCATGATCGCGTGCACTTCGCCCTTGGGGACGATCAGGTTCACGCCTTTGAGGATTTCGCGTTCCTCGATGCGGACGTGCAGGTCGCGGATTTCGAGCATGGGGGTGGTCATTTCACTTCTCCGATATTCTCGCCGTCCCAGTAGTCGAGGCTCGATGCCTCGCGTGCGATGTGCCGAAGCGACGATTTGTCGGTCGGGTTACCGCTGGTCCGGGAAAAGACGCCAAACTTGTTTGAGTCCGGGTACTCGCACACTTCGGTGGCGGCCATCGTCGAGATGCCGAAATACCGAAGCACGCCAGTGCCGGTGTTGATGATCTGATGCGCGGTCGAGCGGTCGCCTGCCGGGGCGCCCAGCACATCGCCGGCTTTGATGGCATGGCTGCCTTCGCCGTAGCGATAGGTGCCTTCGCCTTCGAGCACGATGAACAGCTCGTCCTCGACATGGTGGTTGTGGAACGGGCAGCTCGACTTTCCTGCCGGCACCTCGTTGTAGCTGATGCCGAGGTTGCGCAGCCCCAGCAGCCGGCCGAACGAGGTGTCCGACGACTGGTAGTTGGCTCCCTGCGTCCAGCTATCGAGAGCGAGTTCGGCGATGTTGAGCAGCGGACGGGTCATTTCCCCCCTCCGGTGTCTTCGCCATCCCAATAGCCCATCGGCATCAGCTTGCCGCCGGCGCCGAAGGTGGCGTTCTCGCGGTGATGCCCGGTCGCTCCGATATCGACCCGGATGCGGCCGCTGTCGAGGTACTCGACCACATCGGCATTGGTGTTGTTGGAGAACGCGATATAGCGCAGCTCTTCGTCACCGGTATTGATGATCTGGTGCCCCTCGCCCCCGGCCGGCGCCGCAAGGCAATCACCGACCCGCACCGGGATCCGTTCCTCACCGTACCGGTAGGTGCCGGTCCCGGAGAGGATCAGGAACATCTCATCGGAGGTGTGGTGGCGGTGGAACGGCGTGGCCGTCTTGCCGGGAGGCACGACGTGCAACGCGGCTCCAAGCCCGAACAGTCCGAGCGCCGGACCGAACTCGCCGGTTGCTGCCGCAAAGCGCGTGCCTTCAGTCCCCTGCTCCAACGGCACGTTGTCGAGGTTCAGGACCACCTTCATGTGCTGCCCTCCTCACCCTCGATGTCTTCACCGTCCCAATAGCCGAACGGCGTCAGCTTGCCGGAGGTGCTGAAGATCGACATCGGCTCCCTGTCGTTGCCGTGCGCGATATCGACGGCGATCCGGCCGCTGTCGGGATACTCGGTGACATCGGCCCGGCCATGGTTGGCAAAGGCGATGTAGCGCAGCTCTGCATCGGAGGAATTGATGATCTGGTGCGCCTCGCCACCAGCAGGCGCCCCGATGCAGTCGCCGGCCTTGATCGGCAAGCGGTGCTCGCCAACCCGGTAGGTCCCGCTGCCAGAGACAATGAAGAACAGCTCGTCATTGCCATGGTGCCGATGGTACGGCCAGGCGGTCTTGCCCGATGGCACCACGTGCAGAGTGGCGCCGATCTGTTCGGTGCCGATGGCCGCGTCGATGTCGTTGAGCCCCACCTCAAAGCGATTGCCCACCTTGAGCCACTTCAGCTCAAGCTCGGCAACGTTGACGATGTTGTGGGGCGCGGACGTCATCAGCCGACGCTGCCCTCGAGCGAGATCGAGATCAGCTTCTGCGTTTCGACCATGAACTCCATCGGCAGGTGCTGCAGCACGTCGCGGACGAAACCGTTGACGATCAGCGCCACCGCTTCCTCTTCCGACAGGCCGCGCTGCATGCAGTAGAACATCTGGTCGTCCGAGATCTTCGACGTCGTCGCCTCGTGCTCGAACACCGCGCTGGCGTTGCGGCTCTCGATGTAGGGCACGGTGTGGGCACCACACTTGTCACCGATCAGCAGGCTGTCGCACTGCGTGAAGTTGCGGGCGCCCTTGGCCTTGGCATGCGCCGAGACCTGGCCACGATAGGTGTTGTCGGAGAATCCCGCCGCGATGCCCTTGGAGATGATCCGGCTGGTGGTGTTCTTGCCCAGGTGCAGCATCTTGGTGCCGCTGTCGACCTGCTGATAGCCGTTCGAAATGGCGATCGAGTAGAACTCACCCGACGAATTGTCGCCGCGCAGGATGCACGAGGGATACTTCCAGGTGATCGCCGAGCCGGTTTCCACCTGCGTCCAGCTGATCTTGGAGTTGTCGCCGCGGCAATCGCCCCGCTTGGTGACGAAGTTGTAGACGCCGCCCTTGCCGTCCTTGTCGCCCGGGAACCAGTTCTGCACCGTCGAGTACTTGATCTCGGCGTCCTTGAGGGCGACGAGCTCGACCACGGCCGCATGCAGCTGGTGCTCGTTGCGCGCCGGCGCCGTGCAGCCTTCGAGGTACGACACATAAGCGCCCTCGTCGGCGATCAGCAGCGTGCGCTCGAACTGGCCGGTCTTGGCCTCGTTGATGCGGAAATAGGTCGACAGCTCCATCGGGCAGCGGACGCCCTTGGGGATGTAGCAGAACGAGCCGTCGGTGAAGACCGCCGAGT
>JAESFN010000719.1_pt1 | contig 23348 bp, 30 predicted proteins | sample 9269411 | NCBI WGS metagenome assembly JAESFN01 (sample SAMN14505399, study PRJNA617100) | algae metagenome | isolation source: Iphinoe sp. HA4291-MV1 and co-occurring heterotrophs from trail next to... | place: USA: Maunawili Falls, Hawaii | collected 2009-07-25
CGACGCTCCTGCATCGCTGACACCTCCAGCCACGGCATCGATCGCCCTCCAAATGGAACGATCAAGCCTGTCCAAAACTGTCAGCTATGTCTCCGAACACCTGTAAGCGATGTATCCGGACTGAACAGCAAGGGGGAGGGAGACCCTCACACCGACATTGCGACTATCGTCTCCCTCCCCCTTGCGGGGAGGGATCAAGGGTGGGGGGCCACAGCCACCGGCCTCTCGACGCTCGCGCCCACCACCCCGCTTGACATCCCCAAGCACATCAATCATAACCATATTGTTATATAGCGAACAGGTTATGAAATGCAGCCGAACCAGAGCCAGCTCGATCTCACCTTCGCCGCCCTGGCGGATCCCACCCGGCGGGCCATCCTCGCGCGGCTGGCCGAGGGCGAGGCGTCGGTGAATGAGCTGGCGGCGCCGTTCGAGATGAGCCAGCCGGCCATTTCCAAGCATATCAAGGTGCTGGAAAATGCCGGGCTGGTATCACGCGGCAAGGATGCGCAGCGTCGCCCGGTGAAGATCGAAGCGCTGCCGCTGGCCGATGCGGTGGGCTGGCTCGAGAACTATCGCAAGTTCTGGGAGCAGAGCTACCAGCGGCTCGATACCCTGCTCGACGAGTTGCAGCGCTTCGCCCCGAAAGGCGACAAGAAGAACTGACAAGAAGACCAGAGGAGACGCCGATGCAGCCGCCTTTGACCATCACCCTGCCCTCGGATCGCGAGATCGCAGTCACCCGCACCTTCAAGGCCTCGGCCGATCTGGTGTTTGACTGCTGGACCATCCCGGCCCTGATCCGGCGCTGGCTCGGCCCCGCCGACTGGGTGTTCGTCACCTGCGAGTTCGACGCGCGCGTCGGCGGTAAGTGGCGCTTCGTCACCAAGGGACCCACCGGTTTCGAAATGGGTTCGGGCGGCGAGGTGCTGGAAATCACCCGGCCCGACTGGATCAAGACCAATGAGCGCTACGATATGGACTGGACCGGCGGTCAGACCATCGTCACCAACCGCATCACTGAAGCTGATGGCATCGCCACCTCGGTGGTGACCATCCTCTACGCCAACAAGGAAGCGCGCGACGGCGCCAGGGCCACGCCGATGGCTGAAGGCATGGAGATGGGCTTCAAGCGCCTCGAAGAACTGCTGGCGGACATGCCGGCCTACTAACTCCGGGGGCATACCTGCCCCCCGGGGCATAGCTGCCCCGCCGACTTTCGACTGCCCCTGCGACGACCCTGCCGCTGAAGCGTTCCGCTTCCGCGATCGGGAAAGCTCAACCCCAACGAGGAGACTTCGAAATGCCCAAGCTCATGCCCTGCCTGTGGATCGACGACCGCATCGAGGAGATGGTCAACTTCTACGTCAAGACCTTCAAGGATGCCGAAATCCGCAAGGTCGACCGCTACCCCGATGGCCGCGTGCTCACCATGACCTTCCGCCTCAAGGACCAGGAGTTCATGGCGCTGAACGGCGGCCCCCAATTCAAGTTCACTGAGGCCATTTCCTTCACCGTCGACTGCGACGGCCAGCAGGAGGTCGACTACCTGTGGGACACGCTCACCGCTGATGGCGGCGAGGAGAGCCAGTGCGCCTGGCTCAAGGACAAATATGGCCTCAGCTGGCAGATCGTGCCCAGGCAACTGACCGAGGCACTGTCGGGTAGCGATCGCGCCGGGGCCGGCCGCGCCATGCAGGCGATGTTCCAGATGAAGAAGATCATCGTGGCCGACATCCAGAAGGCCTACGCCGGCAGCTAAGCCAGCACCTCCTAAGCCCCCATCGCAACGCCCTGCCCCGCGCGCCAACCTGGCGCGCGGCCGGGAACGGCTTGCCGAAAATCCGGAGACTTCCAATGCGCCGTCGTACCTTCCTCCTCACCGTCAGCACGCTGGTGCTGGCCTCGACTATTCCCTCCATCGGCCAGCAGCCGGCCTTCGACCCCACGGCGCTTGCCGCGCTCAAGGGCAAGATCGAGACCTCGATCGAGAAGGGCGACATGCCCGGCGCCGTCTGGCTGCTGGCCAAGGGCGACGAGGTGATCGTCGATGCAGCGGGCAACACCGCCTACGAAGGCGGCGTGCCGATGCGCCGCGACACGATTTTCCGCATCGCCTCGGTCGGCAAGGCGGTCGGCACCGCCGCTGTGATGATGCTGGTGGCGGACGGCAAACTCAGCCTCGACGAGCCGGTCGATCGGCTGCTGCCTGAGCTCGCCAACCGGCAGGTGCTGCGGGACCTGAAAGGCCCGCTCACCGACACGGCGCCGGCCAGCCGTCCGATCCTCGTCCGCGACCTGATGAACTTCACCCTCGGTTTCGGCGTGCTGTTCGACCCCACCCTGCCGATCCAGCAGGCGATCGACGCGCGCCAGCTGACCAACGGTCCGCCGGTCCCGGCCACGCCGTGGACGCCCGACGAATGGATGGCGAAATTCGCCGAGCTGCCGCTGATGCACCAGCCGGGCGAGACCTGGATGTACAACACCGGTTCGCTCCTCCTCGGCGTGCTGATTGCCCGCGCCTCCGGCATGCCGCTGGAAGAATTCCTCGCGAGCCGCATCTTCACCCCACTCGGCATGGTCGATACCGGCTTCTTCGTGCCTCCCGAGAAACTCGATCGCTTCCAGCCGGCCTATTCGGTGAACTTCGCCACCAACGAGCAGTTTCTCGAAGACCCGGTCGATGGCATCTGGAGCAAGCCGCCGAGCTTCCCGTCCGCCGCTGGTGGTCTGGTCTCGACCCTCGACGACTACCTTGCCTTCGCCCGCATGCTGCTCAACCAGGGTGAGTACCAGGGCACGAGGCTGCTCAGCGCCGAAGCGGTCGCCGAGATGACCCGCAACCAGCTGACGCCGGAGCAGAAGCACGGTGCCGGCTTCATGCCCGGTTTCTTCGACAAGCTCGGCTGGGGCTATGGTGTCCTGACCTACGACACCCCGGACGACATCTCGCCCATTCCGGGTCGCTATGGCTGGGACGGCGGCTACGGCACCAGCTGGGTCAACGATCCCACCACCGGCCTGATCGGACTGATGTTCACCCAGTCCGTGCAATATTACATCGCCTCCAACCAGTTCCGTGACTTCTGGCGCGGCGCCTACACCGCCATCGGCGCCGAAACCAAGGGAGTGTCCGACGTGCCCGAACTGATCACCCACGACGTCTCGGTTACTCGCAGCTTCAACACCTCGCCCGACCGCGCCTGGCGCGCCTGGACCGAGGACGCCGAGGTGATGAAGTGGTGGGGCCCGCGCCCCTGGAGCAGCCCCGAAGCCCGCATGGATGTACGCGAAGGCGGCTTCTCGGTGGTGCTGATGCGCTCGCCCGAGGGGCACGACCTGTGGATGCGTTGGGAATACACCAAGGTGATCCCCAACCAGCGCCTGGAATACGTGCAGAACCTCTCGGACAAGGACGGCAACCCGATCGACCCGACCAGCGTCGGCATGCCCAGGGAGTTCCCGCGCGACGTCGCAACCGTGGTGACGCTGACGCCGAAAGGCGACGTCACCGAAGTCACCATCACCGAGCACACCACTACCTCCAAGCAGATGATGGAAATGTCGCAGCTCGGCCTCGAGCAGGTTATGGATCAGATGGGCCAGACCTTCTGAGGGGGCAAGCCTGAGGGGGGCAACATGGAACTAACTGCTGACGCGATCCTCGCCCGGCTGCAATCGATGCGGTCGGACGAGGAGCGGAAGAAGTATCACCGCTACTTCGCTTTCGATGACGATGCGGCCGAAACCTTCATCGGTGTGCGCATGGGCCAGGTGTTTGCGCTCGCCAAGGAGTACGTACTGACCCCGCCCTCCGAGATCGAAAGGCTGATGGAGTCCGATATCCATGAGGCCCGGGCCGCCGCCATGAGCATCATGGCCAAGCAATACCAGGCCAAGAAGACCACCCCGGAGCGCAAGCAGGAACTGTTCGAGCTCTACCTGCGCCGGCACGACCGCATCAACGATTGGGACCTGGTCGACCTCGCCGCCTATTACGTGATCGGCCCGCACCTGGTCGATCGCCCGCGCGACACCCTATACCAGCTGGCGAAATCGCAGAACATGTGGGAGCGGCGCACGGCGACGCTCGCCACCTTCTCGTTCATCCGCCGCGGCCAGCTCGATGATGCCTTCGCCATCGCCGAACTGCTGCTCGATGACCCGGAGGATCTCGTCCACAAGGCCGTGGGCTGGATGCTGCGCACCGCCGACGGCAACCGCCCGGCGCTCAACGCCTTTCTCGACAGGCACGCTGCGAGAATGCCGCGCATCATGCTGCGCAACGCGCTCGAGCACTATGCCCCGGATGAGCGAGCCCGCTATCTCGCCATGGGCAAGGGCAAATGAGGCGCGAACCACTACGCGTCACCCTCGAAGGCGAGCGTGCCATCCGGATGGTCCGCCGCTTCGCCGCACCGCGCGACCTGGTGTTCGCCGCACTGACCACCCCCGCGCTGCTCCAGCGTTGGTACGCCGACCTCGTCAGCGCCGAACTCGACCTCCGCCCGGGCGGCACCTGGCGCATCGTCAGCCGCCGCCCCGATGGCCGCGAGATCGGCCAGCACGGCAGCTTCCGCGAGGTCGAGCCGCCCAGTCGGCTGGTGCAGACTGAACACTGGGAGGATTGGGACCCGGGCGAAGTGCTGGTCACCACCGAGCTGACAGAGACGGCGGGGGTCACGACGCTGGGCGTACTCTTGGAGTTCCCGAGCGCCGCAGTGCGCGACATGCTGGTGAAAGCCGGGATGAACGACGAGTCGGTGACGCACTACGACCGGCTGGAGGATGTGCTGGTGGAGTTGGGCTGAGCGTCAGATCGCCCGAAGATGGGTTGAGCAGGCCAACCTTGTTAGGCGCGACCATTGCCCAACCACCGGCTGTCATCCCAGCGAAAGCTGGGACCCAACTCTCGGCTGGCGCGGGCTGATGAATGGGTCCCAGCTTTTCGCTGGGATGACATCGAGGATGGGGTCGATGGCGGTGGGAAGCCCACCTCTCACCGGTGAAGTAAGCTAATCGCCCCCGCCATCACCGCCGCCATCGGAATCGCCGAGCGAGAAGTCGCCCCCGCCGCTGCTGTCGCCGCCATCGCGACGGGCGCGTTGCACCATGCTGCCGACCAGCCAGCCGAGCCCGATCAGCGCGATGACCGCAAGGACCGGCCAGAAGGTCGAGAGAAATCCGTAGACCGGCTCCCGGAACGACTGTTGGAAGTCGCGGAGCCAATCCATCGCTTAGTGCCCGGGGAAGCTGTCGCGCTGCTCGTCGTGGGGCTCGCCATCTTCCCAGTCGATATCGGTATTGACCTGGGGCTCGGCGTGGCCGAGCAGGCGGTCGATCCACTGACGCAACGCGCGGCCGGCCTCTTCCAGCTGGATGGGGTCGATCAGGGGGCGCGGGTCATGATGCGGTTGCGTAGCCATGCCACCGAATCTGCGCCCGATTCCTAAACTTTTTCTGACAGTCGCCGGTCGCCTTGCGTGGCGGCCGGCGGACTTTGCTTAACCGCTCACCAGGCGTCGGGTTCGCGCACCATGTGGACGATCCCGGCGGGATTGAAGAACCAGCCACCGCGGAACCCCTCGCCCAGCGGCTCGATCGCATCGTTGCGGGTCGTTCCGGCCGCGCTCAGTTGCGCTGCGGCGGGCCCGAAATCCGGGGTGAACAGTTCGAGCCAGACTTCACTCCGCGAATGGCCGGGCGCCTCGTCGATCCACAGCTGGTTCGGCCCGAACCGGAAGCCGACTTCCGGCCGTCCCGGCACCCGTTCGAGCTGCAGCACGTCGCGGTAGAACGCCACCGTCTCGGCATAGAGATGGGTCGGCACCTTCATGGCGATGTTCAGGCCGCCGGTGATCTGGGCTGTCACTTGTAGAAGCCCTCGCGCAGGTTGAAGCCGTGCTCGAGATAGACTTTCATGGCGCACAGCATCCCGGTCCAGCCCTCGGTATTGCCGACACAGGCGTCGAGCCCCTGCTGCGTCTCGATCCAGCCCGCCTCGGTGATGGTGACGAGGGTCCGGCCATCCTCGAGCGCCTCGAAGGTCATCGTCACCGTGGTGTTGCCGCTTGGGTCGGCGGCAGTTCCTTCCGCCGCGCCCCAGCGGAGCACGATGCGCTTGTCGTCGACGACTTCGACCACCTGCACCGGAAACGCCCCGGGAAAATCCGCAAAGTCCCAGCTCACCGTCGCGCCCGTTGTGAGCCGCCCTTTGGCGCCGCCGGTGGTGAAAAACCCCGAGAGTTTTGCCGGGTCGGCCACTGCTTCGAACACCTCATGCACCGGCTTGGCGATGCGGCCCGACACTTTCAGCTTCACGTCCATGACGCGTCTCCTTCACCTTTTTCCTTGTCTTTGCGTCCATTATGTTATAAAAATATAACATGTCAAGCGATGACGAAAACGACAGAATTTTCAAGGCCCTGGGCAACCGGGTGCGCCGCAATATGCTCGACCGGCTGAAGGATAACCCGCAGACCACCGGGGCGCTCTGCGATGCCTTCCCCGAGCTGGATCGTTGTACGGTGATGCAGCACCTCAAAGTGCTGGAGGATGCCGACCTGGTGATCGCTCGCCGCGACGGCCGCGAGCGCTGGAACCACCTCAACGCCATTCCGATCCAGCAGTTGCACGAGCGCTGGATCGGTGGTTACGCCGCCTATGCGGCGCAGGGCTTGCTGAAGCTGAAGCAGGGTCTCGAAGGCTGAGCTGCCATTTGGCAGGATCTGCACGTCATTTGGCAAACGCGCCTGTAAACCTGCCGCTAGCCTCCACTCTCTGAATGGAGGACGACATGTCCAAACGCGCCATCTTCGTCGGTATCGGCCTCGTCGTACTGGCGGCTCTTATCGCCACCCCGCTCCTGCTCTCCCCTGGCGCCCCGGCTGCTGCACCGGCGGCAACCGATCCGGTCGCGGCCGACGAGCAGGCCGCCACCATCGCCGCCATGCGCCCCGCCCGCGACACCGATCGCCCGGTGATCGCCATCATCGCCTGGAACCAGGCGACCGAACTGTCCGACTTCTTCTCCGCCTATGGCGTGTTGAAGCGGGCCGATGTCGCCGAGGTCACCGTGGTGGCGGAGCGGGCCGAGCCGGTGCAGCTCTATCCCGGGCCGAAGATCGACCCTGAAGCGAGCATCGCCGCCTTCGACGCCCAGCACCCCGAAGGCGCCGACTATGTGGTGGTGCCCGCCATGGATCCGGGAACCGACCAGGTGATCGCCGACTGGCTGGTCGCCCAGCATACGAAGGGCGCAAAGATCATTTCGATCTGCAACGGCTCGCGCATGATCGGCTTTGCCGGCCTGCTCGACGGCCGCCGTGCCACTGGCCATTGGAGTGCTGTCGCTGAGCTGCGCCAGAAGCACCCGACCATGACCTTCGTCCCCGATCGCCGCTACGTGGTCGACGATGGCGTCGCCACCTCCACCGGCATCACCGCCAATATCCCGATCATGCTGGCGCTGGTCGAAGCCATCGGCGGCCGCGCCGTGGCCGAGCGTACGGCGGCCGAACTCGGCGTCACCAACTGGGACGCCCGGCATCGCTCGGCGGATTTCGAACTCACTCTCGAGCACAAGAAGACCTTCATTCGCAACGCCCTGACCTTCTGGCGCCGCGAAACTGTCGGCCTTCCGCTCGCAGAGGGCGTCGACGAGGTGGCGCTGGGGCTGCTCGTCGACGCCTATGCCCGCACCAACCTCGCCAGCGTCGTGACCGTGGCCCCGGGCGGCGTCCCGGTGCGCAGCCGCCACGGCCTGCTGATCACCCCGGATCGGCCCAGCGAAACCGCCCTGCTGGATCACCTGCTGCCGCCCCCGCCGACCGAAGCGCCGGCCCAGACGCTAGAGCACGAACTGCCGGTAGTGGCCACCCGCTACGACCTGCCGACGGCGAAGATCGTGGCGCTGGTGATGGAGTATCCCTGGGCGGGTGGTGGGTTGTAGCTCGCCTTACATGCACTATTCGCGGCCCCAAGCTCGGTGTCATCCCAGCGAAAGCTGGGACCCATTTCACCGCCTGCGCGAGAGGAGAGTTGGGTCCCTGCTTTCGCAGGGATGACACGCGGTGAGGAGGTGAGAGTGAGGGGCCCTGCCTGAGTATCCACATCCCAAGGTTCAACTCGTCGCCGATGCGCTCTAGGCTACCCCCATGCACCCACCTGCCCCAAAGCCAACGTCTCGCGGCGACACTCGGCGGATCGCTATCGTCGCCTATGATGGCTTCCAGTTGCTCGATGTCACCGGCCCCGCCGAAGTGTTCAGCAAGGCCAACGACTTCATGCCGGCGCTTGCCGCCACCCCGCTGCATTACGAGATCGTGGTGGCGAGCCCCGCCGGCGGCAATATCACCTCGAGCTCTGGCCTCGAGCTGGCGGGCACCGTCCCGCTCGACGAACTCCCGCCCGATATCGACACCCTGCTGATTTCCGGTGGCCCCGAGGCTCCGGTGCGCCGCGCTGCGGAAGATCCCGCCCTGCTCCCCTGGCTCATCGCACATGCGCCAAACATCCGGCGCGTTGCCAGCATCTGCACCGGGGCGTTCCTGCTCGGTGCCGCCGGCCTGCTCGATGGGCGGCGCGCCACCACCCACTGGTCGTCGACGCGCATGCTGGAAGCCATGCTGCCGCGCACCGAAGTGGTGCCCGATGCCATCTTCGTCGGCGATGGTCACATCTTCACCTCGGCCGGTGTGACCGCTGGCATCGACCTGTCGCTGGCTCTGGTCGAGTATGATTGCGGGCCGCAAGTGGCGCTTCGCACCGCCCGCGAACTGGTGCTCTACCTCCGTCGGGTTGGCGGCCAGTCGCAGTTTTCCAGCAGCCTCGCGGCGCAGACCAATGCCGGCGAGGGCCTGCAGACTCTCCTCAGCTGGATCGCCGGCCACCCCGATGCCAACCTCAGCATCGCTGCCCTGGCTGATCGCGCAGTGATGAGCGAGCGCACCTTCGCCCGCAGCTTCCGCACCCAGACCGGCATGACGCCCGCCCGCTACGTCGAGCTGGTGCGGCTCGACCGCGCCAAGCAACTGCTCGAATCCACCCGCTTCCCGCTGGCCCGCATCGCCGAACGCGCCGGCCTCGGCAGCGCCGCAACCCTCGCCCGGGCCTTCCGCAAGCATCTGGGCACCACGCCCGAGGGATATCGCGAGCGGTTTCACATCGATGGACGAGGGTAGCGATCACCGGCCTCTCCACCATCCTCCCCCGCGGGGCGGGGGAGGATCAGCCGCACTGTCGGTGCCCCCTGTCCCACCCCCGCCTTTCGCGCTAAGAGGGCTGACCACTCACCAGCACTGAACTCCGATGGCCCCCACCACCTATGCCGGCCCGAGCGCCGGCCTGCCCGACCAGACCACCCTTCACACCGGCCGCGCCGTCTTTACCGAGGCCTATGCGGTGATCCCGCGCGGGGTGATGCGGGATATCGTCACCAGCTACCTGCCGCACTGGCAGGGCACCCAGGCCTGGGTCATCGCCCGGCCGATGACCGGGTTCTCCGAGACCTTCTCGCAATATATCGTGGAGGTCGCGCCCGGCGGCGGCAGCGAGCGGCCCGAGCCCAACGCCGAAGCCGAGGGCGTGCTGTTCGTCGTGGCCGGCGAGTTGGCGTTGGTCATCGACGGCAAGGCACATCGGCTGGCGCCTGGCGGCTATGCCTTCCTGCCGCCCGGCACGCGCTGGACCCTCAACAACCCCTCGTCCGCCCCTGCCCGCTTCCACTGGGTGCGCAAGCGCTACGAAGTGGTCGAAGGGATCGAGATCCCCTCGGCCTTCGTCACCAACGAGCAGGATGTCGCCATCCGCTGGATGCCGGGCACCAAGGATACCTGGGGCACCACCCGCTTCGTCGAACCCGACGATGTGCGCCATGACATGCATGTCAACATCGTGACGCTCAAACCGGGCGCGGTGATCCCGTTCGAGGAAACCCACGTCATGGAACACGGCCTTTACGTGCTCGAGGGCAAGGCGGTGTACCGGCTCAACCGTGACTGGGTCGAAGTCGAAGCCGGCGATTTCATGTGGCTCCGGGCCTTCTGCCCGCAATCCTGCTACGCCGGCCCCAACCGCTTCCGCTACCTGCTCTACAAGGACGTCAACCGCCACGCCAAGCTCGGGCTATGACCCGAGCCCGCTGACGGTTGTGATGAGTTCGTCGAGTTCATCCAATGTCGCATCGACCAGATCGTCGGATGGCAAGCGGCTCGCTTCGATAACGAGGTAGTCGCGGTTCGCTTCGATCTCGCGGATCAGTTCCGCGAGCCGGGACTGCGCAAGCTCGTGTGCGTCGGAGCCAGCGAGGTGCGCCGCCAATTGCTCGGCAAGGTACGTGGCGCGCAACTGCCAGCCTTCGATATAGCGTCGATATGGTTGGGCAAGCGCTGCCGCCTGGCTGTCGATAAGCCCATCGGCTGGGCCGACGGAAGTAAGTTGAATCTGATTGTGCATTCTCAAGCCTAAGTCACGAGTGCCACAACGTTTTCGTCGCCGCTTGGTTCAGCGCTTCGGGTAGAAAAATACTTGCGGGCTGAGATCGCCCCGGCCATCGTTCCGTTCTCGCGACAGGGAGAACGCGATTCAGATGACACCATTGAGAATGCTGGCCGCTTTGGCCCTGCTGGCCTCGCCGGCGCTGGCCGAAGACCTGACACCGCAGAGCTACCAGAACCTGCTCACCCCGCTGGTGCAGGGCGGCAACGACGTGCTGGGCACGCCACTCGCTTATCCCGCGGGCACGCCGAACGTCACCTCGGCCATCGTCACCGTGCCCGTGGGCGGCGAGACCGGCTGGCACGAGCATGAGGTGCCGCTCTTTGCCTATATCCTCGAAGGCGAGTTGACCGTCGACTATGGCAGCAAAGGCAAGAAGACCTACCGCACTGGCGAGGCGGTGCTCGAAGCCGTCGGCTGGCCGCATAACGGCGTCAACACCGGCACCGTGCCGATGAAACTGGTGGCCGTTTACATGGGCGGCGGCACCGCCGCCAACACCATCAAGGTCGATCCCGGCGCGCGCAAATAATCCCGCAACAGTCGTCGCCTAGCGTGCTGCCCGGGGCGCTTTCGAGCAGGAAAATCGCAACTTTCCTGAAGGCGCTCCACTCGCGAAGCAATTCGCCTCAGGGAGATCGCCATGGCCGACCGGTTGCCACCACAGCCCCCAAGCCGACGCCCCGGCGTCGGCACTGGCCCCGCAATGGCAGCCCTCGTGACGCTGTCGGCCTGCAGTGCACAGGCCGCAACGTCACGGGTCGACCTCGCACAGCTGACGGCCCCGGTGGCGGCGGCCGTCAGCCCCCTGTTGCAGGCTCCAGCAGTGCCTTGAGACGAGGCGGCACGACATCCGGCCCATACATCTGTTGCATGCGTTGTGCGAACGCGCGCAACACGTTGCGCTGATGGCGCAGGTCCTCGTACTGCCGAACCGAGGTCATGAAGATATACTCGAGCGTCCGGCTCGCTCCTTCCTGCCCCAGGCTGCTGAGGAAAGCCTGGCCCGGGGGAGACAGCGGCTCATCCGCCGGAACGCAGAACGGAGCCACCGTGATCAGCGTTTGCGGCGAAGCCTCGTGCAGCTGCTGCAGGGTGGCGCGGAGGCCGTCACGATCCTCCGCCGCAAGCTTGCCGCCGCAGAGCACCACGAGGGTGTAGATCCAGAACTCGGTGCCGTATTCGGCCATTTCGGCGGCACGTTCGAGCAGGTCGATCCCTTCGGCCAGCCGTCCACGCATCAGCCGCGCCTGCCCCAGAATGGCGAACGAGGCGGCGAACGCCGTGCTGGCTTCGAACGCCTCCTCGGCCAGCCGCTCCGCCATCACCGTGTGCCCGCGCGCGACGAACAGCAGCAGCTTGGCCACCGAAAGCTTCAGCATCGGGTTATCGGCGACCGCCGGCAAGGCGCTCAACGCCGCAGCCTCGATCTCGTCTTCGATTGCGTTCCGCTCGGCGCCCGGCGAACTCTGGCCGTCCGTACCCATGATCGCCTGCACGTAAAGACTGAGCCCCCACATCAACCGCACCACCGGATCATCCGGGTTGGCGGCAAGGCTCGCCCGCACCTGATCGAGCCCCTCGAGCCAGCTGCGCGTGTCCGCGGTCAGCAGCCGTCCGGCTTCGTGCATCGCCACATAGAGCGGCGGCGTTGCCGCGGCCGGTGCGTCTATCATCCCGAGCGCCTGCCGATGCCAAATCAGCGAGCGGACCTGCTGCACCACGCCGGCCACCAGCGCGGTGACCTCATCGGGCGCCGCAACGGCCAGCCGCGACATGCCGATGACATCGCCGCCCGGCATCTGCCGCAGCACCAGGGCGCATTGCAGCGCCTCGGCCGTCGGAAACACACTGACTTCGAGGCTGAAGCGCGTCCGGGTCGGGCTTTTCGGAGAAAACTGTTCATCGAGGCGCACGGCCTCGTCCGGCGATGTCGCGGCATCGAGCTGCTGCACCAGCTCGCCCAACATCCTCGCGGCCACCGTGGCGAGCGCGCCGGCCCGCGCCATGCCATGCACCGGTCCGACCACCAGCAAGGTATCGGCCGGCTCGGCCGGTTCAGCCACCCAGACATAGCCCTCGCCATAGCGCGTAGCGATGAAGCGTGGCGCACGGGCCGGATCGCCCAGCTTGGCGCGCAGCCGGTTGATCAGGAAATCGACGTTGCGGTCCGACGAGTCCGAGCCGACGCCTGAAATGGCGTCGAGCAGCGTATTGCGTGTCAACAGCCGCTGCGGATGCGCCATGAAGGTCGAGAGCATGGTGCGCTCGGCCCGCGTGAAGGTAACTTCCCTGCCCGCGACATCGCGCGCCGACAGCAAGTCCTCATGGAAGATGAGACTGTTGAACTGGTACTCTGCCATTATCGCTTTTCAGTATTGCCCGGCCGGGAGAATTACCCAAGCATCGGCAGATTTCCAGATGCGACATGTCGCGCCCGTCGATCAGGCTTCCGTGAGGTGCCACATCGGTTAAGTTCGCGTGAGCAACCGGGAGTCGAAATGACAGCCAGCCGTACCATCCACGTCGAACCGCTGACGCGCGAGGCCTACGCCCCTTTCGGCCAGGTGATCGAGACCGCCGGCGCGCACCACTACCCGATCAACGGCGGCATGACCGAGCGCTACCACGACCTCGCCAAAGTCGAGCTCGGTGGCGTACATGCCCGCCCGCTGGTCTCCATCGCCCGCGGCCAGCCCTACGACCTGCCGCTGACGCTGAAGATGGTCGAGCGCCACCCGCTCGGCAGCCAGGCGTTCTACCCGCTGTCGCAGCGCCCGTTTCTGTCGATCGTCGCCCCCGACGAGGGCGGCGTCCCCGGCCTGCCGCGTGCTTTTCTCGCTGCTCCCGGCCAGGGCATCAATATGGCGATGAACACCTGGCACGCCGTGCTGACGCCGCTCGGGGAAACCTCGGATTTTCTGATCGTCGATCGCGGCGGTGACGGCAACAATCTGGAGGAATACTTCTTCCCCGAGCCGTACTTGGTAGTGGCGAGCGCCTGACTTCTTTACCGACACAACGCTTCGGCGTCGCAACTGCGTTGCAATTGCTGCATAATCTGCCGGTGTGGGCTGAGCTTGGAGGTATTTTGATGCGTATCATTGTTGCGATGGTGGCCCTGCTGCTGGCGCTGGCGAGCCCGGCGCTCGCCGCCAAGGTGACGCTCAAGGGCGACGTGACCTATCGTGAACGCATCGCGCTCCCCCCCGGCGGCACGTTGTCGGTGTCGCTGATCGACCTCGCCACACCAGACAAGCCGCGGGTTTCGGCCAAGGCGCCGATCGCCAGCCCGGGCCAGGTGCCGCTGACCTTCACGCTCAACTTCGACGACACCGTCATCGTCGCCGGCCACAGCTATGCCCTGGTCGCTGAGATCGCCGGCCCCGACGCGGTGTGGTTCCGCAATGCCGAGCCCTATGCGCTCGATCCGCTGGCGCCCGCGCAGCCGGTGCTGATCATCGTCAACATGGTGCCGCAGGAAGAAGCCGTCGCTGCCCCTGAGCCCGTGGTTCCGCCAGCCCCGTCCCCCATTCTCGATATCACGTGGCAGGCCGAAACCATCGGCGGCGCCCCGGCAGCACGCGGCATCGTCTCTTCGCTCTCCATCGCCTCCGACATGCGGGCCGGCGGCCGTGGCGGCTGCAACTCCTGGTTCGCCCAGGCCGAGGTCAACGCCGAACGGCTGATCTTCAGCGCCGTCGCCGCCACCCGCATGGCCTGCGTTTCGGACGAAGCCACCAAACAGGAAGACAGCTTCTTCGCCGCGCTGGCCGCCACCCGCTTCTGGCGCATCGACAAGGACCACCTGATCCTGCTGGACGCCGGCGGGGTGGAACTGGCCAACCTGGGCAAGTCGCGGTTCTAGGGTCGGCGGTTCTGGCGCGCCAGCGGTGCCCCCATCGTCCCCTCGCCCCTGAGGGGAGAGGGCTAGTGCAGCTAGGACCGGCAGGTCCGTAGCGGAACTAGGGTGAGGGGTTCAGCCTCTCAACGAGCGCGGTGGCGCCGCTTCACCCCTCATCCGGCGCTGCGCGCCACCTCCGGGCGAGGGCTACGCCCTCGTCCCGCGACCCCTGAGGGGAGAAGCGGGACGCTGGCGGCGCGGCCGCGACCCAACAAGCAAACATTGACGCCGCTTCGCGGTCGCCGCACCTTCAGCCCACTGAACCGGAGACCCTTATGCATACGCCCGACCTGATTGCCCGCCTGCTCGATGTCATCGAGGATGATCTGCTGCCGCTGACCAAACGCGGCGTCGGCGGCGGCAACAAGCTGTTCGGAGCAGCGATCCTGAGGAAATCCGACCTGTCGCTGGTGGTCGGCGAGACCAATAACGAGACCGAGAACCCGCTCTGGCACGGCGAAATGCATGCCATCAAGCGCTTCTACGAGTTGCCTGCCGAGGCCCGCCCGGCGCCGAAGGATTGCCTGTTTCTTGCCACGCACGAGCCTTGCTCGCTCTGCCTTTCCGGCATCACCTGGTCGGGCTTCGACAACTTCTACTACCTGTTCAGCTACGAGGACACGCGCGACAGCTTCGGCATCCCGCATGACATCCGCATCCTCAGGGAAGTCTATGCCGTACCCGATCCCGACCGCGACTTCGTTCCCGAGGATCGCCCGCTCTACAATCGCAAGAACGCGTTCTTTCAGAGCCACGACATCCAGCAGATGATCGCCGGCATCGACCGCTCGTCCAAGGAGTTGCTGGTGGGGCGGGTCGATGATCTCAACGCCGCCTATAACGACCTCTCGGCCACCTACCAGAAGGACAAGGGCAAGAAGGGCATTCCGCTGAGCTAGAGGCACCTCTGGGTCAAAGCTCATCTGCTTTGCCTGCTTGTGCACCAGGGCAGCCCCACACACCAGCTGTCATCCCTGCGAAAGCAGGGACCCATTTCACCGCACGCGCCAGCCGTGAGTTGGGTCCCTGCTTTCGCAGGGATGACATCGAGTGTGATGGAGAAAATCGCGCAGCCCGCAATGAATGATGTCGCTACAACAGCGGCGCCAGCTGCTCGATATAGAACGAGACGATGTCGCCGGTCCGCTCCAGCGGGTTGAAGCCGCCGCCGGCGCCCGACAGCATGGTCGAGAGCGTGCTCTCGGATTCGGCGCCCGGCTCGGCGCTGACCACGTCGGAAATCACCCCGCACTGGATGGTTCGCACTCGCCGCCCCTCAGCGTTGGTCAACGAGGCGGCGAACAGATGGCTCGAGTCGAGATTGACGATGTCGCAGCCAGCTGAGCGAAAGCCCTCGAGCATCGCGTCATCTTCGCGATAGATCGCATCGCCGGTCGCGGCGCGCACCGGCGTGATCGCGCCGGACCAGTGGCTGACGATCAGGTCCTTGAGCCCGGCATCGGCGGCAACGATCCGGTCAGCCGTGTAGTGCCGCGTCGTGCCGTCGGCCGCCAGCGCATCTTGCACCAGGTAGAAATCGCCCATCCCAAGGCCCTTGCTGCCGAGCCCGCCGGCCAAGCCATAGGCGAGGGTCACCTCGACCCCGTAATAGGCCAGCTCCTCCACGGTCGAAGCAGAAACCGGTCCGCCATAGACGTGCGCCAGTGACAGGAAGCGCTGCCCCGCGTGGCTCAGGATGCGGACACTGTCCGGCGTGACGTGAATGAAATGCTGGTCGCTGACGCGTTGTGGGCTGTAGCGCTCCAGCCGTGACGGTGGCGGACAGTAGCCGATCAACGCCACCCGGATGCCGCCGAACACATCGGCAGCGAAGCGCTGCCCGACGAGGCTCCGCGGCGTGAGATGCGGCGCTTTCACTTCGGCCATGACTCAATCCTCCCGATCCGCAAAGCGGGCCGGAAGGTGTCATCTCGGAGGGGAATGGTAAAGTCGGAGTGCTTTCAGGAAAAGTTGCAGACTTTTCCGGTTCGAAAGCGCGACAATCGAAATCAGACCAGCACGACGCTGGCGGCGGCAAAGGCCAGTACGGCGAGTGCGGTGGCGAACAGCACGAGCAGCAGGATCTGGGTGCCACTGCTCATGCTGGCTGGCCGGTGGCCATGCTGGTGGTCGTGGTCCACTTTCGCCTCAGCCGAGGTCGGCGAGCTGGGTGGCGGGCGCGGTTTCGACCGGCAGGGCGGAGGCGGCGATGGTCAGGGTGGCCATCGACATCACGAACAGGGCGACGAGAGTGAGTTTCAGCATTTTGGCCCCCCAAGGGCGCTGCCGGCGCGGGGCCAGCGGTTCATCTTGAGGGCGATAATGCGGCGCGGTGTTTGAACGTTCCCGGAATCCGGCATTTAGCTGGCGTTCAGGAATGCGGCTTTTGCCACATTTCCAAGGTTTTCTCTGTCCAAGACTTAATGCAGTTCTCCAACTTGTAACGCGGGGATCACCCTTCCCCTTCCTACATCGGGATCGCAAACAATGGAGACGAACGGATGCCCAGCCCCTTGAACCGCCGCGATGCCCTGCGCCTCGTCGCCATCACCGCCGCCGGCGGTGCGCTGATGAGCCAGCAGGCCTTCGCTCAGGAAGCCAGTGCCGAGACCACCACCGGCCTGATGCCCGGCGCCGATGTCTGCGTGCTCACCCCTGAGGTAACCGAGGGCCCCTACTATTTCGACCCGTCGCTCGAGCGCGCCGATATCACCGAGGGCACGCAAACCGGCGTCGCCACCACGGTGCGGCTGCAGATCGTCGATGGCAACTGCAAGCCGATCGAAGGCGCCCGCGTCGATATCTGGCACTGCAATGCCGAGGGGCTCTATTCGGGTTACGCCAACCAGACCGGCGGGGTCGATACCTCAGGCCAGACGTTCCTGCGCGGTACGCAATTCGCCAGCGCCATGGGGATCGTCGAGTTCCAGACCATCTATCCGGGCTGGTATGCCGGCCGCACCACCCACATCCACTTCAAGGTATTCCTTGACGACAAGACCGTGCTCACCGGCCAGCTGTTCTTCCCCGATGCGCTGAGCCAGTTCATCTATCAGAACGTCGCGCCCTATACCGATCACGGCCATGATCGCGATGTGCTCAACGCCAACGACAATATCGCCAGCCAAGCCACCCGCGCCTCGTTCGCCTACGTGAAAGAACTGGAAGAGCGCTACCTCGTCGCCATGATCGTCGGCGTCGATCCCACCGCCGAATCCTCGACCGGCTTCGGCGGCGCACCTGGTGGCGGCGCCGGCGGCGAGCCCCCGAGCGGTCCGCCGCCCGATGGCGCAATGAGCGCCCCGTCGACGGAGACGAGCGTCAGCCTGGTGCCGGGGATCAAGGGCATCCGATAAGCAAAAGGGCGGCCCGTTGGCCGCCCCCTATTTTGTTCAGCACCGCCCTCTCGGCCATCCCCCCACTTTGCGGGGGAGAATGGAATTTCTTGGGCTTAGCCCTTCGCTAAGTCCTAGAAATTCCAAGAGAGGGGATGCTGGAGGGCACGGTGGCAACCCACGACCCCCTCTCTGGCGAAAACTAAGGACTTAGCTGCGCTAAGCCCAAGTTTTCGCTTTCTCCCCCGCCAAGGGGGAGATAGGGCCGGTTGTTCCCACCGGATTACCCCGCCGCGCGTTCGCTGTCGCGGCGCTGCCGGCCGGCGTCCTTCTGCTTCTTGTTCCAGCGCTGCTTGGGTGCCGGAGTGCCCTGCCCGGTCGGCTTTTCCCACCAGGCGGTAGCGGTCGCCGGAGCGCCGCCATTATGGGAGACGTTGCTGCCCTTGCCGGCACCGCCACGCACCTGCTGGGCGTTGCCGCGCTGCTGCTGGCCGTTACCGCCAGGAGCGCCATGGCCTTCACCGCCGCGCTTGCGGCCTTCGACGATCGCCGCCTTCTTGGCGCCGGAGAAATGCCGGCCGGCATTGGCTTGCTTCCGCTGCCCATCGGGACGCGGCGTCGGCGGCCGCGGTGGCTGCCGCTGGGCGCGCACCTGCGCCGCGTCGATCACTTCACCGCCATTGCCCTTCAGCTCGCCGGTGACCGGCAGGGTCTTGCGGATCAGCCGCTCGACATCGCGCAGCTTGCCGCGCTCGGTGCCGTCGCACAGCGTGATCGCAAAGCCCGAGGCGCCGTTGCGCGCCGTGCGGCCGATGCGGTGCACATAGTTCTCCGGATCGTCCGGCAGCTCGAAGTTGATCACATGCGTGATGTTCTGCACGTCGATGCCGCGCGCCGCGATATCGGTGGCGACGAGGATGCGCACCGAACCATTGGCAAAGCCCTTGAGCGCCGCCTGGCGGGCATTGTTGGATTTATTGCCGTGGATCGCCGCAGCCTCATGCCCGTCGATGGCGAGGTTCTTGGCCACGCGGTCGGCGCCATGCTTGGTGCGCGAGAAGATGATGACGCGGCTGAGGCTCTCGTCCTCGAGCAGCTTGTTGAGCACGCCGCGCTTTTCCTTCGAACCGGCGAGGATCACCCGCTGGTCGATGGTGCCGGCGGTCTGCGCCGGCGGGTTGGCTTCGACGCGCACCGGATCGTTGAGCAGCCCCTTGGCCAGCTCGGCGATCTCCGGCGCCATAGTGGCCGAGAACATCGCGGTCTGCCGGCGCGGGCCGATCGCCTTGGCGATCTCCTTGACGGCGTTGATGAAGCCCATGTCGAGCATGCGGTCGGCCTCGTCGAGCACCAGCCAGCGCGTCTCGGTGAGCTTGAGCTTCCTGTCATCGACCAGGTCCTTGAGGCGACCGGGGGTGGCGATCACCACGTCGACGCCACGGGCGATCTTCTGGATCTGCCCGCCGCGCGAGGCGCCTCCGAGCACCAGTACGGTCGAGAGCTTGGCGCCGGCGAGCTTGTGCAGCACTTCGTCGATCTGCACCGCCAGTTCGCGGGTCGGCGCGAGGATCAGCGCCCGGGTGGTCATCGGGTTGGGGCGGCCGCCCAGCGCGGCAAGGCCGGCGAGGATCGGCAGGCCGAACGCCGCAGTTTTGCCCGAGCCGGTCTGGGCGATGCCCATGATGTCACGGCGCTCGAGCTGCGGCGGAATGGCTTTCGCCTGGATCGGGGTGGGTGTGGTGAACCCGGCCGCCGTGAGCGCGCTGACGAGCTGCGCCGAAAGGCCGAGTTCGGAAAATGAAGTGGTCAATGGTCAAACTTTCATTGGCGCGCTCCGGGCCAATCGGTGCGCGTGGGTCGCCGAAGGCCCATCGCGGGCTCGGCGTGATCAATCGAAGCAATGGCGACGGGATTGCCGCACGGTTGCGCTGTCTCCCGGTGTTCCCGCCAGTCTTGCGGGGGACATTCCCGGGGCACTTCGCCGCTCACCGTTTTTGGCCAGTAAGAAGAGAAGTCCATCGCCGGCATCGCGCGTGTTTCCCTCACGAAGGGACGAGTGCGCGGGGCGAATGGTGCGCATATGGGCGATATCCCTCGGATTGGCAAGGGATTTCGCGGAAATGAGCTGCAGGGGAGCTATGCGGGAGCTGGCACAGCCGGCGCGTGCGGCCCCACCCCACCCTTGATCCCTCCCCATCAAGGGGAGGGAGAGACGACTGATGGTCCGGTGAACTCGATCTGCCTCCCTCCCCCTTGTGGGGAGGGAATGAGGGTGGGGGTGCCCCACGCTCGGGCGCTTCGGCTTCCATTCGAGATCCTCCTAGACCTGCCCCGCACTAGGTCTAGCGCACCGCCCGGCTACTCAATGACGTCACCCACGCGCACAATGACGTCACATCAACATTGACATGACGTCACTATGATGTCATCACTTGCGCCATGGACCTCACACCACACATCGACAGCCTGCGACGAGACCTGATTGCCGCGGCGGAAGTCGCAGCACCCGAGACCCGCGCCGCCACTGAGCGCCTGTTGTTCGCCTTGAGCCCGGCAGTGCGGCTGGCGCTGATGGACGCCATCAGCCAGGCCGCCGCCGAAATCACCTCGCGGATGCCGAGTGGCGGCGTCGAGGTGAGGCTCAATGGCCGCGAGCTCGATTTCGTGCTGCAACTGCCGCCGGCGGAGACCGCCAGCCCCAGCCTGCCGCTCGAAGATGCCGATGACGACGGCAGCCTCGCCCGCATCTCGCTGCGCATGCCGGAGACGATGAAGGCGAAAGCCGAAGAACTGGCGGCGCGTTCGGGCCAGTCGCTCAACAACTGGCTGGTCAATGTCGTCAGGGCAGCAACCCGCGGCGATCTTCCGCCGGGCGGCTCCATCGACCCGCTTCCCTCCAATGACCCGTTCAGCGGCAAGCGCGGCAATCGCCGCATGACCGGCTGGATCAAACCGACCGAAACCTGAGCTTCCCCAACAGGAGAGACGAAATGACCATGCATCGCTTTGAAACGCGGCAGCCGGTGCGGCTTCTCACCGAGATCGCCAAGGGTTCGGTGAAGGTCGTTGCCACTGAAACCACCGAGATCATCGTCGAGATCACCGGCCGTGACGCCGACCAGGTTCGCGTCAGCCAGGATGGCGACCAGATCACGGTGATCGGCCCCAAGCAGCACGACCGGTTGTTCGGCGGCGACACGCGGCTCGATGCCGTCATTACCCTGCCGAGCGCCAGCGCGGTCGCCGTCCGTACTGGCAGCGGCGACATCACGCTCGTCGGCAGCGTCGGGGAAACCCATCTGAAGAGCGGCTCCGGCGACCTGGTGGTCGACACGGCGACCGGCGCCATGGTGCTGGACACCGGCTCGGGCGACATCCGCGTCGAGCGCGCCCGCGACGACGTCAAGGCGAGAAGTGGTTCCGGCGACGTGCTGGTGGCCGAAGCGGCCGCGGTGGTCGAGGTTTCGACTGGCTCGGGCGACGTGCAACTGGGCACGACGCATGGCTCGACCGCGGTGAAGACCGGGTCGGGCGACATCAAGGTCGGCGAGGCCGGTACCGACGTAACGCTGAAGACCGGGTCGGGTGACCTGACGATCGGCACCGCACGCCGTGGCCGCGTGACGGTCGAGGGCGCTACCGGCGATGCCCATGTCGGGGTGCCCGCCGGTATCCCCGTGTGGACCGACATTTCGACGGTCACCGGCCGGATCCGCTCGAGCCTGCGCGGCGCCGGCCAGCCGGCCGACGGCGCCGATCACCTCGAGATCCGCGCCAGGATGGTCACCGGCGATATTGTCCTGACCGAGATTTAGGGCGCGAACCGCCGCTCAGATCCCGCCGTACCAATCGTAGCCATGATCCTCCCAATAGCCGCCCTGCCCCAGGCCGAACTTGGCGAAACTATCGACCAGTTCGATGGTGTGGACATATTTCGGCTGCTTGTAGCCGAGTGCCCGCTCGATACGGACGCGGACCGGGGCGCCGTTGGCGACCGGCAGCGCGCTGCCGTTGAGGCCGTAGGCGGCGATGGTCTGCGGGTGGAAGGCGTCGATCAGGTCGGAACTGGTGTAATAGGCCTCCGGCGCCGAGAGCCCGCCCCCCATCTGGTCGTAGCAGTGGTAGACGACGAACTTCGCCGTGGGCTTCACCTTGGCGTCGTCGAGCAGCCGGCTCAGCGGCACGCCGCTCCACTTGGCGATGCAGCTCCAACCCTCGACGCAGTCGTGCCGGGTGATCTGGGTGCGCGCCGGCATGTTCTGCAGTTCGCCGAGTGAGTATTCCTTCGGTGTTTCGACCAGCCCGGTGATCCTCAGCTTGTAGGCGGCAAACCCACTGGCTTCGAGGTCGCGATAGAGCTCGATATTGCGCGGGTCGGTCGAGCCGTTCGGCCGCTGGCCCTGACGGATTTCGCTCTCCGAAAACTCCTTGGCCAAGGCCTGTTCGCCGACCAGGGCACGCTGCGCGCTGTAGGTCAGCTGGTTGGCCCGCTCGAGGAAATCGCGCACCTCGTTGTTGCGCTGCCCGAGGAAATCGAACTGGTCGCAACCGGCCAGCACCAGCGAGCCGGCGGAGGCGGCGCCGAGCCCGAGCAGCCGGCGGCGGTTAAGGATCAGCCGGCTCATTTCGATTTCTCCTGCTTACTCGTATCCGGCTCGGTCCCCGGGCTGGTGCGGTAGTACCCGGTGATCATCGAGCGCAGTTCGTTGATCGGCCCGGCGAGCACCACCATGGCGATGTGGACGACGAAGAACAGCACCAGCAGCAGCATGACGATGAAATGGATGGTGCGCGCCGTCTGTCGCCCGCCAAAGATTTCGACCAACCACGGCCAGCCGGCATTCATCGTCGGCGACATCGACAGCCCGGTGAGGATGATGAGCGGGAACAGGATGAAGAACACCCCGAAATAGGCGACTTTCTGCAGCGGCGAATAGGTTCTGCGGTGATGGAAGCGGAAGCGGATATGCTCCAGGATATCCTTGGGCAATTCGCGGAAATCGCGCGGCTTGAGGATCACGTCGCGCCACAAATGGCCGTTTAAGAGGCTGGAGAGCAGCCAGATGGCCAGCGCCCCGACAAGGATCCAGGCAAAGAAGAAATGCACGACCCGCCCGGTGGCGAGGTCGCGGAACGACGGAATGGTGGCCCAGCCGGGGAAGCCGACGAAGTTCGGATTGCCACGGAGATCGCTCATCCCCAGCACCCCTGTGGTATCGAACTTCTGCCCGAACACCGTGGTGAAACCGCGCGGGCCCTCCGGGGTGTTTTCCGCGCCGATCCTCAGGATGGCGTTGTCGAACTCGAAGCCCGATTGCGCCCCGACATAGAGCGCCGGATGGGCGTTCCAGATCTGCAGCCCACTGAGCAGCAAGAAGAACATGGCAATCGCCCAGACCCAGTGGGTGACGCGCGTCAGGATCGCCTGCCGATAGATCAGCGGGCCTTTCGCCTTGGCTGGTTTTTCGACCTCAACTCTGTCGATTGCCTGGTCGGTCATCTCTTCCCCGATGGTTCCGGCGTCGCTCCCCGCCTGCCCCTTAGGAACGGCAGTTCGGGGAGCGATTGCAGCCTATCACGGATAGTTTATTGCGCCGGCGCCATGGCAC
>JAESFN010000720.1_pt1 | contig 23339 bp, 20 predicted proteins | sample 9269411 | NCBI WGS metagenome assembly JAESFN01 (sample SAMN14505399, study PRJNA617100) | algae metagenome | isolation source: Iphinoe sp. HA4291-MV1 and co-occurring heterotrophs from trail next to... | place: USA: Maunawili Falls, Hawaii | collected 2009-07-25
GCGCGAGTTCGGCGCCCTCAACCTCGAGAATCGCCAGATCGATGCGCGGGTCGGCCCCCACGATCTTTGCCCGCAACACCTTGCGGTCGGCCGTGGTGACGTAGTACTCGCTCTGCTCGCGGTTGCCGAGAACGTGGAAGTTCGTCACGACCTGCTTGGGAGCGACGACCACCCCCGTGGCAAAGTCGTTGGGAACGTATTCCGGGCTGTCCGGCGCGACGATGCGGCGAAAGTCTTCGCCGGCCTCGGCGGGGTCTTCCCCTGGCAGCGGACGATAGACGCGCGCGATGGCCACCACGGAGCGTTCCGCCCGCGCAATGGCATCGATGAGCGCTTGCTCGACGGACAATACGGCCCGTTGCCCCGAGATGGGCTCTTGGGCGTGCGCCACTCCGGCGCACGCGATCCAGAGGCCCAAACCGGCGCAAATGCTACGTCGCATGCCTTTTCTCGCTTCTCTGCACTAAGCGACGCGAGCGAGCGCTTTAGGAGAAGGCAGCGAGCGCGGCATTCACGCCCAACTACTCGTCGCCTTCGTCTTCGCTCTCGTCTTTCTCCGGCGCCACGGCCAGCGTGCTTTCGACGCCGGCGGCCAGCACCTTGTTCTTCAACTCTTCGGTCAGCTCGGGATTCTCGAGCATGTACTGCCGCGTCTTCTCGCGACCTTGGCCGAGTTGAATGTCGCCGTAACGGAACCAGGCGCCCGAGCGGACGACGAGCTTCTGGGCCATGGCCAGATCGAGCACGTCTCCTTCGTAGCTGATGCCGTCGGCGTGCATCATGTCGAACTCGGCCACGCGGAAGGGCGGGGCCACCTTGTTCTTCACTACTTTAGCTCGCACGCGCTGGCCGACAACATCCTCCCCCTCCTTGAGCTGCCCGATTCGCCGCACGTCGATCCGGCACGACGAATAGAACTTGAGCGCCCGGCCGCCCGGCGTGGTTTCGGGGCTGCCGAACATCACACCGATCTTTTCGCGGATCTGGTTGATGAAGATCACCGTGGTCTTGCTCTTGGCGATCGCGCCCGTCAGCTTGCGCAGGGCCTGGCTCATCAAGCGGGCCTGCAAGCCCACGTGCGTGTCGCCCATTTCGCCATCGAGTTCCTTTTGCGGCACCAGGGCGGCGACCGAGTCGACGACGATCACGTCCACCGCGTTCGACTTCACCAGCATTTCGGTGATGTGCATGGCTTCTTCGCCGCTGCTCGGCTGGCTGACGAGCAAGGTCTCGAGCTCGACCCCCAGCTTTTTGGCCCAACTGGGGTCGAGGGCGTGCTCCGCGTCGATGAACGCCGCGATTCCGCCCGCCTTCTGAGCCCGCGACACCACGTGCAGGGCGAGCGTGGTTTTTCCGCTCGATTCAGGGCCGTAAATCTCGATGATGCGGCCGCGCGGCACCCCGCGCCCGCCCAGAGCGATGTCGAGCGACAGGCTGCCGGTGGCAATGCCTTCGATCGGGCGAATGCTGTCCTTGCCCAAGGACATGATGGCGCCTTCGCCGAACTGCTTCTCGATCTGCTGCAGCGTGGTCTTGAGTTGGGGGTTGCTCTCGGCCACCGCGCGCGCCGCTGCCGCGGCCACCCGGTTGCTTTTGCCTTCTTTGCCCGCGTCCGTCTTGGTCGTGCTGTCTTTGCGTGCCATGCGTCCGTTGTTTTTGCTGGCGGTGACCATGTCCTAAAGTCCCTTGGTTATCTTACACGCGGCTGAAGGGTTCAAGCGGGCCTCTGGGCCCTGGGCACTGAACGCCTGGATACTATATCGGTGTACAGGTAGGGAAACAAGAGGGCATCGCCGCGAGCGCGCGGAATTTGGGTCGGCGCGAAGAAGCGGCAGCGGCGGAACCGAAGTCGCTAACGGCCGCGACGGCTGATTCGCCCCGCAAAGCCTCCCGCTTCGCCCAATTCGAGCTGGAGCGTATCGCCTGCGGAAGCTTCCTGCTCGCGTTGCCTGACTTCCGTGGCAAGGCCCTGTGGGGCATCAAGATACAGCTTGGCCGTCCACTCGCCTGGGCCGAGGAATGCTAGCGGAAGCTGTACTGCCTGCCGATTATCTCCGCCCAGACCGCCTAGCCACCACACGTCGCCCTTACGGCGGGCGATCACCAACACCTTGCCGAGTTCCGCGGCCAGGACGCGCGTTTCGTCCCAGTTGGAGGGAACCTCGGCGAGGAAATCAAGGCCAGGCTGGTTCTCGTACGCCGCCGGATAGTCGACCAGCATCGGCAGATGGTTCTGGTAGACGACATACAGCGCAAGCTGATGGGCTCGCGTTCCTTGCACCGTGGGCGCTGCATTGCGCGGAGCAAAGTCGCGCGGCAACTGGTTGCGCATCCCGCCTTGGTGATAGTCGAGCGGGCCAGCCAACATTCGCACGAAGGCGATGTCGAGATTATGAACCGGCGGCGTACCTTGCTGGCTCCACTTGTTGTACTCCTGGTTGAGCGCGGCCTCGTAGCTCAGCACGTTCGGCCAGGTTCGCTCCATCCCGGTCGGCTTGTACGCGCCGTGCCAGGTGACCGTGAGCTTGTGGCGGGCGGCCTTCTCGGCGACTTCGTGGTACCAATTGACCATCTCCTGGTCGTCGCGGTCCATGAAGTCGACCATGATGCCTTCGATGCCCCATTGCTCATAGATCGGCAGTGCCTCATCGAGTTGCGGTTTGAGGGCCTGCCAGTGCATCCACAGCCGCAAGCGCACCCCCTTCTCCCTGGCATAGCGCAGCAACTCCGGCAGATCGATCTCCGGCACGGCCTTCGTAATGTCGGTCGGCCCCTCGGGCGCGATGGGGCCGCCATACCAGGCACGATCGGTGCCATCGAGCGAGTGGTATTCGACGCCGTACTTGGCGCAGAAGTCGATGTAGTGCTTGTGAGTCGCCGTATTCAAGCCTGGCTCGAAGTCGACCCCTTCGAGCACGTAGCCGTTCCACCACGGAAACGTCGACTTGCCCGGCTTGATCCACGAGGTGTCGGCGATCGCCGACGGCTTGCTTAGATTGAACACCAGGTTCGACTCGAGCAGCTTGCCCGGCGCGTCGGCAACCATCAGCACGCGCCAAGGCGACTCGAACGGCGTGCGGCCGCGCACCTTCGCGCCGTCGCTGCGGCCCGGCAGCGGCGAGAGCCGCGCGACGAGCGTGTCTGGCTTGCTGGCCGCCGGGGCAAGATACATGCCTGCGTAGTCGGTCAGCTCGGCTTCAGTGACCGCCAGCCAAACGGGCTGCTTGCTCGCTGGCTGCGAGCGGAGCAGCAGCGGCAGGCCGATCAGCGTTTCGGCTGAGATTTGCGAGACCGGCTTGTCCTCGTAGTACTTTTCGTAGGAGGTCGTGTAGCCGTTCAGCGGCAGCAAGCGTGCCTGCGGATCGCCGGGAAAGGTCAGCTCCGTCAACTCGTCGGCGAGTACGAACTCGGTTGGCGCTTCCTGCTGCGGCAGTTGGTAGCGAAAGGCCAGCCCATCGTCGAAGGCGCGGAACACCAACTCCAGTCGGCGGCGCGGAGCGTTCTTCTCGACGAGCGAAACTACCAACTCGTGGTAATGATCGCGCGCCTGCGACGCCTTACCGATGGGAATCTTGTAGATCGCGTCATGCGCCGTCGCTTTGCTGCCGGCGATCTCGAACCCAGCCGACAGTGGCGGTGCATCAAGGAATGCGAGGCCGAGTTGTCCCTCGACAATCGGCACGCCGCGAAATGCCGCCTTGAACTCCGGCCGGCCTTCACGACTGAGCGAGAAGGTTGCCTGAACTTCGCCTGAGGGAGAGCTCACAGTCAGCGGCGTCTGTGCATGGGCCGCCGAGGGAAGGACGACCAAGAACGCGAGCGGCAGCAAACGGGCAGGGAGGCGCATGGAGTGGGAGCAGCGTGTGGGTGTGGAATACGGCCGCAGGCCAAACCGCTGCGGTCGCACGTTCCGCTGAGAATAACCCACTGTCGGCGACGGGGCCAACTTTCCGGGCGCCGCCTAGCTCGTTTGCTGCTGCCGCGCTGCTTCCAGCGTATTCTGCAGCAGCATCGTGATCGTGAGCGGACCCACGCCCCCCGGCACCGGCGACAAGTAGCCAGCCACCTCATTGACGGCCGCGAAGTCGACATCCCCCACCAGGCCTTCAGGCGTTTGGTTCGTGCCGACATCGACCACGGTCGCGCCCGGCTTCACCATGTCGGCCGTGACCAGCCGAGGCTGCCCCACGGCGGCGACCAGAATATCGGCCTGCCGGGTGATCTCGGCTAGGTTTTGCGAACGGCTATGGCACACGGTGACCGTGGCGTCGCCGCCGGCCCCCTTCTGCATCAGCAATAGCGCGAGCGGCTTGCCGACGATCTCGCTCCGCCCCAAGATCACCACCTGCTTGCCGGCAGGCTCGATCCCGGCGCTCGCGAGCAGCGCGCGAACTCCCTGCGGCGTGCAGGGCAGAAACCGCGGCCGGCCTTGCACGATGCGGCCGACGTTTTCTGGATGAAACGCGTCGACATCTTTGGCCGGGCTCACCGCCTGCACGATCTTGGCGACCTCGATCTGCGGCGGCAGCGGCAATTGCACGAGAATGCCGTGAACGTCTTCGTCTTTGTTGAGCTTGCTGAGTTGCTTGAGCAGCTCATCCTGCGAAGTGTCGGCTGGCAAACGCACGAGCCGGCTCTCGATTCCCACCCGCTCGCAGGCCGCCCGCTTGTTGCGAACGTAGACCTCGCTGGCCGGATTTTCGCCGACGAGCACGACCGCGAGCGTGGGCGAAACGGAGTTGTTTTCAATGAACTCCGCGACCTCGGCCGTCAGCTCCGATTGCAGCTTGCGGGCCAAAGCCTTGCCATCGAGCAGGGTCGCCGTCACGTCACATCCTGGGTGAGGGGCTGGCCGAAAAAAGCCGCGGTGGGGCATCAGGCCAAGGCAGGGTTAACGAGCCCTCAATCTTCCCGACCGAAGGGGGGCTTGTCTAGCGTGGCTGGTACGGCTGACGATGCCGCACGGATTCGTTGAGAACTGTTGGACGTTGCCGACTGCAACGTTATTCTGGCGAGCGCCGTTCGCGCTGCTCGTTCCTTCCCGCTCTGGATGAAAGAACTGCCTTGGCCACCCTGCTCACCGAGCGTTTCGAGCAGGCACTCGCCTACGCGAGCCATTTGCATGTGGCGCAGCGGCGAAAATCGACGGGCGCGCCGTACTTCGCGCATCTGATGGCCGTGGCGGCGCTCGTCCTCGAGCATGGGGCTGACGAAGACACGGCGATCGCCGCCTTGCTGCACGACGCGGTCGAAGACCAAGGGGGCGCGGTCACCCGTGCCGAGATCGAGCGCCGGTTCGGAACCCGCGTGGCCCGCATCGTCGACGGCTGCACCGACACCGACGAGCAACCCAAGCCCCCCTGGCGAGCGCGCAAAGAGGCCTATCTAGCCCATTTGGCCGGCGCCGACGACGCCGTGCGGCTGATCTCGGCGGCCGACAAGCTGCACAACGTGCGCGACCTCACGGCCGCCTATCGCCGCGAAGGCGAATCCGTTTGGCCGAATTTCCGCGGCGGCCGCGATGGCACCCGCTGGTACTACCGTGCGGTACTCGCGGAACTCCGCCGCCGCGGCCCCCAGGCCTTGGTCGACGAACTCGGCCGTGCCGTGGCCGAATTCGAAGCCCTGCTCGAATCCAGTCCGCCGACAGCTTGAAAATGCCGAACCTAGAGCGGCCTTTTCGCCACTGCTGAAATAGGTCACAATGGCCTGTCTCGGGCGATTAGCTCAGTTGGTAGAGCGCCATGCTTACACCGTGGATGTCGGGGGTTCGAGCCCCTCATCGCCCACTGCTCAGAAGTCGTTAGCCTGAAAGCTACTTACGCTTACCTGCCGGCGGTCGGCAGTGCAGGCCTTTTAGACCAGCAAAACGGTACGTGTCACCAAAACGGTACACGACCACGGTCTTAGAGGTTTGCCGATGCCAAAGCTCGTTCACCGCCAGCCCTCATATCGACTTCACAAAGCTCGTGGTTGTGCCGTCGTTACGATCGACGGCAAGAATCACTATCTCGGCCCCTACGGTTCTCAGGAAAGTCGCGATGCCTACGTTCGGCTGATTACCGAGTGGGAGCAGCGTGGACGCCACCCCCGTATGCCAACCCGTCGCGAGCGGCTTCGGGCCAGAACTGCGGCTTGCGAGCCAGTTCCGCTGACCATCGTGGAACTAGTCGACCGTTTCCTTGCCCACGCCGAACGCTACTACGTCGGTCGGAATGGCAGGCCGAACCTACGACGCTGCCAGTCGGATGACGAGCGCCAGCGATCCGGCGGGAACCTATTCGTTCACGGTCGACGGCCTGGGGCGCACCACCTCAACCGTCGCATCAAGCCTGGGCCTCTCGTCAACCGTGACGCTCGACGCCGCCTACGATAGCCGCGGCAACCGCACGCAGGCGGCGTTCAAGATCGGAGCCACTAGCGACTTCAAGAACACCTATGCCTACGACCCCCTCTCACGGCTGACGCAGCTCGCGCAGCAGGGCAACGGCGGCAACACGGTCAAAGATAAGCGGGTTGACTTCAGCTACGACGCGGCCGGTCAGTTCCAAAAGCTCAGCCGCTTTAGCGACACCGCCGGCACGCAGCTCGTGGCCTCGAGCGGGTATGCGTTCGATCGTCTGGGGCGGTTGGTGAATCTGTCGCATCAGAAGGTCACGAGCGAGATCGCCGGCTACCGCATGGCCTACGACGCTGCGGGCCGGCTGGTGCGGATCGACCCCTCGGTCGACGAGGTGAGCCAGTTCAACTACGACAAGCAGGGGCAGCTCACCTCGGCTAAGAACACGTTCGAGGCCGACGAGAGCTACGCCTACGACGCCAACGGCAACCGTACGAGTGGCGGAAGTAACGTTCAAGCGAACAACCGGCTGGCCTCCGACGCCACCTATAGCTACACCTACGACGACGAAGGCAATCGGCTCAGCCGCGTGCATAAGGTGTCGGGCGACCGAGAGACCTACACGTGGGACCAGCGGAACCGGCTGATCGAGGTGAAGTTCTCGAACAGCGCGACCATGGTCTCGAAAATGGTCCGCTATTCCTACGACGTGTTCGATCGGCTTGTGAAGCGCGAAGCGGATACGACGCATGCCCCCGCGCCGGAACCGCCGGGCACGTTCAACTACGACGATGCACGGACCGAAGTTTTCGTGTACGATGGCGACGACGTGGCGCTCGACTTCCTCGACCTCGATGGCGGCCAATCGACCTACTCACCGACGTTGCAGAAGCGCTATCTGCACGGGCCGGCGGTCGACCAGGTGCTGGCGCAGGAAGACGTGACGCTGGCTGACGTGGCCCTGAACGTCACGCATCCCGACCGCGTTCTTTGGCATCTGACAGACAACCTAGGCAGCGTGCGCGATCTCGTGCGCGCCGACGGCTCGACGATGGCGCACCTGCAGTACGACGCCTTCGGCAATCTGATCGACGGGCTGGAGAGCGTCACGCGGTACCAGTTCACCGGCCGCGAGCACGACCCCGACACCGACCTTCAATACAACCGCGCCCGCTGGTACGACCCCAAAAGCGCCCAGTGGATGAGCGAGGACCCGATTGGGTTCTCGGCGGGAGATGCCAATCTCAAGCGGTATGTGGGGAATGGGCCCACGAATTGGCGTGATCCCAATGGCTTGCAGGAAATGGACATTAACTCGGTCGACCCGAACTTTGGATTGTCGTTTCCCCCCGGGTTTATCAATGACAACTCAATTTTCAATGACAATTTCTACGTAGATGGCAATATCTATTCACCGCCTGGAAGCATCTTTGACGGGCGATTGCCGCCAGAACTCACGCATAACTGGGACGCAGCCCTAGGCCGAGATCCAAATATCACGTACCTCGAGCCACCCCCGGACCCGCCGTCTGGAGCAATGCTCGCTCAAGGTGTGGCTGCCATCAAAGCGGGCCAACTTTTTGGGATTTTCTGTCGATGGCTGGTTGCTCGAACATCTCCGGCCACTTCAGCATCGCCAGCTGCTCCAACATCGCCGTTACCAACAAATCCAATCATCCAAGTTGACAAGCAGGGAAAGCACATCCCCGGACACAAGGGTTTTCAGCCTGGCAAAGGAGAATGGACACATCCAAGCCCGCAGGACATCTTAAATCAGTGGCATGGCAAGGGAGTTCGGCATGGATCAGAAAAATCGGGCTGGAGAGAAGCTGTGGACTGCGGCGAGCTGGTTGGAAAGTGGGCCGACGAGGCGACAGGAACTCTACATCCCACCACTAGATTTACAATTCACTACTCAAGAAATGGACAGGCTCATTTAGTTCCTGCCAAGCCCATCGAGTACTTGCCGAAATGAACTCCCTATTCAATCTGAATCGCTACACTACTGTTTCTGTGAACGATTCATTGTCGCTTGAGTGCCCTCTTGGCACTTTGTTTCGGTGCTACGATGAGCCGGGTGGTGGGGCAAGCACAAAAGCGTCTTCGATGCACGCTGCTGACGGATCAAGAATCACTGTCTGGACCACGGATTGCATGCACTGCGAAGAACTTCTTGTTCCATCCATGCCGTCCGCTGGCCTGCCAAAGGAATTGAGCCTTGCTGGCGTTGTGTTGCGAGTGCGTGCGATTCGGGCAAATGTGAAGTTCCGAGCCACAATTCGCTGGGGCGACGACTATAAGTGGAATGAATCCTTCGCCGAAAACGGCGAAGGATTGTCTGCAAAAACCTGGGCGAATCGGGAGTGGCGAGTGACGGTTGGAACGGAGGATTCAGAATATCTTGAGGCGCGCGCTCGCGCATCGAGGTGGATGCCGAGCAGGCTGGCTTCATACTTCGACGCGGTTGACGCGACGGCGGCCGACGACACTGCAATTTGGACTGATGTCCCTGCATTGATGTGCGACGAACAGATCCAATTGCATTTTTTAGTCGCGTGGAGCCCGGTCGACCTCCAAAGCGCAACCTGGTTTGCTGTCGATGGTAAAGCTGGCGCGATTCTTGTTGCCGGGGGATGCGAATAGACATCGGCCGACTAATACTTCCTCAAATCGGACCTTTAGTACACACAGCCTCGACCGCCGCATCGATCACGAGTCTGTCTTCAACCACAACGCTTAATGCAGTCTGATACAGATGCGGAAAAACGTACGCAGACGAGCGCAAGTTCGGCGCCATCAATAATTTCAAGTGCACCTGCAACGGGCGCAAGTAAGATGAGGCGTAGGTCACATGGAACTCCTCGAACACCGTTTCACCAGCTTCGGTCTCGGCGGCCGAAGTCGCCAAACCGGTGCCTTTCACAGTAGCTCGCATGTTCGAGCCAACCGTCGTCGCCTCAGCCCTCGCCTAAGCTCTCACGGCCGCCGGCGTGAAGATGTACGGCGCCTTTCTGCTCCCACTGCCAGGCTCAGAAGGAGCTGTTTGGCGTGGCGCAGAGCGATCTGCCCTATATCGAGTGCGCAAACCCCGACCGCACGCAGACCCAAGCCGCCATCGACGCCGGCATCACCGCGTACCCCACCTGGACCTTCCCCGACACCTCGCGTCACACCGGCGAAATGTCGTTCGAAGAACTCTCGTCCCGCTCCGGCGTCCCACTGCCAATGATTTAGGCCGAAACGCAGTTCGAAACCGCCATCTACAACCTCATGGCCCAATTCGGCCAAACCGGCCCCAACCTCGCGGCCGACCTCGACCAAGACGGCCAAGTCAACTTCGACGACTTCGCCGTAGCCAAAGAAAACCGCCCGACCTCCGCCCAACCCGTCGCCAGACCGCAGCCAATCGCGGTCTTGCCATCTTCAGTCGAATGTTCGCCTGCCGCGGTCTCATCAGCCCCTCAATCGGCCGCGGCGAGCGGAACTCGTTCTCGCCAGTCGTAACTGACCGCGTTCCGATCGCGCCCGCCTTCTTAGGCGGCACAGCCTCATTCCAAACCGCCGGTTTGCCAAACGCACGTTTCCGAGGGTTTCGATTTCGTTTTCCGGCTACGCCGTCTCGCGGGACGCTGTGCTGCCCTGAGGGAGGTCGATTTTCTGCAACGCTGACAATTCCAAACCGCCGGTTCGCGTTTCGCGTTATTTCGAGGGTTTCGAGGGGGTGGGGCTGTCAAACTGGGCAAGGTACTGAGCTTTCAACCCCGTTCACCGAGACCGTTAGGTTGCACTTGAGTGGGCGCACGACTGGAACTTCGGTGGGCAAACGCTCTAAAGAAGTGGCGCGCGAACGCGTCGCGGCCGGCTCATAGGCAGTTGGTCGCTCGGATCGAGCAGCAGCGAGTTGATCGTGAAGCGCGCCAACCTCACCCCGAGCTACTCGAGCAGTTCGTGGATCAAGCGCATCGTCGCCCGCTGGCTGCAAGTGCATCAGTTCGAGCTGAGCTACGTCAGCCAAGCGAATATGGCCATCGAGCTGGCGGCGTATTTTCAGAGGGCGTACAAGCGGTATCTGGCGGCGATCAAGGCACTCGCGTACCTGCGACGGTTGGAGAGACCCAAGGTTGGTCCGGTCGGCAATCTCGCTAAGCATGGGTCTCCGCCTAGCAGCGAACCACCGTCGCGCTCGCCGTACCGCCTTTGTACCGTTTTGCGCCCACGGTACCGTCTATCGTTGCGGACTTACGGCGAACACCGCAACGCTTGCAAGAATTTTTGCAGTGAGCTATCTTCTTGTCTGTCTGGTCTTTACGGTCGATGCCAGCATTCGGCGAACGTACTCTTACACCGTGGATGTCGGGGGTTCGAGCCCCTCATCGTCCACTGCTCTTAACTCTTGCCAGGCCTTAAAGTCGGCTTGGCCTCTGCTAGGTCAACGGTGCGACCAGTTCAGGGGCTTTCTCCGTTAAGTACGGCCGTTGAATTGGCGCTGGGGCCGTTGGCCGTCCTTCGATCGTTTTTCCCACGCACTGAAGGCCCCGTACGCTTTTGCGCTCACGGCAACGGTGCGGCCCCTGGCTGGATTTCGGCAAAGCTGCGTGGCGGGGCAGTTCACCGCCAGCCGAGCTGCAGCGACCCGCGAAAACACCTCTCCAGCGAGTCCTCGAGCCAACCGCAGACATCCGACTCGTGTTCGTTCGAGCGAGGGTGTTGACGGCGCTGGGCAACGAGCTTCTCACGCCGGCCCTGGTCGTCTTGCCACTGTGCTTTGACCGCTAGGCTCACGTCGTTGTGAGCGCCGATTTCGGCCTGTACGAATACGAGGAACTCGCGGAAGCAGGCCTCATCATCCGCAATCGGTTCGCGATCCGTTTGGACCGAGCAAGTTCCGAAAGTCTCGGCGGCCACGGCGGCGCCGTGACCAATTTTTTGCGCGAGCTGCGCCAATCGCGGTAGGGCGAGTTCATCTCTAAAACGCTGAACGAACTTGATCGCAGCACGCCGATCCGCCTCGACTTTCGCTTGCCAGCGCGTGCGAGCGAGTTCTCGATTGCGGGCCGCGATGCTGACTTGAACTTTCGACTGCTCGAGCCGCTCTAGGAAGCTCATCGCCATGTTCGATTCCCCTCCTCACTGGAACTGAGGTAGTGAACTTACGTACAGTATACAGGCAGCGGCCGGCAGGCTGCAAGTAGGTCGTTTCGGGCAACGAACAAGAGCTTTGCAAGCAGATGATTTCCAGCCTTTTTGTGGCTGAGATTGGCAGCCGCCGTCGGGGCGCCGGTCCGCTGCCTTGGGCTCAAGGGCCTGAGACGCTTGGGGTTCTTGGAACTGCCTAACGGTCCGCACGGAGTCGCGACCGCCGTCGGGGCCGATCAAGCTGGCGCGCGGAGTTCGGGTTGCCCTCGACCAACCCGCAGCGCGTTTTTTGACGTTGCGCTTTTGCGTCTCTGCACGGCGTGGTTGCTTAGAGCCGCGAGTTGCGGATTGCAACCCAGCGGGTTGCCAGAGTGCAGCCGGGGGTTGCGGCGCTCAGCCGCTACCCCCGGAGTGTTCGCAGAATCGTGTTTTCCACCCCGACGGTGTGGCAGAACGGACCACGGTCACTCTTCTGGCATCCCTCCAGGATGCAACTTGCGAAACGACTGTGATCCGGGGGGGCGGCCGCTCCCCGGCTACATTCTGGCAAGCCTTCAGCTTGCGGAGACAATGCCAGCCAAACAGCGTGAGCAAGGAGGAGACGCGTCTTGTTTGCGCAACCTGTCCAGCCCCCTTCACGGGTCGCACGGCATTTTCCGCTTGCGCGCCGAACGAAGGTTGAAGTCCCTTGCTCGCGCTGCGGGTTCGTACGGCAAACCCGAAACTCTGGCTTTGACACAGCGCTAGTCCAAGTCTCTCGAGATTTGCAGGTCCAGAACGCGGGCATCAATGCCGGCGTCGTCAAACGTAGCGGCCAGTGTCTTCAGCCAAAGAAAGCACTCTTCTGCCCATGGGCGTTTGCCATCGTCGAGAGCAACCTTGATGCTGCCTTCGATCGCGGAAACGAGTTGGGCGAGCGACAACCGCCGCGCGCGGTCGAATAGGCTGGCGGCGCGTGTATGGTCGTTGTCGAAGACATACACATAGTGCCCCAACTCGATCAGCGGTTCGGTATAGCTGGGGCAGGCCGCCTGCGCAACGGCGAACAGTCGCTTGGCGTCGTCGAGCGACAGGTCGCCTTCGCTAAGTTCCGCTACATGTCCCCGCATGAGCAGCAGGTCGGGATGAAACGGGCTGATGAGCAATAAGCGGTCGAGCCGTTGGCCCGCCTCTCGGTACGCTTCCGGAGTTCGCCTTCGCATTAGTTCGCGAACCGAGCTCGTTTCAGCAACGAACTCTTCGAGTGTCATGCTGCCCTCAATGATAGGGTCTCCAGCGGAATCTGTGGTTTCAGGCTGGGGCCAGCGTATCGTCACGGCGAGCAGCTCGAGTTGCCCCACGATTCGAACGCGCAGCGCGAACCCTCTCAGGGCGCTGGACGGCGCCCTATCGCTCGGCGTCAACGCTGCGCTGGCGGCGCGTTGGCTTGGTCGTTGCGGTGTTTGCCGCGGGGATCGAACAATTGATCCGCCCCCAGCCATAGGCTGCGGGCGTAGCGGAAGAACCACAGCGGGAAGACGACGCTGAACGCCACCAGTCCCCACAGCCGCTGTCGGTCGGTGAAGGTGTCGCTAAAGAACAGGGCGAAATACCCCACGGTCACGAGCACGGCCGTGAGCCCGTAGTTCACGTAGATCGAGCCCAGAAAGAAGCCTGGCTCGCGTTCGAAGATCAGGCCGCAGTGCTCACAGTGCGGGTGCATGGTGAACCAACCGGCGAAGAGCTTGCCCCGCCCGCAGGCCGGGCAGCGGAGGCGCAGGCTTCGACCCAAGATCTGCCAAAGTCGCATAGGGGTGCCTGGGCAGCGCCTCAAGGTGGGGGTGACGCCCCCATCCGTCGCTGTGGGAGCACTTCGGCGGGGGCTGAAGCATTCTACCGGCCCACGGTCTCGGGGGGTAAGCGGAGACCTTCGCTGACCTGCGCCATCCGCTCCGCACGCGACACTTTCGGTTGTCTGGAGGGTGGTTTTCGGCCGCAAGGTCGTTGTGGCGGGGCAGTTTAGCGCAATCGGCGTCTCGGGTCTAAGTGGTGCGCCAGCGCTGATCGTTTTTTTGGCCAAATCGCTCTCCGTTTCGGGCGGTTGTGCTAAAGAAAAGGGGGCTTGGCGCGCTTCAAGTTTTTGACGTTGTCGCACCTGTGGCCTATATTGAACTTGGCCGGAGGCCCTGTGCCTCGCTGGCTTTGCCCGCCCCACCTAGCACACGCGTACGGATGCACGTGGCCGACGGAATGGTCTTTCACAGCGGCTCGTGCACGTGGATGTGCCCGCGCCCGTACGACTCCCCTCGTGCTTAGCGGAAGCGTTATGCTGCGTTGGTCTCTGTCCGGGTTGTGTCGCTCCTCGTTCTTTGGTCTGGCCACAGTGTTGGCCTTGTGGGGCGCTCCCACAGCCCAAGCCGGGGAAGAAGTTTCGCTGCCCGCCGCCTCGACCGCTTCGGTCGATGTCGTGCTCCAGCGCGGCCAAGATCTCGAGCTGCAGAAGCGTTGGGGCGAGGCCTTAGCCCACTACGAAGAAGCCCTTCGCTCGCACCCCGGGGTTTCTACGCTCGAGCGCCGCTTCGACCTCGCCAAGATCCATCTCGACGTCGACCGCCGCTACGCCGACCGCAGCTTTAAGCAAACGGTTGGCTCGATGAGCGAGCAGTCTGCCTTGGACCTCTACTCCGAGGTGCTGCTCAAGATCGACGCCCACTATGTAGAGCAACCGGGCTGGTCCAAGCTGATTGGCCGGGGCACGCAAAGCTTGCGGGTAGCACTGCTCGAGCCGAGCGTGCTCGAGCGTTACCCAGCCCTCACGCCTTCGCGCGTTCAGCCCTTCCTGACCGAGCTCGACAGCTTCCTTGCCGGGCGGCAGATTTCCGACCGCCATGGCGCTCGCGACGCCGTGGCCCAGGTGGCCCGGTTCGCCCAGAAGCAGATTGGCCTCCCTCCGGCGGCGGTGGTGCTCGAGTACGTGGCGGCGGCGGTCGGTGGCCTCGACGACTACTCGTCGTTCCTCACCCGCGACCAACTCGATGAGGTCTATTCGCAGATCGAAGGCAATTTTGTGGGCCTGGGCATCGAGCTTAAGAGCAATGCCGGCGAACTGTTGATCGTGAAGGTGATCACCGGCAGCCCCGCCCAGCGGGCTGGCCTGCGTGGCGGCGACCGCATCATGGCGGTCGATGGACGCACGACGGCCGATCTTTCCACCGATGGCGCAGCCGACCTGCTGCAGGGTCCCGAAGGCAGCACGGTGTCGGTGGCGATTCAATCGGCGGGCCAGGCCACTTCGCGGCTGGTGAGCGTTCGCCGCGAGCATGTTGAAATCCCCAGTGTTGATGAAGTGAAGATCGCGGATCGGGCCGCCGGCGTAGGCTACATTCGCATCAACTGCTTTCAGAAGACCACGACTCGCGACGTAGACACCGCCTTGTGGAAGCTTCACAAGGAGGGGATGCGTAGCCTGGTGCTCGACCTGCGTGGCAATCCGGGCGGCCTGCTGACGGCGGCCGTCGAGTTGGTCGATAAGTTTGTCGAACGAGGAACGATCGTCTCCACCCGCGGCCGAAACCGACAGGAAGACTTCAACTATGCGGCCCACAAACCGGGCACCTGGCGTGTGCCGCTGGTGGTTTTGATCGACGGCGACAGCGCCAGCGCCAGCGAGATCTTCGCCGGCGCCATCCGCGACCATCGCCGGGGCACGATCGTGGGCGTCAAGAGCTACGGCAAAGGCTCGGTCCAGGGGATCTTTCCCCTGAACCAAGCCGGCGCCGGAGTTCGGCTGACCACGGCCATGTTCTACTCGCCGAGCGGACAGCGGATCAGCAAGGTGGGCGTGAGCCCCGACCTCGAGATCCGCAATGCTGCCCGCCCCGTCAGCGGCGATCCCCAAGCCACGGTCGGGCCTGCCCAGGACGACTGCTTGGACGCCGCGATCCGCGAAGCTGCCCGCAGCCAGTTGGCCAGCCGACAAACCGCTGGGACGATTGGGCAGTAGGCGGTCACTTCGCGGCTCGAGCAGGCTGAGGATGCTCCGATGCCTAGTCCCTATCGCTCGGCGAGCCGTTGGGCGGCCGTCGTAAGATGGTCGTTCATCGCCATCGCCTGTGTGATCTGCGTCGCCTTGGTCGATGCCGGATTGTTCGTGGCGATCACCTGGCGAAGGGCAAACGGTCTCTCGACCCCTGATTGGATAGTGAGCGTATTTCGCATCGCTCTGCTTTGCCGAACGCTCGCTCTGCCACTGCTGCTGTTGACCACGTATGTCGTGTTGCCTGTGTGGTGCTTTCGAGCACACCGCAATCTGCCGTCCCTGGGAATCGAGCGGCCTAAGTTCGGCCCTTGGACGGCAGCGCTGTGCTACTTCATACCGATCGCCAATTTCTTTTGGCCGGTGTTGACCATGCGTCAGCTCTGGCACGGCAGCGATCCCAGTAGTTTCGCCACGCCTAGTGGGTACTACGGCCGACTTCAACAACAGAAGCCCAAGACGCCTGCCGTCATTTGGTGCTGGTGGGCGTCGTTTCTCGTCTTCAACTTGCTGTTGAATGCAGAACCTGCCCGGATTGCTGCGATGGAACGTCCGTTCTACGCCCCTTCGTGGTATGCGGCCGGAACTCTGCTCGCGCTCGCTTGGATGGTCGGGCTTGGCTCGGCGGTCCTGATGACGAAGATCGTCCGACGCATCGACGAATTTCAGCGGCAGCGCCGCGCGGCGATGCTGTCCCTCTGCATGGCTCAGTCGCGTAGAGCGCCTTCCTAGCGCGTCTAAGCCGAAATCCGGCCGCGAGTTCTCGCAAGCTCCCCCACCGGCCACATTCCGGCTAGGATGGTCGCTCGGGACGGGTTTCCCAACCGCCTGTTCGTCATCCGCCTGGAGTCTTTCTGATGCTGACTCGCCGTTCCGTGCTTGTTGCCCCGCTGATTGTCGTCATCCTACTTTTCACGAGTTCGAGTGCATTCGCACAGGGCCCCGTCTCAGGCCGCCGCGAGCCCCAGCCGCAGGTGCGCTACCCGCTCGGCCCCGATTCGCTGCCGCAAGGGAACGTGCCGAAGGGGAAGCTCGAGGGGCCGTTCCTGTTTCATAGCAAGGTGCTGGCCGACACCGTGCGGCAGTACTGGGTGTTCGTGCCGGCGCAGTACGATGCTCGGCAGGCGGCCAACGTACTCGTATTTCAGGACGGCGCGCGGGCGACGAACCCCAAGGGCGTGATTCAAGCGCCCACGGTGCTCGAAAACCTGATCGCCAAGCGGCAGATCCCCGTGACGGTAGGCATCTTCGTGTCGCCGGGGCAGCGCGGCAGCGAGTATCCCGCGGAGCAGATCGGCTTTGGCAACCCCGACAATCGCGACCGCGAATACGATGTGCTCGACGACGGGTATGCTCGCTTCGTGATCGACGAACTGCTGCCCGAGGTCGGCAAGAAGCTGAACCTGACCGACGATCCAGCGGGCCGCGCCATCGGCGGCTCGAGCAGCGGCGCGATCTGCGCGTTCACGGTCGCCTGGCATCGGCCCGATCAGTTTCGCAACGTGGTGAGCATGATCGGCAGCTACACCAACATCCACGGTGGACACGTCTATCCCGACCTTGTGCGGCAGGCCGACAAGAAGCCAATTCGGATCTTCTTGCAGGACGGCGTGAACGACAATCGGAGCCCCGGCAACCTCGACCGCGACTGGTATCTGCAGAACCAGAAGATGGTCGCCGCGCTTTCCGAAAAGGGCTACGACCTGGCCCACGTCTTCGGCGAGGGCGGCCACTCCGACGACCACGGCGGCGCTCTCCTGCCGCTCATGCTGCGCTGGATCTGGCGCGATGCGCCCGGTGTCGAAGGGGCGTCGGAGGACTTGGTCGCCGCGGCGGCCGCGGTGAAGCCGGAAGCGATTGAGCTGTTTCCAGGCTTCGATCCCGCGGCCAAGGTCGATCCGACCGGCGTCTACACCTGGGAGAATCGGGGCGGCAACCGGGCCACGACCTTCAAGCTGACGCTTCGCCGTGAGGGCGAGGAGTTGAAGGGCACGTGCGAGATCACGCGAGAAGACGAGCCGGCGGCGACCGCCGAAATTGGCTCGCCGACTCTGACCGGCAACAAGCTAATCTTCGATCTGCCGACGCGGTTTCGCGATCGCGAATTCTTGACCACCTACCAAGGCGTCGTCGACGCAGACGGCCTGCGTGGGTGGCGATTGACCGATTTCAACGGACAGCCCCGTGACTCAAGCTGGACCGCGCAGCGTGCAAAGGCTCAGTGAGACGGACGCTCGAGGAGGTTGGAAATGAATACTTGTCGTGGGCTCGGACACTCAGCAGACAACGAACTGCCCCTCAATCCCGAGTAGATTCAAACGGTGCCTCGCCGCTTTTCCCTGCGTCGCCTGTTGGCGTTCACCTTTTTCTTCGCATTGGGCTGTGCAGCGTTCGCGGCTGGCACCGAGGCCTGGGTGGTCGTCGCTACGACCGTCACCGTCTTAGCGCTCGTCGTGGCTACCATCGCCGCGGACGACCCGTTCTACCGCGGATTCTGCATCATGGGCTGGGCGTATTTCCTCCTCACAACGGGAACGCTCGCCGTTACGACCGACTTAAGGTTGGCTCCAACCCGTGCTGTCTTGGCGGCGCTCGATGCCTTCGAACGCCGGTCGCAGCGCGAACCGCCGGAGTTGCAATCGCCCAGCCTGACGGACGAGTTGAACGAAATGCATCGCGGCGCCACCCTGACTGGCCGCGAACTGGAGGAAGCGCAGTATCTCAATCGCTACCGAATTCTGCAATTCATGACGCTCTTCGTATTGTCTGGTGTGGCCGGCGCGGTCACCCGAGCATGGACGGAACGGTCGCAGAGAAAACTCGCTCCGACGAACGAGCGCGAAAATCCCCCCCGTCCTTTGACGGGGGGCTAAAAGAACCAAACGCTCAACGAAAAAACGGCTGGCCAACGTTGCCGAGGTTTGCTCGGCGAACGATAACCAGCCGCTATGGGGGCCGCCGGCTGCGCACGGCGGTCATCCGAATTGTGAACGGACGCGCTTACGGGGTCACCGGAGCGGGCGTTGTGGGCGTAGTCGTGCCGTGCTCTTCAATTGCGTCGGCCTTGCGCTCGCCCGCTTCCTCGATGGCATCGGCTTTCTTTTCGCCGGAGCTTTCGATGGCGTCGGCATGCTCCTCGGCGCGAGACTCGACATTCCCCGCGGCATCACGAACCGTTTCGGCTTGATGCTGCGTGGTGTCGCGAACGGCCTCCGCCTGATTCTGCGTGGCGTTCCGCACCGCATCGGCCTGTTTATCGGCAGGCGTTTGTTCGCAGCCGATAGCGAAGAGGCCCAAGGCCGCCAAACTGCATAGGAAGGACGTTTTCATGATCAATTGCCTTTCGTTTGTCTGATGGAATTTTGCGTTCGTGTGTTCTCAAGTGTTTCGTGCTCAGCCGTCGCCCGTCGGATCTACCAGGTGTTCGACACCTCATCCAACTCGCGCTCGGCACGATCGCGCTGATAGCCATAGCGCTCTTGAATCTTGCCGACCAACTGGTCTTTCTTGCCGCCAATTTCGGTCAGCTCGTCATCGGTGAGCTCTCCCCACTTCTCTTTCACCTTGCCCTTGAATTGCTTCCAATTCCCCTCGATACGGTCCCAGTTCATGGTCATCTCCTGAGCGTGTGTGGCTTTGGTCATTCGATTCGTGTTGCGCCGCTCGCTCGCGGCGATAGCTGGCTGCGATCGCTGGCCTGATCGAATTGCAAAGGCCGTGCCAGGTTCGACTGTCCGACGCGAAGCCATCGTCCAAATGCCCTGAATCAGGCCTTTTTCTAGGGACGATTCGCTGTTTCGCCGTTCCTAGCGAAACGCGATCACGGTCGCTAAACGTCCAGGACAGGCGCTGTTTGCGAAATCATGCCAGCAGGCATTCGCCGGGCGAACCACCCGTGAGTCGGGGGCTCGTTTCTCCGCGTCGTGACGATTAAGCTGACTTTCGCCCGTGGAATCTTCACCCCCGTTGTTGGAGTTGTTTGGCATGCATCGCCGTACGTTTCTCAAGTCGAGCGCGGCCGGATTGGCGTATTCGGCCTTGGCCGGCAGAGTCGCCGGCGCGGTTGCCGCGGAGCAACAGAAACGCGTGGGCCTGATCGGCTGCGGCTGGTACGGCAAATGTGATCTCTTCCGGCTGATTCAAGTGGCGCCGGTGAACGTCGTGTCGCTGTGCGACGTCGATCAGCACATGCTGGGCAAAGCCGCCGACATGGTTGCGACGCGGCAGCAATCGAAGCAGAAGCCGCGCACCTATGGCGACTATCGCCAGATGCTCGCCGAGAAGGATCTCGACATCGTGCTCGTGGCCACGCCGGATCATTGGCACGCGCTGGCGATGATCGCCGCGGTCGAGGCCGGCGCCGATGTCTACGTGCAGAAGCCGATCAGCGTCGACGTGGTCGAGGGGCAGGCCATGGTCGCCGCGGCGCGAAAGCATGGCCGCGTGGTCCAGGTCGGCACGCAGCGCCGCAGCACGCCGCACCTCGTCGAGGCCCGCGACCGCGTGCTCCGCGAAGGCAAGCTCGGCAAGGTCGGCCACGTCGAGGTGTATTGCTACTACCACATGCGGACCAAAGAGAACCCGCCGGATAGCGCGCCGCCGGCGAACCTCGACTACGAAATGTGGACCGGACCGGCTCCGCTAAGGCCTTACAACAAGCTGGTCCACCCGCGCTCGTGGAGGGCATTTACCGAGTACGGCAACGGCATCATGGGCGATATGTGCATCCACATGTACGACACCGTCCGCTGGATGCTCGATCTCGGCTGGCCGCAGCGGATCTCGTCGTCAGGCGGCATCCTGGTCGACAAGGGAAGCAAGTCGAACATCAGCGACACGCAGACCGCCACCTTCGACCATGGCGATCTGCAGGTCGTATGGCAGCACCGCACCTGGGGCGACGCGCCGGATCCAAAATATCCCTGGGGCGCCACGCTCTACGGAGACAAAGGCACGCTCAAGCTCAGCGTCGATCAATATGATTTCACTCCGCACGGCGGCGGCCAAACGCTGAGCGGCAAGGCGCTGTTCGAGCTCGATCAGTATCCCGAGGATCGCACCGAGCAGGACTTGGAGCATCATGTGGCCGCGGCCAATCGCCGGCATCAGCAAGACTTTTTGGCCGCCATCGCCAGCCGCGGCAAACCGGTGGCCGACATCGAACAAGGCCACATCTCGAGCGCGAGCTGCATTCTGGCGAACCTCTCGAGCCAACTTGGCCGTTCGCTCACCTGGGACTCGACCAAGCAACAGGTCGTCGGCGACGACGAAGCCAACAAGCTGCTGCGGCGGCCCTATCGCGCGCCATGGGTCCATCCGGAGCCGGCGTGAGGCACGGCGGTTGATCCAGGTCTGGAGTCGAACGCTCGAAGTGGCAAGGTAGCGGACACCGTGTAATTTAAGGGGCGGTACGGGGGAGACAGTGTCGCGTGAGCTGCCTTGCCCGAGCTTCCGAACCGAGATAGGCACAATTATCATGGGCGTTTGCGCGAACGACATTGCTTAGTCGGCCAAGAATCCTGCGAGGATGTCCGATGACAGACGAAGCGCCTCGAGCCTGCGTCGCGTGTCAGGGGGCCATGTCGCCCATCGTCGTGATGGACCATGCGTACCGGCAAATGGTTACGCTCACGTATCGGTTGCCAGAAGATCGCCCGAGTTTTTGGACCGGCCGCTACGCAACCGCAGGAACGGTGCGGGCGTTCATGTGCGCGGAGTGCGGTCGCATTGCGCTGTATGGAGAGCAGCCGAATCCCTGATGCGGCTTGCTTGCTTGGCCCAATGGTTTTCGTCTGAATGCCGCGAGTTGGAACGAACGATATGAACCGCTCGCTCGCGCTCCTCTTGGGCCTGTTTACCGTTAGCATGACTGGCGTGTGCATCTGGCGACTGAACGACGGTTCGCCCAGGAGCCCAGCGGTCGTTCCGGTCGCGGCCCCATCTCCAGCTCTCGGCGAAGCGTCCCAGGCGGAACTTCCGCCGCAACCGCTGACTCCTCAAGATCAACTCGAGGCTGCCCTTGCGGCCATCTGGTTGGAGACGCCCACTGCGGCGGTGTTCTTCGATGCCTCGCGCGGCGATTTGTTGGTCGAAGGCCTGTCTCGCTTCTCGCCGGCGCTCGCTACCGCCCTGAACCGCGCAGAGTCGATCAAGCGCGGTCGGCTGGAGTCGGAAAATCGTCGGACCACCGCGCCCGGCTTTCAAACGCTCGACATCGAGGACGAGGCCCTGCAGCGGCTCGAGTCGGGCTTTGGCTTTAGCGCCTTCAATGCTGGCGGGATCGCGTTTGCCCGTCAGTACGACATGGACCGCAACCAAACCAACGTACACGGCGGCGTGCATCTGCATCCGGTCGTTCGCCCGGGACACGAGGCGCCTACCGTGCTCGACCGGCCCAACCGAACCGGCAGCAGCATGATCCGCTTGCCCGGTGGGATCGGTCGATAGCTCATCCGCCGATAGCAAGCCGGCCCTCATCCGGGTACAATCTTCGCTTCGTTCCGCGATCCCTGGATGAGACCCCCACCCGATGAAAGCCGTTGCCGTACTGCCCGGCAAGTCGCACACCGTTCATCTTCGCGACATTCCCGTTCCCACGCTGGCGGATCAGCCGCATCCCCACGTGGTTTCCATTCCGCCAGGCCGCGGCGTGCTCGTGGAAACGCTGCAGGTCGGGGTCGACGCCACGGATCGTGAGATCAACGAAGCGCTCTACGGCAACGCTCCCCCCGGCGGCGAGCACCTGGTCATCGGCCATGAGATCTTCGGCCGCGTGCTCGAGATCGGCGACGCCGTGACCGAGGTCGTGCCCGGCGACTATGTGGCCTGCACCGTTCGCCGCCCCGGCGGTTCGATCTACGACAAGATCGGCCGTAACGACATCACGAGCGAAGAGGTCTACTTCGAGCGCGGCATCAACCTTTGCCACGGGTTCCTCACCGAGCGCTTTGTCGACGACGCCGAGTTCATCGTCAAGGTGCCGAAGGGGCTCAAGCACCTGGGCGTCCTCTCCGAGCCGGCCAGCGTGTGCGCCAAGGCAATCGACCAGGCATACTTGGCCCAGCAACGATTGCAAACCTGGCAGCCGCGGCTGGCCTATGTGATGGGGGCCGGCCAAATCGGTTTGCTCGCCACCATGATGCTGCGGCTCCGCGGGCTGCAAGTGTTCACGCTGGCCACCCGCCCCGGGCCGCACCTGAAGTCGGAAATCGCCGAAGCCTATGGCGCGACCTACGTTTCGACCAAGGAAACGCCGCTGGCCGAGTTGGTCAAGCGCACCGGTCGGCCCGACATCATCTTCGAGGCCACCGGCAATGCCGAAGCCTGCTTCCGCTCGATGGAAGTGCTGGGGCTGAACGGCGCGCTGATCTGGACGAGCATCACCGGCGGACAGAAAGATGTGACCATCGACGCCGCGAAGATCAATCTCGAGTGGGTGCTGGGCAACAAGCTGCTCGTCTCCAGCGTCAACGGCAACCGCTATCACTTCGAACTAGGCCTGCGGGCACTCTCACACGGCGAGCTGACCTTCCCCGGCGTCACCGAGCGTATCCTGACGCACCCGGTGAAAGGCCTTGATGGCTACGCCGAAATGATGCGCCTCTTGGAAGAGAAAGAGGCGCTCAAGGTCTTCGTCGACGTGGCGAAGTAAGGCACGGCCGCAGCCATCGCAAAATCTCGAGAGCGCCGCTGACCGCGGGCTCCCTTCCCAATCTCCTTTCGTCAACTGCTTGGACTTTCGCATGAGCGCCCTGAACATTCGCCAAGACGCCGAATTCGATTTCTTGTCCCTCGGAGCGCTCGTCAACAGGCTCGATCCGGGCGCGACGCCGTTTCGCAAGGCGCGCA
>JAESFN010000491.1_pt1 | contig 23295 bp, 23 predicted proteins | sample 9269411 | NCBI WGS metagenome assembly JAESFN01 (sample SAMN14505399, study PRJNA617100) | algae metagenome | isolation source: Iphinoe sp. HA4291-MV1 and co-occurring heterotrophs from trail next to... | place: USA: Maunawili Falls, Hawaii | collected 2009-07-25
CTCGGCAAGCGGGACGCCGCCGGCCGGTTGACCTTCGTCGACCGGCTCAAGGATCTGATCATCTCCGGGGGCATCAACATCTCCCCGGTGGAGCTGGAGGCGGTGATCGCCCGGATCCCCGGGGTGGACGAGGCGGCGGTGATCGCGGCCAAGGACGAGAAGTTCGGCGAGACCCCGGCGGCGATCATCTACGCTTCCGGTGCGCTGGAAACGGACACCGTGCTGGCCGCCTGCGACAAGGAGATGGCCGGGTACAAGGTGCCCCGCTACGTCGTGGTCCGCGACCAGCCGCTGCCCCGGCTGCCCAACGGCAAGATCTCCAAACGGGACATCCGGGCCGAGTACGACGACGTCACCGACCGCTTCCCCAAGCTGCGATGAGCTCAGACGTCAGGCCGGCCTGGGGTGCCGGCGGGGAGATGAACGCCTTCGAATCGGTGATGTGGCGGATGGAGGCCGACCCCGCACTGCGCGCCGCCACCCTGTCCTGCGAGCAGCTGGACACCATCCCGGACTGGCCGCGGTTCGTGGCCGCGCACGAGTGGGCGGTGCGGATGGCGCCCCGGTTCCGGCAGAAGGTGGTGGAGCCCGCGCTCGGCCTCGGCGTCGCCCGCTGGGCCGAGGACCCCTACTTCGACCTGCGGTTCCACCTTCGCCGGCAGCGGCTGCCCGAGGGCGCCGGGTTCACCGAGCTGATGGACGCGGTCGCGCAGTTCTACATGATCCCGCTGGACCGGGCCCGCCCGCCGTGGGAGATCGTGCTCTTCGAGGGCCTGCCCGACGGCAAGGCCCTGTACACGCTGAAGATGCACCACTCGGTCACCGACGGCATGGGCGTCATGCAGCTGCTCGGCCGGCTGCACTCGCGCACCCGGGAGCCCAGCCCGGACAAGCCTCGCCCGGAGTTCGACGCCGGCGGCCAGCTGGACGCGCTGGGTGCGCTGCTGCGCCAGGTCCGCGGCGACGTCTCCTCGGTGCCCGGGCTGGTGGTCGACGCCGCCACCGGGACGCTGCGCCGGCTGGCCGACCCGGTCGGGGCGGTCCGCTCCGGGGTGGGCTACGCGCGGTCCCTGGGTCGGGTGCTGAAACCGCCGGTGGGCACCGAGTCGGCGCTGCTCGCCCGGCGGTCGATGACCATGGGGCTGGGCGCGATCGACGTGCCGTTCGCCGACTTCAAGGCGGCGACCAAGGCGGCCGGCGGCTCGCTGAACGACGGCTTCCTGGCCGCGCTGATGGGCGGGTTCCGCCGCTACCACGAGGCGATGGGCGCGGAGGTCGCCGAGGCCATGCCCACCTCGCTCCCGGTGTCGGTGCGCAAGGCCGACGACCCGGAGGGCGGCAACCAGATCGTCACCGTGCGGATCGCCGGACCGCTGGCCGAGCGGGACCCGGTGCAGAGGATCGCCCGGATCCGTGAGCTGGTCGGCGGCTCCCGCACCGAGCCGGCCGCGACCGTGGTGGAGGTGGTGGCCCCGGCCCTGGCCCGACTGCCCGGCACCGTGCTGGCCCAGGTCACCGGGCAGATGACCAAGCACAACGACGTCATGGCCAGTTGCGTGCCCGGCCTCGGCGACGGCTTCTACCTGGCCGGGGCGGCGGTGGAGCGGTTCTACGGCTACGGACCGTTGGCCGGTGGCGCGACCCTGATCACCTTCGTGACTCACGGTGGCGTCGGGTGCGTCGGGGTCGGTTACGATGCGGCTTCGGTCACCGAACCGCAGATCTTCCTGAACTGCCTGGTGGAGGGGTTCGACGAGGTGCTGGCGCTCAAGCCCGGGTCGGCCAAGCCGGTGTTGCGCGGATGAGCGACCGACCTGCGCGGTTGATCATCGACCGCCGGCACAGCCGCAGCATCCGGGCCCGGGTGCTCACCGCCGCCCTGGAGCGGGCCACCGCGCCCTACCTGCGCAAGCTGACCCGGGCACCGCTGAACGAGCAGACGCTCACCAGCCTGGCGAAGCTCGACACGATGGCCGGCCGGGTGAAGCCCCCGAGGGGTACCCGGATCGAGCCGTTCACCATCGACGGGCTGCGCGCGCAGTGGGTGCACGGCGCCGGGGTCGGGTCGGGCCCGGCCGTCCGGGACCGGGTGATCCTCTACCTGCACGGCGGCGGCTGGCTGTTCGGCGGGCTGAACTCGCACCGGTCGCTGGTGTCCCGGCTCTCCCGGGCGTCCGGCGTCCCGGCGCTCGCCCTGGACTACCGGATGGTCCCGGTGGTGGACTTCGACCAGGAGATCGAGGATTGCGTCACCGGCTACCGCTGGCTGCTGGACAGCGGCATCGCGCCCGAGCGCATCGTGATCGCCGGTGACTCCGCCGGCGGGTACCTGACCATCGCCACCGCGCTGCGGGCCCGGGACCACGGCCTGCCGATGCCGGGCGGGTTGGTCGGGATCTCCGGCGTCTACGACATGAGCACCGCGTCGAAGGCCGCGCACGCCAACGCCCAGCGGGATCCGGCCGGCTCGCTGGCCGCGCTGGAGTGGATGATGGAGGCCGTGCTGGGCGGCCTCGACCCGGCCGACCCGAAGGTGTCCCCGGTGCACGCCGACCTCACCGGCCTGCCCCGCACCCTGCTCACCGCCAGCGAGTCGGAGATCATCTACTGCGACTCCGAGCGGCTGGCCGAGCTGCTGGTCGAGGCGGGGGTGCCGTGCACGCTGCAGGTGTGGAGCGGGCAGGCGCACGTGTTCCAGGCGATCGCGGTACTGCCGGAGGCGCGGCGGGCCATCCGGGACATCGGCGAGTTCGTCCGAAGCGCTACGCGGCCGTGAGTGCGGAGTCCGGCTATAGCTGGACTGCGCAGTCACGAGGGCGCGAGGTGTGATCTGATCGGCCGGTGAGTGCGCGCCGGCTGGTGGTCTGCGGGGAGAGCGGGCTGGCCCACCGGCTGCTGGTCGAGCTGCTCGACGAGCCCCGGGTCGAGGTGACCGCGGTGATCGCCTCCCGGGGCAGCGAGGGTGGGGCCCGGATCGCCGGCCTGGACGGGGTACGGCTGGTCGAGGCGTCGAAGCTGACCCCCGACGTGCTGCGCCGGGCCGGGGTGGCCGAGGCGCACGCGGTGGCCCTGGTCGACCGGGACGACGTGGGCAACACGCACGCCGCGCTGCGCGCCCAGGAGATCAACCCCGGGGTCCGGCTGGTCATGCGGTTCTCCAACATGAGCCTGGGCTACCGGCTGCGCCCGCTGCTCACCGACTGCGTGGTGCTCTCGCACTCCGCGACCGCTGCCCCGGCGCTGGTCGCCGCCGCGCTCGGCGAGGTCGCGCCCAGCTCCGCCCGGCTGCCCGGCCGGCCGGTGCGCACCGTGTTCGTCGCCCGCCGGGCGGACGTCCCGCCGTCCCGGGTGATCTGCGGGCTGGTCCGGGACTTCGACGCCGCCTCGTCCGACTCCGGATCCGCCCCGTCCGATCCCGACCGCGGCTCCGCTTCGTCCGGTCCCGGCTCGGCTGGTTCCGGCTCGGCTGGTTCCGGCTCGGGCTTGGGTTCCGGCTCGGGCTCGGGCTCGGGTTCCGGTTCCGGCTCGTCCGGTGGGCCGGTGCGGCTGCCCGCCGACCAGGACTCGGCCGAGGTGGTGCTGGCGCACGCCGACGGGTCGCCCCCCGGCCGGCGCCGGCGCCGGGTCGGGGCCCGGATCGCGGCCGTGCCGGCGTCGATCCGCTCCTGGGCCGTCGTGGTGCTCAACCGCAAGCTGGTCGCCGCGTCGTTCTTCATGATCGCGCTGATGCTGGGCGGCACCGTGCTGTTCTCCACGCTGGCCGGGCACAGCTGGTCCGAGGCGCTCTACCTGACCGTGCTGGACGCGGCCGGCGCCGCCCAGCCCGAGCTGCGGCTGAGCACGGCGGAGAAGGTGGTCCAGGCGCTGGTCACGCTGACCGGGATCGCGCTGGTCCCGGTGGTCACCGCCGCCGTGGTGGACGGTGTGGTGCGGGCCCGGCTGACCCTGGAGTCGGGCCGCCCCCGGCCGATCTCCGGGCACGTCGTGGTGATCGGGCTGGGCGTGGTCGGCGGTCGGGTGCTCGAGCAGCTGCGGCACCTCGGCACCGGCGTGGTCGGGGTGGAGCGCAACGAGCGGGCCATCGGGGTCCGGCCGGCGCGGCGGCTGGGCGTCCCGGTGGTGATCGGCAGCGGCGGGCACTACGAGGTGCTGCGCGAGGCGTACGTGCACCGGGCGCGGGCCCTGGTCGCGGTGACCGACAGCGACATGGTCAACCTGGAGGCTGTGTTGAATGGTCGCCGGCTGGCCCCCGACCTGCGGGTGGTGCTCCGGCTGGGCGACGACGACCTGGCCGAGCGGGTGCGGGGGGTGTTCGGGATCGCCGCGTCCAGCAGCGTCTCCCAGCTGGCCGCGCCCACCTTCGCGGCGGCCATGCTGGGCCGGCACGTGCTGGCCACCATCCCGGTCGGCCGGCGGGTGCTGCTGCTCGGCGAGGTCGCGGTGCAGGCCGGATCGGCCTGGGACGGCGCGGCGGCGGACGGGCTGGACGAGCCGGAGCGGCTGCGGGTGCTGGCCGTGCAACCCGGCGGCGACGTGCCGCTGGAGCTGCCGCCCCCGCCCGGGTACCGGCTCGCCGGCGGTGACCGGCTGGTGGTGGTCGGCACCCGGCGCGGGTTCGCCCACGCCACCGACCAGTGCCGTCCGGCTTCAGACGCGTAGCGCACCCAGGGTGTCGTGGTCGAGGGCGGCGGCGACGTGCCTGCGGGCCATCTCCGCGCAGCCGTCCGGGTCCTGCATCTCCGGCGGGCAGAACGCCCACATGACGCCGTGCAGGTGGTGGCGCCGGACGCTCGTCATCGCCTCGTCGAAGGTCGGGGCGGGTGCGCCCGCGGCGGCCAACGCCTCCAGGTAGTGCCGCAGCAGCGCCTCCTCGTGCTCCCGGCGGTCGGCCACGGTGAGCGACCCGACCAGGAAGTACGCCACGTCCACCACCCACGGGCCGAGCCCGAACACCTGCCAGTCCAGGAACCGGGGCGCCGCCTGCCCGGCCACCCGGTAGGTGTTGCCGATGTGGCAGTCGCCGTGCGAGAGGCACTGCACGTCGGCGTCGTCGAGGGCCCACTGCCGGTGCATCGCGGCCACCACCCGCTCGCGGTCGCGCAGCTCGTCGGACAGGCTCTCCGTCTGGGGCAGCGCGAGCATCCGGTCCCAGTGCGCGGGGGTGTGGAACAGCCCGGCCATGGCGTGTCGGAAGAACGGCGAGCCGACCGCCAGCCACTCCGTGGTGGCCGGTCCGGTGCGGTCCCAGGTGCGGGCGTGCCAGGTGGCCTGCAGCTCCAGCCCGGCGGCCACCTCGTCGGGCGTGTAGCGCTGACCGGCCCGGCTGAAGCTCGTGTCGCTCTCCCGGAGGTCGTCGAACACCACGATGCCCTGGTCGGCGGCCTCGTCGGTGTCGGCGAACCAGGCGGTGGGCAGCGGTACGCCCAGGTCGGGGGCGATGTCCCGGTAGAACCCGGCCTCCAGGCGGCAGCCGACCCCGGCGATGGCCCGCAGGTCCTCGGCGAAGCACCCCTTGACGCACAGCGCGTCCGGCGGTCCATCGCTGCGGCGGTAGCCCACCTTGAGGAACGCCTTCGTCGCGGTGCCCCAGATCACCGACTCCACCTCGACCGACGCCACCTCGGTGCCCGGCGACCGGACGGACAGCGCCCGGGTCAGCCAGTCCGGCGTGAGTTGTTCCACGTTCAGCGGGAGCTCCACGTGGCCTATCCTAAAGCCTGTAGGGAAGACCGGAAGGAGACCCGGAAATGCGTGACGCGGTCATCGTCGACGCCGTGCGTACCCCGATGGGTAGGGGCAAGCCCGGTGGGGCACTGTCCGGGCTGCACGCCGTGGAGCTGCTCGGCCAGACCTTCGCCGGACTGTTCGGCCGGGTCGGTGTCGATCCCGGTGCGGTGGACGACGTGATCGTCGGCTGCGTGACCCAGGTCGGCGAGCAGGCCTCGGTCGGACGGATGGGCTGGCTGGCCGCCGGATACCCCGAGCACGTACCGGCGGTGACCGTGGACCGCAAGTGCGGCTCCAGCCAGCAGGCCGTGCACTTCGCCGCGCAGGGCGTCATCGCCGGCACCTACGACATCGCGGTGGCCGCCGGCGTGGAGTCGATGAGCCGCATCCGGATGGGGTCCAACAAGCTGGACATGGACACCGCCGGCCCGTCCGTGACCTCGCGCTACGCCCCCGGCCTGGTCTCCCAGGGCATCGCCGCCGAGCTGGTCGCGGCGAAGTGGAAGCTCTCCCGCGAGCAGCTCGACACGCTCTCCGCCGACTCGCACGCCCGGGCCGAGGCCGCCCGCGCCGCCGGGGAGTTCGCCGGCGAGATCGTGCCGATCACCGCGCCGGACGGGACCGTGGTCTCCGTGGACGAGTCGATCCGCCCGGGGACGAGCGTCGAGAAGCTGGGCGGGCTCAAGCCGGCGTTCCAGGACGCCGCGCTGGAGGAGCGGTTCCCGCAGATCAACTGGTCGATCACCGCCGGCAACTCCTCGCAGATCACCGACGGCGCGTCCGCCCTGCTGATCATGAGCTCGGAGAAGGCTTCCGCTCTCGGGCTGCGGCCCCGTGCCCGGATCCACACGATGACGGTGGTCGGTGAGGACCCGCTGATGATGCTCACCGCGCCGATCCCGGCCACCCGCCGGGCGCTGGAGCGGTCCGGGCTGTCGATCTCCGACATCGACCACTACGAGGTCAACGAGGCGTTCGCCCCGGTGCCGCTGGCCTGGCAGGCGGAGTTCGACGCCGACCCGGCCAAGCTCAACCCGCGCGGCGGCGCGATCGCACTGGGGCACCCGCTCGGGGCGTCGGGCTGCCGGCTGATGACCACCATGCTGGCCGCGCTGGAGCAGACCGGCGGCCGCTACGGCCTGCAGACCATGTGCGAGGCCGGCGGCATGGCCAACGCCACCATCCTCGAACGCCTCTGAGCAGCGGTTCGGCGAAGCGCCGCCCTCGCCGCGGCCGCGTCCGTCCGCCGCCCGCCGCTCCGTCGTCGTCCCTCGACGCCGCCGCCCGGCGACGCCCCGCGACACCTGCCCCGCGACACCTGCCCCGCGACTTGTCGTTGGCAAAACGCGCGACAAGAGGCACTTGTCGTTGGCAATAGCCGCGACAAGTGTGTTCGATAGCCGCGACAAGTGCGGCGGGCCGGCGATGTGTGGCGTACCGCCGACGCCTGCATGTTTCGCGGCCTGATCCGCGACCACACTTGACGTTGATCCACGTTTCGGTGTGGAAGCGGACACTGAGCTTCCGCTTTCGCACCAGAACTCGGATCATGGCCCGGCGACCTGGCCCGGCGACCTGGGTCGGCGTAGTTCTCGAGGGATCGTGCGCCGAGTGCGCCCGCCGCTGTGTCCGCCTGCCGCTGTGTCCGCCTGCCGCCGCTGCGCCCGCCCGCCGCCGCGACTTGTCGTTGGCAAATCACGCGACAAGAGGCACTTGTCGTTGGCAATAGCCGCGACAAGTGCGTTCCATAGCCGCGACAAGTGCGGCGGGCGCCGCGACGAGGGCGGCGTGCGGCGGGCGCCGCGATGGGTGCGGCGGGCGCCGCGACGAGGGCGGCGTGCGGCGGGAGGCGCGATGGGCGTGGCGCGCGATGGGCGGGGCGGGTTGCTCAGGTGAGCTGGGGGATGACCTTGTCGCCGATCAGTTCGACCATGTCGCGGTACTCGCCGGCCGGCTGGCCGCCCATGTCCAGGTAGATCAGGTTGGTGTCGGCGGTGAGCATCGCGGCGGCGGCGTTCAACCGGTCGGCCACCTCGTCCGGGCTGCCCACCAACGCCGGCCCCTTCGAGGTCAGGAAGTCGAAGTCGAAGGGCTTCTTCACGAACGGCGGAGGGTCGGGGTTCACCCGGCAGATGATCTCGGTCATCAGCTGGAAGTAGGCCTGGTACCGGGGCTGCCAGCGCTCCCGGGCGCCCTGGCTGGTGGCGCCCACGTTCACGTGCCAGCAGGCGCCGACCCGGGGCTCGTGGCTGTGGTTGTAGGCCGCGAACCGCTCCCGGTACTTTTCCACGATCGGCACGAACATGCTGGGGTTGCCGAACGCGCTGGGCAGCATCAGGTCCAGGCCGAGCCGGGCGGCCAGCTCCAGGCTGGATTCCGAAGCCCCGCCGCCGATCCACAGTGGCATCGGGCCGACCGGCTTGGGCTCCACGCTGAACTTGTCGATCGCCGCCCGGTGCCTGCTCGCCGGCCGGCTGACCTCCTTGCCGCTCCACAGGTCGACCAGCAGCTCGGTCGCCTCGGAGAACAGCTCGTGCGAGTCGTCGATGGACTGGCCGAACAGGGTGTAGGTGCTGACGAAGAAGTTGCCCCGACCGATGACCACCTCGCACCGCCCGCCGGACAGCGCGTCGACCGTGGCGTAGTCCTCGGCCAGCCGCACCGGGTCCAGGTTCGCGGCCAGCGCCACAGCGGTCGAGAGCCGAAGGTTCCGGGTGCGCTCGCCGATCGCGGAGAGGATCACCGGCGGGCACGACGTCGTGTATTCCAGCCCGTGGTGCTCGCCGACGAACACGCCGTAGAAGCCGGCTTCGTCGGCGGCGGCGGCCGCCTCCACGATCGCCCGGTGGCGTTGCGGCGAGGTCTCACTGACGCCGGTGACCGGGTCGGTCACCTGGTCGCCCAGGGTCATCAGGCCCAGCTTCATCGTGCGTGCCTCCCCGTACCGGTGGTGTCTCCGGCCACTGTACCAAACGCTGTTTGGTTACCGGAACCCGTGAGTGGAAAGTAGTGCTCCAGCACTACTTTCCACTCACGGGTCAGTTCACGAAGCCGTGCCGGGACATCCAGTCGTGCACCAGGTCGGCGGCGTTGCTCAGGTGCGACTTCTGGTCCTCGCCGGTGAAGTAGTGGTTGGCGTCCGGCAGCTCGACGAGCTCCTTGTCGGCCGTGCCCAGGGCGTCGAAAACCAATCGAGGATGGCTGGTCGGCACCGCGTCGTCCTTGCCGTTCATCAGTACGAATGCCGGCTTCGAGATGCGCGGGGCGGCGTCACCGGCGTCCACCTGGGCGGTGTCCAGGCTCCACTGGGACAGCCAGCTGCGGGTGGTGGTGAACCGCAGCAGTGCGCCCGGGCTGGTGTTGGCGATGGCCGGGTCGCCCAGGTAGCTCCAGCCGGGGCGGCGGCCGTTGGGCTCGATGGTCGGATCCAGCCAGCGCGGGTCGGCCATGGTGCCGTGCACCACGAACGCGTGCTCGGCATGCGGCTTGCCGGCCGCGGCGAACGACGCCAGCTTCTCCTGGCAGAACGCGGTGATCTTCCGGCTGCGCTCCACCTGCTTGGCCCGGTAGGCGGCCAGGAAGTCGGCCGAGTACGGCGGCTGGTTGGGGTTCTTCGGGTCGTAGAGGTCGAACTCCGCGTCCCGGTTGCGGTCCGGGTCGATCTCGTCGGTGACCGAGGCGTCCAGGAAGTCGGTGAGCAGCTTGTGTCGGCTCAGGTGCGCGGCCAGGTGCAGGATGCCGTCGGGCACCGGGAGGTCGGCGCCGGCCAGCGGGGTGGGCTCGCCGGCTCCGGTCTGCTTGATCCGGGGCTGCTGGGCCTCGGCCAGGTAGCCCGTCATCGTCGCCCCGCCGCCGCTCCAGCCGGCCAGCACCACGTGCTCGTAGCCGAGCCGCTCCTTGGCGTCCCGGATGCAGGCACCCAGGTCGAGCAGCACGTTCTCCATCTGCAGCGCCGAGTCGCCCATCGAGTACCGGTTGGCGCAGCCCAGCACGTGCAGGCCGGTCCGGGCCAGCTCCGGGAACAGCGGCAGGTAGGCCGGCGAGCCGACCGGGTGCATGGCCACGACCACGGTGTCCGAGTCGCGCTCGCCGCGCAGCAGCTGCACCTGGCGGACCACGTGGTCGCCGACCGACCCGTAGACGTCCTTGCGGGCGGCCTGCTCGCGGGTCACCACCAGGTGCGGGGTGCGGCGGTACTTCGTGCGTTCGACGTGCGGCGGCTGGGCCATGCGCCGGACTTTATCAGTCAGCGTTTGGTTAGGAGGGTGACTTCGCGGGTTGGCGTTCGGTGGCGGTGGCCAGGACCGCTTCGATGATCCGCTCGCACACCACGTCGAAGATCTCGTCGGCGGACACGGCCGCCTCGGCCTGCGCGCGGGCCAGGTTCGGCGCCTTGACCGGGTCCACGTCCTGGCCGGTGCTGGCGCCCGCGCTTCGGGCCTCGTGCAGCGCGGAACCGATGGCGTACAGCTCCAGGGCCTCCAGCATCGGCGCGATCGCCCCGGTCGGCACGCCCTCGCTCTCCAGCTGGGTGACCGTGGCGTCCATCGGGCCGGCGCCGATGCCGAGAGGTGCGCGGCGCAGCATGATCGGGATCAGGTCCGGGTGGTCGCGCAGCGCCTGCCGCAGCCGGCGGGCGTTGCGCAGGATCCACACCCGCCAGGGATCGTCGTCGGCCTGCGGGGCCCGGACGTCCTCCAGGGCGAGCTTGGCCGCCCCGACGACGATCTCTTCCTTGTTCTCGAAGTGGTGGTAGAGCGACGCCCCGTTGACGCTGAGCCGCTCGGCCAGCCGGCGGATGCTGAGGCTGTCGATGCCCTCGTTGTCGATGATGTCCAGCGCGACCTCGAGCGCCCTGCGCTTGGCGATCAGCGGAACCTTCGGGCGAGCCATCCGCGAACGGTACCAAACCCGGCTAGGTTTACCGGCGGTTCCCGCTGGTAAGGGGCGCGCCCAAGCGGCTCGGCCCGGTTCCGGAGTCCAGGTGGATGAGCAGGTCGGCCGGCAGCCGGTCCAGCTCCAGCGCGTGCCGTAGCCGGGGCAGTGCCTGCGCGGTGATCCGGGCCCGCAGCGCGTCCACCCGGGTCCCGGCGGCGGTGTGCACGGTCAGGTGCAGGGTGGGCCCGGCGCGGTGGCCGGTGAGGATGGCGCCGGCCCTGGTCACGCCGGGGTAGCTCAGGATGTCCTGGGCGACGGCGTCGGCGGCCACCCCGGCGGGCAGGTACGTGCGCCCGGCCCGGGGGTCCGAGCCGGGCAGCCGCCAGGTCCGTTGCGCCGGGGTCCGCCGGGCCTGGGCCAGCAGCCAGCCCACGCAGGCCACGGCCAGGGCCGCCCCCAGCACGGCCACCAGGTACGGCGTCCACCACTGCAGGCCGCTGCCGGGCGGGATCACCGGGGTGTCCGGCGCCGGGGCGGGGAACGGGGCGGCGCCGAGGCTGACCAGCAGCGACGCCAGGCCCGCGACCAGTACGGGCAGGCCGGTCAGCAGCAGCAGCGTCCGGTTGAGCCGGGCGGGTCTGTTCATCGGGGATCCTTGCTGGTGATGACCCGCACCCGGACGGTGGGGCGGCGGGTCAGGTCGAGGTCGGACAGGCGGTCGCGCAGGGCGGCGCGCACCTGCTCGGCGAGCCCGGCGGCGTCGTGCAGCGGGGTGCGCACGGTCGCCCGGACCCGCCGGGTACCGACCCGCAGCCGCGCGGAGTCCACCCCGTCCACCTCGCGGGCCGTGGTCGCCAGGGCGCGCGCCAGACCGCTCCGGGTGGTGCCCGAGACCAGGCCGTGGGCCGGGGCCAGCGGGAGCACCGTGGGTCGACCGGGGAGCAGCGCGGCCCCGATCAGGAGCAGCCCGACCAGCCCGACGAGCACCTCGGCGCCGATCAGCAGCGGGTGCTGCCAGGTGACGCGGCCGCCGAGCTCGCGCACCCCGTCCACCGGCAGCACCGGCGTCCGGTCGAGCACGAGCTGCGCCCCGGACACCGCGAACAGGACCCCGACCGCCAGCAGGACCGACGCCACCACGATCGAGGGGAGCACCCGGCGGTGCCGGCGGATCACTGCACCCTCCGGGCCGCCGGGGCGTCGGAGCTGGTCAGCGCGGCCACGGTGATGTCGACCTCGCGGATCTCCAGCCCGGTCAGCGCGCCCAGCCGCTCGACCAGGGTGGCCCGGACCCGGCCGCAGGTCGCGCCGACCGGAGCCGGGTAGGCGATCGACAGCCGCACGTCGAGCAGCGCGATCGCCCCGTCCACGGTGGCGCTGACCCGGGCCCGCTTGTCCTCGGTGTCGGAGCCGAGGGCCACCCCCAGCACCCGGCGGGCGGCGCCACCCACCCCGTCGGTCTCGGCGATCAACCCGACCCCCAGCTTCTCCAGCACCGTCGGGGCGATGTGCAGCCGGCCGCGCTCGGCCGGATCGATCAGCCCCGGGTCGGCGGGCCGGTCCGGCGGCGCCCAGAGCACCGGAGCCTCGGTGACGGTCACCGCCCGCCCCGCCCGCCGGCGCCGAGCCGGTCGGCCACCGCTCCGACGTCCAGCTGGCCGTCGAGGTAGCGGCCGACCAGCAGCCCCACCGCCCCGAACACCCCGACCACCAGGAAGGCCACGAACCCGCCGAACGCGCCGGCGAAGCCCAGGGCCAGCCCGGTGAGCAGGCCGAGTCTGGTCGCGCTCATCTCGTGACTCCGCCGTCAGGGACCGTCACGCGACCCTCGGGGAGCTCTGCACCACGGGGCTGGCCGGCTCCGGGGCGTCCTCGTGCGGCAGGTGCACGTCGCCGACCGAGATGTTGACCTCGACGACCTCCAGGCCGGTCATCCGCTCGATGGCGCCGATGACGTTGCGCCGGATGGATGAGGCCAGCTCCACCACGGCGACGCCGTACTCCACGACGATGTCCAGGTCGACCGCCGCCTGACGCTCGCCCACCTCGACGGTGACGCCCTGGCTGACGTTGCTGGTCGCGCCGGGGATGCGCTCGCGGATCGCGCCGAAGGCCCGGGCCGCGCCGCCGCCCAGGGCGTACACCCCGTTGATCTCCTTGGTGGCCAGCCCGGCGATCTTGGATACCACCAGGTCGGAGATCTGGGTGCGACCCAGGCCGGTGCTCAGCGCGGACTCGATGGTGGTGGCGCCCTCGGCGGTGCTCTTGTCGCGGACGGCGGTCGTGCCGGTGGTGCTCACAGTGGTGTCCTTTCAGGTCGGTTGATCGTGAGGCCGGAGACGGTGCGGTTGCCGGGTCGGCCCACCGGGTAAGAGAGGTCGGACGGCGTGATCGTCACGGCCGTCCTCGCAGATTCTTCGAGACCTGGATCACCCGAACTCACCCGTGACGATTCCGGGTCGGGCGGTGTCTCCCGGAGTGCGATCGCCACCAGCAGAGGAGAAATGCGTGACCGCGGCCGACACCGTCCGGCACCCCGTGGAGGGAGCCGACCCGGTTCCGCTGGACGACCCCACCCTGGTCGAGCGCGCCCGGGAGGGTGACCTGGCGGCGTTCGAGGCGCTGGTGGTGCGCTACCAGCGGCGGATCTACCAGCTCGCGCTGCGGATGACCGCCGACCGGGCCGCCGCCGAGGACATCACCCAGGACGTGTTCCTCGCCGCGTGGCGGCAGCTGCCCGGCATCCGGGAGGGCGCGGCGTTCGGTGGCTGGCTGTACAAGATCGCCACCAACCGGTGCCTGACCGTGCTGGGCCGGCGGCGACCCACCGAGGAGCTCGACGAGGAACTCCCGGCGCCGGTCCCCGGGACCGACCGCGACGCCGACCCGCAGCGGGCCGCCGAGCGGGCCGCCGTGCTGGCCGCGCTGACCGGCGCGCTGCAGCAGCTCACCCCGGAACAGCGGGCGGCGTGGCTGCTCCGCGAGGCGCACGACAAGAGCTATGAGGAGATCGCCGAGGTGGTGGACGCGACCCCCCAGGCCGTCCGCGGCCGTCTGGCCCGGGCCCGGGCCCAACTGGCCGAGTTGATGTCGGAATGGAGGTGAACCCGCAGTGGCGGTGAACGACACGACCCAGGAGCACAGGTTGCCCTGTGGCCGGCTCGTCGAGGACGTGTTCGACGACCTCGACTCCGGCCGGCGCAACGCGCACAACGACGAGTGCGAGCACTGCCGGTCGGTGGTGCGCGGGTTGGAGGCCCTCGAGGTCGCCACCGAGGCCCTGCTCCGCGACCCGGCCGAACCCCCGCCCGGAGTGGTGGACCGGGTGATGAACGCGGTGCGGTCCGAGCTGCGCCGCGGCGGCACCCTGCCGCTGCCGGCGGAGCTGGGGCCGGCGGAGATCTCGGTGCACGCGGTGGCCGCCGTGCTGCGCTTCGCCGCCGACGGTGTGCCGGGGGTCTGGGCGCAGCGCTGCCGGGTCGCGCTCGACCCGGAGAACCCGGAGCTGGTGGACGTCGAGATGTCGCTGTCACTGCGCTTCGGCACCGGCCCGCTGGACCGCATCCTCGAGCAGGTGCGCAGGCGGGTGGCGGTGGCCATGGTAGGGCAGATCGGCCCCCGGGCCGGGCACATCCACCTCACCGTGGCCGACATCTGGGACGAGGGCGCCCAGTGAGCGAGCTTGCGAGCGAACCAGTGTCACAGCGTCAGCGCGAAGCGCCGCCCGAGCGAAGCGAGGGAGTGCGGTGAGTTCGGTGGCCGGCGGTGAGGTCGTCCGGGAGGTCGCGGTGGCCGCCGCGGTCGCCGAGGCGGTGCGGGCGCTGCCCGGGGTGGCCCGGCTGCAGCCCCGGCTGTGGGGCCTGGTCCAGCAGGTCACCCGGGACCTGTGGGAGCGGGCCACCGGTGGGCGCTACCCGGACATCGGCGGTGTCGAGGTCACCCTGCACCCGGACGGCGTGACGATGGAGATCGGCCTGGTGGTCCGGGCCGAGTTCACCGCCGCGAAGGTCGCGGTGGCCGTGCAGCACGCGGCGGCGGCCGCCGCGACGGCGGCCTCCGGGCTCCCGGTGACCAGCGTGGCGGTGCACATCAGCGACGTCGAGCGGGCCCGCACCGCCGCCCGCTGAGTCCGGTCAGCGGGGTGGCGGGAGCTTGGCGATCAGGCCGCGCAGGATCCGGCTGTCCAGCTCCAGCCGGGTCGGCACGGTCGGCGCGGTCTCGTCGTGCAGCAGCCGCTTGACCGCCAGCAGGGCCTCCCGGGGCTTGTCCCGCAGCGCCGCCGTCCGCTCCGCGACCCTCGTGGCCAGCGCGTCGGCGTCGGGGAGCACCTCGGTGACCAGGCCCAGTTCCAGCGCCCGGGCCGCGTCGATGCGCTCCCCGAGCAGCATCAGCTCGGCGGCCCGCTGGTGACCGACCAGCCGAGGCAGCAGCAGGGTGGACGCCGCCTCCGGCACCAGCCCGAGGTTGACGAACGGGAGCCGGAAGCTCGCCGCCGCCGTGGCGTAGACCAGGTCGCAGTGCAGCAGCACCGTGGTGCCGACGCCGACCGCCGGGCCGTCCACCGCCGCCACCAGCACAGCCTTCAGCCCGTGCAGCGCGGTCAGGAAACGGATCGGTGGCGGGTTGTCGCCGACCGGCGGGTTCGCCGCCATGTCCCGCAGGTCGTTTCCGGCGGTGAACGCGCCCCCGGCCCCGGTCAGCACGACCACTCCGGTGTCGGCGTCGAGCCGCTCCAGGGTGTCGGCGAGCGTCGCGTACATGGCGCTGGTGAGCGCGTTGCGCTTGTCCGGCCGGTTCAGGGTGATCGTGACGACCCCGTCGGCCCGGTCCACCAGGATGCTCACCGGTACTCCATGCGGACCGCGCCGTCCAGCCGGATCGTCTCGCCGTTGATGATCGGGTTGCGCACGATGAACGACACCAGGTCGGCGAACTCGGCCGGATCACCGGGCCGGGCGGGGTGCGGGATGGACGCCGAGAGCCGCTGGATCGCCGCCTCGGGCAGCTTGTCCAGGATCGGCGTGCCGAACATCCCCGGCGCGATGCTGACCACCCGGATCGCGTGCTTGGCGAACTCCCGGGCCAGCGGCAGGGTCATCCCGGCCACCCCGGCCTTGGACGAGGTGTACGCCGCCTGGCCGATCTGCCCGTCGAACGCCGCCACCGAGGAGGTGCAGACGAACACTCCACGGTCGCCGTCCACAGGCTCGTTGGTGATCATCTTCTCGGCGGCCAGCCGGATCACGTTGTAGGTGCCGACCAGGTTGATGTTCACCACGCGGGTGAAGACGGCCAGGTCGGCGGCCAGCCCGTCGCGGCCGACCACCTTGGTCGCGTCCGGCACCCCGGCGCAGTTGACCACCGCGCGCAGCGGGCCCAGCTCGACCGCCGCCGCGACGGCCGCGGCGACGTCCTCCGACGAGGTCACGTCGGTCGGGGCGAACACCGCGCCCAGCTTCTCGGCGGTGGCCGCGCCGTCCGACGACGGCAGGTCGGCGATCACCACGGCCGCGCCGTCGGCCACCAGCCGTTCCGCCGTGCCCCGGCCCAACCCGGACGCGCCCCCGGTGACCAGCGCCGATGCCCCGTCGAGATTCATGAACGCCGCACGTCCTTCCAGGGGATGTCCCGATCCACCCGAGGCTCGCCGGGCAGGCCGAGCACCCGCTCGCCGAGGATGTTCCGCAGTACCTCCGAGGTGCCGCCCTCGATCGAGTTGGCCAGCGACCGCAGGTAGGCCTTGCGCACGTCCGCGCCGCCGTGCACCGCCGCGAAGTCCGGCGCGGTCTCGGCGTAGCTGTCGATCAGCAGGCCTTCCACCCCGGACAGGTCCACACACAGCTCGTAGATCGCCTTGTTCAGCTCGGCCATCCGCAGCTTGGCGATCGACCCCTCCGGCCCGGGCTCGCGGCCGGTCTGCGCGGCGGCCCGCGCGTTGGTCAGCCGGGCGGCCTCGGCGGCGGTCCACAGCAGCATCAGCCGCTCGGTGACGGCCGCGTCCACCCGCCCCTCGGCGGCCGCCCGCCGGTGGACCTCCACCGCCTGCCCGATCGGGCCGCTGCCCCGGGCGGCGGGCCGCGAACCCAGCGCGACCCGCTCGTTGGCCAGCGTGGTCATCGCCACCGCCCACCCCTGCCCGACCGTGCCCAGCAGCGCCGACGCCGGGACCCGGACGTCGGTCAGGTAGACCTCGTTGAACTCGGCCTCCCCGGTGAGCTGGCGCAGCGGTCGCACCTCCACCCCGGGCAGGCTCATGTCCAGCAGGAAGTAGCTCAGCCCCCGGTGCTTCGGCACGTCCGGGTCGGTGCGGGCGAGCAGGATGCCGAACGACGCCACGTGCCCCAGCGAGGTCCAGATCTTCTGCCCGTTGACCACGAAGTGATCACCGTCCGGCACGGCTTTCGTCGCCAGGGCCGCGAGATCCGACCCGGCGCCGGGCTCGGAGAACAGCTGGCACCAGATCTCCTCACCGCTGAACCCCGGGCGTAGGAACCGGGCCTTCTGCTCGTCGGTGCCGTGCGCGTGGATGGTGGGCAGGGCCATGCCCAGGGCGATCACGTTGCGGGCTGAGTGGTCCGGGGCCCCGGCGAACCGCTGCTCGACCAGGGGCTGCAACGAGGCGTCCAGCCCGCGACCGCCGAACCCGTCCGCGAAGTTGACCACGGCCAGGCCGGCGTCGAACCGGGCCTCGCGGAACGCCCGGTCGGCGCCGGGCTGATCGGCCCGGGGCACCTCGTGCCGTTTCAGGAAGTCGGTGATCTCGGTGTCCAGCCGGCGCGCCTCCGGCGTCAGTTCCGGCTCCGGGTCGGCCGAGACGTCGCGGGTGGTCAGGACGAGCCCGGCCAACCGGGAGCGGTGTTTCGCCGGGGAGCCCAGCAGGAGCTGGCTGCTCTTGGCCCGCTTCAGGTAGAGGTGCGCCGAGTGCTCCCAGGTGAACCCGATCCCGCCGTGGATCTGGATGTTCTCCGTCGCCACCGTCCGGTAGGCGTCCGAGGCCACCGCCCGGGCCAGGCTGGCCGCCACCGGCAGGTTCGCCGGATCGTGCACGGCAGTCCAGAGCCCGTGGTAGACCACCGACCGGGCCGACTCCACCTCCACCAGCAGGTCCGCGCACCGGTGCTTGACCGCCTGGAACGACCCGATCGCCCGGCCGAACTGGACCCGGTTGCCGGCGTACTCCACGGCGGTGGCCAGCACCCGGGCCGCCCCGCCGAGCTGCTCGGCGGCCAGGTACAGCGCGGCCAGATCGGCGGTCCGGCGCAGCGTCTCCCGGGCCCCGCCGTCGGTGCCCAGGAGCTCGGCCGGGGCCCGGGTGAAGGTCAGCCGGGTGAGCCGGCGGGTGGAGTCCAGGGTGGTCAGCGGGGTGCGCTCCACCGCCGCTCCCGGCGGTAGGGCGAACAGGCTGATCCCGGCCGGGGTGCCCGCGGCGACCAGGATCAGGTCGGCGTCCGCCCCGTCCAGCACGGTGGCCGCGACGCCGGTGACCGTCCAGCCGTCCGGCCCGTGGGTGGCGTCCAGCGCGCTGGTCTCCGGGTCCGGGCCGGCCCAGGCCAGGGTGGCCACGGTGTCGCCGGAGACGATCCCCGGCAGGTGCGCGGCGCGGGCGGCCTCCGCCGAGGAGTCGAGCTGCAGCAGCGCGGTCGCGGCGAGCCCCACGGAGGCCAGGAACGGGGCCCCGTAGAGCACCGCGCCCATCTCCTCGAACACCACACCCAGCTCGATGTGTGAGGCCCCGCTGCCGCCGTACTCCTCGGGCACGGCCAGCCCGTGCAGGCCCAGCTCCCGGGCCGCCCGCAGCCAGGTGTCGCGGTCGTGGCCGGCGTCCATCTGCCGGCGCACCTCGTCCGGCCCGGAGCGCTTCTCCAGGAAGCCCCGCACGACCGCGCGCAGGCCCTCGGCGTCCGCGTCCGGAATGAAACTCACGGCATCCCCCTGGTGATCTGGACTCAGGATAACCACATGGTGTTTGGTTGGAAGTCACCGATCCGGTGGGGTGCTTTGCCCCCGAGGTCGGCGGGTCGTAGGTTCTCCGGTTGAACCGGGCATCAGGGCAGCGGGAGGAGCAGCAGGTGAGTGTGGAGATTCGGGTACTGCAGGCGCTGCGGTTGAAGGGTCGGGCGCTGCCCGAGGACGTCACGGCCGCCGCCGGTATCGACCAGGCCACGCTGACCCCGATCATCGAGCAGCACACCGCTGCCGGGAACTGCGAGGAGGCCCGCGGCCGGCTGAAGCTGACCAAGCCCGGCCGCGAGGTGCTGGAGGCGCTGCTCGCCGAGGAGCGCGGCGGCGTCGACCAGGAGGCGCTGAAGGCGGCCTACCACGAGTTCGACGAGCACAACACGTCGTTCAAGCAGCTGGTCACGGACTGGCAGATGAAGGACGCCAGCACCCCGAACGACCACACCGACGCCGAGTACGACGGCCGGATCGTCGAGCGGCTCGGGGAGCTGGACGCCGGGTTCCAGCCGCTGCTGCAGCGGATCGTGGCCATCGCGCCCCGGCTGGAGCCCTACCCGCCCCGGTTCGCCGGTGCGCTGGAGAAGGTGCGGGCCGGGGAGCACACCTGGATCGCCCGCCCGCTGATCGACAGCTATCACACGGTGTGGTTCGAGCTGCACGAGGACCTGATCGGGCTGGCCGGGCTGAGCCGGGCCGAGGAAGCCGCCGCCGGGCGGGCGGAGTGACTTCGGTCCTCGTCCTGGACGGCACCACCGGGGCGGACAAGGCGCTGCTGGGCGGCAAGGCGTGGAGCATCGAGAAGATGCGTTCGCTGGACATCCCGGTGCCCCCGGCGTTCGTGCTGACCACCGCCGTCTGCGCCCGGTTCTACGAGGCCGGCGGCCAGGTGCCGGCGGACGTGCTCGACGCCCTGCCGACCGCGATGGCCGGGTTGGAGAAGGCCACCGGGCGCACGTTCGGCGGCGGGGAGCGGCCGCTGCTGGTGTCGGTGCGTTCCGGGGCGGCGATCTCGATGCCTGGGATGATGGACACCGTGCTCAACCTGGGCATGACCGACGAGGTGCAGGCCGCGCTGGCCGTCGGCGACGCCGAGTACGCCGCGGACACCCGGCGGCGGTTCGTCGAACAGTTCGCCAAGGTGGTCGGCCGGGACGCGCCGGCTGACCCGTGGGACCAGCTGCGTGCGGCGATCGAGGCGGTGTTCAACTCCTGGAACTCCGAGCGGGCCAAGTGGTACCGGCGCGAGCGGGGGATCCCGGAGGACGGCGGCACGGCGGTCACCGTGCAAGCCATGGTGTTCGGCAACCTGGACGACCGGTCGGGTACCGGGGTGCTGTTCTCCCGTGACCCGCTGACCGGGGACGCCGAGCCCTACGGCGAGTGGCTGCTTCGCGGCCAGGGCGAGGACGTGGTGTCCGGGCGGGCGAACGCCCAGCCGCTGGCGTCCATGGCGGAGTCGATGCCCGAGGCGCACGCCGCGCTGATGACCGCGATGACCCGGCTGGAGCGCGACGGCCGGGACGTGCAGGACATCGAGTTCACCGTGGAGAACGGCACCCTGTGGCTGCTGCAGACCCGGGCGGCGAAGCGGTCCCCGGAGGCGGCGGTCCGGCTCGCGGTGGTGCTGCACGACGAGGGCGTGCTGTCCGAGTCCGAGGCCCTGGACCGGGTCACGCCCGAGCAGGTGGAGGCGCTGCTGCGGCCCCGGATCGACCCGGCCGCGGTGGCCGGCGCCGAGGTGGTGGCCACCGGCAAGCCGGCCTGCCCGGGCATCGCCATCGGCGAGGTGGTGTGTGACGCCGAGGAGGCCGAGGACCGGGCCGATGACGGTGACGACGTGATCCTGGCCCGCCCGACCACCGACCCGGACGACGTGGGTGGGATGGACGCGGCCCAGGCGGTGATCACCGAGCTGGGCGGGTCGACCTCACACGCGGCGGTGGTGTGCCGGGAGATGGGCAAGCCGTGCGTGGTCGGCTGCGGCGCCGGCAGCGTCACCGCGCTGGCCGGGCAGACCGTCACCGTGGACGGAGCGGCCGGCGCGGTCTACCGGGGCGCGCTCCCGGTGGTCGACGCCGGAAGCCTGGACGACCCCGACCTGGCCCGGCTCACCGGGTGGGCCCGCGCCGAGGCGGGAGCCTCGGACGGCGCCCTACCCGCGTTGCTGCGCGCCCGCAAGCGCTGAGTCGGGAGCACTCTCACCAATCTCTCAGATTTCCCGCATACGCTCACCGCATGCGGGTCCTGGTGGTCGAGGACGAGTTGCGGATGGCGGCTCTGCTCAAGCGCGGTCTGGAGGAGGAGGGCTACGCCGTCGACGTGGCCACGACCGGGCCCGAGGCGGTGTGGCAGGCGCTGGAGTTCGACTACGACGCGATCCTGCTGGACCTGATGCTGCCCGGGATGAGCGGCGTCGAGGTGTGCCGGCAGCTGCGGGCGAAGAAGCGCTGGATGCCGATCCTGATGCTCACCGCCCGGGACGCGCTGGCCGACCGGGTCAACGGCCTGGACGTCGGCGCGGACGACTACCTGGTCAAACCGTTCTCCTTCGACGAGCTGTCCGCCCGGGTGCGGGCGCTGATCCGGCGCGGCGCGGTGGAGCGGCCGACCGAGCTGCGGGTGGCCGACCTGCGGCTCGACCCGGCCAGCCGGCGGGTCTGGCGCGGCGACGTCGAGCTCGATCTGTCGATCAAGGAGTTCGCCCTGCTGCGGCTGTTCCTCAGCCACCCCGGCGAGGTGCTCACCCGGACCCGGATCCTCGAGCACGTCTGGGACTACGCCTACGACGGCGTCTCCAACGTGGTCGACCAGTACGTGCTCTACCTGCGGCGCAAGATCGACCGGCCGTTCCGGGTCCAGCAGCTGGAGACGGTGCGCGGCGCCGGCTACCGGCTGCGTGAGACCCCGGTCCCGGCGCCCCGGCTGGAGCTGCCCACCGGGCGGCGGTAGGACCGCTGAATGCCGCTGCGGCTGCGGTTGGCGGTGCTGTTCGCGCTGGCCACGGTGCTGTCCATCGCCGGGGCCGGGCTCGCGTTCCTCAACCAGCTCGGTGACGACCTGCACCTCGCGCTGGACAGTGGCCTGCGGTCCCGGCTGACCGCGGTCACCGAGTCGGCGGCGACCCCGGGCCCGCTGCCCTCGTTCGGCTCCGGCCTGGAGTTCAGCCTGGTCCAGGAGCTCGACGGCCGGACGATCAAGGCCACCCCGGATCCCACCGTCCTGACGCTCACCCCCGAGCAGCGGCGGGCGGCGCTGGCCGGGGAGGTCGTGTTCACCACCGAACGCGGCGGCGACCGCACCCGGGTGCTGGCCACCGGGGCGCGGCTGGGTGACCGCCGGGTGCTGGTGATCACCGGCACCGGCAACGACATCGCCGACGACGCGGTGGAGCGGGTGCGGGACGCGCTGATCGTGGTCGGACCGATCGCGGCGCTGCTGGCCGGGCTCGGCGCCTGGGGGATGGCCGCCGCCGCGCTCCGCCCGGTGGAGCAGATGCGCCGGGAGGCCGCGACGATCAGCGAGCACGACCCGGAGCGGCGGCTGGCCGTGCCCGCCACCCGGGACGAGGTCGCCGCCCTGGGCGACACGATGAACCAGCTGCTCGGCCGGCTGCACGACGCGGTGGGTCGGGACCGTCGGTTCGTGGCCGACGCCAGCCACGAGATCCGCACCCCGCTGGCCGTGCTGCGCACCGAGCTGGAGCTGGCCGCCCGCCCGGGCCGCAGCCGCGAGGCCCTGCGCCAGGCGGTGACCGAGGCCGGCCGGGAGACCGAGCGGCTGATCCGGCTGTCCGAGGACCTGCTGCTGCTGGCCCGCACGGACAACCAGCAGCCGGTGCTGCACATCGCCGAGGTGCGGCTGCCGTCGTTCCTCGGCGCGGCGGCCCGGCGCGGTCGGGCCCGCGACCACGTCCCGCCGGTCGAGGTGGACTGCCCGGCGGACCTGGTGGTCGCGGTGGACGCCGACCGGTTGCTGCAGGCCGTGGACAACCTGCTGGACAACGCCATCCTGCACACCCCGTCCGGGACGCCGGTGCGGGTGGAGGCGGGGGCTTTGCCGGGCGGCGGCGTGGAGATCGCGGTGCTCGACTCCGGGCCGGGGCTGCCGCCGGAGTTCCTGCCCCGGGCGTTCGAGCGGTTCCACCGGGCCGAGGACGCCCGCTCCCGGGCCACCGGCGGCACCGGGCTGGGCCTGTCCATCGTGCGCTCGATCGCCGAGGCGCACGGCGGGGCCGCCACCATCGAGAACCGCCCCGGCGGCGGCGCCCGGGCCGTGCTCCGGCTACCGGCCTCGGCCGTGGTCGACGGCTGAGCCGGGCTCGGTCCCGTCCCCCCGGCTGGAGGTTGTCCACAGGTGGGAGGGTTGTCCACAGGGTCAGAACTCCACGGCCCCCGAGCGCCGCGGCCTCGCTAGGCTGCCCGTCATGAGCGCGCCCGATCCGCACGACGAGCCTCGCGTCATCCGCCAGTTGCGGCACGACGTCTACGACGTGTACGGCCTGGTCGACAACACCAACCGGACCGTGGCCGCGATCGCCTCGACACAGCGCCGCCACAGCACCCAGCTGGAGGAGATCCAGCAGTCCCTCGATCACCAGAGCGGGCGCTTGGACGGGCTGGATGGGCGCTTGGACGAGCAGGGTGGGCGTCTGGATCGTTTGGATGGGCGCTTGGACGAGCAGGGTGGGCGTCTGGATCGTTTGGATGGGCGCTTGGACGAGCAGGGTGGGCG
>JAESFN010000721.1_pt1 | contig 23294 bp, 24 predicted proteins | sample 9269411 | NCBI WGS metagenome assembly JAESFN01 (sample SAMN14505399, study PRJNA617100) | algae metagenome | isolation source: Iphinoe sp. HA4291-MV1 and co-occurring heterotrophs from trail next to... | place: USA: Maunawili Falls, Hawaii | collected 2009-07-25
CTATGAGATCGCAGCGGCCTACATCGCAGCCGGACTCGACCCCAACAAGTCGATCATCTTCAACCAATCGCAGGTGGTCGAGCACGCCGAGCTCGCCTGGATCTTCAACTGCGTGGCGCGCGTCGGCTGGATGACGCGGATGACCCAGTTCAAGGACAAGGCCGGCGCTGAAGGCGGCGAGAACTCCGAAGCGGTGTCGCTCGGGCTGTTCGCCTATCCCTCGCTGATGGCCGCCGACATTTTGCTCTACAAGGCGACTGCCGTGCCGGTGGGCGATGACCAGCGCCAGCACCTCGAGCTGACGCGCGATATCGCCAAGAAGTTCAACCACGATTTCAAGAAGCAGATCAAAGGCCTGGGGGTGAAGGACGACTTCTTCCCGTTGACCGAGACGCTCTCCACCGGCCCCGCGATGCGCGTCATGTCGCTCAAGGACGGCAAGAAGAAGATGTCGAAGTCGGATGCCTCCGACATGTCGACCATCTACATGATGGATGACGCCGAGACGATCTCGAAGAAGATCAAGCGCGCCACCACCGATGCCGATGCGCTGCCGAGCGAAGCCGCAGGGCTTGCCGGCCGGGCCGAGGCCGAGAACCTCGTCGCCATCTATGCGTCGCTGTCGGACAAATCGGTCGACGCGGTGCTCAGCGAATTCGGCGGCCAGGGTTGGGGCAAGTTCAAGCCGGCGCTGGCCGATCTCGCCGTCGCGGTGCTGGCGCCGATCGCCACCGAGATGAAACGGCTGGTTGCCGACCGGGGCGAGATGGACCAGATCCTCCGTCGCAACGCCGAGCGGGCCCGCGCCATCGCCGTGCCGATCATGGACGACGTGCGCAAGATCGTCGGCTTCGTCCGCTGAACCGCGCACGCCGCTTGCGGCTCTGCCGCGCATTTGGAACAATGCCGCAGCTTCAGAACTGAAGGTGCGGCGCTTTGGCTGACAGCATGAGCGAATACAAACGCAAGTTTCTCGTCGTCATCGACGAGAGCAAGGAAGCCGATCGCGCCATCACCTTTGCGGCCAACCGGGTGAAGCGCACCGGCGGCACGGTGGTGCTGCTGTCGGTGATCGACAGCCAGGATTTCACTCAGTTCCTCGGGGTCGAGGAAGTGATGCGGGCCGAGGCGCGCGAGGAAGCCGAGCGGCTGCTCGACACCAAGCGCGCCCGCATCGGGCAGATCGGCGAGGGCATCCGCGCCGAGACGGTGATCCGTGAAGGCGACCTGGTCAGCGAGATCGAACGGCTGGTGGCCGAGGACCCCGGTATCGCCATCTTGGTGATCGCCGCTGCCGGCGGCAAGGAAGGCCCAGGCCCCCTGGTCAGTGCCTTCGCCACCCGCGCCGGCCAGGCCGCGCTGCCGGTGATCGTCACCATTATCCCCGGCACCATGACGGACGAACAGATCGTCGCCGTGACCTGACGCCACGGCAGTCAGGCGCCGTCAGACCCTTGCATTTCGGGCTCCAAAACACTAGTTTGGAATTGTTCTAACACGAGTCCGAACCGTCCGATGTTCATCCAGACCGAAGCTACGCCGAACCCGGCGACCCTGAAATTCCTGCCCGGCCGCGATGTGCTGGCTGGTGAGCCGCGCGATTTCCGGCAGGCCGAATCGGCCGCCATCTCGCCGCTGGCCGCCGCGCTGTTCGACGTTCCCGGGGTCGAGGGGGTGTTCCTCGGTTCGGACTTCATCTCGGTCACCAAGGACAGCGCCGAGTGGAGCCATATCAAGCCGGCAATTCTCGGCGTGATCATGGAGCACTTCCTCTCCGGCAAGCCGGTGCTCAATGACGGCACGGCGGAAGTGACGACCGGCGAAGAGTTCTTCGAGGAAGGCGATGCCGAGACCGTGGAAGTGATCAAGGAGCTGCTCGCCACCCGCGTGCGCCCCGCCGTCGCCATGGATGGCGGCGACATCACCTTCAAGGGCTTCAAGGAGGGCACCGTGTTCCTCCACATGCAGGGCGCATGCTCGGGCTGCCCCTCCTCGACTGCGACGCTGAAGAGCGGCATCGAGAACCTGCTCCGCCACTTCGTGCCCGGCGTCGAGGCGGTGCAGCAGGTTTGATTGCCGCTGCAGATTGAGTTTTGGATCGCCCGGCCATTGGTCGGGCGATTTGTTTTTGGCGCTGACTGATAGAGACGGCCCCCTCCCATCCTCGCCCATGATGGGGGAGGTGCTCTGCCGGCGTGCTTGGCACGGTTGAAGACAGAGCCTCGACTCTTCACCTCCCCCATAATGGGGGAGGCCGGGAGGGGGCCGTCTCTATCGGTGATCCCCCGTGACAACCCACCGCCGAACCCCTATCTCTCCGACATGTCCAGCGTCCTTCTCGCCATCGATACCGCCGCGCCGCGCCTGCAACTGGCGCTGCTACTTGGCGATCGTGCCGACACGCTGGTCGAGGACATGGCGCAAGGGCAGGCCGAGCGGATCTTTCCGGCAATCGACGAGCTCTTGGCGCGCAACGGCGTTGCCTACAAGGACCTCAACCGGATCGCCGTCACCACCGGCCCCGGATCGTTTACCGGGCTGCGCATCGGGCTCAGCGCAGCGCGCGGGCTCGGCCTGGCGCTGGGGGTTCCGGTGATCGGTGTGCCGTCGCTCATGGGGCTGTCGCTTACGACACAATGCGATGCCACCGCCGTGCTGCTCGATGCGCGGCGCGACGAGGCTTATTTCCAGCTGTTCAGCGGTCCGGCCATTCCGGTGGGCGAACCGCAGGTGTTGCCGATGGAGGAGGCGCGCCGCCGCGTGCCTGGTGGAGCCGGGCTGATCACCTCGCCGCTGGTCGATATCGCGGCGCTGGCGCGCTTTGCGGCTACTGCCGACCCTGCCGGCTATCCGCCGGAAGCGGCGTATGTCCGCGATGCCGACGCCAAGCCGCAGGAAAAATTCCGCGTCGCGAGGGTCGGACAATGAACTTCTGGCTCTCACCCACCACGCTGCACGTCGAGCCGGCGCAGGGCAGCGATGCCGAGACGATCGCGCGGCTGCATGCCGAGGGTTTCTATCGCGGCTGGACGCGCGAAGAGTTCGCCGCCTATGTCGCGGGCAAGGACACACCGATCTACGTCGCCTGCGACAGCCGCCGCCGCATCGCCGGCTTCGCCATGCTGCGGCACCTCGGCGAAGAGGTCGAACTCATCTCGATCGCGGTCGATCGCAAGTGGCGGAACAAGGGGGTCGGCGCGCAGCTGATGCGGGCGCTGTTCGACGCTGTGCGGATGAGCCCGGCCAAGCGGATGCTGCTCGAGGTCGCCGCCGACAACATTTCGGCGCTCAAGCTCTATGGCAAGTTCGGCTTCGCGAAAGTCGGCGAGCGCAAGGGCTATTATCCGCGCCCTGACGGTACGCCGGCCACCGCTATTGTCATGGCCCGCGACATTGGCTAACCCGGTCCGGGAGCGTGATCAGGAAAAGTTGCAGACTTTTCCGCCTCGAGAGCGCGACCAACACACAAATCATTCGGAAACGGGGGACGCCCGATGAGCAAACCCGGCATTCAAACGCTCGAAGAGCAGTGCGCCCAGAAGGGCATGCGAATGACCGACCAGCGCCGCGTCATCGCGCAGGTGATCGAGCAGGCGGTCGACCATCCCGACGTGGAAGAACTGTATCGCCGTGCTTCGGCCATCGACGCACGCATTTCGCTCTCCACCGTCTACCGCACGCTCAACCTGTTCGAGGAAGCGGGGCTGGTCACCAAGCATGATTTCAAGGACGGGCGGGCCCGCTTCGAGCTGATCCCCGACGAGCACCACGACCACCTGATCGATATTCGCTCTGGCAAGGTAATCGAGTTCCGCAACGAAGAGATCGAAGCCATCCAGGAGGTGATCGCCAAGCGGCTGGGCTACCGACTGGTCGACCATCGGCTGGAGCTCTATGCTGTGCCGCTCAAGTCGGACGAGAACCACAAATGATCCTCCGCGTCCTGTTCTTCATCTTCTGCTACGTGCCGTTCCTCATCGTCTTCGTGCCACTGCAGTTCCTCGTGTCGCGCAGCCCCTGGTTCAACAACCAGATTCCGCGCTGGTTTCACTGGTTCGGCTGCACCTTTCTCGGCATGAAGGTGAACGTCATCGGCACGCCCTCCACCGACCGCGCGACGCTGATCGTTTCCAACCACATCTCGTGGACCGACATCATCGCCATCGGCTCCAAGGCCGATGTGACGTTCGTCGCCAAATCCGAGATCCAGAAATGGTTCTTCGTCGGCTTCATGGCCTCGCTGCAGCGCACGCTCTATGTCGATCGCAAGAAGCGCAGCGACGCCAAGCGGGTGAGCGAGGAGATGGGCAAGCGCATGGCCTCGGGTGGCGCGGTGCTGCTGTTCGCCGAGGGTCAGTCGGATCTCGGCACGCATGTGCTGCCGTTCCGCTCGGCGCTGATCGGCGCGGCGCAGCATGCCATGGAGGAAGCCGGCGCTGCCGAGGTGATGATCCAGCCGCTGACCATCGCCTATACCAAGCTGCAGGGCCTGCCGGTCGGCCGCACCGACCGCTCGTTCATCGCCTGGATCAAATCCAAGTCGGTGAAGCAAAACATCAAGGAAATCCTGACTGGCGGCACCCGCGAAGTCACCCTCGCGTTCGGCACGCCGCGCCCGCTCAGCTCCGGCGCCAACCGCAAGGAACTGGCCAAGCAGACCGAAAACGAGGTGCGCCGCATGCTGGTGGCGCTGAACCGCGGCACCCCGCTGCCGGTGGCGGCCGAGTAGCTCGGACAAGAAGCTCCAAAAGGCCCCCTCACCCGGTCCTACGGACCGACCTCTCCCCCAAAGGGAGAGGTGCGATGGGGCGCGATCTCGCCTCCCACCACCTCTCCCTCGGGGGAGAGGTCGCCGCGTAGCGGCGGGTGAGGAGGCCTTTCTTGCTTAATCCACGATGCAGAAGTGGTTACCCTCCGGGTCGGCCATCACCGTGTAGCCATCGGCTTCGCGCAGCACGCTGGCGCCGAGGCCGATCAGCCGGGCGCACTCGGTGGGGCGATCAGCCACCTTCACATCGAGATGGATGCGGCCCTGCCCCCGGCCACGCTCGATCTCGTGGAAGCAGAGCGTCGGGCCGGGACCATCGACCATCACCACCGGATCGGTTTCCGGGGTGAAGCCAAGCGCCGCCAGCCGGGCGATCTCCTCGTCGTCATAGGCCCGCACCGCATAGCCCTCGATCAGTGCGGCCCAGAAGCGCGCCAGCGGTACGGCCCGGCTGCAATCGAAGACGATCTCCTTCAGCGCTCCGCTCATTTCAGCGCCTGTTCGAAATCGGCGATGATCGCATCGGCGTCCTCGATGCCGACCGAGACGCGGAACACCCCGTCGCCGGCCCAGTCGCGATAGTTGCGCTCGTCGGCAAGGGCGAAGGAGGAACGGAGGATGTCCTCGGTCGGGATGTAGAAGCAGAGCGACTTGGTCTTTCCCAGCGACACGGCGTAGCTGACCAGTTTGAGGCGTTCGGCCAATTGCCGCGCCATGCCGGCGCTGTCCGACTTCACCGAAAAGCTCAGCAGCCCGGAGAAGTTGCGCATCTGGCGGCGCGCCAAATCCGCCTGCTCGTGGCTGGCGAGGCCGGGCCAGAGTACCCGGCGCACTTTTGGGTGCTGCTCCAGCCATTCGGCCACCGCGCGGGCATTGGCCTCATGCTTTTCCATCCGCAGCCCCAGCGTTTCGATGCCGCGGAGGATCAGGTAGGCGGAGAACGGCGACAGCACTGCGCCGTGGTGGATCAGCACGTCCTTGCGCAGCGCGGCGATCGCGTCAGTCCGGCCGATCACCGCTCCACCTAGCGCGTCGCCATGTCCGCACAGGTACTTGGTCAGCGAATGGCAGACATAGTCGGCGCCAAGTCCGATCGGGTTGGTGCCGACCGGCGTGGCAATGGTCGAATCCACCGACAGCTTGGCGCCGCCGGCATAGGCGATAGCCGCGACCGCTGCAATGTCGGTGAGCTTGAGGATCGGGTTGGCCGGCGTCTCGATATGCACCAGCCTTGTGTTCGGCCGCATCGCGGCCGCAACGTTCTCGGGGTTGGAACTGTCGGCAAAGGTGACGTCGACACCCTGACGCGAGAGCCCGTGCCGCGCGTACTCGGCGACGCCCGCATAGCAGACATCAGACAGCACCAGGTGGTCGCCGGCCTTCAGTACCCCGGCGAACAGCCCGGTTATTGCCCCCATGCCGGAGCCGAAACTCAAGGCCGCCTCACCGCCCTCGAGCAGCGCCAGGCGCTTCTCCAGGAGCTCCAGGGTCGGGTTGCTCCAGCGGGTGTAGAAATGCGGCGCATCGGATTGCAAATCCGAGGCGGAAAAGCCCACGGCGTCGGGGTGGGTGAAGTAGGTGGTCGACAGTACTGGGGCCGGAGCCAGCGGTTCGCCGACAGTGCGGGCGCCGTCGCCACCGTGCAGGGTAAGGGTGTTGAGGTCTTTGGTCATGGTTGGTCTCCGGGTGGGAGCGTGCAACGGGGAGCGTCTGCTGACAACCCGGTGGCTGAGGACCCCCACCCCTGTCCCCTCCCCCTACTGGGGAGGGAGACCCTCACACTAATTTCGCAGCTTATCGTCTCCCTCCCCTGTTTGAGGGGAGGGGACAGGGGTGGGGTCGGCGCGCACCGGCCCTGCCTTTTGCACTCCCCGTCACTTCGGTGTATTCAGCCCGCCATGACCGAGCACACGCCCAAGAAGCTGTTCATCAAGACCTACGGGTGCCAGATGAACGTCTACGATTCCGACCGCATGGCGGATGCCCTGGCGCCGCACGGCTATGAGCCGGTGCAGGTGATGGAAGATGCCGACCTGGTCGTGCTCAATACCTGTCACATCCGCGAGAAGGCCTCGGAAAAGGTGTTCTCCGAGCTGGGCCGGCTGCGCGACCTGCGCGAAGAGCGGCGGGCGGCAGGACAGGACCTGATGATCGGCGTCGCCGGCTGCGTGGCGCAGGCCGAAGGCGACGAGATCGTCCGCCGGGCCCCGGCCGTCGACCTGGTGTTCGGGCCGCAAAGCTACCACCGCCTGCCCGAGCTGATCGCCCGCGCCCACAATGGCGCCAAGGTGGTCGACACCGACTTCCCCGAGGAAGACAAGTTCGAGCACCTGCCGGCGGCGAAAAAGGAAGTCACCCTCGCCCGCGGCCTCACCGCCTTCCTCACCGTGCAGGAAGGCTGCGACAAGTTCTGCTCGTTCTGCGTCGTGCCCTATACCCGCGGCAGCGAAGTCAGCCGCCCAGTGGAGCAGGTGCTGCGCGAGGCGCGGAACCTCGCCGAAGCCGGGGTGCGCGAACTCACGCTACTGGGCCAGAACGTCAACGCCTATCATGGGCTCGACGGTCGCGGCCGCAGCGTCGGCCTCGGCGAGCTCTGCGCCCGGCTGGCCGAGATCCCAGGCATCGCGCGGATCCGCTACACCACCTCGCATCCGCTCGACATGACCGACGAGTTGCTCGAGGCGCATCGCGACCTCGAGGCGCTGATGCCCTACCTGCATCTGCCGGTGCAGTCGGGCTCCGACCGTATTCTCAAGGCGATGAACCGCCGGCACACCCGGGCCGAGTATATGCAGGTGATCGAGCGCATCATGGCGGCCCGCCCGGACATGGCATTGTCGGGCGATTTCATCGTCGGCTTCCCCGGCGAGACCGATGCCGATTTCGAGGAGACCATGCAGGTGGTGCGCGAGGTCGGCTATGCCTCGGCCTACACCTTCAAATACTCGATCCGCCCCGGCACGCCGGGGGCGACGATGGAGAACCAGGTCGCCGAAGCCAAAAAGACCGAGCGGCTGCAGCGCCTCAACGAGCAGATCAATACCCAGATGCACGCCTTCCATCGTTCGGTGGTCGGCCGCACCCTGCCGGTGCTGATCGAGAAGCCCGGCCGCCAGCCCGGCCAGATCGGTGGCCGCTCGCCCTACCTCCAGGCGGTGCACATGGAAGGCCTCGCCCGCTTGATCGGCCAGATCATTCCGGTCGAAATCGTCGAGGCCCGGAATAATTCACTCATCGGCAAGATTGTCACAGTCGCGGAACCGAATCCTGCTAGCGTTCTTGAGTCTCAAGCCATCGCGGCCCATATCTGAGAGGCCGCCCCAAGGAGCCCCAGAGATTTGAGCAGGCATTTGCCCCCGTCTACCGACCACGGCCCATCCTCCCAGCTTGAACTCGCCTTCGAAGACAACAAGCTCGCCGCGCAGCTCTACGGCGATTTCGACCAGCACCTTGCTTTGATCGAACAGCGCTTGTCCGTGCAGGCGACGCCGCGCGGCAACCATGTGATGCTGAAGGGCGGCGCCACTTCCGTCGACCAGGCGCGCCGCGTCCTCGAGTCGCTCTACGAGCAGCTCGAAGAAGGCCAGCAGATCGAGGTGTCGACCGTCGATGGCGTCATCCGGATGATCGAGACCGAGGACAGCCAGCTGACGCTGCCGACGCTCGAGAAAAAGGGCAGAGTGCGCATGGCGCAGATCGCGACCCGCAAGGCCACCATCGTCGCGCGCACCCCGGCGCAGGACGCCTATATGCGCGCCATGGACCGGAGCGAGCTGGTGTTCGGCGTCGGCCCGGCCGGTACCGGCAAGACCTATCTTGCTGTCGCCCATGCCGCGACTCTGCTCGAACGCGGCGACATCAACCGCATCATCCTCTCCCGTCCGGCGGTCGAGGCCGGCGAGCGTCTCGGGTTCCTGCCCGGCGACATGAAGGACAAGGTCGACCCCTATCTCCGGCCGCTCTACGACGCGCTGTACGACATGATGCGCCCCGAGCATGTGGAGCGCTGCATCACTTCGGGTATTATCGAAGTTGCGCCGCTCGCCTTCATGCGCGGCCGCACCCTCGCCAATGCGGTGGTGATCCTCGACGAGGCGCAGAACACCACCTCGATGCAGATGAAGATGTTCCTGACCCGACTGGGCGAGAACTCCAAGATGATCGTCACCGGCGATCCGACCCAGGTCGACCTGCCGCGGGGTGAGAAATCCGGGCTGATCGAGGCGGTGCATCTGCTTGATGGTGTCGAAGGGGTGCATATCTCGCGCTTCAACGACAAGGACGTGGTGCGTCACGCTCTGGTGGGCCGGATCGTCCGTGCCTACGAGGCAGATACGGCGCGCCGGCTGGCCGAGAACAACACGAAGGCCTGATGCAAGCCCCATTATCAATCGCCTTCGCGGTCAACGCGGAGGGCTGGCCCGAGACGCTCGAGGCCGTAGCCGAAACTGCCATCCGCGCAGCCTTGAAGCACTCGGAAGCCGAGGTGACCGGCGTCACCGAGGTATCGGTGGTGCTCACTGACGATGCCGAACAGCGCGAGCTCAACCGGCAATGGCGCGGCTTCGACAAATCCACCAACGTGCTGAGTTTCCCGCAGATCGAGCCGTTCGCGCCGGTCTCAGGGCTGCTCGGCGACATCACGCTGGCCCGCGAGACGGTGGAAAAGGAAGCCGAGGAGATGGGCATCAGCTTCGAGGCGCATTTCACCCACCTCGTGGTGCACGGCTTCCTGCACCTGCTCGGCTATGACCACATCGAGGAAGAGGACGCCGAGGAGATGGAAGGGCTCGAAACCGAGATCCTTCAGAGCCTCGGCATTGCCGATCCCTACGCCGATAGCTAAATTACACCCTCCGATGAATTGAAGGCCGCACGCGGCCATACCCGATGAACGACTCCGACAGTCCGTCCGCGCCGCCCAAGAAGCCGGCGCAAACCAAGTCCAACAGCGAGCCTCCTTCTAGTCCCGCCTCCGCGGCCACGTGGGGGCAAAAGATCTGGAATCGCCTGCGCGGCCTCATCGCCATGCGCACCGTGTCGCTACGTGATGATCTCGAGGTGGCGCTGGAGAGCGAAAACAACGGCGGCACCGCCGATTTCACCCAGTCCGAGCGTACGATTCTGAAGAACGTGCTCGATCTCGCCGAGAAGCGCGTCGAGGACGTGATGATCCCCCGTGCCGATATCGAGGCGATCGAAACCTCCGAGACGCTCGGTGTGCTGGTCACCCGCTTCCGGCAGGTGGGCCACTCGCGCATGCCGGTCTACAGCGACAGCCTCGACAACATTACCGGCTTCATCCACGTCAAGGATGCACTGCGCCGGATCACCGAGCCGGTCACCGATCCGGAAGCGACGGTGCCGGTGAAGCTGGTCTCGACGCCGCTGCGCTCGAGGCTCGAAAAGCTCGACCTGGTGCGTCAGGTGCTGTTCGTGCCGCCGCTGATGCCGGTGGGCGACCTGTTGCAGCAGATGCAGCTCAAGCGCGTGCACATGGCGGTGGTGATCGACGAGTATGGCGGCACCGACGGCCTCGTCACCATCGAGGACCTCTTGGAAGCGGTAGTCGGCGAGATCGAGGACGAGCACGACGATGACGTGGCGCTGGTGCGCAAGGTCAATTCCAATGTCTTCATCGCCTCGGCCCGTGCCGAACTCGAGGAAGTGCAGGAAGTGATCGGCCCGGATTTCGACCCGGGCAGCCATGCCGACGAAGTCGATACGCTGGGCGGCCTGGTGTTCGAACTGGCCGGGCACGTGCCGGCCAAGGGCGAGCACGTCAACGGCATCAAGGGGTTCGAGTTCGAAATCCTGCAGGCCGACAGCCGCCAGGTCAAACGGGTCAAGATCAAGCGGCTGAAGCAGCCGAAGCCCCGCCCGCCGAAGCCACCGGTCGCGAAGGCGCCGGAGGACACGCAGGCACCGGCGGCAGAGTAACGACGTCACCCGCCCTGGGGAGCGGGGCCCACGCACGGATCTCGGACGGACTTGGCAAGCGACGGAGTTTGTGGCACCCCCCTCCCACCAGCCTTTCGGCTGGTCCCCCCTCCCCCGCAAGCGGGAGAGGGACGCCGACTGTGAGCTTTCGTGCTCCTCAAGCCCGCACCAGGTTCCCCACCACCATCTCGCGCCAGATCCGGGCCGGGGTGACCCAGCGGTCGAACAGGTTGTAATCGCCGGCATTGATGACGCAGGCGATGCCGGCTTCGGGGGCCAGCCAGAGCCGCTGGCCGCCATTGCCGAAAGCGCCAACCCAGCGGACCGGCTTGTCGTAGCCGGGCGCTGGCGCCTCGTGGATGTACCAGAGCCGGCCATAGCCGAGCCCGTCCCAGGTCTGGACCGCCGGCGTCCAGGAGGACTCGATCCAGTCCTTGGGCACAACCTGCCGCCCCTCGAACCGGCCGCCCTCGACCAGCATGGCGCCGATCCGCAGGAGATCCGGTGCAGTCAGGCGCAGGCCGGAGGCAGGCGACGCCACCCCGTCGCTCCCTGCCATCCAGTAGAAATCGCTGATGCCGAGGGGAGCGAACAGCGCCTCGCGGGCGAAATCCGGCAGTTTCTGGCCCGAGCCGCGTTCGATCAGCGCGCCGATCAGCGCCACCGCGCCGCCGGAATAGACCCATTTCTCGCCGGGCGCGCCGATGATCGGACGATCGAGGACGAAGCGATAGCGGTCCGCCGCCATCTCCATGGCAATCTCGGAATTGGTCGGGTCGGTGTAGGGTTTGTTTTCATCCCACTCCATGCCCATGGTCATGTTGAGGGTGTGCGCCACCGTCACCTTGCGCCGCCCGGAATCGGCGACCAGTTCAGGGTATTCGGGGAAGCCATCGACCACCGCCGTATCGAGGGCCGGCACCAGGCCGCGCTCGAGGGCAATGCCGTAGAGCAGGCCGACGATGCTCTTGGTCACCGAGCGGAGGTCGTGCAGCACCGTTGGCCCGAACTGCACGCGGCCGAGCGGGTCGCCCCAGCTCTCATCCTCGCCATCGAAATATTGCTCGAGCACCAGCTTGTTGCCGCGGGCGACCAGCAAGGCATGGATCGGCAGCAGCAGCCCCGATTCGAAACCCGCGGCGAGCTTACGCTCCAGGTTGGCGGCAAAGCCCGCCGCTTCGGGCGTTGCCCTGGTCCAGTTGGTCACCATCGTCTCCCCTGTTTGTCGGCAGCATGCTGGGACACTGTCGGGGCCCGGCGCTTGATCACGGTTGCGCTAGCGCTCTCGGCGCCGATGTTGCCGAGCTTGACCCGGCGCGCCCACCTCGCGACCTTGCCACATGCCCTGTGATTCGAGCGCCGCATGACCTGGCTCGCCGAGACCGTGATGCTGAGCCATGGCTGGCGACGCTTCCTGACCGTGCTCGTGGCCGGAGCGGTCGCGGCCGCCTCGGTGCCGCCCTTCTTCCTGCTGCCGGCACTGTTCCTCGCGCTGCCGGTCTGGGTCTGGGCGCTCGACGGGGCCGAGCATCGGCGTGGTTGGCGGCGGCTGGTCGGGCCGGCCTTCCAGATCGGCTTCGGCTTCGGGCTCGGCTACTTCACTGTGGCACTGCACTGGCTGGGCGCGGCGTTCCTGCAGGAAGGCGGCTTCTTCCTGGTGCTGATGCCGTTCGCCATTGTCGGGCTCGCAGCGATCCTCTCGATCTTCTGGGGGTTGGGCAGCGCGCTCGCCCACCTCGTCTGGTCGGGCGGGGCCTTTCGCATCGTCACCCTCGCGAGTTTCCTGGCGCTGGCCGAATGGGGGCGCGGCCACCTGTTCAGCGGGTTCCCGTTCGACCTCATCGGCTACGCGCTGACCGCCAATGACGAGATGCTGCAGCTCGCTTCGGTGGTCGGCAGCTACGGGCTCACCTTCGTCGCGGCGCTGATCGCCATGACGCCGGCACTGATCTGGCCGGCCGACCAACGCGGGCTGGTGCGCCGGCTGATCCCGATCTTTCTCGCCATTGCGGTGATCGCGGCGCAGGTCGCCTACGGCAATTGGCGGCTGACCACGACGACACTCACGGCGCGCACCGACATGAAGGTGCGCATGGTGCAGCCGATGATCCTCGAGCATGCCGACTGGTCGGTGGCCGATCCCGACGCGATCATCAACCAGCTGATCAGCCTGTCTGAAAGCAAGCTGACCCCGGCAGATCCCGGCCTAGCCGGGATCACCCACCTGGTGTGGCCGGAATCGGTGTTCCCGTTCTTCCTCACCAACTACCCCGACGGCATTGCGCGGATCGCCCGCATGCTGCCCGACACCACGCTGCTGCTCACCGGCGCGCCGCGCGAGCCGCTCGGCGACGATGGCCTGCCGATCCCTGATAACCCGGGCTACAATTCCATCCTCGCCATCGATACCAATGGCGAAGTGGTGGCGAGCTACGACAAATCGCACCTGGTGCCGTTCGGCGAATACCTGCCGTTCCAGAGCTTCTGGCGACTATTCGGCATCAACCAGTTCGTGCCGGGCACCAATGGCTGGGCCGCCGGCGATGGCCGCCGGCTGATGACGCCACCGGGCACTCCGGCTTTCCTGGCTCTGGTCTGCTACGAGGCGGTATTCCCCGGTGATGTCGGCGACCCCCAGGCGGTCGAGGCGGCGCAGTTCATCCTCAACGTCACCAATGATGCCTGGTTCATGGGCTCGATCGGCCCGGCGCAGCACGCTCACCATGCGCGCATGCGCGCGGTGGAGACCGGGCTGCCGATGCTCCGCGCCGCCAATACCGGTGTGACGCTCAGCGTCGACCCGCTCGGCCGGGTGGTGGCGCAACTGGCCGAGGAACAGGTCGGTGTGCTCGACGTGGTGCCGACCGAACCGGTGCCTGGCGGCACGCTGTTCAACCGCCTTGGCGACCTGCCGTTCTGGGTGGCGGTCGTCCTCGGCATCCTCGGCTCGCTGATCGCAGCGCGTCGACCGCGCCGTATCGCATGAATTTTCTGCAACAGCGCCTCGGCGAGACATAAAGCTTCCTTTATATGGCTTGACCGCGCCGGGCCCGAGTGGCAAAACACCGCTCAACTGTGCGATTTTCGCACTTTTTGACCATTTTTCGGGGGTTTCGCCTTGGCTCGGTCTTCTTATCTGTTCACCTCGGAGTCGGTTTCGGAGGGTCATCCGGACAAAGTCTGCGACCGGATTTCCGATGAGATCGTCGATCTGGTGTTCCGCGAGGCCAAGAAGGCCGGCATGGATCCGGCCAAGGTGCGCATTGCCTGCGAGACGCTGGCAACCACCAATCGCGTGGTCATTGCCGGCGAGGTGCGGGTGCCTGAGACGCTCTTGAAGAAGGGCAAGGACGGCAAGATCCTCACCGATGCCGCCGGCCATCCGGTGGTCAATCCGGCCAAGTTCAAGTCGACGGCCCGCAAGGCGATCAAGGCGATCGGCTACGAGCAGTCGGGCTTCCACTGGAAGACCGCCAAGATCGACGTGCTGCTGCACGGCCAGTCGGCTGATATCGCGCAGGGCGTCGACGAATCCGGCAACAAGGATGTGGGCGCCGGCGACCAGGGCATCATGTTCGGCTATGCCAGCCGCGAGACCCCGGAACTGCTGCCGGCTCCGATCTACTACGCCCACAAGATCCTCGAAGCGCTGACCATCGCGCGCAAGGCCGGCGAAGGCGCGGCGATCAAGCTCGGCCCCGATGCCAAGAGCCAGGTCACCATCCGCTACGAAAACGGCAAGCCGGTCGGCGTGACGCAGATCGTGGTGTCGACCCAGCATGTCGATGCGAGCCTGAGCTCCGAAGACGTGCGCAAGATCGTCGAGCCTTATGTCCGTGCCTCGCTGCCGGAGGGCTGGATCTCCAAGGACACGGTCTGGCACGTCAACCCGACCGGTAAGTTCGTGGTCGGCGGCCCGGATGGCGACGCCGGCCTCACTGGTCGCAAGATCATCGTCGATACCTATGGCGGCGCGGCGCCGCATGGCGGCGGCGCCTTCTCGGGCAAGGACCCGACCAAGGTCGACCGCTCGGCCGCCTACGCAGCGCGTTACCTCGCCAAGAACGTTGTCGCCGCCGGCCTCGCCGACCGCGCCACCATCCAGCTCAGCTATGCCATCGGCGTTGCCAAGCCCTTGTCGATCTATGTCGATCTGCACGGCACCGGCAAAGTCGCCGAAGACAAGCTCGAGACCGTGCTGAGCGAAGTGTTCGACCTCAGCCCGCGCGGCATCCGCACCCATCTCGACCTCAACAAGCCGATTTACGCCAAGACCTCGGCCTATGGCCATTTCGGCCGCAAACCCGGCCGCGATGGCTCGTTCAGCTGGGAAAAGACCGACCTGGTCCCGGCCCTCAAGGCCGCGGTGAAGGCCGCCGCCTGAGCGTCCTGCCTCCGTCAGAGGTAGTGCAATCAACCAAGTCATCCCCGCGAAAGCGGGGATCTCTGTTTTTGGCAGCCGGAGCCGGAACTCCGTGCTAGTGGGACCGCATGACCGACAAACCGCACCATCCCCTCAATGTCGATGGCGAGCCGCGTGCCTTTTTCGGCCGGCGCTCGGGCAAGCGCCTGCACAAGGGGCAGGATCAGCTGTTCAAAGAACTGCTGCCGCAACTGGAGATCGCGCTCGGCGATGATGGGCTCGACCCGGCGGCGCTGTTCCCAGCGGCGACACGGCACGAAATCGAGATCGGCTATGGTGGAGGTGAGCATCTGTCGCTCGAAGCCAGCCGCCATCCCGATACCGGCTATATCGGCTGCGAGGTGTTTTCCGGCGGCATCGCCAAGCTGCTGCAGCAGATCGATGAAGCGGAGTTCGGCAATATCCGGCTGTTCACCGACGATGCGCTGAAGCTCCTGCAGAAGCTGCCCGACGCCAGCCTCGACGGCGCCTTCCTGCTCTATCCCGACCCGTGGCCGAAGACGCGGCACCACAAGCGGCGCTTCATCTCGTCGCTGACCCTCAGCGAGCTCGGCCGGACGCTGAAACCGGGCGCGCCATTCCGTTTCGCTACCGACATCGAGGACTATGCGAACTGGACGCTGGCGCACATCCTGCGCTCGCCGGACTTTGCCTTCCGGCCGGAGCGGCCGCGGTTCTGGCACGAGCCCTATCCGGGCTGGGAGCCGACGCGCTACGAAGAAAAGGCCCGCGCCGCGGGCCGCAACATCAGCTTCTACCTGACCTTCGAACGCCGATAGTACGCCTCAGGCTTAACGCAAGTTAATGGAACGTTTAGGCAACCGACCATGGAAATCTGGTCGCTGCCTCTGGAAAACGCCGCCTCATGAACGATATGCGACGATGGGGAACTCGCGCCAACCGGTAACGGCTGGCCACAATCGTTTGTGGAGTTGGCGTATGCGTCAGCAGAACCGTCCGCCCGTCGACCATGCCGTCATCGAGGAACTCTTGACCACGCGAAACAGCAAATGGACGCTGACCGTGGTGCTGCACCTGAGGCACGAGACGCTGCGTTTTTCGGAGCTGCAGCGTGAGATCGGCACCATTTCACAGAAGGCGCTGACCTCGAGTCTCAGGGCGCTGGAACGCGACGGCTTCGTCAGCCGAACCAGCTACGCCACCATTCCGCCGCGGGTCGACTACGCGCTCACCGACCTCGGGACCGAGGCGCTGAAGGCTTTCGAGGCCTTCGAGGCCTTTGCCGCGCGTCACTGGCCTCGGGTGCTCGAGGCGCGGCAGCTGTTCGACGCCCGTGACGCCGATCAGCTCGAGCCTCCGGTGCTGCGGATCAGCACCGGCCGTTGATCCCCTCGAAACAATTCTGGGGGATCAGCGAGCCGGCAGGCACGTAGCCCGCCGGCTCGGAGGATCGCCATCAGTCGAAGAAATTGTCGACGAGCAGCGAGCCCTCGTTGACCGGAGCCTGGCGAGCGCCAGTGTCAACCTTGCTCAGCACGCGGGTGTTACCGCCAACCGAAGCCTTCACCGGGGTGAGGGTATCCTTGTAGAAGTATTCGAACTTCGAGGAACCGTCGGCCTGCTTGACCACGGCACGGATGACGTTGTCGGCGTTCTCGTACACGTCGGTGGCTGCAACGCCCTTGTGGTTCAGCTGGGTAACCAGGAAATCGCTGTCGAAGCTGGAGTCTTCAGAGGCCGCAAAAGCGGGAACCGAGAGACCGCCGACAACGAGGAGAGCGGCAAGGCCAAGAGCAGAAGTCTTCATTTTTCATGTCCCTTTCGTTTTCTGGACAACAGGGAGATCGGACTTCGCCGGCCAACTCGCAAGGCACTGAATCTGCACTTGTGCCCCTTGAAATTCGATAATGCGTGCAGAGGGTTACACCCGGGAATGCCACCATCTCGTGAGATACCCACCTCCCTCAAAGGGGGTTGGTTGCCTCAAGGAAACCATCGGCAAAAGCTGGGCTTCGGCATAGTTTTCTGCGCCGGTGGGCCATGGTTTTGTGGGAACCAGGCGCGCATTTTCAGCGTCTCACAGCGACAAGGAGGCGTGCCGTGCACCAAACCGTGAGAATCCTAAATATCCAGCAAGTGACGCATAATGTGCGCCGCTACGTGCTGGAAAAGCCAGAGGGATACCGGTTCGAACCCGGTCAGGCGACGGAGCTGTCACTCGATGAGGACGGCTGGCGCGACAAGAAGCACCCCTTCACCTTCACCGCGCTGAACGACTGGGACTATCTCGAGTTCACCATCAAGAGCTACTTCAACACCGGCGGCGACGGGATGACCGAGCGGCTGTTCGGCTACGCGCCGGGCCAGAAGCTGGTGCTGCGCGACCCGTGGGGGACCATCACCTACAAGGGGCCGGGTACGTTCATCGCCGGTGGGGCGGGCGCGACGCCGTTCATTGCCATCCTCCGCCAGCTCAGCAAGGACGGCAAGCTTGCCGGGCACCGGCTGATCGCCTCGAACCGCAAGGCCGAGGACATAATCCTGCGTGACGAGTTCGAAGCAATGGAAGGCCTCGAGACCACCTGGACGGTCACCGACGAGCCCAATGCCGACGGCGTACTGCACGAGCGCATCGACGAGGCCTTTCTCAAGCGCGAGGTGCATGACATCAGCCAGAACTTCTACCTCTGCGGCCCCGACCCGATGGTAGCCGAGCTCAAGGCGACGCTCGGCGGGCTCGGCGCCAAGGCAGAAGCGCTGACCTGGGAGAAGCCGTGAACGGCAAGCGTACGCCGTTTGACAGGCTGGTGGGCGCTGACCCCCACCCCTGTCCCCTCCCCCTCAACAGGGGGAGGGAGACGCAAACTGCAACATCGGTGTGAGGGTCTCCCTCCCCTTACTTAGGGGGAGGGGACAGGGGTGGGGGTCGGATCGCGCCAGCGATTCGGCAGCCTCCAGAACGCAAAAGCCCGGCGCAATGGCCGGGCTTTCTCTTTGTCAGCTTTCTTACTCGGCTGGCTGTGGTTGCCCTATCGGGAGGCGGTCCCGCCCGGCGAGCGTCCGCTGCCCAAGCAACACCGTCAGCAAGGCCAGGGCCCCCGCTACCACCGAGACGACGAAGCCGTTGCTGGCGCCATAGGTATCCACCACCCAGCCGGTGACGAACGAGCCGAGCGCCATGCCGATGCCGATACCGGTCATCACCCAGGTAATGCCCTCGGTGAGCATGGCCGCCGGGACCCGGCGCTCGATCAGGCCGAAGGCAGTGATGAAGGTCGGCGAGATGGCGACGCCGCTGGCGAATACGGCGAGTGCCAGCATCGGCACGCTGTCTACGAACAGCAGCGGCCAGGCGGTGACTGCGATGACGGCGAGTGCGATCGCCAGCTGCTTTTCGAGCGCCAGTTTCAGATTCAGGGCGCCGACGATCAGGCCGACGACGAACGAGCCGACAGCATAGACGCCGATGACGAGACTGGCCGCGCCGGGCTCACCCAGCTGCTCGGTGATCGCCACGGCACTTACTTCAGCGGTGGCGAAGATCGCACCGACAAAGATCAGCGCCAGGGTGATGATCTGGACCGGCCGCTGTCGGATGGCGGACTGCCCGCCGCCGGCAGTCGCGGCGCTGGGCCTCGGCTCGGTGCGACGCTGGGCAATGAAGGCAAGACCGCCCAGCGCGAGGAACAGCGTGCTGGCAAGGAGCCCTGCCTCGGGGAACAGCGCCACCGCGAGACCTACCGACAGTGAGGCGCCGGCAATGTAGACCAGCTCGTCGGCCGAGGATTCAAAGGCGAAGGCGGTGTTGAGCTCGGGCCGATCGCGGAACAGTTCGCTCCAGCGGGCGCGGATCATCGCCGGATAGCTCGGCATCACCGCCGCTGCCAGCGCCGCGGCGAACAGCGTCCAGAGCGGCCAATCCTGCCATGCCGCCAGCATCAGCACGGCGAAGGCGGCAACCGCGATGACGGTGGTGGGCAGCAGCACCCGCGATTGGCCCAGCCGGTCGACGACGCGCGAGATCTGCGGGGCGAACAGGGCGTTGGCGAGCGCATAGGTAGCGGACACGGCGCCGGCCAGCCAGAACTCGCCATGGGTCTGCGACAGCATGGCGACGATGCCGATCGGCGCCATCGCCATCGGCATGCGGGCAACGAAACCGGCGGTGGCAAAGCCTTTGGCGCCAGGCGCCCGGAAGATTTCCAGATACGGATTCGGCATGACGATCCCTCGACAATCGATGAGCCGCGGACTACATGATTGACATACGCGGCGTATGCGAAAGATCTAGTTACATACGCGACGTATGTCAATTGGCATACGTGACGTATGTGAAACAGGCAGGCCATGGCTCCGAGAACCCGCAGCGAGATGATCGTCGAAACCCGCGCCAAGCTGATGGCGGCGGGCCGCAAGGCCTTTGCCGAACTCGGCTATGCCGAGGCATCGATGGATCATTTCACCTCGGATGTGGGGCTGACGCGCGGCGCGCTCTACCACCATTTCGGTGACAAGCGCGGGCTGTTCGAGGCAGTGGTCGGCGAAATCGACGGCGAGATGACAATCCGACTCAAGGCGCGGGCGGCCAAGGCACCGAACGCCTGGGAGAGCTTCGTCGAGGAAGGCATCGGCTATATCGAGATGGCGCTCGAACCGGAGATCCAGCGCATCATGCTGCGCGACGGGCCGGCCGTGCTCGGCGACCCATCCTCGTGGCCGAGCGCCAATGGCTGCATCACGGCAATGAAGCAGAGCCTCGAGGGGTTGCTCCAAAGCGGTGTGATCGCCGAGGTGGACTGCGAAGCAACTGCCCGGATGATCACCGGCGCTTCATGCTACGCGGCGCAGTGGATCGCCAATGCCGAGGACCCGGTCGCCATCTCGCACCGCGCCACTGCCGCCTACCGGCGTCTCGTCGAGGGCCTGCTGCGCGACGCACCGGTCCGGCACTGACGGCGGGCAGCCGGCGGCTACTCGAGCACGGCGCCGGCGACGAACGCCGTCACCTTGTCGAGCGGCATTTCGCATGGCTTCAGTGCCGGCTCCGGGCTGCTCGGCGGACGGTAGATGTTGAGGCTGATGCGGTCGGCGCCTCCAAGCTCCTCCGCATAGAGCTTGAAGCTGTTGCCATTGGCGTGAGCGGTATTGGTCACCCCATAGCGCCGACCTGCATAACGGGCGGTGAAGTAGCCGCGGGGCCACGAAGCCAAGGTGGTCCAGACCGCAGCGAAAGATGTGTCCGGGGAAGTCGCCATGCCCATAATATGGGGTCACCCACCGCGCCTGCCAATTGGTACGGTTGCAGTCGGCTCTGCTCAGGACAACATGTACCGGCATGCCGATTGCTGACATCGACCCAACCCGGAGGCCACATTGTACGCCAACATCATTGCCGCGACGGACGGCACCGACATCGCGACCAAGGCGGTTGCGCACGCCGCCTATCTCGCCAGCAAGCTCGGCGCCAAGCTGACGCTGGTGACGGTGACCGAGCAGGCGCCAAGCTTTGCTGCGCCGGAGATCGGCTGGTCGGTACCGCAATCGGTGTTTGACGATATCCGCAAGGCCAATGCCGAAAAGAGCCGCGCCATCCTGGATGCCGCGGTCAAGGCCACAGGTCTCAAGGCTGCAACCATTCATGTCGAGGAGCAGGCACCGTTCCAGGGTATCCTTGAGGCGGCAAACAAGACCGGCGCCGACCTGATCGTCGTCGGCTCGCATGGGCATCGCGGGCTCGAGCGGCTGATCCTCGGCAGCCAGGCGGCCAAGGTGCTGAGCCTCGCGAAAGTGCCAGTCTTGGTGGTCAAACCGTAGCGCCGAAGCCTGACAGCGGCTGGCAGGCTTAGTGGCGCATCCTGGCAGCAATCAAAGAGCTGAAAGGAATGACGCATGTCCGGCACAACGCCAATGCGCGCTACGCGCCGTGAATGGATCGGCCTCGCGGTCATCGCGCTGCCGTGCATCCTCTATGCCATGGACCTGACGGTCCTCAACCTCGCGGTGCCGTCGCTGACGGCCTCACTCAACCCCACGGCGGCGCAGCTGCTGTGGATCGTCGATATCTACGGCTTCTTCGTTGCCGGCTCGCTCCTCACCATGGGAACGCTGGGCGACCGCATCGGGCGGCGGAAGCTGCTGCTTATCGGCGCCGTCGCCTTTGGCGCGGCCTCGATTCTCGCCGCCTTCGCTCCCACGGCAGAGACACTGATCTTTGCCCGGGCGCTGCTCGGCATTGCCGGCGCGACGCTGGCGCCCTCGACGCTGTCGCTGATCACCAACATGTTCCGCGACGACCGCGAGCGGACCATCGCCATCAGTGTGTGGGTGGCAAGTTTTTCGGCCGGTGGGGCGCTCGGTCCGGTGGTGGGTGGCGTACTGCTCAACTATTTCTGGTGGGGCTCGGTGTTCCTGATCGCGGTGCCGATTATGGTGTTGCTGCTGCTCGTCGCGCCTCGGCTGCTGCCCGAGTACAAGGATCCGCAGGCCGGCAAGCTCGACCTGCTGAGCGCCGCGCTGTCGATGGCCGCCGTGCTGTCGATCATCTACGGCATCAAGTCGCTGGCCGAAGGCGGCGAACTGCCGATCAGCATCGGGGCGATCACGCTGGGGCTGGGCATCGGCATCGTATTTGCCTGGCGACAGCTGCGGCTCGCCCACCCGCTGCTCGACCTCAGCCTGTTCGCCCGCCCGGCCTTCAGCGCGGCGCTCGGCATCAACGTGTTCGGCTTCTTCGCGATGTTCGGCATGTTCCTCGTCGTGGCGCAGTACATGCAGCTGGTGCTGGGGCTGTCGCCCTTTGAAGCGGGCTTGTGGAGCCTGCCGACGGGGCTGGGGTTTGTTGCCGGCTCGCTGCTGACCCCGATGCTGCTGAACCGGATGCGGCCGGCCTATGTGCTGACGTTGGGGCTGCTGCTTGCCGCAGCAGCGCTGGTGGTCATCGGCCTGCTGGCGCCGTCGCGCGATCTGATCATGCTCGTCACCGCCGAGACCTTGCTGGCACTCGGCCTCGCCCCGGTGGCGACGATCGCGGCGGACCTGGTGATGAGCTCGGCGCCGCCGGAACGGGCCGGCGCCGCCTCCGGCCTCAACGAAACCAGCTCGGAGTTCGGCGGAGCGCTCGGCATCGCGCTGCTGGGCAGCATTCTCACCGTGCTCTATCGCGGCGGGCTCGGCGAGAGCTTGCCTGACGGGCTCTCGGGTGAGGCAGTGGCGATGGCCCTGCGCGGCATTGGCGGCGCCCACAGCGCTGCGGAAACGCTGCCCGAAGGCGGCATGGTGCTGCTGGAGGCAGCACGCGTCGCCTACGCCGATGCCATGCTGGTAACCTCGCTGCTGGGGGCGGCAATCGTCTTCATCGCGGCGGTGACGACCATCGCGATGTTCAGGGGGATCCGGCAAGCGACGGCGTAGGGGTACCCTTCGCGGAAGTGACGGCGTTGCTGGCAGGCCGGTGCGGGAAGAATACCCCCTCCCCGCAAGGGGGAGGAAGACGCTCTCACTGAAGCCGGTGTTGTGGTCACCTCCCCCCTTGCGGGGCAGGGCTATCGCATATGGCGGTGGGAGGCACCTCTTGCCTTCTCCCCTTGTGGGAGAAGGTGCCCGAAGGGCGGATGAGGGGTCCCGCAACACGCAGTGTTGCGCGATCGGAGCGTAGCGACGAGCGACCAGTGCGCGGAGAGATACCCCTCATCCGGCCTTCGGCCACCTTCTCCCACAGGGGGAGAAGGCACCCCGTCTACTGTCAGTGCTCATATGCGATAGCCTTGCCTTGCAGGGGAGGGACAGGGTGGGGGTGCTCTTCCCGCACCGGCTGCGGTGGGTGGAGGCACTGCCCACAAACAAAAAGGCCCGGGATCGCTCCCGGGCCTTTTCCATTTCGATGGGCTGCCGATTACTCGGCGGCTTCCTCGACGATTTCCTTGCCGGTCGCCTGGTCGACGACCTTCATCGACAGGCGGACCTTGCCGCGCTCGTCGAAGCCGAGCAGCTTCACCCACACCTTGTCGCCTTCCTTGACGACGTCGGTGGTCTTGCCGACGCGCTGCGCGGCGAGCTGGGAGATGTGCACGAGGCCGTCCTTGGCGCCGAAGAAGTTCACGAACGCGCCGAAATCGGCGGTCTTGACCACGGTGCCCTGGTAGATGGCGCCGACTTCGGCTTCATCGGTGATCGACTTGATCCACTTGATGGCCGCATCGATCG
>JAESFN010000722.1_pt1 | contig 23284 bp, 25 predicted proteins | sample 9269411 | NCBI WGS metagenome assembly JAESFN01 (sample SAMN14505399, study PRJNA617100) | algae metagenome | isolation source: Iphinoe sp. HA4291-MV1 and co-occurring heterotrophs from trail next to... | place: USA: Maunawili Falls, Hawaii | collected 2009-07-25
GCGTAATAAAATGTCCCGCCGTCAAACCCAGATCCTCTACACCAACCCGTTAACTTAATACACGGCGGGACATTTTATTTTTTGGATCTCCCTAAGGGAAATGTTTACATGAAGATGAGAGAAACTTTGGGACAGTTGTACTATCAGTAGACCGAAAAGATTTCTAGAAGGCTTACCATTGGGGCATTCTGGCGGATTGTATACAATCCGCCAGAATGCCCGTATCATCTGCGTTTTGAGCAATAGGGTTGTAGATGAGTTCTCCTGCTAAGGTAAGCGATCGCTCGACCCTGTGCCAAAAACATCGCCCCAAACCCTCATTCTTGCGTTGACTGACAAAAGTTTTCGGTCTACTGACTATGACAGTGAATTTCAAACTCTATTCCGGTTAGGCACCACGTCTGCTCAAACTCAGACCGCAAATTCAGCATGAAGCTTTACAAACAGCCCGCTCGCGACAAGCCACAAGCGAGTTTAAACAGCAATATCGACAACGGGCTGGGGTTGAAGGGGTCTTTTCCAAGCTTGTTTGAGATTTGACATACGTCGCAGTCGCTACATTGGAAGAGCGAAAACCCACTGACAGCATCTGTTGACTGCCGCCGCCATGAACTTGGCACGCCTCATCAGTTGGTTGGATAAAGTACCCAAAACCAAGACACGTCAGTCTCATTTTTCTAGACGCGATTTATCACCTCTGTTAGAATAGCACCTGCTTTGTTAGTACTATCTGAAATTATTCAGCCAACTTTGCGCAAAATTTACTGAACACTAACCAAGGAATGTGAAAACATTAAAAGCCATACCTTGTGTAGTCACAAACGTTTTTAAGCAGATGAACAGAAAATTTGTCCTCACCTTGCTTTCCACTCCTGTACTGTTTGCGTCTATCATGTCTTTGGCAATGATGACTCAACCAGCTAGAGCAAATCAAACAGTTAATCCAGCAGCAAATCGTCTTTCCTGTGTACGTTCTCCTCACCAAGCAAACCCTCGCTTAGTATGTCCACAGGTTAAGAACACTGCTGGTTCATCTGTTGTGGAATTTACCGCGCCACAAACTGATCGAAATCAAGTCAACGCAGAACTGGAATTCACCGACGAAGAAAGCGAGGCTGCTATAGCCAAGTATGGCTGTGATTGCACAGCCTGCATTAATGCTATTCGTCAAATGCGAGGTCTAGCTCCTCTCGCAGGATAGAAGACAAGCCAGGAAAATCAGTACAAAAGAGCCAGAAATAATACTTTCTGGCTCTATATTATGTCAAAACAATCAAGTGAATTCCAAATTAGGCAAATACTTAGATCCTACCAAAGCTATGCAGCCCTAGGATAACGCCGACACCTAAAATATGACCGAAGGCGGTAGTTGCCAAAAGTGCAGGTAAACCAAAACCACCGAATAAGTTGGGTGAAGGGAGTTCTGGACCTTCGTAAGGATACTTAATGGTAGCCTTGCCAAAGGCAATAGCAGCGATGTTGCTCAGAATCATAATCAGCCCAACTACAGGAGTCCATTGTAAGGGTGTTGTAGCGAAAGTGGCTGCTAGTAAAGTAGATGTTAACAACTGGCTTTCTCCTTAAAACTGTGAATGAACAAAATTGAAGATATTCATGTGAATTTAATTATCAAAGAATGCAATACGTTCTTTGTTTTTGAATTAATAATTAACATTTGTTGTTAATACTTAATATAAATTTGTCCTACTCCTCCTACACTGACACCGCAATCTGCTTTCTGTGAAAATACAGGACGGCGAACCTGCAAAAAGCGACTTGCCAAAACTGATACATCTATTCTACATTCAAAACCAGAATTTACCTACAGACTTGTCAACACACTCGCAGGACTTACCATAGGGGACTGGCGCTCGCGTTCGCGTAGCGTGTCCGGAGGACTCAGCTATCCGTTGGCTCACCTGTTCCGACAGGAGAAGGATTCACCCGAAGGGTAAAAAGAAAGAATCAAGCTCCTGCAAGCTTTTTACCTATTTGGTGATGGTAGCTTTATTTCCGCGCCCGTCGTACTAGTAAACAATATGAGCAATATTCGTTTGAGTATGTTGGTTGTCCGAAGTTGACAACACATACTAAATAGCAATCGTTAGGGCAAACTCAGTAGACCGAAAACTTTTGTCAGTCAACGCAAGAATGAGGGTTTGGGGCGATGTTTTGGGCACAGGGTCGAGCGATCGCTTACCTTAGCAGGAGAACTCATCTACAACCCTATTGCTCAAAACGCAGATGATACGGGCATTCTGGCGGATTGTATACAATCCGCCAGAATGCCCCAATGGTAAGCCTTCTAGAAATCTTTTCGGTCTACTGAAACTGATACGCTAGGAAGAGGTCAAGGAGCAATCATCGTGAAGATAATTTAAACTCAAGATGATGTGGATTCATTGTTTCGACCTCTGTTATGACCTCTACCATTGATTCCTTGCCACCAAATCTTGCTAAAATAGTTCAACGCTTTCAACGGGCTTCTGACCCAAAGAGACGTTACGAACAGCTTATCTGGTATGGTCAGCGACTCAAGGAGTTTCCAGAAGCTGACAAAGTACCAGAACACAAAGTTTCTGGCTGTGTTTCCCAAGTTTATATCACAGCAACTTTGGAAGACGGTAAGGTTATATTCCAGGGTGACTCAGATTCTCAATTAACTAAAGGACTAGTAGGGCTTTTAGTTGAAGGGTTAAATGGACTAACCCCTGGTGAAATTGTCCAATTGACTCCAGATTTCATTCAAGAGACTGGTCTAAACGTCAGCCTAACGCCTTCTCGAGCTAATGGATTTTACAATATTTTTAAAACAATGCAAAAAAAAGCTTTGGAATTTCAATTAATAGCTAATGACTAATATATAGTTAATAGTCGATAGTCGGTAGTCGATCGCAGAAGATTATCAATGATAGACTATGGACTCCAGACTATTGACTCACAAGAAAACTAAAATAGCCAAGTCTAATAAGATAACACTTTACTATGTCAACTCATTTATTATCTGCATCTTCCTATAGTGAGATTGGTGGAGTTGTTCAAGAATATTTCTGGGAATGGGAAAATCAGCAATTGCGTGTTGTCTATGAAAGTTTAGGAAAAGGTTCGCAGCTTTTGCTACTTCCAGCTTTCAGTACCGTTTCTATGCGTTCAGAAATGAGCGGAATAGGCAAGTTGCTCTCTCCTCATTTTCAAGTAGTAGCTGTGGATTGGCCTGGTTTTGGTCAATCTTCACGCTTGGCGGTCAATTATGGACCAATTTTGTATCAGCAATTTCTGAAAGACTTTGTTACATCTGTATTAAACACACCAGTGGCAGTGGTTGCGGCTGGTCATAGTGCAGCTTACGTTCTACAACTGGCGAATCAACTACCATCAGTATTTTCCCGCATAGTCTTGGTAGCTCCAACTTGGTGCGGACCCCTCCGTGTCATGGGGATAAATCAGCAAATCAGAGAGATGGTCAGAGATCTGGTGCGATCGCCTTTCCTTGGTCAAATTCTTTACAAGCTCAACACTTTACCCTCTTTCCTTAATTTTATGTATCGTCGCCACGTCTACGTTGATGCGACTAAACTGACACCCGACTTCATGCAGTATAAATGGCGCAATACTCAACAGCCTGGATCAAGATACGCTCCTGCGGCGTTTGTAACTGGTAGCCTAGATCCTGTAGATAACCAAGCTGATTTTCTAGCACTTGTTCGCGATTTGTCTGTCCCGTTGAGAGTAGTCATTGGAGAGTCCAGCCCTTCCAAGTCCCGTGCAGAAATGGATGCAATGAAAGCTTTAAGCGGAGTACAAACAGTCGTTCTTCCAGGTTCGTTGGGAATGCATGAGGAATATCCACAAGCTGTCGTTGAAGCAGTTCAAGATTTTTTGTTGTCTACATGAAATTGGAGTCTCGCTCAAAATAGCAACCGATGGTGTAGTTGACGTAACGGATGAGTTATCTGTAAAACCCACTATCCGTTACATCCGTTATATCATCCGTTACCAATACGCTTCCTTTGCCGAGAAAGGGAAAACGCTAGTAACCCAACAACACCAAGTCCAATAGTAGTTGCAGGTTCAGGTATTGGCTTGACTTGAAAATCAAAACTGAAAGTGCCAGACTCGCCGAGAGGTGTGCGGTTATTAGCAGTACTTAAGTCTATAAGTTTGAATGTAGCTGAGTAATTTCCTTGTGGCGCAGTAGCATTAGTCCAAAAAGTAGGAGTGAATGAAAAATTATCACCACTACCGATAGTCAGTAGACCGAAAACTTTTGTCAGTCAACGCAAGAATGAGGGTTTGGGGCGATGTTTTGGGCACAGGGTCGAGCGATCGCTTACCTTAGCAGGAGAACTCATCTACAACCCTATTGCTCAAAACGCAGATGATACGGGCATTCTGGCGGATTGTATACAATCCGCCAGAATGCCCCAATGGTAAGCCTTCTAGAAATCTTTTCGGTCTACTGATAGTGTAAACATCTCCAACTGATCTGAATAGATTTGTTCCTGATTCGTTAGCAACGTTTAAACCGTCACTCAATGAGACCAGTTGCAGACCAATTGTTGCTCTCTCAAGCGATCCTTGCCAACGACCATTACTGCTATTCAACAGAAACTGGTCTTCTGATTCGATGGAATTTTTGAGAGATAGCACAGGTTGTACATTCAAATTGCTATATTCTTCGTTTGTGGGAGTGCTGATTAAGCGACCAGTAAAAACTCCTGTTCCTGGTAATAATGTCAGGGGTGATTGTTGAGTGTATGGTTCAGGAATTCTATTGTTTGCGTTGGTTGAGGTAATAATCGGACTGTTTTGTGACCCTAAGTAGCTGTAAGCACCAATACCGTGGAAATGGTTGGTTGTTGGGTCTTCTTCCCTATGCGCATACACAAAGGTAAGACGATTGTAGTTGGGGTTTTCCAATCCAGCGTATGTACCGCTAGTAAGAACCTGCACACTATCTAACCCTATGAAATATTCAGTTTCATCAGCATGACTGTGGGCTTCATGAGCTTGTACTGATATCAATGTGGTAGATAGAACTAGAGGTGTCGTCACTAAAAAGCTTATGGCAATAGACACAGATGCTTTCCCTGTTTGAGTTTCCTGCTTAAGAAAGCAGGTCTTGTGATTCGCAACCACTACGTTTCTCCATCTCATCATCGTTTCTGGTTTACGATAATGATTATCATAATTATTCTAGGCATGAGCATTAAGAATTTATAAAGAAATGCTCAATCTACTCTTGTGCGTTAGTTTGTTAATATTCATTAAATTTTGCCGATAGAAAATAAAGTATTTTTAACCGCAGCTGTATTGTTATTTTTCTAGAATCTAATTCAGCTACAAGTCGTCATTAAAATATAAAACGATTAAGATAGGCGATAATGATTATCTAAAAGAAAAAAGGCTAGGGCATGGTTGCTGACGTAATAACAGATTCAGTTCCTGTTACTGTTCTGACTGGCTACTTAGGAGCAGGCAAAACGACGCTTCTAAATCGCATCCTAACTCACGAACATGGCAAGAAAGTTGCTGTGATTGTCAATGAGTTTGGAGAAGTGGGTATTGATAATCAATTGGTTATTGATACGGATGAAGAAATCTTTGAGATGAACAACGGCTGCATCTGTTGTACAGTGCGTGGCGATTTAATTCGCATCATCGGTAATTTGATGAAACGCCGTAACAAATTTGACCATTTAGTCATAGAAACTACAGGTTTAGCTGACCCAGCGCCAGTGATTCAGACCTTTTTTATGGATGAAGATATGCGGGAAAAGCTGGAGTTAGATGCTGTGGTGACGGTGGTGGATGCTAAGCATATATGGCAGCACTGGGATGCAGATGAAGCACAAGAACAGATTGCCTTTGCCGATGTGATTCTACTTAATAAAACCGATTTAGTGCCACCAGAACAGCTTGATGAACTAGAAAAGCGGATTCGAGGGATGAATGCTATGGCAAAAATCTACCGCACCCGCAATGCTGAAGTATCAATGAATACCTTGTTAGGAGTCAAAGCCTTTGACCTCAACCGCGCCTTAGAAATTGATCCAGAATTCCTGGGAGAAGATGCTCATGAACACGATGAAACTGTGTTCTCTGTGGCTTTGGTAGCAGAAGGCGCACTGGATGGCGAGAAGTTAAACGATTGGATAGGAAAGTTACTGCAAACTCAAGGACCAGATATCTTCCGTATGAAGGGCATTTTGAATATTGCTGGGGAAGATAATCGCTTTGTGTTCCAAGGAGTGCACATGTTATTTGACGGAAAACCCGATCGCCCCTGGAAACCCAGTGAAACCCCCAAAAACGAACTGGTTTTCATCGGTCGTAATTTAGATGAAGCCAAACTCAGACAAGATTTTCTCGCTTGTTTAGCTTAACCCCAAATGGGAATTGGGAATTGGGCATGGGGCATAGGGAATTGGGAACCCAGAACTGGGAACTAGGAACTCTTAATCGAGCATTGCCCATTGCCCATTGCCCCTTGCCCTCTTTTCCCCTCTACACAACCATGAACCCCTCAACCCTCAACTCTAAGGAATTTGAAGAGCAATTTTCGGGGACGCTTGCAGATTATGTCACAGCGATCGCATGGTCCCCAGAAGGTACAACCCTAGTAGCAACTTCTGCTGCTGGTGAAGTCGTGCTGTGGCGAGGTGACGACCTCACAACTTTACAGACTCCAAAAGGTGAATCAGTAGACTGTGTTGCTTTTTCTAAAGATGGACAATTTTTAGCCGTTGGGGGACAGGATGGAAAGGTGAAAATTTGGCGAGAAAGTGAATTAATCGCCACTTTGGAAAATTCTCCCGCGTGGGTTGATAAGCTGGCGTGGAGTCCCACCGACAATCTTCTAGCTTTCAGCCTAGGGCGTCATGTTCAAGTGTGGAGTGCTGATACTCACGATCTGGTCGTCACTTTGAATTTTGATGCCTCGTCGGTCTTCGGTATTGATTGGCGTTACGATGGAGAGTACCTAGCGATTGGTGGTTACCTGGGAGCCAAGATATGGGACTGTCAAAACTGGGATGATGACCCATATATCCTGGATATACCTTCTGCTAGTCTAGCGATCGCTTGGTCGCCAGATGGGAAATACCTTGCCTCTGGTAATATGGACCGTAGCATTACTGTTGTAGAGTCGCACATGTTATCTTCTGATGGCGAAGCCGAACCTTGGGTCATGCGAGGTTTTCCTGGCAAAATTCGCCAACTTGCATGGTCAGAACCAATGACTCAACAAGGTGCACCTCTGATCGCCTGTAGCAGTGTTGACGGTATTGTCGTGTGGGAAAAGCAGGCTGATGACTCCTTGGGTTGGGAAGCAAGAGTACTAACTAATCATGTTGATATCATTCAAGCGATCGCCTTTGCACCTAAAAGCTTCCTGCTCGCTTCCGCTGCTGCTGATGGCTGGATTTGTCTGTGGAAAAAAGCAAAACAAGTCTCTCAAATTCTTACGGGTGTTTCATCCGGATTTTCAAGTCTCGCTTGGCATCCCCAAGGTCAGCAACTTGCTGCAGGTGGTGAAAATGGTGAATTATTTGTTTGGTCAAAGACGAAGCGCGCTCAAGGCTTCAGGCGTAAATAATTTCTTCTTTTCAATCCCCTATTTTAGGCTTGAGGAAAGATGTTTGCCTAACCACAACCTTATATGCTTTAGCACATTCTCATGACTAATCAAACACTTTGTATTTGTAAAGTATGAAAACAGCTAAACTGATTGTTCTAACTTTTCCCGTAGTTGTAGCATTTATGCTACTGGTAGCCAACCCAGCAAAAGCATCAATTGTGAAATCTGCACCTACTGAATCACACCTTGCCTTGACATCTGCCGCTCAAGCAGATTCCGAAACAGTGACGCCCGATTCCTCTGATAACTCCAATCCTATCACAGATCAGCTTGGTTGCAGTTGCTCTAGTTGCGTCAAAGCTAGACTTGAGCTACAAGGCAAGTTACCAATTTCTAGCAATTTATAATAAAGTTACAGCGTTGAGAGCACAGAGCCGCACTCCTTCAAGGAGTGAGACGGACAGAGATATGCCTGGGCGTGAGAAACCCGGACATGCAGCACTGTCCTCATTAGGACTTACGCACCATCTGCCACCAAACCGGTTTCTTCGTTCGTATTTGGTTGCGAAACAGACGATTTTTGCTAGAAACGGGGTTTCTTTGTGTAAGTCCTGCTCATGAATATGTTGCAGCCAATCGCAGCCTTCCCCATCTCTCTACAAATTCAGACAGATTAGAATCTCGCAACCAAATTGCTCCCAATTGAATTCTGAGCGGAGGCGGAGCGTCTCCGGCTCCGCTCAGGACTTGCTGAATTCTTCAAGAATATTATTTTTTTGCTAATTACATTAATTTTTGTAGTGAAATATTACTTTTATTTACGATAATGCCAATATCAAGCTAATAATGATTATTATTTTCATGACTTGGGTTGTGTTGACCCGAATTCTCATGAAAGGAAAGATTTATGTCTCTGAATGTGAGCGTGCATCTCATTGAACAAGCGAAAGCAGGTCAGGTTAACGAAGCAGATTTTGTAGCCAGCATTAGAGAATCAGTAGACCGAAAACTTTTGTCAGTCAACGCAAGAATGAGGGTTTGGGGCGATGTTTTGGGCACAGGGTCGAGCGATCGCTTACCTTAGCAGGAGAACTCATCTACAACCCTATTGCTCAAAACGCAGATGATACGGGCATTCTGGCGGATTGTATACAATCCGCCAGAATGCCCCAATGGTAAGCCTTCTAGAAATCTTTTCGGTCTACTGAGAATCGTTACCTTATGCTTGGAGTATTGTCGAAAATTTAGCTGAACGTTTGGCAAGAGGAGAAGAATGGGCTAATCATGCTGTAGCACCACCAAGTGAAAAAGCACGCGCTCAATTATTGCGGATGATGGGTGGAGATGCTATTCGTGGAGCCGTTGAACGTTATTTTGGTATCAAATTGGCATTTCAAAATTGTCACAACGTAGGTGCATTTCGCCCAGATAAATTAGATTCTCCTGCTTACCAAGACTTTATTTCCATTGAAAGTCAAATTCTTAACCAAACACCTGAATTAGTAGACTGCTAACACGAAACTTCCTATAAAACTACGGGAAGAATCAAGCTGTGGTAAGCTGTCGCACCTGTCATTTGCATACAACCAGTACCAGAACAGTTTACCATAACTTGTTTTCTGAATTTTGAATTTTGAATCGTTTACTCCCCTTTCACCTTCAGTAGACCGAAAAGATTTCTAGAAGGCTTACCATTGGGGCATTCTGGCGGATTGTATACAATCCGCCAGAATGCCCGTATCATCTGCGTTTTGAGCAATAGGGTTGTAGATGAGTTCTCCTGCTAAGGTAAGCGATCGCTCGACCCTGTGCCCAAAACATCGCCCCAAACCCTCATTCTTGCGTTGACTGACAAAAGTTTTCGGTCTACTGACCTTTCCATAGTGGAAAATTGGCAAGATTAAGGAAAGAGGGGGTTTTACCTATGAGAATTTTTCTATAATCTTCTAAGAAAGCACAATATGGCTGGTAAAAACAACCCCTTAAAGTAAGACACGCCATTTTTGTTGTGTTTGTGCCAATAGAAGTTTTTATGTCAAAAAAGTTACAATTAATTCAACCGTTACGTGCTGCTCTTGTCGCTCTTACCATTGGATTGTCTGGGTGTAGTAATCTAGGCATTCTAGCAAACACTTCTTCTACGACCACTGTCAACTCTGGTGAACTGAATGCTAATCTTCCTAGAGTAGTAGCGACGACAAGTATATTATGTGACTTAACCAAGCAAATTGCTAAGGAGACAATTAATCTCATCTGCCTAATTCCCCCTGATACAAACCCATACCTGTATCAACCAAAACCAGAAGACCGAGAAGCCATCCAACAAGCTAAATTGATTCTTTTCAGTGGGTACAATTTAGAACCTCGTTTACTCAAGTTAATGAAGGCAAGTAAAAGTAGTGCATCCAAAATTGCAGTTGCTCAACGTGCTGTTCCTCAGCCGCTAGAGTTTAGAGGAGAGGGTAAGACAGTATCTGACCCTTATGTTTGGCACAATGCTAAAAATACTATCAGGATGGTAGAGGTTATTAGCAAGAACCTAAGTAAAGCGATACCAGAAAACGCATCACTTTATAGTAGCAACGCGCAAAAAGTCAAAAATGAACTCACAAAATTAGATGCTTGGATTAAGTCAAGAATTGCTAGCGTTCCTGCCAAACAACGCGAATTAATAACAAATCATGATGCAATGGGTTATTATGCCAAAGCTTACGGTTTTTCCTATGCACCAGCTTTAGAAGGTGTTGGAGATAGGGGAAAAGCTAATAAAACACGACTACAAGCACTAGCTAAATACATCAAACAATCTAAGATTCCAATACTTTTTTCAGAAACAACAAATAACTCTAATTTAATTAAGGCTGTCGCTCAAAACACAAAAGTGAAAGTATCACAAAGGAAGCTATTTGCTAATAACTTAGGTGCGCCAGGAAGCGAAGGTGACACTTACCAAAAAATGATGATTGCGAATACGCGCACAATTGTAGAAGGGTTGGGAGGGACGTATCTGATATTTGAACCAATACTCTCAAATAGCCAACACTGAGGTCAGCTCATCCCTCGGAGTCATGTACGGGGGTAGCCTGCGAAGTTTGTTTACCTACTATCTGGCTTATTTATAAACTAATCTTATCATTGAGCGAAACAATCAGCTTTGGTATCTTTTCGACAAAATTGTATCGTCAACTACCATTTTTTCGCGATCGCCAAACTTTTCGGTCTACTGAAATTGGATGGTGAAAGCTAACCGTCCAACACTGCGGTAAGCTGTTGCGCATTAAAAATGCACAACAGCAAGGCAGAAGGCAGACGGCAGAAGGCAGAAGGAAAGAGGGTTTCAATGATTGATTAGACTAAAAGAATATGCAAATTAAAAGCGCGACAGCTTAGAACGAACAGTTAAGGGATCTTGGTGCAAAGATCGAGGCTATCTGCTGCCGCTCACCTTTATCGTTGGGCGGCAGCTAGCTAGAGAACTCTCGGTGAACTCAGATGCTACGACTTGACAGATATCTCGATGCACCGTAGTATTTGTCTAACATAGATAATTCGGTAGTCAAAAAACTGGCTTGTGTTCACCTTCACCCCTACCCTGATCACCCTGTCCGCCGCCCTCGCCCTGGCCTCGCTGGGCGGCGGCATTTACGAGTTTCTGGTGGTTGACCCGTTCTGGCCCGGCCGGCCGGACATCATCCAGCCGCAGCGCGGCGGCATCTCGCGCAAGCGCTTCTGGATTCCAGCCCACACGAGTTTTGAACTATCGCTCGTCGCCTCGCTGATCTTCGCCTGGGGGCAGCCAACAATTCGGATGCCGCTATTCGTAGCCCTGACCAGCCACGCCGCCATGCGGATCTGGTCGGCCTTTGATTTCATCCCGAAGGCGCTGACCTTCGAGCGCACAGATCCAACCACTATCACGGAGAGCAGCGCCCGCCGCTGGAGCCGACGGAGCTTGGGTCGGCTGCCCCTCGACCTTGTGACTTGCTACGCTATGCTCTCGGCACTCGTCGCCGCAGCTCGCCTTGGGGGATAACCACCATGACAAGCAAGAGGCGGGTTCCCACGCGGGCAGAGATTGTCGAGGAATTTTCACGGGTGGGACGAGAACATAGCGATGCCACGGTGCTCTTCCATGCCACTATGGCAAACCTGCTCGACCTGCATCCAACCGATTACAAGGCGCTAGGTATCATCGAGCGGTTGGGTCCCATAAGCGCGGGGGAGATTGCACGGCACTCCGGACTCGCCACCGCATCAGTGACAAATTTGATCGACCGACTCGAGCACAAAGGATTCGTGCGACGGATACGGGATACTGTAGACCGGCGGCGCGTGTTGGTTGAGCCGATTGTGGATCGAGTCACGGCGGCCCGCAAGCGGTTCGCATCCACCCGCGAGTCCCTAGCGCACTTGGTCGAGCAATACTCGGATGAAGAGTTAGCCGTGATCACTGACTTTCTGGCTCGGAATGCTGAGCGGCTTCGCACCGAGACGAGTAAGCTCGAGTCGGACACCATCCCCTGCCTATCCAGCGAAAGCGCTGATGCATCAAATCATTAACTCGACCATCCCAAAGGAGCAATCATGCGGACGGCGCTGTCCGCTGCTGCTGTCCAGTATTGGGTACCAACTATTACCAGTCATCAAAGGAGAATTATGAGAGAACTTATCGTCGCTGAATTCATCACGCTAGACGGCGTAATCCAGGCACCAGGTGGTACGGATGAGGATACGGAAGGCGGCTTTGTGCATGGCGGCTGGACGCACCCGTATTGGCACGATGACATTGGCACTCGCTTCTTTCAGGCAATGTCCCAGTCCGATGCACTCCTGCTCGGCCGAAAGACATGGCAAATCCACGGCGGCGCGTTTGAACCGATGGTAGGCGATCCATTCGGCGATGCGATGAACAACATCCGCAAGTACGTGGTGTCCACTACTTTGAAATCCGCCTCGGCTTGGCGGAACTCTACCCTCATTCGCGAAAATGTCGTTGAAGCCGTACGCCAGCTCAAACAGCAGCCCGGCAAGAACATCCTTGTCGACGGGAGCAGCGTGTTGACCCAGGTGCTGGCGCAGAATGATCTGGTAGATGAGTACAGCCTGCACGTCTATCCCATCGTACTGGGTGGTGGCAAGCAACTATATCCGGAGGGAAAGCGCCTCGACTTAACATTGGTGGAGGCGTCACCTCTTCCGACAGGTGTTGTGTTTATGCGCTATCGGCGTCCTGCAAAGAGTTGACGCCCAACAATTCTGGTGCAGCGGATTGACCAAAGCCGCTTGGGTTGAATACAAAGATCTCGGCAACCGCTGACCAGAACCGTTACCAAAATTCAGTAGACCGAAAAGTTTGGCGATCGCGAAAAAATGGTAGTTGACGATACAATTTTGTCGAAAAGATACCAAAGCTGATTGTTTCGCTCAATGATAAGATTAGTTTATAGATAAGCCAGATGGTAAACAAACTTCGCAGGCTACCCTTCAGGGAATTCAAAGTTCGCTCATTCAAAATTAAGATTCTTTTTTTTTGAATGAGCGAATGCGTGCATTTTGAATGTTTGAGAAGTGAGTGGCGGTTCCTTCCCGACAGTCACGGTACGGGGCATAAGCCTCGATTTTTGTGACTAATGCATAGCTGCAAGCAGGGAGGAGTTCTTTAATGACAGATAATTATGATTGACTTATTACATCTTTCATGCTATAGCCACAACTGAATGCTGCCAACGCCCAACTGCCTTACCAATCACTGCAAGTTCTTGCATCAAGCGATCAAAACCTTCTGGTGTTAGAGATTGTGGTCCATCAGAAAGAGCTTTTGCTGGGTTGGGATGAACCTCAATCATCAAAGAGTCACATCCAGAGGCGATCGCCCCTAAACACATTGAAGGGACATAGGTAGCCCAGCCCGTACCATGACTAGGATCAACCATAATTGGTAGGTGAGTTAGCTTGCGTAGCACTGGCACAGCTGACAAATCCAAGGTATTCCGGGTGTACTGGCGGTCGAAAGTGCGAATACCTCGCTCACACAAAATCACATTTGGATTTCCTGCTGCCAAAATGTACTCCGCCGCCATCAACCAATCTTCAATAGTTGCAGCCATCCCTCGCTTGAGAAGAACTGGTTTTGACTGTGCTCCTACTTTCTTCAACAGCGAGAAGTTCTGCATATTCCTTGCTCCAACCTGGACGACATCCGCTATTTCTGCGACTTTCTCCAGGTCTGCACTATCCATGACTTCTGTAATAATACCTAGTCCGGTAACTTCGCGCGCCTTTACCAACAATTCCAAAGCACTCTCTCCGTGTCCTTGGAAGGCGTAAGGCGAGGTTCGGGGTTTATATGCGCCACCACGCAAAAAGTGTGCCCCAGCTGCTTTGACTCGCCGCGCCGTCTCTACTATCATTTCCTCATTTTCTACTGAGCAGGGACCAGCGACGATAACCACAGGGTGATGTTCACCAAAAGGAACTGGTCCATTGGGAGTGTTCACCACAACTTCAGAAGATTCTCCATGTCTAAACTGGCGGCTAGCGCGTTTGAAAGGCTTTTCTACTCGCAGCACCTGCTCTATCCAAGGGCTAATTTCTTGAATTTGCAGCGGGTCTAAGTCAGCAGTGTCACCAACAAGACCAATCACCACCTTATGCTTACCAACAATTTTTTCTGGTGTCAGCCCCCAAGTGCCTAGTTCCTCACCTAGACGGTCTATTTCCGCCTCAGGGGAACCAATTTTCATAACTATAATCATCTGTTAGTTCCTGCTTAGAATATTTTGCTAGATGACTATGCTCTATATTTTCATGAAATGAAGCCACAGATAACATTTTTTGCTCATCTGCGGTTTCAAATTATAAAGCTGAAATGTTTGTAATAAGTTCACTAGCAACGAAAATCAACTTTTTAATATAGCACTCAGTAGTTCCGTGATTGAATATTGAGTCAAAAAAAATCATAAATTTTGAATCTGTAATGTTGAAGTTACAAAATTTCAACTTCAACATTATTTATTTTCAAATTTACCCAACACCACAGTGATTTGCTAGCTGAGCGCTGCTCATGATACATTTTTTTGCCGAGTTTCACGCCTAGCTGTCATCATTCGTCCCCAATTGGTAGTGAACTCATTCCAGCCCAGCAAACTCCCGACTCTGTGTTCATCCCAAGAGGCAGAGAGAACACCATAAGTTATCCCTAACACCCCCAAACCAAAAAATCCCATATTCGCCAGTAACACGGCGATGGGAGGTAGTTTGATGCCAGCATAGGTTAACAGCAAATAACTAACAACCAGGGTGCTGATCCCCAAAACTGTTGGTATTCCGCAAAAGCCAGCTACTCGGCGAATCATCCGCTGGCTGACAACTTGGGGGATTGCCATCTCTTGTTTGGTAAAAGGTGGCTTCTTCTCGTCCTTTTTCCCAGATTCGGGTTTGGTTTCTGGTTGTTTGCTTTTTGCTTTCGCTGGCTTTTGGTGCTTTTTGTTTGGTTCAAAAGGCAAGCGATCGCTCTTTGGGCGGCTCCCTCTGGGAGCATCGCCGCTTGCGGCGCTGCGCTCTGCGCCATCGCGTTCAGATTCAGCAGACATAAGCAGTATTCTCTATCCACGAATACCGAGACGACCAATCAAAGCTTGATAGCGTTCACGGCTTTCCTCCAGAATATAAGATAAAAGACGCTTACGTTGACCAATGAGCTTCAACAATCCCCGCCGTGAAGAGTGGTCTTTCTTGTTCGCCTGCAGATGTGAGCTAAGACGGTTAATACGCTCCGTCAACATAGCAACTTGGACATCAGCAGAGCCAGTATCAGTCTCATGAACTTGGTACTGTGTGATTATTTCTTGTTTGCGCAGTTGCGTTAAAGCCATGGCCTAATGAATGAATTTCTAATTTATGCAGCAATTTCTCATAATATCACAGCCATTATCTTTAGGGTGTGGCAGATCAGGAAGATGTGGGAATGGAAACCTACTATCCGTCTTAAGGTGAAGTATAGAGTGGGAATTGGGAATTAGTATTGCGATTAATCAACTGTGAATGAGGTAGCTTTCTTCTCTTGGGCGGAGGGTTGTTGTTGGGGAAAATCTTGATTGGCAACAACTTCGCCAAACGGACTTAATACATACTGCTGTTCAACTGTGGGAACATTCTCCAGGGGCAGATGAGAGAATAGCAGTTCCGCCACTCGATAAGCCTCTTCCAAGTGGGGATAACCAGAGAGGATGAAGGTATCAATACCCAAAGAAGTATATTCCAACATCCTAGCGGCAACAGTACTGGGATCACCGACTAAAGCAGTTCCTGCACCACCCCGCACTAAACCGACCCCCGCCCACAGATTTGGACTAATTTCCAATGCTTCCCGACTCCCTTTATGTAGTTGAGTCATGCGGCTTTGCCCAACAGAATCCATACGAGCATAAGCTTTTTGTGCATGAGCGATCGCTTTCTCATCCACATATCGAATCAGTTGATTTGCCGCTTCCCAAGCTTCGCTCTCGGTTTCCCGCACAATCACATGCAAGCGAATGCCAAACTGCAATGTCCGTCCTTGAGCTTCTGCTAGTTTGCGAACTGAAGCAATTTTTTCAGCAACCTGAGCAGGTGGTTCACCCCAAGTGAGGTACACATCCACATGCTTAGCTGCAACACGCTGGGCAATCCCAGAGGAGCCGCCAAACCATAATGGGGGATAGGGTTTCTGAATTGGGGGAAACAGCAGTTTACCACCCTGAATGTTAAGATATTCACCCGTGAAGTTGATTTCTTCGCCTGCAGCAATTTGCCGCCACACTGTCAAAAACTCATCCGTCAACTCATAGCGGTGATCATGACTCAGGTGCAAGCCATCTCCCGCTAACTCTATTGGATCGCCGCCTGTCACCACGTTAATCAGTAAACGCCCACCAGAAAGGCGATCAAAGGTCGCCGCCATCCGCGCTGCTACTCCAGGTGAAACCAATCCGGGACGCACCGCCACTAGAAAACGCATCTGTCGAGTCAGCGATGCTAGCGTTGACGCCACAATCCAGGCATCTTCGCAAGAGCGACCCGTGGGTAGTAATGCCCCTGTATAACCGAGGTCATCCACCGCCTGAGCAATTTGTCGCAAGTAGGGAAAGCTAACTGCTCGCCCGCCTGTAGCAGTTCCAAGGTACCGCCCGTCGCCGTGGGTTGGGATAAACCATAGTAGCTGCATGATCGCTGTCCTATTAAAGTTACGGTAAGTTAGTTGTTTTACCGTATTATACTTATCAACTTAGGAGTATTGCACAGCCCAATTCAGTAAATCAAGCACTAGTCCTAAACAGGCAAAGATTCTCCGATACGAATCAAAAATTATACATTATTTACTGAAAAGTGAGAATGAGCTGAGAAAGTCATAAGAGCTTTCTAGACAAAATATAAGCTTCCTAGACAGAAATCCTAAGATAGTCATAATCTGTAGACTAATTCTTCAAGCAACAATCAATTTAAGGTTCAAGCCAAAAGTTTCACTGCCGGTTGATGTTGCTTCAAGGAATTTTTCATCATGAAATTGAAATATTTGTTACTACCGAGTATAGTATCCTTGGTAATAGTTAGCTGTGCAAGAGAAGTTCGTTCTGCTGAAACTCATGTTGCTGTGAAGACTCAAGCAAATCCTGTAGTTCAGTTAGCAAAATCACAAGTTTCAACAACTACAAAGTTTGGCACTTTTGTTTCTGGAGAACACACAACTCAAGGGATAGCCAGAATTATTACCAAAAATGGTACATCATTTCTAGAGCTTGATAAGTCGTTTAAGACTTCCAATTCAGGACCAGATTTGGTCGTAGTTTTGCATCGTTCAGATAACGTAATAGGTTCTACTAAGCCGCCAGCCTATCCATTAAAAAAAGGAGATTACATCATCCTTAGTCGCTTACAAAAATTTAGTGGCGCTCAAACTTACTCTATTCCTAACAACATTAATTTAGCAGACTACAAATCTGCCGTTATTTGGTGTCGCAAGTTTAACGCCACCTTCGGTGCTGCCAAGTTGAGCAATAGCTAACAATCAACAACTAATAACAACAATAACAACTCATGGGGAGAAAGTTTATGAAGCTAGAAGGTAAAGTCGCCCTAGTTACTGGTAGCAGTCAGGGAATTGGACAAGGAATAGTTCTGCGTCTTGCTCAAGAAGGGGCAGATGTTGTGATTAACTATCGCTCTCATCCAGAAGGGGCAGAAGAAACTTTAGCAAAAGTACAAGCTGTGGGCGGTAGATGCTACATGGCTCAGTGTCCCAATTCTGGGGGTTACACGATTAAGGCAGACTTAGGCAACGTCAATGAGGTGCGCCAACTGATTGCAGAGAGCATCGAGCATTTTGGCAGGCTAGATATTTTGGTCAACAATGCTGGAATTGAAAAACATGCGCCATTCTGGGAAGTCACAGAAGCAGATTATGATGCCGTGATGAATGTCAACTTAAAGGGTGTGTTCTTTGCTACTCAAGCTTTTGTTCAACACTTGATTGAAACCAAACGGACTGGAAAAATCATCAATATCAGTTCGGTGCATGAAGAATTGCCATTTCCCAATTTCACAGCTTACTGTGCCAGCAAGGGCGGGATGAAAATGCTCGCCCGCAACCTGGCAGTTGAGCTAGGTTCGTTAGGTATCACAATTAACAACGTTGCACCAGGAGCAATTGAAACCCCCATTAATACCAAGCTATTGAACAACCCAGAAAAGTTGGGTGCATTGTTGCAGAATATTCCTCTTGGTCGTCTCGGTCAACCGCAGGATGTTGCCTCCCTAGTAGCGTTCTTAGCTTCCTCTGATGCCGACTACATCACAGGCAGCACTTTCTTTGTAGACGGTGGGTTACTTTGGAACTATCAAGAACAGTAAGGAGAATAAAACCATGTCAGATTCACCCCTGTTTATTCCTGTCATTTTGGGTACTCCTCGTCAAGGTCGTCAAAGCGAATACGTTGCCAAATTTATTGTGGAGCAGATTGCGACACGAGATGACGTGGAAACGGAACTGATTGATATTCGCAATATTCCAATTACTACCAACGACGCGGGTGAATCCATTAAAGACCCTCAGTTCTCTGCCACCGTTGAGCAGGCAGATGGATTAATCATCGTTGCACCAGAGTACAATCACGGTTATCCGGGTTTGCTCAAACACGTGCTTGATACCTGCCTCAAAGAATACATTCATAAAGCTGTTGGCTTGTGTGGCGTTTCGGCAGGACCCTTTGGTGGTACGCGGGTGATCCAAAACCTCTTGCCTGTGATGCGTGAGTTGGGATTAATGACCATTTTCTACGATCTCAACTTTGGCAACGTCCAAAATTTGTTCGATGAATCCGGTAATTTAATTGACAAACAAACCTATATTCGCCGCCTGGAACGGTTCATGAACGAGTTGGTTTGGATGTCAACTGTACTGCGGTATGGGCGGCTTGAGGTCAATCTGGAGAAGAAAGACGGCACCCAAGTCAACCTCCACGCCAGCAAGCCCTGCCCGGAAATGGCTGCTCGCATGGGTGCAGATGCAATGGATACCGTCCTTAAAGTCAGTTTATGTTCGCAGACTGGTAAGGTGGAAGCTACCCCGTTGAACATGCAATGACATAATGCTCTAATAAGGCGTTGGACAGTAATCCGCAGGAGGTTTTATGGCAACTGTAGAATTCGAAGATGTTCTCCAGTTCTGGTTCCCTCAGCAATTGAGCGGTGATCAAGCAGTGATGGTTCGTCAGTGGGAATGGTGGTTTCGCGGGGGGGCAGACGCCTATGTAACCGAGCATTTTTCACCGCTGCTGGAACGAGCTACGCGGGGTGAACTCGACGCCTGGTCTGGTGAGCCACGGTCACGGCTCGCGCTTATCATCGTCCTCGACCAGTTCTCGCGAACGATCCATCGGGGAACTGCTCAAGCATTCGCACAGGATCCGAAGGCTTGCGCGCTGACGCTCGAAGGGATCGACGTTGGTCACTACGCGGCTCTCGAGACCCCATGGGAGAAGACCTTCTTCTTCCTGCCGCTGGGGCATTCTGAGGATCTCAGGAACCTAGAACTGGCGGTCAAGCTTGCAGACGAGCTCGTGAAGGAGGCACCACAGGAGTATCGCGCGTTGCTAGAGTTCTCCGCAGCGCAAGCGCGCAGACATCGGGATGTGATTGCACGGTTCGGTCGTCATCCTCATCGCAACGAAGTCATAGGGCGCCGATCAACCCCCGAGGAACTTGAGTACCTCGCGAGTGGACAGCTCGTACATACGCATCCGATGCCGCCCCACCTGTCGCAATTTCTCTCCAATACTTGAGGTAGCTAAGCCATCAACGCAGCATTATGGAAAAGGTTATGGGTAATGTTCAATATCAAGTGACCGCGATCCGATCTGTAGAGCGATGTTTTTAAGATGTCGGTAGGCGATTCAAGTCCACATGGTTTAAGTTAGCTACTCTTGTTGAGGTTCAAGTGCATCTGGTTCTGGTAAGAACTCAGGGTTTATAATTTGTTCCAGAGTATAGGGACATTCTTCTGGAAAAATTTGTTCACCTAACTGAGTTTCTCGAATCGCTAAAGCTAAACCAAGTTCATAGGCAGCAAGAAAAATCTCATTTAGATATGGCTTTAAACTTGGGCTATCCTCCAAAAGCAATTTGATCTGGACACGCTGTTCTCGAATTGTACCTAACCAACTACTGCTACGTTTTTCAGATTGAAACTGCCATTTCAATAGATGTCCTAACAACACTCCCAGACGATTTCGCAACTCTTGGCGTTCTTTTCTACCCAAAGTCTCAATTTCCTCTATCAAGTTAATTGTGTCTACTTGATCCCACTGCTGAGCTTTGAGCAAATTGACCTGTTCTTGAGTCCAGGCATAGAAATCGGTTTCATAGAGAGAAGATGTATACATCTTTGTCAATGGTGATGAGTTTTATCGTCGCTTCTCAATCGCGGAGAGGCTGCGCCAACGCTCCTGGGTGTGGGGTGTGGGGTGTGGGGTGTGGGGTGTGGGGTGTGGGGAAGAAAATCATGTTTTGTACATCCCACCCCAGGAGCAATGGGGTTTAAAACCCCACCGTCTTTTACGGTGTCAACAAGAGGGTTGGGGTCTAAAACCCCATCCAATTGATCCCTACACCCTACACCCTACCCCCTGCACCCTGTTTTTATTTTTACGAAACCTTTCACAGGCTTTGACTTTCCATGAGAAATATTCTCTCAATTCGATATTAGTACACCTTTCAGTTCTTAGTCGTTAGGCTGACATGCCAAGCATGAAGATGTTGCAGCGGACGGGTAGGAGATTTCTCGTTCCCATGCGGAGCATAGGAACAAGAGAGCCTAAAGTTTACGGTTACGAACGCTGTGCTTTCAGATATTCAAACACAGATTTATCTCCAATATCCGCAGGAATTGCTTGTACTACCTTGCGTACGGCAAACACCACAAATAAAATTGCCCACAATCCTAATAAAATCTTTTCTCCTTGTATTGGCAAGACCCTAAGCATGTGTCCCAGCAACAGTAATGGTACTATTGGCATCAGTATCTTAGTTTCTAGACGATTGAAGCAAAATGCTTCTTTGAAGTAAATTCCTGTCAAGGTTGCAAAGATAAAGCCTACTCCCAGCAAGGTGACTGGTTGCGTGTAAACGGTTACAGCTAAAGGTTCACTGCTAGATAATGCCAGCATCACTGAGGTTACACTGCCAATAAGCCAAAAAACTTGTAAAAGTCGGTGCAGAGATGCCATGTATATGTGAATAGTCAGCAAACTGACACCAAGAGCGAGACTGAAACAGGCAAACAAAGGCGTCAGTAGTTTAAAATCTGGGTTATTGTTTAGCAAAGCTAAAGCGCTGCCTATGGCAAAACAAAGTGCAGCTACCATTAACCCAGCGCGGTAGATAATTACGCCTGTGCGATCGCCTTCAGTTATTGTAAATGTCCCAAACTGACCTTGATAAACTTCTGGTGCAGATACTGTTTGTTGAATCATAGCAATTTTAGATTTAAGATTTGAATGGCTTGGTGGTAATAACAAAAATTTTTTCACCTACAATATCTATGCTAGTGAATTTCTAGAAATCTTCATGTTATAAGCAGAGAAACTCCTAAAACTTGGCTCCAAAAAACTGCTAGCTTTCAAAAGCAAGTTCTACCATATCTCCCAACTGGATCTGCAACTGTGATTGTGCGTTACCACTAGTGATAGCAATTTCTACCCAGCCATGACTTTCAACTAGTGCGATCGCCCTTGGGCGGGTGCTCTGCACCATCGCATCCCCAACGCTCACATCACTATAAGTTTCACATCCTATCATCGTTAGTCCAGCGGCTTTGATATACCAGGTTTTGCCTTGCACATAGTTCCCTGGAATGTTAGTGACTAAGTTACCAAAGTGGTCAATATATTGAATAGAACCTACTATACCAGTTTCTGTTAAAAGACACGCCGATATATCCAGTTGTACCAAGGCTTCTGAATGGATGGGATTTCCTAACTCTGTCAAAGCCACTCCACTGGCTAGATGTGCAGCTACTGGTGCGAAAATATCCCTCCCATGAAAAGTCCTGCTAGGTTGAGGGGTTCTCCAATAGTCAGAGTTTGTCAATTCTACGACTGCGATCGCTGGACTTTGACTTAATAAGCCGCTAAATATACCATTATCTGGTCCCACCACAAACCCATTGGCAAATTCTACTGCGATCGCTCGTCGCTTTCCTCCCACACCCGGATCGACTACTGCCAAATGCACTGTCCCATCCGGAAAGTAAGGATAAACATTCATTAGGCAAAACCTAGCAGCTGCAATGTTTTGCGGTGGAATTTGGTGTGTCAAATCTATCACTCTCAGTTCTGGGTTGATTTGGGAAATGACTCCCTTCATCACGCCGACATAAATATCGCGATCGCCAAAATCGCTGAGCATAGTAATCATAGGATTAGGATGCATCCAGCTGCAATATATTTCAGGTTGATTAACATATATTAAGTTTGATTTTTCTGTAACATAAGCTACGAAAAATTTGTTATGTTATGAAAAGCAGATATTTATGGAGCAATTGAAGAGGCAAATCGTTAAATGACTAGGAACAGAGTGGAAGTCATAAAAAAAGCACGGAAAGCACATCAACTAAATATCATAAGAAGTTTAGAACATCGCTTAGAAGTAGCTAGAGCCAAAGGCGACGAAAATTTAATTCGCCAATTGGAAGCAGAAATGAAGTATTTTCGCTAAGTCAAGATTTTATTGTTCTATTTCATAGTTTTGTTGTGTTTCAGCCCGCTTTGGCGGGTTTTTGTGTTTTATTGCAGTTCTCAATTGTCTGTAATACGCTCTCACTTGGGGAGTCACGGAAAATCGTCAGGAAAACTAGGGAGCTTTCCGGCTCCCACTACCGTTTTTTTGCAAAATAGAGATGCTCCCATCTCTGTAAGTAGTGTTAAGCGATCGCCTATCACCACCCCCAAAAAACAATGTCAGAAAGATAAGCTCTCCTCAATTTCCACAGGTACGTAGCGCTAGGAGATACACCAGCCATGCAAAAAATCCTTGTCCATTATCAACCTAGTACAGCACGGCGTAAATAAACCAAGTATTAGACAGCTAAAACTTTACCCTTATATGTCCACTGAAAAGGTTTAGCCATTGTTTGATTAAAGTAGTCAATAAATTCAAGAATTTGGGTTTTGA